>Ga0268360_1002438_pt1 | contig 14624 bp, 15 predicted proteins | sample BioMet11_FD_192465 | JGI IMG/M metagenome (GOLD analysis project Ga0268360, IMG submission 192465) | Sewage microbial communities from Oakland, California, United States - Biofuel 11 (Illumina Assembly) | ecosystem: Engineered > Wastewater > Sewage > Unclassified | place: USA: California... | reverse complement strand
GGTCCTCGACTCGAGGCTCAAGGTCGTCAAGAACCTCTACGCCGTCGGAGGAGACGCGGGGGGGATCTACGGCGATTCCTACCCCACCTTCGAGGGCCTGACCCTCTGCTTCGCGTTCAACTCGGGGCGCATCGCCGGGACCGACGCGGCCCAGGCGGTCAAGGCGGGGAAGTAAGCGAGCTATCAGCCTTCGCGGCCGACGGCGGCAGCCTCGGCCGCGAGCAAGGCCTCGGTCCGGGAGAGCTCGGCTCTGAGGAAGGCCCTGCGCCCCTCGAGGGCCGAGCGGATAGTGGCCGCCGCCGTGGCCTCGCCGCCGGGACCGTAGCCAACGGCCGCCCAGACCATGCCGCGGCCGGCTCCGGAACCCCGGCCGCAGTCTCGCCCGCTCCCCCAGCCCCACCGGCCGGTCCCGCGGCCATGCCGGTGCGCTGGGCAACCTCCCTGCCCCCTGGCGCAGGCTCCGAGCCTTCTCGCGTTCATCGGGCCTAAGCCCTTCGGACCCATTCCTTCCAAATCGAACATATTCTGCCTCCTCGTCGCGTGATCGGCGGTGTCGCCATCGCCGCGGTATTATGGCATATGCTCATTATACCGCAGAGGAGAATATAGGCATATGCTAATAATTTGTCAACGCTATTTTCGAGGCAAGGGATAGAATTCCTTATGATTTCAGGAGATCGATGGCCGACCAGTCGATGGAACCATCTTGCCCCACCAGCTCCGCGTCGGCGTGGACGTATTCGATCTTCCCTATGAACATCTCGTGGGAGCCTGTTCGGACCGAGCCTGCCACGCTGCACTCGATATTCACCGGGCAGTCGGGGAGTATGGGCGCTGCCACCTTGATGCCTTCGGCGACCCGCACCTTGGCGGCGGCGAGCTTGTCCTCGTCCCGCCCGCTGCGGGAGCCGAGGTAGTCGAAGGCGGCCTTCAGGGAGGCGGGCACGAGGTTCACGACGAAGCAACCGGATTCCACGATGAGCCCGTACGAGTGCCGGGAAGGCACGATGCCGACCATCACCATGGGCGGATCGTAGCTGCAGTTGCAGGCGTAGGCCACGGCCAGCGCGTTGTTCCGCCCGTCCGCGCCGCGACACGAGACGAGGAGGAGTGGTTTTGGGTTCAGGACCGATCGGAATGCCGCGGGTTTCTTTTCTCGCATGGGAACGCCTCCTCGGGGTGTCGCCTGCCGTTTTCTCTGGTCAGTCTCTGGGCTCGTCGCTCCGCCTCCGGGACTCGGCTATGCGGGCCGCTTCCGCCACGAAACACGCGCAGGGGCGCATCGCGTAGTATTCGGCGTTGCGCACCGCGGGGTCCGGCTTCGGCAGGCAGCCGGCCTTGAGGAGAAGCTCCTTGCAGCAGGTGGTCCCGAACTTTTCCCGGAATTCGGCGAGGGCTCCCCGGACTTCCTGGTAGAACTGGGTCTTCGCCTCGTCGTCGTGGGGCCCGTAGCCCCCGCAGAAGAGGCCGAGGACGAAGACCATGCCGCTGACGGCTCCGCACATCTCGCGGGAGCCTCCCACGCCGCCTCCGAAGCCCGCCATCACCCTGAGGACCGTGCGCGGGTCGAGGCCCGCCTCCTCCGCGAAGGCCGCGGCCGAGGACTGGGCGCAGTTGTACCCCTCGTTGAAATACCCGACGGCTCTCTCTTCGGCGGTCATCTGCGGAAGCACCTAGCCTTTCCCTGGAATCTCCCTCCGGCTCGCCGGCCGGGGGCGCGGGGCGAGTATATCCCTGTCCCGGAGGGTCCGGGAAGGCCGGCGCGCCGAGAATCGCGAAGAGCTGCCGAAGATAGAGCCGAACTAGTCCCGGGCCCGCGCGTCCCGAACCGCCCGCAGGTCCCCGTAGATCGTGTAGGGGCTCTTGCCAATCTCGGCGCAGAAGATCTCCATCGAGCCCTTTATGGCGAAGAAGCCCTCGGCGTCGAGGTGCCTCAGGATGTCCAGGCGCTCCGCCTTGGTGGCGAAGCGCAGGGGGACCCCGCCGCGGGAGTGCTTGATCGCGTCCAGGAGGGCCCGCATGTGGTCCTCGGGGCGGGTCCCGAGCTTCTCCGCGCCGCCGTCCGCGAGCTTGAGCGGGGCGACCGCGGTCAGGAACTCGGCCATGCCCTTGAGGATGGCGGCTCGCGTGAGGTCGTAGTTGATGCACAGGAACCCGACGATGCGCTTCTCCTCGTCGCGCACGATGGCGACGCTCGAGCGCATGGGCCGTCCGTCCGGGGCGACCGAGGGATAGTTGGCGATGTGGTCCACCCCCGCGTACTCCGGGGAGCTGAGGATGAGCTCGCCGAAGTCCGTGAGGGTCGCGTCCTCGGTCCTGCCGGTGAGTTCGCCGTTGCAGATCGCGACGATGCTGTGGGCGCCTCGGGAGGTGTCGTGGAGGACGATCTCGTACTCGGGGCCGAGGGTCTCGGCGAGGACCTTCGCGATGCCTACGAGGGGCCGCAGGAGGGGGTGGCAGGGGCGCCCTGGCTTTTCCTTCATGGGAGCGGACCTTTCGGCCGCCCGCCGGGCCATGGGTCGGCTCGGCGGACGGCAACTAAGGCTATACGACGCCGGCTCTAGCCGTCAATCCTTCGGCCCACGCCCGCGGCCTTGGCCCGGACCACGATCTCCCGGGCGGCCACCACGTCGAGGGCGGCGAAGCCCACGGACTTGAAGACCGTGATGTCGGAGTCCGAGACGCGCCCGGGCATGGTCCCTTCCAGGACCGAGCCGAGCTCGCCGTCCACCCGCTCGGGGCCGAAGAGCCCCGCGGCGATGGGCATCGCGAGGTCGCCGGCCTCCGCGAGGACCGCCTTCCGGTTGTCCACGAAGACCTTGTCGGCCCTGGTGAGGAGGGCGGGGTCGAGCTCGGCCTTGTCCGGCGTGTAGGACCCGATGCCGTTGACGTGGGTCCCCCTGGCGACCTTCGAGCCGTCGAAGGTCGGCTTCGCCGAGGTGGTGACCGTCACGATGACGTCGGCGCCGTCGATGGCGGCGTCGGAGCTCGGGGCCGGGACGAGCCGGCATCCCTTGGCCTCGCAGTCGGCGCGCCTCGCGTCGATGAAGGCCTTCTTCCTGCCGGGATCGACGTCGTGGACCCGCACTTCGACGAGGCGGCGCGCCTCGAGGATCGCCATGAGCTGGCTCGCGGCCTGGCCGCCGGTGCCGAAGAGGGCGCCTATCTTGGCGTCCTTCCTGGCGAGGACCTCGGTCGCGGCGCCCGAGAGGGCGCCGGTGCGCAGCCGCGTGAGCTCGGTGCCGTCGATGATCGCCTCGACCAGACCGGTCGAATCGTCCACGAGGACCATGGTGGCCGGGACCACCGGCAGGCCCTTGGCCGCGTTCCCCGGGTAGACCGAGACGATCTTGACGCCCGTGGCCCCGCCCTCGGCGGGATAGCCCACGACGTGGGCCGGCATGTAGAGGCTCTGCCCTCCAGTCCCCTCGACGTCGAAGTTGATTCGGAGCGGGACGACGCAGTTCCCCTTCGATTGCATGACGAAGGCCTTCTTGTCGGCCTCGATGGCGTCCCGCATCGTGAAGACGCGGGCTATATCGGCGGCGGTCAGCAGCAGCATTCGCTCACGCCTCCGCCGAGCGCTTCTTCATGGCCTCGGTCACGAGCATGGAGACGCCGGTGTAGAGCACGACGGCGGCGATGACCCACTGGAGGGCCGCCAGGTTCAGGCTCTTCACGATGAACACGGCCGCGAGGACGCCGACGATGCCGAAGAGGCTGGTGAGCAGGGTGATCTTCCGCCCGTAGCCGCCGAGGCGCACGAACTCGAGGGAGCCCATCGGCACCGAGAAGGTGCAGGCGCCCATCATGATGGGGAAGGCGACCGCGGGGTTGATGCCGAGGGCGAAGACGGTGGCCATGGTCGGGGCGTAGGAGCCGATCCCGATGTTGTTGAGGGCGCCGAAGACGAAGAGGAGGACTGCGGCGAGGACTAGCTTCCCGCCCTCGAGGCCGGAGGCGTCGCCGCCCGAGGCTACGAGGTGGAACTTGCCTGCGAGGATGAAGGCGGTGGCCACGAGGAGGCCGATGCCCATGAAGATGCGGATCGCCTTGGCGGGCAGCTTCACGACGAAGCGGGGGCCGAGGAAAGCGCCGGCCATCTGGGCGACGATGCAGACGATGAGGGTGAGGGGGTCGACCGAGATGGCGGAGATGTAGGCCAGGGCCATCACCGCGACCGGGAGGACGCACTGGGTGTTGAGGGTCCCCGGCAGCTTCTTGTCGTCGACGAGCTTGCGCCAGCGGTAGAACACCGTCGAGAGGGCGAAGTCGGAGACGCCGAAGGTCGAGAGGAAGAAGACGACGGCGCCCCAGGCGCCGAGGAGGGCGGGGTGTCCGGCTTCGGCGCCGATTTCCTTCCTGTGCTTGACGAGGTCGATGGCCAGCCGTACGGCGTAGATGCCGTTCACGACGGCGATCGCTATGAGGAGGGCGATTACGATGGTCATAAGCAGTCTCCAATCACGCAGGGGGCACCCGTCCGGATCGGGCGAGGCGGTCCTGGGCGCACGGCCCTTCCGCCTCGCCGGGAGTATGGCGATAACAACAATAAATTGTCAAGATAAAAAATTATTTTAATAACGCAGCTCTGCGGCGCTGCCTCCGGCGCCGGAGGGGCCTTCATCGGCCCGACCTGTCCGACCGAAGGCCGAGCCCCAGGAGCGCGTCCAGGCGGGGTAGGACCATGAGGCCCAGGACGATGTTCCGAATCCCGACCGCCCTGGCCAGACTGCCGAGGACGCCGATTTCGAGGCCGCCCAGGCCCGTGGCGAGCCCGAGGGTGAGCTCCGAGGCCAGGGCGGTCCTCTGCCTGCAGATCCGCTGGGCCATGACTACGGTGATCGAGAAGGACCCGAGGAGGCAGGCTCCGGCTAGGCCCAGGGACAGGGAGAGCACGGCGACGCGCTTGCCCTATCCGCGGTCGGCTAGGGCGCCCCCGAGCAGGCCCCCGAGCTCGTACGTGCGGAACCGCAGGGTAGAGCGGGCGCTAGCCCTCATGTCCGAGGAGGGGAAGAGCGTGTCCGAGGCGGCCAAGGGACTATCCCCCGCGGCCTATCTGAAAGAGCTGGGCGTCCGCAGCTGAGGACCGGCGCCGACTCGGAATAGAGTCGCGCTCCCAGCATCCCTCCTCGAGCTTGCGAAGAGAAAAACTGCAAAAATTAGGCGACTCCACACCTCTCCTCCGCGGACCTCCGCGGCTAAACGTCTGCACGTTATGGAGATATATAAAAATCGAAGTCGATCATAATATTTAATATTATTATTGACTTCGGTAAAAAACATGGGTAATATCTGCAACTGTCAATACAAAAGTGCGTAAATCATGAATTTCCGGAGAGGGATGCAAATGGGGCAGGAAGGCTATTTGCTGGAATTGGAGGGGATCGTGAAGCGATTCCCCGGCACGGTGGCGCTTCGAAACGTGGACCTGCGCGTTCGGCCCGGCGAAGTGCACGCCCTCGTCGGGGAGAACGGAGCCGGCAAGTCCACGCTGATGAAGATCGCGATGGGTTTGCTGCAGCCGGACGAAGGGACTATCAGCTTCGATGGGAAGCGGGGCCTCCGGTTCGCCGGCCCCTCGGAGGCGATCAGGGCCGGCATCAGCATGATCCATCAGGAGCTGAACCCCATCCTGCACATGACTATCGCCGAGAACATATTCCTGCACCGGGAGCCGACTCGGCTCGACTTCTTCACGAACGCGAAGAAGCAGAACGAGATGACGAGGGAGATCCTGCGGAGGAACGGCCTCGACTTCGACCCGGCGCAGAAGATGCTGAGCCTCACGCTCGCGCAGATGCAGATGATCGAGATCACGAAGGCCGTGGCCTTCAACGCCAAGCTCGTGATCATGGACGAACCGACCTCGTCCCTGGACATAGACGAGACGAAGACCCTCTTCGATAGGATCCGCGAGCTGAAGCTCCGGGGCATCGGCGTGATCTACATCTCCCACCGGCTCGAGGAGATCAACCAGATCTGCGACCGCGTCTCGGTCCTCCGGGACGGCCAGTACATCGGCACCGAGGACATCGCGGAGGTTGGGCGCCCGGAGCTGATCCGGATGATGGTCGGGAGATCCTTGACTGAGGTGTTCGAGAAGACCGAAGCCCCGATCGGCGAAGAGGTGCTCCGGGTCGACGGGTTCACCCGGAAGGGTGTCTTCGAGGATATAAGCTTCTCCGTCCGCGCGGGCGAGATCCTCGGTTTCTCCGGCCTGATCGGCGCGGGCCGCAGCGAAGTCATGAAGGCGATCTTCGGGATCGACCCGATCGACTCCGGCGAGCTTCGCTTCGAGGGGCGCAGATTGAAGGTTAGGCGCACTTCGGACGCCATCAAGGCCGGCATAGCGATGGTGACCGAGGACCGGCGCGAGTACGGCCTCGTGCTGTGCCGGAGCCTCCTCGAGAATATCAGCCTGCCCAGCCTGAGGGCCAAGCAGCGGAGGGGACTCATCGACCACCGGGGCGAGCTCGACTACGTCGACGGCATGGCGAAGGAGCTGTCCATCAAGGCCTCCAGCCTCAGGATCCCCGTCAGCAACCTGAGCGGCGGCAACCAGCAGAAGGTCATCCTCGCCAAATGGCTCATCGCGGACCCCAAGCTGATAATCCTCGACGAGCCGACCCGCGGGATCGACATCGGGGCGAAGAGCGACATCTACAAGCTCATCTGCAAATTCGCGAGCCAGGGCCTGGCCATCATCCTCGTCTCATCGGAACTGCCCGAGGTGATGGGCATGAGCGATCGGATAATCGTCATGCACGAGGGCAGGATGAACGGGGAATTCGCGCGATCGGAGATCCTGTCCGGGCGAGTCGGGCAAGAGGACATCCTCAATAGGGCTTTCGGAGGGAAGTGATGGGTAGAAGGAAAGCGAGTCCGATGGATTTCATCATAATGGCTCGGCAGTATGGGATCGCGATTATCCTCCTCACGATGGTGATCGCGCTCCTCATCGCGAGCCCCACGTTCCGGACGCTGCAGAATACCATCAACGTCCTGAACCAAGTCAGCATCAACGGGATCATCTCCATCGGCATGACCCTCGTGATCATCAGCGGCGGGATAGACATATCCGTCGGGTCGGTGATCGCCCTGGCCTCGGTGCTCTGTGGCGCGGCGCTCACCGCCGACCCGAACAACATCGCGCTGACGATCGTGATCGCGGTGGTCGGTTGCGGCCTGGTGGGGCTCTTCAACGGGTTCTTCGTCGCCCGCTACGACATGTTCCCCTTCGTCGTGACCCTGTCGAGCATGATGATCATCCGGGGTTGCGCCTACGTCGTCAGCAACGGGAAGTCGTACGTCCTGAAGAGCGATCCCTTCAAGGAGATAGGCCAGGGGAAGTTGTTCGACATCATCCCCTACTCGGTCCTCGTGTTCGCGGGCGTGTGCGTCGTCGGATACGTGCTCTTGAGCCACACGAAATTCGGCCGTTACCTGTACGCCGTCGGCGGTAACACCAGGGCGGCGATGGCCTCGGGCATCAACGTAGGACTCATAAGGATGTGCGCCTACATGGCCATCGGCCTCTTCACCGGGATCGCGGGCGTGCTCCTGACTTCCCGCGTGAACGCCGGGCAGCCCGCCATCGGCGTGGGGTACGAGACGGACGCCATCGCCGCCACGGTCATCGGCGGCGTGAGCCTGAACGGTGGCATCGGCACGATAGGCGGGACCGTAATCGGCATCCTGATCATAGGGATCATCAACAACGGGATGAACCTGATAGGCGTCTCGTCTTTCTACCAGCAGATCGTCAAGGGCTTCATCATCCTGGGCGCCGTCGTGATGGATATCAAGATAAGCCGCCACAAGGCGTCTTAGCGGGGGATGCGGGCGGGACTTGGTCCCGCCATATGAATGGGGTTGTGGGAGGTATGACGTGAAGAGACTGTGGGTTTTTGCTGTGGCGGCGATGGTGGTCGCGGCGATGTCTCCTTCGTTCGCGGCGAACAAGAAGATCGTGATCGGGGTCCTCCAGAAGAGCCGTTCGGACCAGTACCAGATAATCCTCAACGCTGCCCAGGAGTCCGTCCTCAAGCAGCTCAAGTCCTCGGGGAAGATCGCCAAGTACCAGCTGCTCGACGCCGACGGCGATGTCCAGAGGCAGCTCAACCAGGCCGACGATCTCATCGCGATGAAGGTCAGCGTCATCGTCATGAGCACCACGGACGCGAACGGGTGCGCCCCCATCGTCGACAGGTGCAAGAAGGCGAATATCCCCATCGTCATCGTGAACGCCAAGACCGTCAACTCGGACCTCGCCACCGCCGTGGTGGGATCGAACGACGTCAACGCCGGCGAGATCATGGGGAACTACATCGCCTCCCGGTTGGGCGGTGCGGGCAAGGCGAAGGGCAACGTCCTCCAGCTCGAGGGCGATATCGGCAACTCTTCCCAGATCGGCCGAGACCAGGGCCTGAAGAACACGATCTACAAGGAGCCCGGCGTCAAGGTCCTCGAGTCCCTGTCCGCCAAATGGAACCGCGACGAGGCGATGCGGATAACCGAGGATTGGCTCCAGAAGTTCCCCAAGGTCGACGCCATCGCCGCGGAGAACGACAACATGGCCATGGGAGCGCTCAACGCGGCCATCAACGCCAACCGCAAGAAAGACATCGTCATCATCGGCGTGGACGCCATCGAGGACGCGCTCCTCAGCGTCAAGGCCGGGCAGCTCGACGCGACCATCTTCCAGGACGGCGTGGGGCAGGGGTCGACGAGCATCGACGTCGCCTACGCGATAGTCTCGGGCAAGAAGTACCAGAAGGAGACGATGATCCCCTTCGTCCTGATAACGAAGGACAACGTCGACAAGTTTATCGGAAAGTAGGGCCGGGGCGCGCCGGCGAGAGCTCGCCCGGGCGGCGCAGCTTCGCCGGAGCGCCGGCCCGCGGTCGACGATCCCAAAACGGGAGCGCGCGCGATGCGCGCTTGGTCCTCAGGACAGCCTAGGAGCGGAAATGTCAAGCATTGTGGATCGAATCAAGAAGAGTCGGGACCTGTTGGCGGATACGTCCTTGTGGTCTGCCCAGCTGACTGACATAGATAGCGGCATAAGGATGACGGAAGCCTTCACGGACCTGTACCACATAGACGTCGCGGACGCGCACTTCACTCCGACCTTGCTCTTTTTCCCGGACCTCGTGGCCGCGATAAACAAGAGGACGGATAAGCCTATCCATGTCCACCTCATGATGGACAATCCCTCGATCCTGATCGACGAATTCATCGAGGCGGGCGCGGACATCATCACCGTGCACGTCGAGCTAGGTGAGCAGGTCGGGGGGATAATCGACCGCCTGAACGAGCGGCGCGTGGGGGTCGGCCTAGCCATCAAGGTCGAGTCGGACTTGCGCCTCCTGGACGAGTACCTGGATATGCTCGACGTCGTGGTGGTGATGGGGACGAAGATCGGCATCAAGGGCGTGGGGCTGGAGCCGACGATACCCGACCGGATACGCAGCCTGCGGGCGAAGCTCGACGCGCAGCCCCGGGGGAGGGACACCCTGATCTCCGTCGACGGCGGCATCCGCAGGGAGACGGTCCCGGCCCTGAGGGCCGCCGGCGCCGACATCGTGACCCCGGGGTCCCTGGTCTTCAAGAGCGACGACGTCCGCGCGGCCTACGGTTGGCTGAAGAGTCTTCCGTCCGGCCCCGGGGAGGCGGCGGGGATATGATCGTCGCGATGGCGGGGCTTCCGGGTACCGGGAAGAGCTCCTTGGCCAGGGAGCTAGCCCGGAGGACCGGGGGCGTCCTGTACGACAAGGACACCATCCGGGAGTTCCTCTTCCCCGGTGGGCTCACGGACTTCTCCGAGGCGCAGAACGACCTCTGCACGGCGACTATGTTCCACGCCGCTGAGTACCTCGCCGCGGGGCCGGGATCGCCGCCGGTATTCCTCGACGGCAGGACCTTCGCGAGGAGAGCTCAGGTGGATATGCTCCTCGAGGCGCTCCCGCCGGATAGCTTCGACCTCAGGGTGATCGAGTGCGTGTGCTCGGAGGAGACGGCCAGAGCGCGGATCGAAGGCGACCTGGGCAAGCACGTCGCGAGGAACAGGGACTTCGCCCTCTATCTTGAGATAAAGCGGAGCTCCGAGCCCATCGCGATCAGCCATCTCGTTCTCGACACCGACGGCTCGACCCTCGAAGAGACCGTCGAGGCGGCTTTGAAATACCTTGGGAGGCGGGATGTGTAGCTCGGGGCGGGACGGCGACGGAGACGCCGGCGAGGTCGTAGTCGTCGACATCGGCGGCACTCGGATCAGAGTCAACTCGGTCCGTCCGGGAGAGGACGTGGATCCCTCCCGGATGCTCGTCGAGGACACCTGCGCGATCCGGAACGGCCGCTGCCTCGACAGCCTGTGCTCCATCGTGAAGCGTTATGCGGAGGAGCGGAGGGTCTCCCCGGCCGCGGTCGTCATAGGGATGCCGGTGAGCTTCGACGCCGGGATGAACGTAGTCCTGAAGTGCAACAACGTGCCGCAGCTTGTCGGCCTCCCGGTCCGCGACGCCCTGGTCCGGAGGCTTGGCATCCCCGTCACCTTGGAGCACGACGCCATGCTCCTGTTGCTCGGCGAAGCGAGGGTGCTGGGGACGCCGCCGGGCGAGACCGTCCTCGGCGTCTTCTTCGGGACCGGCATCGGCGGGGCGGTGCTCCTGGGCGGCCGGCCATTCAGGCTGCCGGGCATGGGTTTCGAGCTAGGGCATATACCTGTCGGGGTGGCCGGGCGGCGCTGCGTGTGCGGCCGGACCGACTGCGTCGAAGCTTACGCCAACGGGCATCTCCTGAACGACCTCGCGGAGCGCACCCGGACCCCGATATCCGAGCTCTTCGGCCTCTGGGGCAGGGGGGAGGTCGGCGAGGAGCTCGAGCGGATCGTCGAGTACCAGAGCATCGCGGTCGCCACGGGAGTGACTCTGTTCGGGCCTTCCCGGGCGGTGATCGGGGGTGGCGTGTGCGGGATGGCGGGGTATCCGAGAGAGGCGCTGGAGGCGCAGGTCCGGGCGCGGCTGCAGCGGCCGCGCCCCGCCGACGATTTGCGGATCGATTGGGCGCGGCTCGGCGATAGGGCAGCGTATTACGGAGCGCTCCGCGTCCTCGACGACGTGGGGGCGCGGGGCGGGCGGATGCCCGTAGAGATGTAGGGAGAGGAGGTAGACCATGGCATTGGTCACGCTGAAGGAAGTCGTCGACAAGGCATACGGGGAGGGATACGCCGTCCCCGCTTTCAACTACTGGTCCCAGTCCGACGCGGCCTCGATCGTCAGGGGAGCCGAGGGCATGCGCTCCCCGGTGATACTCATGGCGTCCGGCAGCTGCGTAAAGAGCCTCGGGCTCGAGCTCGCGGCCTTCACGGTCCTGGACCTGGCGGCGAAAGCCGCGGTCCCGGTGGTCCTGCACCTGGATCACGCGGAGAGCCTCGACCTCATATACCGGGCCATGAAAGCCGGGTTCACCGGCGTCATGTACGACGGATCGAAGCTGCCGGTGGAGGAGAACATCGCGAACACTCGGGCCGTAGTCGCGGTGGCCAGGGCCCTCGGGGTCTCCGTCGAGGCCGAGATAGGCCGGGTCGGTCGAGGGGAAGAAGGCGAGGACGCATCGCAGGTCCTGACGGATCCCGCGGACGCCGCGATGTTCTTGGAGCGCACCGGGGTGGACGCGCTAGCCGTCGCCGTCGGCACCTGCCACGGAATGCAGAAGCAGGAGGCCGGCATCAGGTACGATATCCTGGGCAAGCTGACGGAGCGAGTCCGCGCCCCCCTCGTGCTGCACGGGTCGAGCGGAGTCAAGGACGAGGACCTCGTCGAGGTATCCAAGAGCGCGATCTCGAAGGTGAACATCGGCACGAAGTTGAAGGCCGTCTGCGTGGAGGGAATTCGGGGCGCCCTCGAGGCGGACAGCTCGATCAAGGACAGCGCGAAGCTCATAGCCGCGGGGGCCGGGCGAGTGACGGAAGTGGTGGCGCAGAAGATCGAGTTCCTCGGCAGCGCCGGGCGGGCCTGAAGGGCGGGCGGCGCGGGGATCCCGAGCTATTTCCACGGCCTCGAATGCGGTGTAAGATAAAATGATGGACAGCGAGAGCAAGGCCGAGAGGCGCCGGGAGCAGATCAGGCTGCTGCTGTTGTCGAACACGGTGGTCTCCCTGGGGGAATTCTGCGATCGGCTGAAGTGCAGCGAGTCGACCATCCGCAACGACCTGAAGTTCCTCGAGGAGAAAGGGCTGATCACGCGGACCTACGGCGGAGCCGCGATAAACGAGAGCACGAAGTACAACATCCCCATGAACACTCGCTCCAAGATGAATATCGAGGCGAAGCGCCAGATCGCGGAGTACATAGTCGGCAACCTGATCGAGCCGAACGCGACCTTGATGCTCGACAGCGGGACGACGAACCTTGAGATCGCCAAGGTCGTCCTGGAGACCTCGAAGGAGCTGACGATAATCACGACCTCCCTGGCGATCGCGGACGTCCTCAGCAAGACGAGCTCGATCAACCTCTTCCTCGCCGGCGGCCGCCTCCATCAGGTCAAGGACGCGTTCATCGATCACACCGCGTGCGAGTTCATCGCCTCCATGCGCGCCGACACCTACTTCCTCTCCTGCGACGGGGTCGACGCCGAGGTCGGATTCACGATCGCCGACCCGGAGGAAGCCTACGTGAAGAACCTGATGTCGAGGTCGTCGAAGAAGACGATATGCGCGCTGGACAGCACGAAGCTCGACGCCATCTACATGAAGGTCATCTGCCGCATCGACGATGTCGACATGCTCATCACCGACAAGGAGGCCAAGGCGCCGCAGATAAAGGGCCTCCGCGGCGCGGGGCTGAACGTGGTGTTGGCTGACGGCGGTGAGGCCCCGGCCGACTGACCCGGAATCGATGGAGGTCCCCTCGTCCCCCGCGCCGAAGCTTCGCAGGGGGCCGCGCCGCGAAGGGGCGTATGGCGCCTGAACGCGCCCAGGCGCGGCTAGAGCGCCTGGGGCGTCCCGGGGGCGCGGACGTCGGATGAGGGCACGAGGAGGGTCCACGAAGTCCCCGCGCTCGAAGTGCACGACTCGACTGAGCCCTGCAGCTGCTTGGAGAGGATGTCCACGAGGGAGAGCCCGAGGGTCTTGGCCTCCGAGGGCCCCTCGCCCATGCCGACCCCGTCGTCCGCTATCCTGATCCGGTCCGAGCCTCCCTCGCGGTCTATTGATATCCTGATGTTTCCGCCAGCGCGGCCGCGGAAGGCGTACTTGTACGCGTTGGTCACCAGCTCCGCCAGGATGAGCCCCACCGGGACCGCCCGCTCCATCCCGTACTGGAGGTCGATCCCCTCGACGGCGACCTCGACGCCTCGGCCCTGGCCGCGGCTCAGGTATATCTGCCTCACCAGTTCCTCGACGTAGGACTTGAGGCCCACCGAAGTCATGCCGCGGTCGTTGTAGAGGAGCTCGTGGACGATGGCTATGGAGGCGACCCTGGTCTTACTCTCCGTGAGGGCCTCGACGGCTTTGGGGTCGCTCATGGAGCCCGCCTGCAGCGACAGGAGGCTGATTATCACCTGGAGATTGTTCTTGACCCGGTGGTGGAGCTCCCGGAGGAGCGCCTCCTTCTCGCCCAGCGCCTCTCTCAGCCGCGCCTCGGAGGCTTCCCGGTCCCGGACGTCCCGGGCTATGCCGAGGGCCGCCGGCCGCCCATCCAGTTCGAAGGCTTGGACGCTGATGTCCACGGGTATCCTCTCGCCGCTCTTCGACTCGTGGACCCAGTGGAGGAGGAGCGGGGTGTAGTTGTTCGCCAGCTCGGCTCCCTCCCGCAGCAAGGCGCCGGAGACCTCGATATCGGCGGGCCCCATGGTCAATAGCTCCTCCTTGGAGTAGCCGAGGAGCTTCGCCGCCTGGTCGTTCACCTCGATGAACTTGCCGAGGCGGCCCTCAGTGAGGTCCACGATGAAGACCGCGTCCGAGAGGCTGTTGAAGAGGACTTGGTAGCGGGCCGCGGCTCGCCGGGCCTCGCCGCGGGAGGATTCGAAGAGCATGACCGCGACCGCGATCCCCAAGGTTATCCGCAAGAGGGCCCCCAGTTGGAAGGCCGCGGGGGCGAGGACGCGGTCGGGCCTGGCCCAATAGTAGGTCATGTTGAGGGCGCCGAGGAGGAGGAGGGCCATGGCCGCCAATCTCGGGCTCGAGGTCCTGATCGAGGACTGGAAGCGGAAGAAGGGCACGCTCGTCGCCATCTGGATCAACCCGCAGGCGGCGAACACGGAGAAGACCATCGCCCGCCGGTCCGCGCCGAGGAGGAGGGCGCCGACGATGGCCGCCGCGGAGCAAGCTACCGCTACCGTCGGCAGCCGCGCCGCGGGCTCGTCCCGTTTGAGTCGGGTCGCCGCCACGAGGAGGAAGATCGAGGAACCGCAGAGGGAGATGAGGTTCCCGGCGTAGACGAACGCCAGCCCCGGCGCCAGTTCGTCTATCATCTCGAAACAGGAGCGGAGGGCGTAGAAGCTCCACCCGATGAGCCAGTAGGAGGAGAACCGGCCCCTGTAGCTGCTGCGGGCGACGAGGAACACCGCGAAAAGGAGGATCGTCGAGAAGCTCATCGTGAAGATCGCCAGGATGAGGGGGA
>Ga0268360_1002435_pt1 | contig 14630 bp, 10 predicted proteins | sample BioMet11_FD_192465 | JGI IMG/M metagenome (GOLD analysis project Ga0268360, IMG submission 192465) | Sewage microbial communities from Oakland, California, United States - Biofuel 11 (Illumina Assembly) | ecosystem: Engineered > Wastewater > Sewage > Unclassified | place: USA: California... | reverse complement strand
CGGGCTGGTGGCCGTGGGCGAGGTGCGCCTTTCGGCCGCACACCCCACGCGCTCGGCCGTCATGGGACTCCTCGCGGCCTGCCTCGGCATCCGGCGCGGCGAGGAGGAACGGCTGGCCGCCCTTTCCGCCGGCTACGTCCTGGCCGTGAGGGTGGACAACGCCGGTACGCCGCTGCTCGACTACCACACCATTCAGACGCCGCCGGAAAAAAGCAAACGGACCTACCACACCCGGGCCGACGAACTGGGCGGCCTGCTCGGACGCGACGAGGAGCCGTATACAATCCTGTCCAGGCGCGGCTACCTGTGTGGCGCGTACTTCACGGTCGGCTTGCGGGCCGCGACGGACGCTCCACCCCATCCGCTCGAAACCCTGGCCGAAGCGTTGCGTCGCCCGGTCTTCACGCCGTACCTGGGCCGCAAGTGCTGTCCGGCGTCGCTGCCCTTTGCTCCCAAGATCGGGGAATATGCGACCGTGGAGGAAGCCCTGGCCGCTTATCGTCTCGATCCCCGAGCATTTCCCTATTGGGCCAAACGCCCCGAAAAAAGCCTGCTCGTGGCCGACGAAGCGGCAACACCCGCGAACGTGACGCAGTGCCCTCTCGTGCGCGATCTGGCCACGCATCACGGGCGGCGGCAATTCGCAGAGCGCCGGGCCGTGGAGGCCGAAACCGCGCCGGGTCAATTCCGCCAACAGGAGGACGGCCATGTTTCTCAGTAAGCTGCAACTCCGTTCCACCGAGGCGATCTTCAAAGATATCTATGACGCGCACCAGGCGCTTTGGGACCTTTTCGGCGACCGGTCGGACCGCGAGCGCGACTTTCTGTTTCGGGAAATCGATTCCGTCACGTATCTGACCGTATCCGCCCGGGAACCTGTCGATAGGCAGGGAGTATGGCGCATGGCCATCAAACCCTATGCTCCAAAGCTCGCTGCCGGCGACCGCTTGTACGTGTCGCTCCGGGCCAACGCCGTGATCAAGCGCAAGGGACCTAACGGCAGGCAGGTCCGCTTCGACGTGGTGCAGGACGCACGAAAACCTTACCAAGACCGTGGTGAAAATCCGCCATCTCGGGCGGCCTTGGCGCAACGCGAGGGCGCGAAATGGCTGCTCGCCCGCCAGGAAGCCATGGGGCTTTGCTTCGAGGACCAAAGCCTCGTTGTCGAACGTTATGTCGTTTACAACTATTGGCGCGGCAGACGAAAAGTGACGCTTGGGGCGCTTGATTTTGCAGGCTTCGCCGAAGTCAGTGATCCGAACAAAGCCCGCGACAAACTCTTTGCCGGCGTCGGTCCGGCCAAGGGCTTCGGCTGCGGACTTTTGCTCGCCCGGAGGGCGTAAGATCATGCTCCCCAATTTGTCTCCGTTGGCACTCAAGGAACGGGCAAGCCTCGTATTCCTGGAACGCGGCCAGCTGGATGTGCTGGACGGTGCGTTCGTCCTTGTGGACGCAACCGGCGTGCGTACCCATATCCCTGTGGGAGGGGTTGCCTGCATCCTGCTGGAACCTGGCATACGGGTAAGTCACGCGGCTGTTGCCCTGGCCGCGCGGGCTGGCACGCTCCTCACCTGGGTGGGCGAGGCCGGAGTGCGTTTGTACGCCTCCGGCCAGCCCGGTGGGGCCCGTAGCGACAAGTTGCTGTATCAGGCCGCCTTGGCTCTGGACGAGGTGGCCCGCACCAAAGTGGTCCGCAAGATGTTTGCGATCCGGTTTGGCGAGGAACCCCCTTCGCGGCGTAGCGTGGACCAACTCCGAGGTATCGAGGGCACTCGGGTCCGGGAGATGTATAAGCTGCTCGCCCGTCAGTACCGTGTAACCTGGTCCGGACGGAAGTACGACCCACGCGAATGGGGAAGTGGCGATATGCCTAACCGCTGTCTGAGTGCGGCTACAGCCTGTCTTCATGGACTCTGCGAAGCGGCAATTCTGGCCGCCGGCTACGCTCCGGCCATCGGCTTCCTCCATACGGGCAAGCCACGCAGCTTCGTTTACGACATTGCCGACCTATACAAATTCGACACGGTCGTTCCTGTTGCATTCCGTATTGCAGGCCAGGATGCGGGCGAGCCGGAACGAGCTGTTCGGCAAGCCTGCCGGGATCGTTTCCGTGAGACCAAATTACTGAAACGGATCATTCCGGAGATCGAAGAAGTGTTGGCGGCCGGCGAGTTACCTGTGCCAAAGGCGCCTTCCGAGGCAGTCGGGCCGGCGTTCGAGGATGCGGAGGGACTTGGCGATGATGGTCATCGTGGTTGAAAATGCGCCGCCACGTTTGCGGGGACGCCTCGCCGTATGGCTTTTGGAGATTCGTGCTGGCGTCTATGTCGGGGATTATTCGGTGAAGGTTCGGGAGATGATTTGGAACACCGTGGGAAACGGGATTGAGGATGGTAACGCGGTGATGGCCTGGAGTGCTCGAAGCGAAGCGGGTTTTGAGTTCCGCACGCTTGGGAACAACCGGCGAATTCCTGTTGATTTCGACGGGTTGGCGTTGGTTTCGTTTTTGCCTCAAGAGGATGAATTACCCTCAGTATAACAACCTTTGATCATTGACAATTTATAACGAGTTATTTGGTAGCTTTTGGCCTATTGTAAAAGCCTTGTGTTTTCGCCATATTGCTGGACGAGTGTTCCCCGCATGCGCGGGGATGATCCGTATTCGTTGCTTCCGCCTCGCCCGTTGTAATTGTGTTCCCCGCATGCGCGGGGATGATCCGCTATCGGTGACGATTTCATCGTGTCCGGTCTCGTGTTCCCCGCATGCGCGGGGATGATCCGCGCTACATAACGGAAAATATGGACTGGCTTCTGTGTTCCCCGCATGCGCGGGGATGATCCGATGAAGAAACCGACGACGACTAATACCGAACAGTGTTCCCCGCATGCGCGGGGATGATCCGCGGCACGGGAACGCGGGGAACAAGAGGGAAAGGTGTTCCCCGCATGCGCGGGGATGATCCGGCCACCCAGAAGGCCCTGCCCCCTCTCCGTCGGTGTTCCCCGCATGCGCGGGGATGATCCGCTAAAAACAGGTGGGATAATTACCTATTTAGGGTGTTCCCCGCATGCGCGGGGATGATCCGCCACTTGGAAATCTGGTTCCGGCTGGGCTGCAGTGTTCCCCGCATGCGCGGGGATGATCCGCGGTCTCGGCGTCGGCATGGCGTCCTTGAGCGGTGTTCCCCGCATGCGCGGGGATGATCCGATCATCCAGCGCCAACAATGGAAGCGTGAAGCGTGTTCCCCGCATGCGCGGGGATGATCCGGGCCGACCGGATGCCTGGTGCTGGCGCCATGCGTGTTCCCCGCATGCGCGGGGATGATCCGCGAGAACGCCAACAGCGTCATACAGTTCCACGGTGTTCCCCGCATGCGCGGGGATGATCCGCCGTAATCAATCAGCCAGCTTTCCAGGGTATCGTGTTCCCCGCATGCGCGGGGATGATCCGCATTCACGAAAACGGCCCGTGTTTTGCGTCGGGTGTTCCCCGCATGCGCGGGGATGATCCGGCCATCGCGGAGCTGGACTTTGTGGAGCGCATGTGTTCCCCGCATGCGCGGGGATGATCCGGAGTCTCCGGGGCAGACGATGACGCGCATCACGTGTTCCCCGCATGCGCGGGGATGATCCGTACGAACGATGAGCCGCGCCAGCACTTTCCGGGTGTTCCCCGCATGCGCGGGGATGATCCGATTCTTGCCGCCATACCGGGCACGGCTGGCGTGTGTTCCCCGCATGCGCGGGGATGATCCGGCATGGGCCGCCGTTCCGGCTTTGATGGGTTCGTGTTCCCCGCATGCGCGGGGATGATCCGGCCATGTACCGGGAGCTTCCCGACTCGCCGCAGTGTTCCCCGCATGCGCGGGGATGATCCGACGGCGCCGCCGGCCAGAATGATGGAGGCGCCGTGTTCCCCGCATGCGCGGGGATGATCCGGCCGCTTTCCCGGATATTTTTCTTCGCCGCCAGTGTTCCCCGCATGCGCGGGGATGATCCGGCCTATGTAGCCGGTTACGGTTGCGTCCGCGAGTGTTCCCCGCATGCGCGGGGATGATCCGAGGCACATCGGGCCGCAGGAGGTCGAGCTTGCGTGTTCCCCGCATGCGCGGGGATGATCCGGGGGCTGCCGCGATAGCTCGGGAGATCGGGGAGTGTTCCCCGCATGCGCGGGGATGATCCGGTAGTCGAAGCGTTTGCGAAAACGCCGGGCATGTGTTCCCCGCATGCGCGGGGATGATCCGCGTCAAAAAGAAAGGGGGATCTTATACTGGTTGTGTTCCCCGCATGCGCGGGGATGATCCCTCCTGTCCGGCGGCGACACGCTGTCCGGTCGAGTGTTCCCCGCATGCGCGGGGATGATCCGGCCACTCTGGACACGTTCACCTTTGCCGATGGGTGTTCCCCGCATGCGCGGGGATGATCCGGTCTCTTGCAATTCCTTGAGCGTACTCGCCAAGTGTTCCCCGCATGCGCGGGGATGATCCGCTACATAATTGCGGCCGACTTTCGGTTTTTTGGTGTTCCCCGCATGCGCGGGGATGATCCGCTCCGGTATCCTGGCTTGGCTGGTCGAGGGCTGTGTTCCCCGCATGCGCGGGGATGATCCGCTGGAGGGATGCACTCCCGGTCCCTGTCCGTCGTGTTCCCCGCATGCGCGGGGATGATCCGATCGGCGACATCGCCTATGCCGTGCTCATTGCGTGTTCCCCGCATGCGCGGGGATGATCCGGACAAAACGTATTTCAACCTCCCTCTCGCTGCGTGTTCCCCGCATGCGCGGGGATGATCCGGCCGAAGGCGCTGGCGAGGCCGTAAAGTTTTTGTGTTCCCCGCATGCGCGGGGATGATCCGGGTGACACCGAAATCCTGCGCGGGATTGGTATGTGTTCCCCGCATGCGCGGGGATGATCCGCCTGTTTGCCCGAGTCGCGTGCCCGTGGTCGAGTGTTCCCCGCATGCGCGGGGATGATCCGTGAACGTGGCGATGCCCACAGCTGCGGGACCGGTGTTCCCCGCATGCGCGGGGATGATCCGGCAGCTACTATTGCCGGGGCTGTGGTCGGGGAGTGTTCCCCGCATGCGCGGGGATGATCCGGCGGTGTGCAGCAGCCGCTCGCCTTTTTCGATGTGTTCCCCGCATGCGCGGGGATGATCCGGGAGGCGGCCTAGATGGAAGCGGATAAACCCAGTGTTCCCCGCATGCGCGGGGATGATCCGTTTACGCGGGGGCCGTGGCGGGTTCGCAAAGAGTGTTCCCCGCATGCGCGGGGATGATCCGGAGCCGGACGACGCCTCGATTGCCCTGGTCGAGTGTTCCCCGCATGCGCGGGGATGATCCGGAAACGGTTCTCGATCTGCTGGCGGATGCCCTGTGTTCCCCGCATGCGCGGGGATGATCCGCAACCGCGTCACGGAAAATCCATGGAGGGTCCGTGTTCCCCGCATGCGCGGGGATGATCCGCTCGAAAATCAGGTTCAGGCCTGGCGGGCGAAGTGTTCCCCGCATGCGCGGGGATGATCCGCCATCCAGTCAGTGCGGCAGGCCTACAATGAAGTGTTCCCCGCATGCGCGGGGATGATCCGCGCCCCGAACGCTTCAATTCCTGAAAGAGACGGTGTTCCCCGCATGCGCGGGGATGATCCGGTCCGTCAAGGTACACTCGTGAGGCGTGTTGTGTGTTCCCCGCATGCGCGGGGATGATCCGCCGTTGAGTACGAGGGCGCCTGATGAGCTCCTGTGTTCCCCGCATGCGCGGGGATGATCCGCAGGCGTGGCAGGTATTATTCGGTTTGGTGCCGTGTTCCCCGCATGCGCGGGGATGATCCGTATACAGTGTCAGCCAAAATGGGGTTCTCGTGGTGTTCCCCGCATGCGCGGGGATGATCCGGTTGGCGGCTTCGTACAGTGTCTTGGCCATGGGTGTTCCCCGCATGCGCGGGGATGATCCGTCTGCCCCCCTGGCATTATATCATAGAATACGTGTTCCCCGCATGCGCGGGGATGATCCGCCAGTAGCTGGGGGCTCATGGAAACCGCTATCGTGTTCCCCGCATGCGCGGGGATGATCCCCCATCTCACGACGGATTTCAGCAAGAGGTGATGTGTTCCCCGCATGCGCGGGGATGATCCGTTCATACCTTTCGTCTCGCGTGTCGACTACGCGTGTTCCCCGCATGCGCGGGGATGATCCGTCAGAGATGCCTGTCAGACGGCTTTAGCCGCTGTGTTCCCCGCATGCGCGGGGATGATCCGCCGGGTCGCCCATCTGCGCTGCCCCCATGTCAGTGTTCCCCGCATGCGCGGGGATGATCCGATGAAAGCGGTGACTACCGGCAATTCACGCGCGTGTTCCCCGCATGCGCGGGGATGATCCGGTCGTGGGCGCGGATAGTAGCCTTGTAACTGGGTGTTCCCCGCATGCGCGGGGATGATCCGCTGGCGGACTTGAGCACCTCAACCGGATGGGGGTGTTCCCCGCATGCGCGGGGATGATCCGCCATCCCGGTAGACGGTCACGCCCTTGCAGCCGTGTTCCCCGCATGCGCGGGGATGATCCGAACAGTCCATACACAACGGCGGCCGTACATGCGTGTTCCCCGCATGCGCGGGGATGATCCGGCGAATCTGATGCCCTCCGTTTTGTTGAATATGTGTTCCCCGCATGCGCGGGGATGATCCGTGGGTCACCGTGTTGGCCGAGGGTATGAACTCGTGTTCCCCGCATGCGCGGGGATGATCCGTTTCCAGCATCACAACAGGTGATACTGGTTTTGTGTTCCCCGCATGCGCGGGGATGATCCGCCAGGCCCGGGGGCGCGCGGTCCCGGCTTGACGTGTTCCCCGCATGCGCGGGGATGATCCGCCATCATTCCAAGAATTTCTTCCAAAGTGTACGTGTTCCCCGCATGCGCGGGGATGATCCGTCGCAATGGAAGAAATGTTGACACACGCAAAAGTGTTCCCCGCATGCGCGGGGATGATCCGAAAGCCCTCCCCGGCCTAGACACCAGAGAGGGGTGTTCCCCGCATGCGCGGGGATGATCCAGGAGGAGCGAGGATATGAACGACTACGAAGATGTGTTCCCCGCATGCGCGGGGATGATCCGTTTATACCCTCCTCCTCGGTCAGGCCCCACGCGTGTTCCCCGCATGCGCGGGGATGATCCGACCGCCCTTGGGCCTGACGGATTCCGGGCCTAGTGTTCCCCGCATGCGCGGGGATGATCCGCTATCGGAGATTTCACAACACCCATAAGCACAGTGTTCCCCGCATGCGCGGGGATGATCCGTACTTCCTCCCGCGCAAGTGCCGCCTGTTGGAGTGTTCCCCGCATGCGCGGGGATGATCCGGTCCTGGACCGTTCAGCCGTGGGGGGCGGCTGGTGTTCCCCGCATGCGCGGGGATGATCCGTTCCTCATTCCAAGCCAGGCCCGGGGGCGCTGGTGTTCCCCGCATGCGCGGGGATGATCCGCGGAGAGTCAGCAGCTTGTTCCGGCTGAAGAGGTGTTCCCCGCATGCGCGGGGATGATCCGGCGCCTTCGGGCAACAGCACCGGCTCGCTGTCGTGTTCCCCGCATGCGCGGGGATGATCCGGCCCAGGATAGTTCCCGGCAGACCCGGGCGGCGTGTTCCCCGCATGCGCGGGGATGATCCGAACAGCATCGGAAACCTACGGCCTGGGGGGAAGTGTTCCCCGCATGCGCGGGGATGATCCGTGTCGGATTGGTCCGGCCTTGGTGCTGGTGGCGTGTTCCCCGCATGCGCGGGGATGATCCGCCTGCCAGCGGATAAGTCTTGCCCAAGTGGCGGTGTTCCCCGCATGCGCGGGGATGATCCGACCTTGCCCTTCTCGTCGGTGACTTCCTTCTTGTGTTCCCCGCATGCGCGGGGATGATCCGACCTGGGCCGCGCTGTGGGAGGACAAATGAGTGTGTTCCCCGCATGCGCGGGGATGATCCGGGCATTCCGAGTGCGGTGGAGGAAATCTTCACGTGTTCCCCGCATGCGCGGGGATGATCCGCCGTATGTCGGCACCACGAGGTCACGCCGCAAGTGTTCCCCGCATGCGCGGGGATGATCCGCCCCTTGCTCAACACAGCAGGTCCAACCCTCAAGTGTTCCCCGCATGCGCGGGGATGATCCGCCTCTCCAGTTCCGACCACGCCTCGACGAATGGTGTTCCCCGCATGCGCGGGGATGATCCGGCTGCGCGACCCTGGGTTTAGACGGGCCTCTTGTGTTCCCCGCATGCGCGGGGATGATCCGGACCCTGACCCGGGACGTCCTGTGTTGCCCATGTGTTCCCCGCATGCGCGGGGATGATCCGCGCCCCATGTGCCTTTTTCCTTACTCCAATTCGTGTTCCCCGCATGCGCGGGGATGATCCGGACTGGTTCGAAAACCAGGCCGAACTGATGCGGTGTTCCCCGCATGCGCGGGGATGATCCGTCTTATCGGAACTGGTAGACCAGTTACAGGACGTGTTCCCCGCATGCGCGGGGATGATCCGCGGCTGGAAAAGCTCGGGTACGTTGTCATTCGGTGTTCCCCGCATGCGCGGGGATGATCCGATCGCCTGCCCGCGTTCCTGGTAAAACTCGGCGTGTTCCCCGCATGCGCGGGGATGATCCGAGCCGGGCAGATTGCCCAGAAAAGGATAATAAGTGTTCCCCGCATGCGCGGGGATGATCCGATTGTAGTGGCTATATCGAGGGCATCAACCCCGTGTTCCCCGCATGCGCGGGGATGATCCGTGCTTATGGCCGTCGGCCATATCGACCACGGCGTGTTCCCCGCATGCGCGGGGATGATCCGTTGTTCGGCTACCCGCCGGCGGTATTGCAGCGGTGTTCCCCGCATGCGCGGGGATGATCCGGGGTCCACGCAGTCCCAACCATAGTCCCGCACGTGTTCCCCGCATGCGCGGGGATGATCCGCCGCGGGGCGGTAGCGGATGGCGTCTCCATAGGTGTTCCCCGCATGCGCGGGGATGATCCGCAGTACCGTATGGTTGTTTTTCCGCAGGATGAGTGTTCCCCGCATGCGCGGGGATGATCCGCCGTTTTCGTGGCTCCGGCCGCCACCGTACCCGTGTTCCCCGCATGCGCGGGGATGATCCGGCAGGGCTCTTCACCGCTGAGCATTGTCGCCCGTGTTCCCCGCATGCGCGGGGATGATCCGAGCGATGGGAACCTCTCCATGCCGGAAACGCTGTGTTCCCCGCATGCGCGGGGATGATCCGCATCAATTCGTTTTCCGGGGCGGTGAACGCTGGTGTTCCCCGCATGCGCGGGGATGATCCGCGGAATGCGCCAGGGCAAACCTGCTGGAGGTTGTGTTCCCCGCATGCGCGGGGATGATCCGTCTCCGATAGCTTGCTGTCCCGGACAATTCGAGTGTTCCCCGCATGCGCGGGGATGATCCGCCAGATGGCGAGGTGCGAGACTTTGATTTGGAGTGTTCCCCGCATGCGCGGGGATGATCCGAGGTCCAACGCACGAAGACAGCAAATATGCGCGTGTTCCCCGCATGCGCGGGGATGATCCGGCGGCCAGCTTCTGGGACGGGCCGTGTTCACCGTGTTCCCCGCATGCGCGGGGATGATCCGAATGCCTAGACGATTTGCCATCGCTAGCCCTTGTGTTCCCCGCATGCGCGGGGATGATCCGGCGAGTGCGAGTGCTGGCCACCTACCCACGGCGTGTTCCCCGCATGCGCGGGGATGATCCGCAGCATTAGATGCCCGCTTGTCTGTTTCACAGGTGTTCCCCGCATGCGCGGGGATGATCCGAGTGGCCTTCAGCTTGGAAATCTGAATTTTAAGTGTTCCCCGCATGCGCGGGGATGATCCGAACAACAGCTACTGCAAGCGGAGGCAATAAAAGTGTTCCCCGCATGCGCGGGGATGATCCGTAAATGAGGAATTTGTTTATCTTCAATATACTGTGTTCCCCGCATGCGCGGGGATGATCCGCAGGGGAGCGAGTTCTTTAAAATCTTCACCGAGTGTTCCCCGCATGCGCGGGGATGATCCGCAAAAAGGCGAGCCGGTGATTACGGAAGGCCAGTGTTCCCCGCATGCGCGGGGATGATCCGCATATCGCCGGTTGTTCGATACTGCTCATCGAGTGTTCCCCGCATGCGCGGGGATGATCCGGCCCGATCGCGCACCATGGGCGGCCGCAACACGTGTTCCCCGCATGCGCGGGGATGATCCGGTCACCAGCTTTTGTCAGATACCTGACACCGCGTGTTCCCCGCATGCGCGGGGATGATCCGGAAGCGACAAAATGAGCAAGCCCAAGGGTGAAGTGTTCCCCGCATGCGCGGGGATGATCCGCTCACCGCGACCGCCACAGCCAGCCAGACGTAGTGTTCCCCGCATGCGCGGGGATGATCCGGCAAAAACAGAAAAAGCGTCAAATGTGTTTGAGTGTTCCCCGCATGCGCGGGGATGATCCGACAGGAAACATAGAGAAAAAGGGAGGTTTGACGTGTTCCCCGCATGCGCGGGGATGATCCGCTATGACTGTCCTAGGGCTATTTGATCGACCAGTGTTCCCCGCATGCGCGGGGATGATCCGCCCGGCCCGCCCGGGCGGGAGGCGGCATGGCCGTGTTCCCCGCATGCGCGGGGATGATCCGGAGCCACCTTTCGCCGTGTGTTGCCATCAGTTGTGTTCCCCGCATGCGCGGGGATGATCCGGGACAATGCCTCTTTTCAAAAAATTGTGAGACGTGTTCCCCGCATGCGCGGGGATGATCCGCTCGTTCGTCCTCCCACCCTGTGGCATTGAGCGTGTTCCCCGCATGCGCGGGGATGATCCGCAACAATAAACACCGGGGCGACCGTCAAACGTGTGTTCCCCGCATGCGCGGGGATGATCCGAACAGGAATAGGTTTTCATGTCAATAATTGAAGTGTTCCCCGCATGCGCGGGGATGATCCGACTGCCTTGTTCATCAAACCATACAAACGGATGTGTTCCCCGCATGCGCGGGGATGATCCGATCGAGGGTCGCGTCATCTGGACCGCCCACGAGTGTTCCCCGCATGCGCGGGGATGATCCGTCATGACGCCACGTCATGCACATGGACAGCAAGTGTTCCCCGCATGCGCGGGGATGATCCGGTGTTGAGATTGTTCTGGATACGTCAGGCCAGGTGTTCCCCGCATGCGCGGGGATGATCCGCGGAAAGGGAAATTTTGTTTTCCGTTATGAAAGTGTTCCCCGCATGCGCGGGGATGATCCGCAATTGCTTGCGATAGTAGGGCTTGAGGTCGAGTGTTCCCCGCATGCGCGGGGATGATCCGGTACTCGTCCACAACCTCAAGCCCCGGCACAAGTGTTCCCCGCATGCGCGGGGATGATCCGCGCCAAGGATGCCAGCCCCCGGGGATTCTCCAGTGTTCCCCGCATGCGCGGGGATGATCCGTGGAGGCCATTCGTCGAGGCGTGGCCGGAACTGTGTTCCCCGCATGCGCGGGGATGATCCGGAAGGGTGGGGCGCATCAACCCAGGCGTGGCAGTGTTCCCCGCATGCGCGGGGATGATCCGTCTCCTGGCAACTTCGAACCGGTGGTGCCCCCGTGTTCCCCGCATGCGCGGGGATGATCCGAGCCTGGAGCCAGGAATCAGGGATGCTTTTCCGTGTTCCCCGCATGCGCGGGGATGATCCGGTCCTTATAGACCATGACAATGTGGTCCATTCGTGTTCCCCGCATGCGCGGGGATGATCCGCTGGAGCGGAGATTCTCGCGCTCCCGGTCCGGGTGTTCCCCGCATGCGCGGGGATGATCCGAGAGGAACTTAACGCCCAGCACGGTCCTATCCGTGTTCCCCGCATGCGCGGGGATGATCCGGAGGAAAGGAAAGAGGAAGAAGGAGAGAGGGAGTGTTCCCCGCATGCGCGGGGATGATCCGCCATCGGCGTGTCAAAATCTTGGCTAAACGCAGTGTTCCCCGCATGCGCGGGGATGATCCGCAATGTCTGGAGCGGAAGAACTTGAAGATGAAGTGTTCCCCGCATGCGCGGGGATGATCCGACGGAAACCGCGACCTGCGGTTCTTGAGCCTGGTGTTCCCCGCATGCGCGGGGATGATCCGCCTCTTATCGTTGTCTTTATGTTTGTTTTTCAGTGTTCCCCGCATGCGCGGGGATGATCCGGAGCTTACATGAATCTGCGTATGGATGCTCAAGTGTTCCCCGCATGCGCGGGGATGATCCGGGAACGGCCCTTGTCATACACTAGCCGGGAAAGTGTTCCCCGCATGCGCGGGGATGATCCGTCCGCGCCGCGCTCGATGGCCGGCTGGGGCTGGTGTTCCCCGCATGCGCGGGGATGATCCGAAGCGGGGCTGTAGTGCGGCCTTGTTCCCTCCGTGTTCCCCGCATGCGCGGGGATGATCCGCGGGCGTTGAAACACATGAATCGGAATGAGGTGTGTTCCCCGCATGCGCGGGGATGATCCGACGGTATGGGTCAATGTTCGGGACACGGCCGCGTGTTCCCCGCATGCGCGGGGATGATCCGGCGTCGACGGGGTCACCGGTCGACGAGGCGGTGTGTTCCCCGCATGCGCGGGGATGATCCGTTTACCCTCCCCAACCCGCAGCCACGCAGAAAGTGTTCCCCGCATGCGCGGGGATGATCCGGCGGGGCCGGACTTCAGAGCTGGCCCCCTCGCGTGTTCCCCGCATGCGCGGGGATGATCCGAAAAGTTGACCATTTTTATTGGGTACGGATTAGTGTTCCCCGCATGCGCGGGGATGATCCGTAGTCGATCAGCTCCTCATTGCCCTGGAGCGCGTGTTCCCCGCATGCGCGGGGATGATCCGGCCATCTACGCCGGGCAAATGGCCCAGTCCCAGTGTTCCCCGCATGCGCGGGGATGATCCGACCGGACCAATCCGAAACCCCCGGATACTCATGTGTTCCCCGCATGCGCGGGGATGATCCGCACCCGGAGCGGTACAGTGCGGCCCTCCGCCGGTGTTCCCCGCATGCGCGGGGATGATGCTGCGGAGAACCAACAGAAGCTCAACGCCCGCCGGTGTTCCCCGCATGCGCGGGGATGATCCGTAGGCAGCATCCGGGCAGGTGATCAGCTCGCAGTGTTCCCCGCATGCGCGGGGATGATCCGTAATAATGAGGCGAGAACGCTTCCAGGAACGGGTGTTCCCCGCATGCGCGGGGATGATCCGAGCGCAGTTGACCCCCGGGCGACAATTTTGATGTGTTCCCCGCATGCGCGGGGATGATCCGGGCAATCTGACGCTCACGAGCTACGATGGCCAGAGTTCCCCGCAGGCGCGGGGAGAATTCATGGCGGAGGCGTTTCGAAGAGGCTGCAACAAGAAAAATGGGGAGAGAATGGGGAGAGAAATCTGCCGCAACGCGAAAGGGGTTGGACCATCACAGTCCAACCCCTTGAATTTATGGTGCTCCCGATGCGATTCGAACGCATGGCCTATCGCTTAGGAGGCGATCGCTCTATCCACCTGAGCTACGGGAGCACGGCCAGGACGCATGAAACGATGTTCATGCTCCTTTCAACTTTTTCCAATACCTTGCCGGATTTTTTCCGCCAACAGATCGTAATCCCTACACAAACCAAGCTTACAAGCACATCGCGTCAACGGCCGTCTTCCCGATTGCACCAATTGACGCGCGCGAAACATACTTTACTATTTGCCCTGATTCGACTTGTCAAGGAAGCGGCAGGGTGGCGCCGCTTGTCCGCAACTCCCCACTTGATGGGGTATAGGCTCGCGGACAACGGACCCTCACCGGCCCGATCGGCGCAAACTGCCCATGCTCGCCCTGGGCAACAAAACCCGGCCAGATGCCGGGTCCATTCACCCCAAGATGGCCCGCCTGCCCCACGCACGGGCCCCAAGGAAGCAGGAGTTCACCATGGCGAAACGCATCCTCGTCTCCCTGACCGCCGCTCTGGCCGTCGTGGCCTGGACCACACTGGCCATGGCCCGCATCCCCTTGCCCGACATCACCGAATTGGTCGAAAAGGACGGGCCCGCGGTCGTCAACATCTCCACCACCAAGACCATCAAAGCCCAGGAGGGCATGCGCGACCTGTTCGAGCAGTTCCACCAGCGCGGTGGCCCCATGGATGATTTCTTCGACCAGTTCCAACGCTTCTTCGGTCCCCAGGGCCGGGGCGGCGCTCCCAAACCCCATAAGCAGCGCTCCCTGGGCTCGGGCTTCGTCATTTCCGCCGACGGCTACATCGTCACCAACAACCACGTCGTGGACGGCGCCGACGAGGTCAAGGTCCAGTTCCGCAACAACGAAAAGCCCGTGCCCGCCAAGATCATCGGCCGTGACAAGGAAACCGATCTGGCCCTGCTCAAGATCGACGGCAAGTCCAATCTGCCCTTCCTGGAGTTCGGCGACTCCTCCAACCTCAAAGTCGGCGCCTGGGTCCTGGCCATCGGCAACCCCTTCGGCCTGGAAAACACCGTGACCCTCGGCATCGTCAGCGCCAAGGGCCGGGTCATCGGCGCCGGTCCCTTTGACAACTTCATCCAGACCGACGCCTCCATCAACCCGGGCAACTCCGGCGGACCGCTCATCGACCTCGACGGCAAGGTCATCGGCATCA
>Ga0268360_1002434_pt1 | contig 14631 bp, 5 predicted proteins | sample BioMet11_FD_192465 | JGI IMG/M metagenome (GOLD analysis project Ga0268360, IMG submission 192465) | Sewage microbial communities from Oakland, California, United States - Biofuel 11 (Illumina Assembly) | ecosystem: Engineered > Wastewater > Sewage > Unclassified | place: USA: California... | reverse complement strand
GAAGCCGACCGTAAAATGAAGGAGGAAGTGGATAAACTGAATAATGCCGATGCTTTGATTTTCCAAACCGAAAAACAAATTAAAGAATTTGGCGATAAACTTCCTGCCGATAAAAAAGGCAATATTGAAAAATCTTTGACCGAACTTAAAGAAGCTCATAAAAACAAATCCATACCGGCTATTGATGCTGCCATGGCAGCGCTGAATACCGCTTGGCAGGCTGCCAGTGAGGAAATGTACAAAGCTACCCAGGGAGGCACTCCAGGTCAGCAGGCTCCTAACCAGCCCGGTGATGCCGGCGCAGGTGCCGAACAGGGAAAAGCTCAGGACACCTCAGGTACCGATGAAGTTACCGATGTTGATTTTGAGGAAGTTAAAGATGACAAAAAATAATAATTAGCTCTGTTAATTTATAAAAAGCCTTTTCATTGATTTGAAGAGGCTTTTTTTATTTTATTTACGAAAATTTATTTTTTTATTAACAATCTATTGCTATTTTTATGGAATTAATTTTGGACATTTGTCTCTTTCATTTATTTTTCATTATTGATTAATTTACAATATTTTACAAATCGAATTCTATAAAGCAATTATTAACTTAATACTTTTTACTATGAAAAAAAATTTATTTTTATTATCTTCTTTTTTATTCCTGATTCTTGGAAGTATGGTAAGAGCTCAGGGATTTGAAAATTTTACTAACTATTCTGAAACAGGAAATGCCTATCACAATGGAACTTTTCTTGGTCAAGATGGCTCTACATGGTCTTATAATCAATGCAGAGGTGATTCAGCAATTATAGCACCATCGCCAACTTTAGGTAAAAATAGAACACCAACCGCAGAAGTAACTTCAGGATCAATTTCTGGAGGTATTGGAATTTTAAGTTTTAAGTATAAACAACCATTTACTACTACCGTTAACCTTGATATAAAAGTAAATGGTATTATTGTTGGGAATGTAGTTACGATTGCCGGCGAACAGGGTGTCGTAAAAAATTCTGGAGACATTACTATAAATGTCCCAGGTTATTTTACATTAAGTTTTATTCAAAATAGTACAACTGCTGGGCAGGTTACTATTGATGATGTTACTTGGACTGGATTTGGAGGAAGTACTCCCGACCCCGAACCGAGTAATTACCCTACCTCCTTTTCTGCAACGGCTTCCGGTTTTTCAGTTGCCCTTAACTGGACAGATGCCACCGGAGCTCAACTTCCTGCCGGTTATCTGATTAAAGCGAGCACTTCTGACAACATTGTTGCTCCTGTTGATGGAACTCCGGTAGCCGATGATATTGATTTAACCGATGGAACCGGTGCTAAAAATATTCCTCAGGGCGTTGGAACCTATACATTCAATAATTTACCTGAAAATAGCACCTTTTATTTTAAAATTTATCCATACACCAACGCTGGTGCGTATATTAATTATAAAACCGATGGCACGATCCCGGCTGCCAATGCTTCTACTCCTTCAGTAATCAGCACCCAGAATTTTAATTCTGGTTTAGCTTCCTGGATAACATATAGTGTGATAGGCGATCAGGTGTGGACTTTGGATACCCTGCATGGCGTGGGTGGTAGTAAATGTATGAAAATGAGTGGTTTTGCTAGCCCTAATTCTTTTGATAATGAAGACTGGCTGATTTCTACACCCATTAATCTTTCCGGTTTTATCAATACCAGTTTAAACTTTCAGACTGCAATGAATTATGGTGCGGATACTACCACCTGGTTCTCTGCTTTGGTTTCTACAAATTATACCGGAAGTGGCGATCCCAACAGCGCTACATGGACGCCATTAACGGCTACCTTGTCTCCCGGCAGTTGGACATGGACTTCGTCGGGTATCATTGATATTTCCGCTTTGAGTGGACAAGCTTTTTACCTTGGGTTTAAATACACCTGTAATACTACTAATGCCCGTACCTGGGAAGTGGATAATGTAATGGTGATGGGCGTTGCTGGAAATACTGGTTATCATGTCGGTGGAACGCTAACTTATGCCAATTCCGCCCATACTCCAATGAACAATGTAACACTTAATCTTAAAAATGGGTCAGGTAATGTTGTTGGAACAACAACTACTAATTCTTCAGGCATTTACAGCTTTACCGGAGTAGGTAACGGAAATTATACTCTCGAACCGTCAACGAACAAAGCCTGGGGCGGAGTTACAGCAACGGATGTACTTTTGTATAAAAAACATATTGCTACCATTACCCCATTAACAGGAATTTACTTAGCTTCCGGTGATGTAAACGGTGTAGGCGGGCTTTCTGCTACTGATGTGCTTTTGATAAAAAAACGCATTGCCACCATCATCAATTCATTTACGGTTGGAGATTGGGCGTTTAACAATATTCCATTTACTGTTTCGAATGCTGATGTAGTTCAGGATTTCAACGCTTTAACCTACGGCGATGCCAATGGTTCGTACACTCCGCCTGCTGCAAAAGCATTGGAAAATTCTGCTCAGATCAATGAAAATGTAGATAATGCAGCCATTTTTGCCATTGAAGCTGTAAATGCTGCTTCCGGAAAAATTATCGTTCCCGTTCATGCAAGCCAGCTCCAAAATCTGGGCGCTTTACAATACTCTATCAATTATGACGCTGCCAGCTTACAATTTGATGGCATTGATAATTGGTATAATGGAATTGAGGATGTAACCGTGGGCACTCCCGTTAAAGGTAATATTACCTTTGTTTGGGCTGCCGATAACGATGGAATAACGATAGAAGATGGGACTCTCTGCAATTTACATTTTACTGTCCTGAAGCCGGAATATTCTTCCATTTCATGGAGCAATGAACCAACTCCCGCTGAATTTAGCGATTACAATGCCAGTACTTTTGTTCCCACATTGAAAGATGGTACTATTGAAGCTTCAACCGGACTGAAATCCTCAGAAAATACGGCTGTTGGTATTTATCCTAACCCGGGAAATGGAAAAATAACGATTACGTTACCCGAAAATGGTCAAAAAGAAATCAAAGTTTATTCATTGTTGGGTTCTTTAGTCTATAGCCAACTTACCGATCAGACTTCGCTCAAACTCGATTTATCCAATTTGAATAAAGGAATCTATTCCTTACGAATTATAAATCTGAACAACCAAAATACGACAACAAAAAAATTAATCATCAAATAATTAACTCAAATTTTTTAAAATGAAGAAAATTTTATTTTTAATTTCAAGTATTTTATTTTTAGGTCAACTATCATTTAGTCAAGGCTTAGAAAATTTTGCTAATTATCCTGAAATAGCTAATACTTATCATTCAGGTACTTTTATCGGACAAGATGGTTCTACATGGAGCTACATTAGTTGTCGTGGAGATTCGGTTATTGTTGCTCCTTCACCTACATTGGCTAAAGGTAAGACTCCAACCTCAGAAGTTACTTCAGGGTCAATTGCTGGAGGTATTGGAATCCTAAGTTTTAAATATAGACAACCCTTTTCTACTACTGTTAACCTTGATGTAAAAGTAAATGGTATTATCGTTGGTAATGTTGTTACTATTGCTGGCGAGCAAGGTGTCGTAAAAAACTCTGGAGACATCACAGTGAATGTCCCGGGTAGTTTTACGTTAAGTTTTATTCAAAATAGCGTAACTGCTGGACAAGTTACGATTGATGATGTTACCTGGACTGGATTTGGAGGAGGTACTCCCGACCCTGAACCAACCAACTATCCCGATGCGTTTAACGCTACGCCTCATGGTGCTTCGGTTACCCTTAACTGGACTGATGCCACTGGCGCACAATTACCTGCCGGCTACCTGATTAAGGCAAGCACAGCCGATGATATTACGGCTCCGGTTGATGGTACACCGGTTTCCGACGACCTTGATTTATCGGATGGAAGTGGTGCAAAAAATATTGCACAGGGTATACAAACCTATACTTTTTCAGGTTTACAACCTACAACCAAATATTATTTCACGATATTCCCCTATACCAATTCTGGTCAATATATTGATTATAAAGTCGATGGTGTCGCTTCTTCAACCAATGCTACTACATTGAGCATCATTAATTATCAGGATTTTGAAGCCGGATTTACCCCATGGATTACGTATAGTGAACAGGGAGATGAAGTATGGTTACTCGATTCTATTCATGGTTTTGGAAGTAGCATGTGCGCCAAAATGACGGGCTATGTCAGCGCTACTACGACTAATGCAAACATTGATTGGCTAATCTCTCCGCAGATAAGTTTGCAAAACTATACCGAATGTACTCTTGGTTTCTTTACGGCCACGAAATATGGATTAGCTACAGACCTTCCATTTCTTACGTTAATTTCTACGGATTATGCAGGTACTGGTGATCCTACTCAGGCTAATTGGGATACCCTTGCTCCGGTTTATTCTACCGGCGATTGGACCTGGACTTTCTCGGATTATCTTGATATTACGAAATATAATGGACAGAATATTTATGTTGCATTTAAATATCAATGTAATACTACTAATGCTCCAACCTGGGAAGTTGATCACATTACTGTTGTAGGAAAACTACAGGGCAATGGCATTAACGATCCTGCATTGCAAGCCGATGCGATTAATATTTATCCCAATCCGGTAAAAGATAATTTTACCATCTCTTTACCCGAAAAAGGATTATCAACCCTGACCCTTTTGAATGCAACCGGTAAACAGATTCTCCAGCTTCAAAACCTCAGAGGATTAACAACTGTAAATACGTCCGATCTTCCTAAAGGTTTGTATTTAATTACCGTACAAAATAATACACTTACCAATAGCATTACCAAAAAAATAGTTGTTCGCTAAATTTTTGGTTTGAATTTTGCAAAAAAGCAGTTCGTAGCTACGGACTGTTTTTTTTTATAATTTTGTTTTTATCATTTAATAACCTATCATGAATAAAATCAGATGTTTATTTTTAATCGTTGCCCTATTTCCTTTACAAATTCTGTTGGCTCAGCCCAACAAACCCATCCGGATTGAAATTCCATGGAATTCTTCTACAGAGCCATTTTTGGTTACTCCTTGTGCCGAAAACGGTCTCGTTTTATTTTATGCAACCAACCAAAATCCAGATAAAAATCATGCGCTATGGGTATTTAATTTTTATGATAAAAACCTTCAAAAGGTATGGACAAAGGAATATCCTGTAAATAAAAGCTATAAGTTTCAGCAATCGGATTATAAAGATGGAATACTGAATTTGTGTTTTTTGAACGAGGGCAAAAGTGCGGGTAACGATAATCTGGAAGTCCTGAGAATATCATTGTATCAGGAAGGTTTTGATGAATATTTTGGAAAAATAGATGATAAACCCGAATTAACCCAGTTTAAAGTTTTTGGGAATTCCGCCTTTATTGGTCTGAACGCCGAAAAAGGTGAAAATTCCTTATTCGTATTTGATTTTCAAACTAATAAAATGCATACTGTGGATATTGATAATCAATCGGACACGCGTATAGAGAAAATTGCTTTCGACACTGTCGCCCGGCAGGCTAATGTTTTAATAAAACGAACGGAAAAACGTAAGCAATTGGCTTTTTATAACACCTATGATTTATCGGGAAAGTTATTAGCTTCATTGAATTTAAATCCGAATAATGAGGATTTTGCAATTCATTCGGCAGAAATGATTTCAACGGGTATGAATACTAAACTTATCATTGGAACTTTCTCAACCGGTAATTCCAGATTATCATCTGCCAATTTAGAAGGAAGCGAACAAGCGTCTGGTTTTTTTACATTTAGAGTAAAAGGGACAAGCATTGATACCGGAAATTTTGTCAGCTTTTCGAGTCTGAAAAATTTCTATATCTACAGCAGTTCGGATGATTATCTTAAAATGAAGAAAAAAGCCGAAAAAATGGCCAAATCGGACAAAGAAAATAATTTTACCTATAATTTAATGGTTCATGATGTGGTAAACAGAAATGGAAAATTCATTCTTGTTGTTGAAGCTTTTCATCCGGAGTATCATACCGAGCAGAGCTTTGCCTACAATTATTACGGACAACCGATGACAAACACAGTTACTGTTTTTGACGGATACCGCTATTCCAACGCTATTGTTTTAGCTTTTGATTCCACAGGAAATGAATCCTGGGATAATGGGATGGAACTATGGAATATTTTGGCGAAAGATATTAAAAAACGGGTAAATGTTTCATTTGATGGGTCCGAAACCATATTGGCTTACAGCGATGAGGGGAAAATTGCTTATAAGGTTATTAAAGACAAAGAAACGGTTGACGAAATAAGTTATTCAGCAATAGAGAGCAATTTTAATAACGACGAATTAACGAATGAATCGGGTAACAGCTTGGAAACCTGGTATGGAAATTATTTTATTGCTTTTGGATATCAAACCATCCGGAATAATTCGATGGTAGATAATAAAAGAAACGTATTTTATATAAATAAAATCGCCTTTCAATAAAAAAGGCTTCCTCATTGAGGAAGCCTTTTTAGCAAGTAGTTAAAGAATTATTTTATTACATTTTGAAAATCAGGAGCATTAAAATATTTAATGAATTCCCTGTCTTCTTTTGCCGTAGCCTTTAATTTAGGATCGGCTTTAAATGCTTTGATAAGATTTTCGTACATCACCGAAGTATTATCGGTACGCGCTGCCGTTACAGCCATCATATAATAGGTATTGGCAGTAGCCGGTGCACATTTAAACGTATTGGCGGCCGAAGTATAATCTTTGGTGATTAATTGAACAAGTCCAAGATTGTAATTGCATTTTTTAGAAGAAAGAAGCTTTTGCGCTTGTGTATAATCATTTTTCTTTAAGCTTATGAGACCCAATTCGTAATTAACATTGGCTCCGGCGTTCTGTGCTTTATTGAAATAAGCGGCAGATTGATCATAATTTTTGTTCTTGGAAGATAACACACCTAAGTTGTAAAGGATCGTAGCATTATTAGGATTGAGTGTATTAGCTTTTTCGAGCAAAGAATTGGCATCTTTTAAATCATGTTGTTTAAAATTGATATAAGCTGCATTATTATAAGCTCTCCAATCGTTGGGATAAACCTTCATGGCATTTTTATACATGGATAATATTTCCGAAGTGTCTTTTCTGAGTGTTGCGGAATATAATATTTCTTCTACGGTAACGGAATCGGGTTTATTTAAAGAAAGTTCTTCAATTTCCTGTTCTGTTTTCTGAGGTTTCATGCAATAAACACTTATCTCGGCACGACGCAAAGGGGGAAGTATCTTGTCTTCAATTTCTTTGTATACAACAGTCATCTTTCTAATTTCTCTCTCTCTGGCATTCAAATCCGATTGTGAATTTACAATATTCAAAATACGGTTTTTGTCTTTGATTGTTGAAGATTGAACAGATTTCATAAATCCATCCCAGTCCTCGCCATGGGCAGCGGTAACAAAATTAATGGCTGTTTCCGGATGAGCTATTTTTACCAATGATTTCTTTTCCTTAGCCAGTTTTTTAAACACATCGTACATATAAGTAGTTGCCGTTTTCTTACGGGCTTCCGATAGATTTTGGTTATAAGAAATATCACCTTCGGGTGAAGCCCAGGCATTGATGGTTATTTGTTTAATTTTATTTCCTTTGTTGATAAAATTGGTAAGTTCCTTTAATTTTTTCTCCACCAGATTTGTTTTATTCAGCGGAAGTTTGAAATCCAATTTAGCCAAGTTGACTTTGAAATAAATTTTTGCATCCTGTTGCTGAACATTTTCTTTCACATAATTTTCATATTCTTGTTTTCCAAGATTGTGAAAATCAATATTTTCATTATCGAGATTAACATAGCCATGATCGGTAAGATTTAAATCTTCGTCAATAATAGATTTGGTAGAAGTGTAAATTACACCGTCGGCTAATTTTTGCTCTGGTAACTCAACAAATTTCTTGGCTTGTTTTATTTCATTGATGCTGGCATCGCATTTAACGGGTTCTTTCAGACTGGTAGTGTAAATTATAGGAGTTACTACCAGGTCGGATGTGTTCATTGCCGGGTTGTACGGAATTTTTTGTGTATACGAAAAATTTCCACCTTCTTTATAATTAATCACCTTACAATCACCTTTCATTTTTTCGCCTTGTAAAGTAATGCCTTTCAGTGTAGTGGAACCTCCCGGATATTTCAGTACCGGAGTGAAATTCACGATAGCTTTCTTGCTAAAATATTTTTCAGGGAAAGTACCGGAAATAGTAACTTCTATGGAATCCTTCAAGGTTTCCAAAACGGTAGGAGTAGCGGTAACCTTAACTTTATTATAATTTTTAACCATGCTATTTAGGTTAGCCGATTCTATAAATTTATAGGTTAAACCTAATGAATTATAGCTGTAACGGTCATATTTTGAACCTCCTTCGGTAGCATCTAATTTATCAGAATTTACAACACGACACGAACCTTCCAGATTAACGCCCCAGTTTTCGTTGATACTGTAATCCAGTCCCAAACCTACAGGAATAACGGCTTCGGTAGTACGACTTCCGGGTCCGTTACCCGATTGTCCGTTTCCGCCAATTCTTACATCATCCGATAATCGATATAATCTTGTTTTCCAGTTTGCCATTCCAATACCAGCAAAACCATAAACAGTAAGCTTGCGCTCGGGTTTATAGTGCCAGATCCAGTTACTGAAATTAACTGTTCCGTTGAGATTGTACTCAAAGATATCCATATTGGAATATCTGTTAATTTTACGTTTTGTACCGGAAAGTTCCCCATTAAGCAACTGACCGCGAACGCCAAAAATAGGTGAAAATTGTCGTGTAACAACTAGTCCGTAACCTAATTTCCACATATTGTTATCCTTCATAACCGGATACAAATCATAAACGCCCAAGTCCCCATAAAATAAATTAGGACCAAGATTTACATTGACCGACCAATATTTCTCAAAGGAATTATCTTTTACCTTTTCTTTTCCCGTGGTGTTTTGTCCGTAAAACACTATCGGAATTGTAGTTGCAAATATTACAAGTACAACCTTTAGTAATTTTTGGTACATTTTTTTCATATCATATTATTTTTTAGTGTTAATTATCTGTTATTTAGTTTTTTTGATTTGAGACAACAAATATAAACAATATATTTAATTTTTAAGAAAATTTTTTACAAAAGTCATAAATTTTTTTTATAAAAAAAAATTTATTCATAAAATGAAAAATTAATGCTTTTAATTAATACTTTATTCCAATCATTTAAAAGTATTTTGGTCAAAATTATTAAATGATAATTGTTTGGCGAAATAATCCCAAATAACAATCCCAATACTTACCGAAACATTAAGAGAGTGTTTGGTCCCAAATTGAGGAATTTCGATACAACCGTCAACAATTTGCATAACCTGTTCATCTACTCCATTTATTTCATTTCCAAAAACATATGCTATTTTTTCATTTTCAGGAACAAATTTAGATAAAAATATGCTTTCCTCTGCCTGTTCAATTGAAAAAAGTTTATATCCTTCACTTTTTAATTTTTTCACCGCATCTAAAGTGCTGTTAAAATATTGCCAATTAACTGATTCAGTTGCGCCAAGAGCCGTTTTTTGTATTTCGCGATGTGGAGGAGTGGCGGTAATACCACATAAATAGATGCTCTCCACGCGGAAAGCATCGGCCGTCCGGAATGCCGAGCCAATATTGTTCATGCTGCGGATGTTATCTAAAACAATGATAATGGGTAGCTTATTTACGTTTTTGTACGCTTCAATACTCAGGCGATTTAATTCGCTGTTTTTTAATTTACGCATTCAATTTTTTTTGCAAAAATAAGCTCATTTGTTGTTGGACTGTTCATATATTTTTAAAAGCAACCGAAGAATAATATAGATGACTATGTTATTTGCTTTAACCTTCCACAGTCCACAGGACGTGGAAGAGTTTACTATAATTATAAATTTATTCAAAAACGATCTTAATACGTTTTTGAACGGTTTTACCATTAATTGGGTTTGCGATCATCATTAACGTATAAATTCCCGGTTTGAAGTTTCCTTTTTCAAGCGGGAATTCATAGTAACCTTCATCCTGAGCAAACCCGCCACTCGTATAAACCTGTTGTCCGAGATTATTATAAATAAAAAAGTTAAGTCGTGAATTTACTGGTAAGGAATAACCAATAACCGTTGCTTCTTTTACGGGATTAGGATAGTTCTGATACAATAAAAATCCATCCGACCAGATAGATTGCGTATTTTTTGTGATGAAATTCTTGCTTCCAATTAACAGAATGAATTCATTATCCCCGGGCTTGCTTTCAATAAGCGGACTTTCACCCGTTTTTAAATCAAAAACATGATTGATAGCCGGATTAACCAAGGCAATTTCTTCGGTAGGAAAATTATTTATACCTTCGGTAAAGAGTTTTAGTGTTGTACCTGTAGTATTTTTAACCCTTATCTGATATACTTCCCCTTCATTTTTCCATGGACGGTGTTCGATGAATAGTTGCTTATAAGGAACGGATAAGTTCGGATTAATTAGTCGAATATCTGTTTGGGCAAAGGCGGAAGGCGGAGCATAATAATCCTTATCATCAAAATCGCTGGAGGAATTATTATCGAAAGCTGCAATTAAATAGGCAGCAGAACCTTCAATTCCCAATTTAAGATGCTTTGGGCTGATATAAGGAATAATCTGATCAGATTTTATGGATGATCCGGTTGAATACGGAAGCGCCATATTGCTTAAGCCGGAAGTATTATTGAAGTAATAACCTTCAAAGGGACTCATGGACGCAGGGTTGCTCCACGAGTTGTTCCATGCATAAATTAATGAATTATCAGGCAAACTGTTTAGCGACCGGACATTTTGCCAGGGAATAGCCGTTTCAAAAGGATCGGAAATCAGGTTCCAGCCCTGATGAAGCGGAATGGAATAAAAATTATTTCCATCCAAAGCTACAGGTGAAATGCTGCCGCTGGTATTCATGGCATTTTTGCTGATAATCCAGAATGCCCTGCCAGGAGTGAAGTTAAAAGAGGAAGAACCATCCCATGGTAAAAGGTAATTTTCGGAAGCGCCATTATCCCAGTACACATTCCAGTCCTTTCCTGAGTTGCCAGTAAGATATTGGCTAACCGGTGTGTTAACATCACCCGGTAAACCAATTATTTTGTAATCGGATGACTGGGTAGCCGAGCCAAAGTTAAAAGAATGAGTAAGATTAACAGTTGCGGGATAAGTAAAAGATATAGAAAAAGGGTTGTCGCTTTCATCAAAAACAGAAGAATTTTCCACATCGCTGATCCTAACCTTGCATTGTGTGGATGGTGTATTTGGAATAGTCCAGGAATAAGTTCCTGAAGAAGCTGGTGTGCTGCCAACAACTGTTGACCAGTTAGAACCATTGTTAGTAGTGTATTCAATTTTTACATTGGTTACACCCGAACTTGTCCAGGTAATATCATGTGCAGAACCCACCTGCCAGTATTCACCGCCATTGGGTGATGCTACGGTAATCGTTGGAGTGGTGCTTATGGTAAAAACATTATCGCTTTCATCAAAAACAGAGGAATTTGCCACATCACTGATTCTCACCTTGCATTGTACTGACGGTGAATTTGGAATAGTCCAGGAATAGGTGCCGGAAGATGCCGGTGTACTGCCAACAACTGTCAACCAGGAAGAACCATTGTTGATGCTGTACTCAATTTTTACATTGGTTACACCCGAACTTGTCCAGGTAATATCATGTGCAGAACCCACCTGCCAGTATTCACCGCCATTGGGTGATGCTACGGTAATCGTTGGAGTGGTACTTATGCTAAAAACATTATCGCTTATATCAAGAACAGCGGAATTTGCCACATCACTGATCCTTACTTTACATTGTGCGGATGGTGTATTGGGTATTGTCCAGGAATAGGTACCGGAAGAAGCCGGTGTATTGCCAACAATTGTTGACCAGTTAGAACCATTGTTAGTAGTGTATTCAATTTTTACATTGGTTACACCCGAACTTGTCCAGGTAATATCATGTGCAGAACCCACCTGCCAGTATTCACCACCATTGGGTGATGCTACGGTAATCGTTGGAGTGGTGCTTATGCTAAAAACATTATCGCTTATATCAAGAACAGCGGAATTTGCCACATCACTGATCCTTACCTTGCATTGTGTGGAGGGTGTATTTGGAATAGTCCAGGAATAGATACCGTAAGAAGCCGGTGTACTGCCAACAACTGTTGACCAGGAAGAACCATTGTTGATGCTGTACTCAATTTTTACATTGGTTACACCCGAACTTGTCCAGGTAATATTATGTGCCGAACCTACCTGCCAGTTTTCACCTCCATTGGGTGTAATAACCAATACTCGGTAATCTACTATAAAATTAACATTATAGCAAACCGAATCGTTGGCATTATTCATATCGAAAAAAGTATACCTTAGCGTAGAAGTTCCAATATTGCCCCCAGAAAAATAATCGCCGGTAAATAATTTAAACGTATCAGAGGGAGCTATTCTAACATATCCGATTGATACGTAAATATTGGGACTGTAGTAAACATCCCAACAAAAAGAATTGGAGGAACCTTCAATCACATGCAGTTCCTGTTTTTTTACTTTAACCCACAGAGTGTCAGAATATACATTGGTTATCCAAATGTAGGATGAAATCATAAAGGCTTCGGGTACACCCAATACTGTTTTAATAGCGTTATTTGCTACTGCTCCGGTACTATCAGAAAGTGTCAGATGTTGAGAAAAGTAAATATTAATAATTCCATTGTTATACGTTGGATCCATAATATTACCATCCCAGTCGCCAAATTCGCGAGGAGTTGGATCGTCAGTCCAGGCAATAGTTGAAGTCCCATAATCAATAGCATCGAATTTCAATTCAAAAAAAGTATTGTCGGAAATAGTTATTGGAGCATCGGCTGCCCATACAAAAGAAACTTTTCCGGGGATAGAAGAATTGATAGTAACGGCAGTAATATCAGAATACCAGTTTATAGCATCAATATAAGTCAGAATTGCCGGATTATATGAAATAGAAAATTGGAATGACCCTAAATTATTCAATGCTGTGGCATGAACAGGAACTGTTACTAATCCTAAATTCGTAGAATTTATATTTTCTATGGTCAGGGTTGGATTTGTTGCCTGTATATGTATGGTGAAAACATTATCGCTTATATCAAAAACAGATGAATTTGCCACATCGCTGATCCTTACCTTACATTGTGTGGATGGTGTATTGGGAATAATCCAGGAATAGGTACCGGAAGAAGCCGGTGTACTGCCAACAACTGTTGACCAGGTGGAGCCATTATTTGTGGTGTACTCAATTTTTACATTGGTTACCCCCGAACTTGTCCAAGTAATATTATGTACAGAATCCACTTGCCAGTTTTCACCGCCATTAGGAGTATTAACTAATATTGATGATTGTCCTCCTATATTAACAGTACCATTTATGTAAGTTGGTACGAAAATGTTTCCGTCATAATCAACAAATTCCATCGGAGTTGGATTGTCGCTCCATGCTACCGTTGATGTCCCTGTAGTTGTTGCTGTAAAATTGATTTCAAAAAACGTATTGTCCGTTATATTTATTCCCTGAAGATCAGCTGCCCACACAAAAGTGATTTTGCCAGCAGAAGGATTACCAATCGTAACGGCTGAAATTCCAGCATACCAGTTAGAAGTACCGGTATAAGTCAGTTTTGATGGATCATAATCAATAGTAAACTGGAATGCTCCAAGATTAACAATATCATTGGCATGAACCGGTAAAACAATGGCTCCAGGAACTGCACCGGAAATAGTTGCTATGGTGAATGTGGGCGTTGGCTGGGGATTAAATGCTGCCTGGCTTACGGTAACCTGAACGGGGCTTCCGGTAGCGCCGGTAGCGGTAACAGTGATAGTGCCAATTCTGGAAGTGGCCGAAGTATTTTCTGTAAAAGCTACGGCTATGGTTCCGGTGTTGCTGCCGGCAGTGCCGCCGGTGATTGCAAGCCAATCGCTGCCGGTGGTTACGGCTGCCGAATAGGTCATGGTGCCGGTGCCGGTGTTTGATACAGCAAAATTAGTAGTTCCGGCTGGATATGTTACATTTTGATTTGACGGTGTTACACTAAGGATGGGCTGTGTACTTATGGTGAAAACATTATCGCTTATATCAACAACAGCGGAATTTGCCACATCGCTTATTCTTATCTTACATTGTGTGGATGGTGTATTGGGAACAGTCCAGGAATAGGTACCGGTAGAGGCAGGTGTACTGCCAACAACTGTTGACCAGGTGGTGCCATTGTTGGTAGTGTACTCAATTTTTACATTTGTTACACCCGAACTTGTCCAGGTAATATTATGTGCAGAACCAACTTGCCAGTTTTCACTGCCATTAGGAGTATTAACTAATATTGATGATTGTCCTCCTATGTTAACAGAACCATTTATATAAGTCGGTACAAAAATATTTCCGGAGAAATCACCAAATTCGCGCGGAGTCGGATTATCACCCCATGCGATATTTGAAATGCCGTAATCAATGGCAGTAAAGTTAATGTCAAAAAATTTATTATCTGTAATATTAATACCCTGAGCATCGGCTGCCCACACAAAAGTGATATGACCTGATGACGGATTACCAACGGTTACAGCATCAATTCCTGTATACCAGTT
>Ga0268360_1002433_pt1 | contig 14632 bp, 11 predicted proteins | sample BioMet11_FD_192465 | JGI IMG/M metagenome (GOLD analysis project Ga0268360, IMG submission 192465) | Sewage microbial communities from Oakland, California, United States - Biofuel 11 (Illumina Assembly) | ecosystem: Engineered > Wastewater > Sewage > Unclassified | place: USA: California... | reverse complement strand
GGCCTACGGGACGATCCAGGGCATGGTTTTCCCGATCATCACGTTCCCGGCGGCGCTTTTTTCCGCCGTTTCGGAGCTGCTGGTGCCGGAGCTCACCGAAGAGCAGGTCCGGGGAAACACGCAGCGGATCGGACGGGCCGCCGGCGCTCTTTTACAACTCTGTTTTGCCTTTTCGCTGGGCGTCGCCGGCGCGCTGCTCTGCTTTTCCGACGAGCTGGGGCTCGTCATCTATCAGAGCCGGGAGGCGGGAGAGTACATCCGCCGCCTGTGCTTCCTCATGCCCGTCGCCTATATGGACACCGTCACGGACGGGATGCTGCGGGGACTGGGGCTCCATCTTTACTCCATGCGCGTGAACATCGTCGATTCGCTGCTCTCCACGGCGCTGGTCTGGTTTTTGCTGCCGAGAACGGCGATCAGCGGCTACATTTTTATCCTTTACGCCTCGGAGATCTTCAACTTTGCCCTGAGCCTGGGGAAGCTGCGGACCGCCGCGGGGCTCCGGCGCGGACGGGGGCTCTGGAAGGCCGCCGCCGCCGCGGCTGGCGCCTGGGGGCTCACGGAGGCCGCGCTCAGGACCGCGGGCGGCGTACAGAGCCCCTGGGGGCTTGCGTCGGGAGGGATCTTTTTCGCCGCGGCCTATGCGGCGGTGCTGATCGCGCTGGACGGAGAGCGCTTCGATGCGCTTTTCCGCCGCGGCGCGCGCGCGGTGCGGTGAGGCCGGGCAGGTCTGCGGCAAAGCGCAGGGGCCGGAACCATGTTCCGGCCCCTGCGCTTTCGGGGGTTCGTCTGCCGCCCGGCGGCGCCTGAAGCGCCCCTCCGGGGGCAGCGGTCAGGTGTCCTCTCGCGTTCCGCGGTTGCGGAAGAGGAGGGAAATGCACCAGAGCGCCGCGAGGCAGACCAGCGTGTAGATCACGCGGCTGACGGGCGCCTGCTGCCCGCCGAAGATGGCCGCCACGAGGTCGAACTTGAATATCCCGACGAGGCCCCAGTTGATGCCTCCGATGATGACGAGGAGAAGCGCAATCGTATCCATGATCATGTTCCTTTCACTCCTTTTCGGTGCAGTTAATATTCCCGGGCCGGGACAAATTATCCGCGGTTCTTTTTCGGCGGGCGGCCGCAAAATTTATGCCCGGTATTTCCAAAATGCGAAAGTTGTAGTATAGTATGGCTTAACTTGAAAAAAAGGAGTGCGTCAGATGAACGAGATCCTCAGACTCCTCGAGGAGGACGGAAGGTATACTGCGGAAGAGATCGCATCCATGACCGGAAAAGAGACGCAGGAGGTCAGGGAGACGATTGCAAAATATGAAAAGGACCATGTGATCAACGGCTATACCGCGCTGGTCGACTGGGACCGGACCGGCGAGGAGGCCGTCACCGCGTACATCGAGGTGAAGATCACCCCGCAGCGGGACGAGGGCTTCGACCGCATCGCCCAGCGTATCTACCAGTACGACGAGGTGGAGAGCCTTTACCTCATGTCCGGCGCGTTCGACCTGGGCGTTACCATCACCGGGCGCTCCCTCAAGGACATCGCCCGCTTCGTGTACGAAAAGCTGGCGCCCATCGACGGCGTGCGTTCCACCGCCACGTATTTCATCCTCAAGAAGTATAAAGAAAAGCACCGCGCTTTCCACACGGAGCCGGAGCAGGAGGAGCGGATCCTGTTCGTATGATCGATTATGATTCTGTGCTTTCGGCAAACGCCCGGAGCCTGAAGCCTTCCGGGATCCGAAAGTTTTTCGACATTCTTGAGACCATGCAGGGCGCCATTTCGCTGGGCATCGGCGAGCCGGATTTCGTCACGCCCTGGCACATCCGCGAGGCGGGGATCTATTCCCTGGAGCAGGGGCACACGAAGTACACGTCCAACGCCGGCATGGCCCGGCTTCGCGGGGAGATCTCCAATTATCTTTTCCGCAGGTTTTCCCTTAAATACGACCCGAACGGGGAGGTTTTCGTTACGGTGGGCGGGAGCGAGGCCATCGACCTCGCCGTGCGCGCGCTGGTGGAGCCGGGGGACGAGGTGATCATCCCGTCGCCGTCCTTCGTCTGCTACGCGCCCATCGTCACCATGAGCTGTGGCACGCCGGTTTTCGTGGAGACGAAGGCGGAGGACGAGTTCCGCCTTACGGCGGAAGAGCTGCGGGCGGCCGTTACGCCGAAGACCAAGCTCCTTGTGCTGCCGTTCCCCAACAATCCCACCGGCGCGGTGATGGAGCGGCCGGACCTGCTGAAGATCGCCGAAGTGCTGCGCGGCACGCAGATCATGATCCTTTCGGACGAGATCTATGCCGAGCTCAGCTACGGAATGCGGCACACCTCCCCGGCCAATATCGACGAGCTGCGGGAGCGGACCCTGGTGGTGAACGGCTTTTCCAAGGCCTACGCCATGACGGGGTGGCGCCTGGGATACGTCTGCGGCCCGCGGGAGGTCCTGGGCCAGATGCTCAAGATCCACCAGTACGGCATCATGTCCGCGCCCACCACGAGCCAGTACGCCGCCATCGAGGCCATGAAGAACGGCGACGAGGACATCGAGACCATGCGGGAATCCTACGACCGGCGCAGGCACCTGATGCTCAAGGGCCTGCGGGACATGGGGCTTCCGTGCTTCGAGCCCCGCGGCGCATTCTATATGTTCCCCTGCATCCGGAGCACCGGCCTCTCGTCGGAGGAATTCTGCTCCCGGTTCCTTGTGGAGAAAAAGGTCGCCGTCATCCCCGGCAGCGCCTTCGGCCCCGGCGGGGAAGGCTTCGTGCGGATGTGCTACGCCTCGTCGGTGGAGAACATCGAGACGGCGCTGGCCCGCATGGCCGAATTCATCAAAGAGCTGTGAGGCGATTTTCCATGGGAAGCAAATTGAAATACGTGCTCGTCATCGGCGACGGCATGGCGGACAACCCCGTGCCGGCCCTCGGCGGGAAGACGCCGCTGGAGGCGGCAAAGACGCCTGCGCTGAACGCGCTGGCGGCAAAGGGGGTCATGGGCAGCGTGCGCAACGTGCCCGTCGGCCTTCCCGCCGGCAGCGACACGGCCATCCTCTCCATCTTCGGCTGCGATCCCCGGCACTGCTATACGGGGCGCGCGCCGCTGGAGGTCGCGGCGGAGGGCATCGCCCTCTCGCCCGGCGACGTGGCCATGCGCTGCAACATGGTGACCTTTGAGGACAAGTCCGGCCCGCTGGAGGGGAAGAAGATCCTCTCCCACTCCGCGGGCTCCATTTCCGGGGAGGAATCCATCGCGGTCATCACCTGGCTCTGTGCGGATCCCGAGTTTGCGGCGGCGATGAAGGCCGCGCGGATGACGATCCATCCGTCGCCGTCCTTCCGCCATTTCGCGGTCCAGACCGGGACGGACGTGACCGGAATCCGGCTCATCCCGCCCCACGACCATCTGGGCGAGGTCGTCGGCCCGCTGCTTCCGTCCGGCTGCGGCGATGCGGCGGTGCTGCTGGAGCTCATGCGCCTTGCCCATGCGAAGCTGGACCGCTGCGAGCTCAACGAAAAACGCCGGACAGCGGGCAAAATGCCCGCCAACGGCGTCTGGTTCTGGGCGGAGGGCACCGCCGTCGAGCTGCCGGATTTCTTCCGCAGCTACGGGAAAACGGGCGCGGTCATCTCCGCCGTGCCGCTCTGCCAGGGCATTGCCCGGCTGACCGGACTGGAGCGGGTCCTGGTCCCCGGCGCGACGGGCGAGCTGGAGACGAATTACGAGGGAAAAGTGGACGCCGCCATGGACGTGCTGCGCGGTTCGGATTTCGCCGCGGTCCATATCGAGGCGCCCGACGAGTGCACCCACAACGGAGACACGCCGGGAAAGCTCAGAGCCATCGAATACCTGGACGCCCGCGTCATCGCGCCGCTGACGGAAAAGCTCGCCGCCGCGGGGTACGATTACCGTCTGCTGGTGCTCAGCGACCACAAGACGCTGACCTCCACCCGCGGGCACGACGGCGACCCGGTGCCGTTCCTCCTCTACGACAGCCGGAAGGATACCGGCGCGGGCGGGACCTTCTGCGAAAAGCAGGGGGAGAAGGGACCCTTCGTGGACGCCGGCGTGAAGCTCATGGGCCTGCTGTTTGAGACGAAAGCATGAGTACGGCTGCCGGAAAAGCCCGGGCGAAGATCAATCTTTCCCTGGATGTGACCGGACGGCGGCCGGACGGGTATCACGAGATGCGCATGGTGATGCAGTCCGTGACCCTGGCCGACGACGTTTTGGTTGACATAACGCCAGGAACCGGCGCCGTGCGCGCCGAGACGGCGGCGAAGTACGTGCCGTCGGATCTGCGCAACGTCGCCTGCAAGGCGGCGGCCGTGTATTTCACGGCCGCGGGGATCACGGATGCCGACGCGGTGATCCGCATTGAAAAACGCATCCCGGTCTGTGCGGGGATGGGCGGAGGCAGCGCCGACGCCGCCGCCGTCCTGAGGCTGCTGAACGGGATGTTCTGCGCGTTTTCCGGGGAAAAGCTGCGGGAGCTGGGCGCGGGCGTCGGGTCGGACGTGCCGTTCTGCCTTTTCGGTGGGACGGCGCTGGCGCAGGGGCGGGGAGAGGTGCTGACGCGGCTCCCGCCGCTGCCGGAATGCGGCCTCGTCATCTGCAAGCCGCCGTTCCCGTCTTCCACGCCGAAGCTTTTTTCCCGGCTGGACGAGAAGGAGATCCGGGTCCGTCCGGATACGGACGGGCTGATCGCGGCGCTGGAGGCGGGCGATCTTGCAGGCGCGGCCTCCAGGTGCGGCGACGTGTTCGAGGGCGTGCTGGCGCCCTCCGCCGCGGCGCAGATCGCGGCGGCAAAGGCTTCGCTCCTGGCGCTGGGCGCGCTGGGCGCGTCCATGACCGGGACCGGCTCGGCCGTTTTCGGCGTTTTTCCCGACGGCGCGGCCGCCCGCAGGGCGTTCGGCGCGCTGCGGCGGAAATACCGGGAGTGCTTTCTGGCGGGTCCGTCGCGCGAAGAAAACTGAATAAGACTGCAGAACGCGGGCGATAATGTGTACCGGGGTACATAAAAATCGCCCGCGTTTTTTCGCGGCGGAAGGAGCGCCATGAAGGTAAAGCCATGGGCGGCCGCGCTTGCGGCTGCCGTTCTCATCACCGGCGTGTGGATGGCGGGGGTTTCCCGGGAGGCGGACGGCCTTTCGGACAAGCTGATCCGGCTGCACGTGGTGGCAAATTCGGATTCCGGGGACGATCAGGCCCTCAAGCTCCGGGTGCGGGACGCCGTCCTTGCGGAGCTGACGCCGCTCCTGGAGGGCGCGTCGGGCCGGGCGGAGGCCCAGGCGCGCGTCGAGGCAGACCTGGACGGCGTGACGGCCGCCGCGGAGCGGACGGCGGCCGCCGCCGGCCGGGATTACCGGGTCAGGGTGTCGCTGAAGCGCGAGCTTTTCCCAACGACGGAGTATTCCACCTTCTCGCTGCCCGCGGGGACGTATACGTCGCTGCGCGTGGTGATCGGCGAGGGGAAGGGCCATAACTGGTGGTGCGTCGTGTTCCCGCCGGTCTGCACGGCCGCGGCGCTGGACGAGGAGACGGCGTCGGCGGTGGGACTGACGCCGGAGGAGACGAAGCTCATGACGGAGGAGAACGGCGGCTACGTCGTGCGGTTCCGCGCGATGGAGCTGATCGGGAGGCTGAAAGCCTTTTTCGGGAAATAGGCGCCCGGCAGGAAAAGAATTTGTAAAAAACAACGGAAAACGGCGCCGGAGCGCCGCCGGCGGTTTACAAATCCCGGGATCCGCATTATTATCGTATCGACGAAGGAAGGGGCGGACGCCCGAGGCGCCCGCCCGCAGTTATGAAATGCGGAGGTACATAGGTATGGCTGTCCATTATTTCAGTGAAAAGACCTGGGTCGAGCTGGAGGAAGAGATCAAAAAGGGCTCGGTCATCATCCTGCCCGTGGGCACCACGGAGGAGCACGGGCGCCATCTGCCGGTCGGAACCGACGAGATGATCGCCCGGGGCTACGCCGACATGCTGGCCGAGGAGTGCGACAAGCTGGGCGTGCCCGTGCTGGTGATGGAGACGATCAACTTCGGCTTTTCCATGAGCGTCGTGCGCCAGTGGCCGGGGTGCCCGAACATCGACACCCGGACCTTTTCCAATTACATTTTCGATATTGCCGATTCCCTGGTGCAGATGGGATTCCGCAAGATCGTCATGCTGGACTGCCACGGAAACCACGACTGCCTCCTGCGCATGGTGATGCGCGAGATCGCCGACAAGCACGGCGTCTATACCATGACGCTGGCGCCCGGATCCCTGGGCGGCGAGGTCTACGACAGGCTGAAAAAGGACCCCCAGGGCGACATCCACGGCGGGGAATACGAGACGTCCTGCATTCTCTACCTGCGTCCCGGCCTCGTGAAGACGGAGGAGTACACCCACGCCGACGCCATCCGCTGCAATACGAAGCTGCGCGGGCCGGTGTCCACCTGGGGCCTGCAGAAGACCACCACGGGCATCTACGGCGATCCGACCACCGCCACGGCGGAGCTGGGGAAGGCCGTCCTCGAGGCCGCGGCCGTGAAGGGCGCGGAGTACATTCGGGAATACCACGACGTGAAGCTCTGAGGAGCGCCGAAGCGAAACTGCCCGCCGGAGAGAGCCTGCGCTCTTTCCGGCGGGCAGTTTTTCTGCGTCTGAACCGCGGCGGCGCTCCGGCCGCCTCAGTCGAGGAAAATGGGGTTGGTCCAGGCCCGGCGGCCCTGCGCGTCGGTGACGGAGGCGCGCACATAGCTGTAATCGCCCTTCAGATTGTAGGAGGCTTCGGTGATGCCGTCCCCCATGCGCCCGCGGGAAGGGTGCCTGTCGGACTGGAACAGGATGCGGCTGCACGGCTCCGCGGTCAGGTGGGCCACGCCGTCCTCAACGGTGAAGTCCCGGATCACGGGGCCGCAGGAGGCGTAGAAGCTGCCCTCGGAGAGCGCGCGGAGGATGTCCTTCACATTGTTTTCGGCGTTGACCATCACCCAGCCCCTGCAGTGCTGGTCCATGTGGTGCCCGTCGTCCGTGGCGACGCCGTAGATCCTTTGCCCCATGCCCAGAAGCTCGTCCCAGCAGGCGGCGTTGGTATCCATGTCGCACTCCATCGCGCAGCCGGAATTCCAGACCTCCAGCGCGAAATTGCCGCGCAGGCGCTCGAAATACCGGGTGGGCGTGGAGCTCCACTGGGGGTGGCAGTATATGGTCAGGTTGTTTTTCCCGTGCATCCAGTCCAGATACTTCTGGTACTCGTCCTGGTTGGACGAGACGCCCGACGGGAAGGTCTCGTCCTGGGAAAAGCCGTTCGTGCCGTCGTCGGGCCCGATGGACACCGTATGGAAGCAGCGGAAGCCGGGGCCTTTCTCGAAGGTGGAGTCGAACTCCATGCCGGGAACGATGGTGATCTTCGCTTCCGGCGCGAAATTTTTGAAGTTATAGTTGCGGTGATCCGTAATGGCGAGAAAGTCGTAGCCGTTTTTCACGTGCAGGCGAATAACCTCCTCCGGGGAACCCTTCCCGTCGGAACGGGTGGTGTGGCAGTGGAGGCCGCCCTTCAGCAGCCGGTTTTTCCCATCAAAAGCGGACTGACGAATCAGCATTGCGATGCCCTCCAAAAAAGTATTCGGACGGCGTCCGGGCGCAAAGCGCCCAAGCGCCCCCGCAGGTGATGATAGCATACCCCCGGATGCGCGTCAAATGCTTTCGGGGCGCGGACATGCGCCCGCGCCCCGAAAAAGCCGTTCATTATGATTGCGTGCCCGCGGACGAGCCCGCGCTGCCCCAGTCGTAGCCGTAGTCCGGGCGGACGCTGGCGTCGTAAATGTCCTTCGCGTCGTAGAATTTCAGATACCGGTCGCGGGACCAGCGGAGCGTTGTTCCGTCGGGATGGAGCCTGTCGCCGATGACGGCGTCGTCGGCGGTCTTGATCTTGGAGTAGGATTCAATGCCCACGGAGAAGAAATCGCGGAAGCCCAGGCTGTGGAGATACTTGAAGACCGGGCCGCTCTGCTGGACGTCGTCCCCGTCGGGACGGCCGCCGAAGGGGTAGAACATGAGGGTGGTGCCGCCCACGATGGAGCCGACCTCGTTCATCCAGCGGGTCATATCGGCCGTGACCTTTTCCACGCCTTTGTTTTCGAGATTGATGTGCCCCCAGGTGTGGCTGCCGAAGTACCAGCCGGTGGCCTTGAGACGCGCCACGATGGGCTTGACGGCCTCGACTTCCTTGAGGCGGTTCTGCTCCTGGGCCTCGGTCCAGGACTTGGTGTCGGTGTTGGTGCGGTAGCCCAGGATGCCTTCATACCCCGTCAGGGCGAGGCAGCCCTTTGCGCCGTTGAGGGAGAACTCCGGGTGCGCCTTGACGAATTTGTCGAGGATCGTCACGATGTCCAGATCCTGGGAGACGACCTCGTTGCCCTTGGGATCCAGCCCGTAGGACCAGAGCTCGCCGTCGTCGCCGATGATGAGCTTGTAGGTGAAGCCGTTTTCCAGCATGTATTCGTAGTAGTTGTCGTCGTCGATGGAGAGCACAAAGGGCTTGCGGCCCTTGGGGATGCGGAGCGTGTTGCGCTTCATGGTCTTGCCGCCGTTCCCGTCGGAGACCTCGGACCAGACGTCGTTGATGTTGACGAGGATGTAGCCCTTGGCGTAGAGGCTGTCCAGGATCTTGTCGAACTCGCCGACCGTCACCATCCATTCGTCGATGCCCTTCGCCTTGCTGTCGCCGTCGAAGGCCATCTCGGGATACGCCACGAGGGGATGGAAGAACAGATGCTCCACGACGCCGTCATAGTCCTCCAGCGTGCTCGGGTCGAACTGGTAGGGCGTGTACTCGCTCCCGGACTGGGAGGAGGACGCGGCGGAGCTGGCCTCGGAGCCGGCTCCCGACGAGGAGGACTGAGACTCCGAGCCGGACGAGGACTGGGCGCCGGACCCGGAGGATGCGGAGGAGCTCCCCGCCTTGGAGGAGCTCTCCGCCGCAGAGGAGGACGCCTTGGAGGAGCTCTTCCCGGACGAGGTCCCGGAAGTTCCCTTTTCCCCGCAGGCGCAGAGCGAAAGCAGCAATACCAGCGCGAGAACGAGCGCCGCCGCTTTTCCAAAAAAGTGTTTCATGTTCATTCGATCGCTCCTTTTAGGCTGACAGTTCATTGTCTTCAGTATACACCCGATTATTCCATTTTTCGACTGCTAATGCAAAAAAGAATCATTTTTCTTTTTCGCTTCCGCACACACCGCGCTTTCCCGTGGACACGGACGGGGCCAGGCGCTATAATATCGGTGTGCGCCGCTGCCAATATGACGCGCTGCCCTGCCGAAAGGTTACGGCGCCGTGTCGGTTTTGAGGGAAAAATGAAAAATTATGACGTGATACTTTTCGACCTTGACGGGACGCTGACAGATTCCGGGGACGGGATCATGGACGCGGCGGCCTGGGCCATGGAAAAAATGGGGCTTCCGCCCCGGGAACGGGCCTGGATGCGCAGGTTCGTGGGCCCGCCGCTGCTGGATTCCTTCCGGGATCTGTGCGGACTGGGAGAGGCGGACCGGGTCCGCGCCGTGGCGTACTACCGGGAATACTACGGGGAAAAGGGGATCCTGGAGAACAGCCTTTATCCCGGGATCCCGGAGATGCTCGGCGCGCTGCGGGCCGCGGGGAAGCGGCTCGTGATCGCGACGTCGAAGGCGGAGCCGGTGGCGCGGCAGGTGGTCGCGAATCTCCGGCTCGGGCCGTTTTTTGAGTATGTGGCGGGCGGACGGCTCGACGGGACGCGCACGGAAAAGGACGAGGTCATCGCGTATGCCCTGGAGTCCTGCGGCGCGCCCGGCCGGAGCCGGGCCGTCATGGTGGGCGACAGATATTACGACCTCCTGGGCGCACGGAAGGCCGGCGTCGATTCCGTGGGCGTCCTTTACGGCTACGGGAGCCGGGAGGAGATGACGCGCGCCGGCGCGACGTACGTCGCGGCGACGGTGGAGGAATTGGGCGGCATCCTGCTGGGAAGGGATGCGCGGGCCCCGGCGGACGCCGGGGAATAAAGACGGAGGGGGTGGACGCCGTGCTTACGCTTCTTCTCGGGCGAGCCGGCCGGGGCAAGACCGGGTATCTTTTCGGAAAGATCGCGGAAAAAGCCGCGGCGGGCGAGCCGGGGCAGATTCTCATCGTGCCGGAGCAGTATTCCCACGACGCGGAGCGCGCGCTGGCGGAGGTCTGCGGCGACCGGGCCAGCCTTTTCGCGGAGGTCCTGAGCTTTTCCCGTCTGGAGAACCGGGTCTTCGCGCAGACCGGCGGGATGGCGGAAAAAGCGCTGGACAAGGGCGGGCGGCTTCTGGCGATGAGCCTGGCGATGGCGCAGGCGGCGCCGGGGCTGCGCGTTTACGACGTGGCGGGGCGGCGGCCGGAGTTTCTGGAGAGCCTCGTGGCCGCGTACGACGAGCTGCGCTCGTCCCGGCTGGGGGCTGATTCTCTCCGGAAGGCGTCGGAGAGCGCCGCCGGTCCGCTTTCGGACAAGCTGAGCGATCTTGCGGTGATCTTCGAGACCTTCGACGCGGTGAAGGAGCACTGCGGGCGGGACGCCCGGGACCGGATGGAGCGCCTTGCGGACGAGATCGGGCTCAGCGGCGTGGGCTGCGGCGGAGCCGTCTGGGTGGACGGCTTCACGGATTTCACCGCGCAGGAGATGCGCGTGCTGTCGGAGCTTTTGAAAAAGGGGACGGACATGACCGTCTGCCTGACCTGCGGCGGGATGTGGGACGAGGAGGCGGTATTCGCCCTTCCGGTGCGCACGGCGCGGGAGCTGATGGCCGAGGCGTCGAAGCGCGGCGTCCGGACGGAGATCCTGAATTTTACCGGCGGCGCCGACCGGAAAGCGCCTGAGATCCGCTTTCTTGAGGAGAACCTGTTCGCGTATCCCCCGGCGTCGTACGAAAGGGAAGCGGAGGGCGTGGAGCTCTGGAGCGCGGCGGACGTGCCGGAGGAGTGCGCCCTGGCCGCGTCCAGGATCGTGGCGCTCCTGCGGCGGGGCTACCGGATGCGGGACATCGCCGTGGTCTCGCCGGCGTGGGACAGATACGGCCCCACGGCCCGCGGCGTTTTCGAAAAATACGGCCTCGCCGTGAACTGGTCGGAAAAGAGCGACATCCTGCAAAAGCCGGCGATGGCATTCGTTACCTCTGCGCTTGACATAATATCGGAAAACTTTGATTATGTTAACGTATTCAGATTTTTGAAAACCGGTCTGGCCGGCGTTCCGGCGGACGGGATCGACGAGCTGGAAAACTATGTCCTCAAGTGGAACATCCGGGGCGAGGCGCGGTGGCGCGGGGAGTGGCGGATGCCCCCCGGCGGATACTCCGACGGGCTCACGGAGGCGGACGAGGCGGCGCTGGCGCGCATAAACGCCCTTCGGGAAAAGATCGTGCCGCCGCTCTGCGCGCTGCGCAGGGAGCTTTCCGACGCGGCGGACGCGGCGGGAAAGGTGCGCGCCGTCTACGCGTTTCTTGAGCGCGCGGGGCTTTACGAAGCCCTCGGCGCGCGGGCGGAGGCGCTGGCGGCGGAGGGAAAGCGCCAGCTTGCGGACGAATATCTCCAGCTCTGGGACATTCTGGTGAACGCCCTGGAGGAAACGGCGGACATCCTCGGCGCCGCCGCGCCGAAAAACGACGAATTCCGCCGGCTGCTGCGGCTGGTGCTTTCCCAGTACGAGGTCGGGGCGATCCCGTCCTCGGCGGACGCCGTCGGCGCGGGGGACATGAAGCGGATGCGGGGTCGGGGCGTCAAATGCCTGATCGTCCTCGGCGCGTCGGACGACGCGCTGCCCGCCGCGGCCGCAGCTTCCGGGATCTTTTCCGACGGAGAGCGGGAGACGCTGCTCTCCCTCGGGCTGAAGCTGCGGGATTCCGGGGACGACGCGCTCAGCCGCGAGCTGGGCGAGGCGTATTCCTCCCTGACCCTGCCGTCGGATTATCTCATGCTTTCCTGCCCGTCCGCCGGTTCCGTCCGGCGCTCGTATCTGATCCCCCGCATCGCTTCGCTCCTGAACATCCGGGAACGGCGCGCAGGCGAGGAGATCTTCACGGAAGCGGAGCTTCCGTGCTTTGAACTGGCGGCCTCGGGAACCGGACCGCTGGCCGCCGCTGCGCGGGACTGCCTGGGCGGGCTCCCCGCATGGGCGGAAAAGCTGGAAGCAGCGCGCCGGGCGGCGTCCATGCCCCGCGGGCGCCTCTCTTCCGACGGGGCGAAGCGGCTTTACGGGCGGGATGTGAATCTCACGGCCTCCCGGGTGGACCGCTTCTATTCCTGCAAGTTCTCCTATTTCCTCCGCTACGGCCTGGGTGCGGAGCCGCGGCGCGGCGCGGCGCTGGATGCGCCGGAGACGGGCACCTTCATGCACTGGGTGCTGCAGAACACGGTCCGGGACGCGGAGGCGGAAGGCGGCTTCGGCAAGGTGTCGGAGCAGCGGCTGCGGGAGCTCGTCCGGAAATACTCGGACGACTATGCCGAGCGGAAGCTGGGCGGACTGGAGGATAAGTCCGGCCGGTTCCGTTACCTTTTCCGCAGGCTCCGCGGCGACGCGGAGTCCGTGGTGCGCGATATGTCCGAGGAGCTGCGGAATTCCGATTTCCGCCCCCTGGATTTCGAGCTCCGCTTCGCCGGGGACGGCGAGCTCCCTCCGGCCGAGGTGACGGGGAACGGCGCGCGCGTGCGGGTCTCCGGAGCCGTGGACCGGGTGGACGGATGGGTGAAGGGAGACGACCTTTACCTGCGGGTCGTGGACTACAAGACCGGACGGAAGGCCTTCAGCCTTTCGGACGTGTGGTACGGCATGGGCCTTCAGATGCTGATCTATCTCTTTGCGCTGGAAAAGAGCGGGAGCGCCCGCTACGGGAAAAACATCGTGCCCGCGGGGGTCCTCTATGAGCCCGCGCGGGACGTGATGGTGTCCGCCGGGCACGACCTGGACGACGAGGCGCTGGAGGCAGAGCGGCGGAAAAGCATCCAGCGCTCCGGACTCCTTCTGGACGATCCCGAGGTGGTGGAGGCGATGGAGCACGCCGGCGGGCGGGCGTACCTTCCGGTGAAGTTCACGAAGGACGGCATGCCGACGGGCGAGAACCTGGCCACGCTGGAGCGGCTGGGAAAACTCGGAAAACGGGTGGACGAGAGCCTGCTTCTCATGGCCGGCGAGCTGCGGGGCGGCAATATCGCCGCCGACCCCTATTTCCGCAGCGGGATGGACAACGCCTGCCTCACCTGCGACTATTACGAGGCCTGCCGGTTCGGGACGGGCGACGACCGGTACCGTTATCTTTCAAAGCTGAAAACGCCCGAGGCGTGGGAAAAGATCGGGGAGGCGGAAAAATGAGCGGCTTTGCGCTGACGCCCGAACAGAGCGCCGCGGTGGAAAACGAGGGCGGAGCCCTGCTGGTTTCCGCCGCCGCAGGAAGCGGCAAGACCCGCGTGCTGGTTGAGCGCCTCCTGCGGGAGGTGACGGAGAACGGCCGGGACGTGGACGACTTCCTCGTCATCACCTATACGAAGGCGGCCGCGGCGGAGCTGCGCAGCCGGGTGCTGGATGCGGTGTACGCGCGCCTCGCCGCCGAGCCGGACTCCCGGCGGCTCCGCCGGCAGGCGGAGCTTTGCCGCAGGGCGCAGATCGGCACGATCCACAGCTTCTGCGTCCGGACGATCCGGGAAAACGCGCACCTGCTGGGGCTCGCGCCGGACGTGCGCGTGGCGGACGAGACGGAGAGCGGCCAGCTCCGCCGTGAGGCGCTGGACGAGCTTCTGGACGAGTGCTACGAGGAGGGCGGGGAGGATTTCCTCGCGCTGGCGGACACCATGGGCGCCGGGCGGGACGATTCCCGCCTTGCGGAGATCGTGCTGGACGCCTATTCCAAGCTGATGAGCCATCCGTATCCGGAAAAATGGGCCGAGGCGCAACTGAAGAGCTATGAGCTGGCCGGCGTCGACGACGCGGCGCAGACGCCGTGGGGCAGAGCCGTCATGGAGCGGGCGCGCCGCTGGGCGGACTACTGGATCGGCGCGCTGGACGGAATCCTCGGCGGGGCGGCGGTCCATCCGGATTTTCTGAAGGCCTACGGCGGCAGCCTGGAGACCACGGTTTCCGGCCTGCGGGAGTTTTCCGCGGCGCTTTCCGGCTCCTGGGACGGCGCGCGGGCGGCCGCGGCGGCGGTGGAATTTCCCCGCGCCGGGGGCGTGCCCGGCTACGAGGACTGGAAGAGCGCGCGCAACCGCTGCAAAAAGGAGCTGGAGAAGACCGCGGAGCCCTTCTGCGACGATTCGGAAAAGGCGCTGGCGGATCTGCGCGCCGTCGGGCCCGGAGTGGAGGCGCTGCTTCGCCTCGTGCTCCGCTTCCGGGACGTTTACGCCGCGCGCAAGCGCCGGCGGAACGTGCTGGATTTTCAGGATCAGGAGCACTTTGCCCTGAAATTGCTGACGGACGAGGCGTCCGGCGGGCCGACGGAGGCGGCGAGGGAGATCTCCGGCAGGTTCGCCGGGATCCTCGTGGACGAGTATCAGGACGTGAACGCGATCCAGGAGCTGATCCTCGGCGCCGTATCCAGAGGCGGCGCCAACGTTTTCATGGTGGGCGACGTGAAGCAGTCGATCTACCGTTTC
>Ga0268360_1002426_pt1 | contig 14675 bp, 11 predicted proteins | sample BioMet11_FD_192465 | JGI IMG/M metagenome (GOLD analysis project Ga0268360, IMG submission 192465) | Sewage microbial communities from Oakland, California, United States - Biofuel 11 (Illumina Assembly) | ecosystem: Engineered > Wastewater > Sewage > Unclassified | place: USA: California... | reverse complement strand
TGAAGTGCCACATGGCCGCCTTGGGCGCCAGCAGCACCAGCGCTGAAAAGGGGCTGCTGATGAAAAACAGGAACACGCCCCAGAAGTTCATGCCGCCGGCGTTCTGCATGCTGTACAGCAGCGACCCATGGCCCGTCAGCACATCGCGCAGTTCCAGCAGCAGCGGGATCACCTGCTGGTTCATGTCGCACCAGGCAATGGTCTTATTTCCAAAGGGCCAGATGCCGGCGCAGGCATACACCGCAAGGCCCAGCACGGCCACAGCCGCCGGGGGCGCCAGCAGGTACATCCTTTTTTTCATAGAATCACTTCCCAGAGGAGTTATGTCAAATCGCGTGCATCAAAGCTGCAAACATTCTACCACAAACGGGCAAACGAAACAATCAAAATACAAAGGGGGCCGGGGCCCGCGGGTTTTGCGGGTTCCGGCCCCCGGGCGGGGGCGCAGGGTCACCTGGCGTTGTTGTAGGCGTCCTGCAGGGCCTCCAGAAAGTCGCCCACAGAAATGGTCACCGAGGATTTCAGGTCCTGCTCATCGGGGACCTTGGGGTGGGCCTCGTCCTTTTCCACCGTTTTCATGCCGGTCACCTGCTCCACGGTCTTGCCCACCATCCAGTGCTGCAGGGCGTCGGCCTGTTCGTACCATTCCTTTTGGATGCCCGAGGCGGCCTTCATGCCGTAGTCGTCGCCGATCTGGCGCTTGGTTCTGACGCCGGCCGCCAGGTCGGTGGTCACGGCGCCCTCCTTGTCAAAGGCCACCCGGCACTGGGCCATGTCGAACTGCACGCTGACAATTTTGCCGCTGCTGTCAAAGGAAGCGGCGCACATGGTGACGTCGGCCTGGGCCGCGGGGCCGGTTTCGGCGGTGGCCCCGGCGGACTTTTTCAGTGAGATCACGCTGCCCAGGCCGGTTTTGATGCCGTCGGCAGCCTGCTGCGAGCTTTGCGCGGCCGAACTTTGGCCGGCGGCCGCGCCGGAAGAGCTGCCGTTTGTGCCGGCGGTGCAGGCCGTCAGGCAGGCGGCGGCCGCCAGCGCGGCAAGAAGTGCGAGAACCTGTTTCATGTTCATTCCTCCAAGAAAAAGTGATCTGCCCGGGTGCGCGTCCGGCAGCGCTTTCCGTTCTGCAGTGGAAAAAACTGCCGCCGCCGCGCCCAGTTTTTGCTTTGCAATTGGCCGCGTTTCTGCTATACTCTTCTGTTGTAGAGGCGTTGGCCGGGCGTATTCGCGCCTGCAGTGATGCCGGCGCCCGCGAATACGGCCGCAGGTTTTACAAAAGATACGGCTGTTCAGGGGACGCCGGGATTATCGTTCCCAGGAGGATACAAAAATATGAAACGCTTTGTTGCAATTTGCCTGGCAGTGCTGCTGCCGCTGCTTTCCATGACCTCCTGCCAGCAGCAAAAAACGCTGACAAAATATCAATACCAGTTTTTTGACACTTTTGATACCCTGATTCAGATCGTGGGCTACACCGAGACCGAAGAGCAGTTCAACACCTACGCCCAGCAGGCCCACCAGCGCTTCATCGAACTGAACAACCTGTTCGACAAGTTTGACGACCACGGCCTGACCAACGGGCTGGCGGCCATCAACCAGCAGGCCGGCGTGGCGCCGGTGAAGGCCGACCCCCAGGTGCTTAAGCTGCTGAATTTTGCGCTGGAATGGCAGGCCAAAACCGACGGCGCGGTGGACATCACCATGGGGCCGGTCATCAGTGTCTGGCAAAGCTACATCGCCCGCTACAAGGACGACTATGACAACGCCACCCTGCCCACCGACCAGGAGCTGCAGGACGCCCTGGTGCACTGCGGCCAGGACAAGCTGGTCATTGACCAGCAGGCCGGCACGGTCTACCTGACCGAAAAGGGCGCTTCGCTGGACGTGGGCGCTGTGGCCAAGGGCTACGCCACCGAAATTGTTGCCAACGAGCTGCAGGCCGCCGGCTGGAGCAGCTTTTCACTGAGCAGCGGGGGAAACGTGCGCACCTGCGGCGCCCCCCAAAACGGCAAGACCAGGGCCTGGAGCGTGGGCATCCAGGACCCCAGGTCGGGCGCCGTGCTGGCCCAGGACAGCAGCCTGCTGGACGTGGTGTACGCCAACGACATGTCGGTGGTCACCAGCGGCGACTACCAGCGCTTTTACATGGTGGGCGACCGGCGGGTGCACCACATCATCGACCCCGCGACCCTGATGCCCGCCGACCACTACCGTTCGGTGACCGTGGTGGTCAGGGATTCGGGCGAGGCCGACGTGCTGTCCACCGCGCTGTTCATCCTGGACTACGACACCGGCAGCGCCCTGGCGGAGCAGCTGGGGGTCGGCGTGATGTGGGTCTACGCCGACGGGACCGTCAAAACCAACGACATCCTCAAGCCCATGCTGCGCGACATCGGCGGAGCCGACAATTCCCTGTAATTGACTTCACATTTTTGTGCACTTTTTTGAATTACCGCGTGTTTTTCATCACATACCGGTCACAATCGGCGAATACAATGAAGGTAATGTCGCGCGGCTTGTCCGCTGATTGGGAGGATGGCAATGTACCGCATTTTGATTGCTGACGATGAAGAAAAAATCCGCGAATTGATCCGCAAATACGCCCAGTACGAGGGCCACCAGGTGACCGAGGCCCAGGACGGCATGCAGGCCGTGGAGCTGTGCCGCACCAACCAGTTTGACCTGATCATCCTGGACGTGATGATGCCGGAGCTGGACGGCTTTTCCGCCTGCCGCGAGATCCGCCGCATCACCGACACGCCGGTGATGATGCTTTCGGCCCGGGGCGAGGAATACGACCGCATCCACGGCTTTGAGGTGGGCGTTGACGACTATGTGGTCAAGCCCTTTTCGCCCAAGGAGCTGATGATGCGGGTGGAAGCCATCATTAAGCGCAGCCGCATGGGCTCGCCCGACGATTCTGACATGCTGACCATCGACAAGCTGAACATCAACTTTGCCGCCCGCACGGTGGACATCGCCGGCGAACGCATCGCCCTGTCCCCGCGTGAGTACGAGCTGCTGTTTTACATGGCCCGCAACAAAAATATGGCCCTCACCCGCGAAAAGCTGATCACCGAGGTGTGGGGCTACGACTTTTACGGCGACGACCGCACCCTGGACACCCACATCAAGCTTCTGCGCAAACAGCTGGGCGAATACAGCAGGCTGATCGTCACCCTCAGGGGGGTAGGCTACCGCTTTGAAACTCCGCAATAAAAGCATCACGCTCAAAATATTCGTCTACCTTCTGGTGTTTGTGGTCATTATCGTGGGGCTGCTGTGGTTCACCCAGTCGGTGCTGCTGGTCAAGTCCTACGAGCGCAACCGCATCAGCGACATCCAGCGCAAAACAGCCTTTATCATCAGCCAGATGGACGGGAAGGATGACGACGACTTCTGGAAGAAGATCGAAGGCATGGCCATGCGCGAGGACTTCTGCCTGCACTACCTGGACGCCGAGGGCAACACCATCCGCCGCACCGAAAAGTTCCGCGACTGCGTGGTGCACCGCATGTCAACCGAGGAGCTGCGCGCCTTTCTGGCCGAAGCCGACGCCAACGGCGGCACCGCGCTGAAGACCATCCAGAACAAGGTGCCGGTGTTTTCACAGGCCCCGTCAGAAAGCGGACCGCCCCACAAGGCCGGCGAAGCCCCGGTGGAAAGCATCGCCTATGCCGTCAAAACCACCGACTCCCAGGGCAACGCCTGCTACGTGGTGGTGGGCACCGTCATCACGCCGCTGGACGCCACCCTGCTGGTGCTGCACCAGCAGATGGCCTATGTCACCGTGTTCCTGATCGCCGCCGCGGCCTTTTTGGCCTGGCTGATGTCCCGGGGCATCGCCAAGCCCATCATCTCCATCAACCAGTCGGCCAAGGAGCTGACCCGGCACAACTACAACGTCACCTTTGACACCGAGGGCTACCGCGAGATCAGCGAGCTGAGCAGCACCCTGAACGACGCCGCCGTCGAGCTGAACAAGACCGAGCAGCTGCGGCGCGACCTGATCGCCAACATCTCCCACGACCTGCGCACCCCCCTGACCATGATCGTTGGCTACAGCGAGGTGATGCGCGACCTGCCGGGGGAAAACACCCCCGAAAACGTGCAGGTCATCATCGACGAGGCCAACCGCCTGAGCCGCCTGGTGGAGGACGTGCTGGACCTTTCCAAGCTGGAGGCCAACGCAGAAAAGATGGACCTGGAGCCCATGAACCTTTCCGGCGCGGTGGACAACATGGTGGGGCGCTGCTCCCACATGACGGCCAAGGACGGCTATGTCATCCGCTTTGAGCCGCGGCAGCAGGACGCCTGGGTCAACGGCGACGACCTGAAGCTGTCCCAGGTGCTGTACAACCTCATCGGCAACGCCCTGACCCACACCGGCCCCGACAAGCAGGTGCTGGTCAGCCAGCGGCTTGGCGAACATTCCGTGCGCATCAACGTCACCGATTACGGCGAGGGCATTCCGGAGGACAAGCTCAGCGACATCTGGCAGCGGTACTACAAGGTGGATAAGACCCACAAGCGTTCCCGCGTGGGCACCGGCCTCGGGCTTTCCATCGTCAAGGGCATTGTGGAATGCCACGGCGGCCGCTGCGGGGTGGAAAGCAAGCTGGGCGAGGGCAGCACCTTCTGGTTTGAACTGCCCACCGTGCCGCCCCCCGCGGCCGGCGACCCCTGAACAACCTGCCCGCAAAAACAACAAAATACAACATCCTGTTTTTGATGCGCCGCGGCGCGGACCAGCCAAAGGTTCACGCCGCGGCCTTTGATTGTTTAACGAAAATTTAGAACCCCCCGGCGCCTTTTCTCTTTACAACAGCCGGCGTATCATGTAAAATAAGAAAAGATTATAGTGCGGACGTATGCATATGCACATCGCCCCACAGAAACCCAGGAGGCCCAGATGGCACTGAAGTATAAGCGTGTTCTTCTTAAACTGAGCGGTGAAGCACTGGCGGGTGAACAGAAATTCGGCCTCGACTTCGACGTGGTCAAAAACATCTGCAGCAGCATTGCCCGCTGTGTTCAGGAGGGCTGTGAGATTGGCATCGTCATCGGCGGCGGCAACTTCTGGCGCGGCCGTTCAAGCGGCGACATGGACCGCACCCGCGCCGACCACATGGGCATGCTGGCCACCGTCATGAACTGCCTGGCCGTAGCCGACGCATTGGAAAAAGAGAAGATCGCCGTGCGGGTGCAGACCGCCATCTCCATGCAGGCCATCGCCGAACCTTACATCCGCAACCGCGCCGTGCGCCACCTGGAAAAGGGCCGCGTGGTCATCTTCGGCTGCGGCACGGGAAATCCCTTCTTTTCCACCGACACCGCCTCGTCGCTGCGCGCGGCCGAGATCGACGCCGAGATCATCCTGAAGGCCACCATGGTGGACGGCGTGTACGACAAGGACCCCAACAAGTACCCGGACGCCAGGCGCTACGACCACCTGACCTTCAGCGAGGTGCTGGCCAAGAAGCTGGCCGTGATGGATATGACCGCCGCTTCCATGTGCCGCGACAACAACATGCCCGTCATGGTCTTTTCCATCGCCGACCCCGAGAACATCATGCGCGCCATCCGGGGCGAAAAGATCGGTACCATCGTGTCCGAAGGCTGAGCGTTGATTCTGCCGGCGGGGGCGCTGCCGTCCGCCGACCAAATAAACCAACAATCATCAGTGGAGGAATGAATATGAAAGAGTACCTGGTTGAGTTTGATAAGAAAATGACCAAGACCATGGAAAATATGCGCGGCGAGTTCAAGGCCATCCGCGCCGGCCGCGCCAACCCCGGTGTGCTGGACAAAATCCGGGTGGATTACTACGGCACCCCCACCCCCATCAACCAGATGGCCGCCGTTTCGGTCTCTGAGGCGCGCATCCTGGTCATCCAGCCCTGGGACCGCAACTCCATGAAGCTGATCGAAAAGGCCATCCAGACCTCCGACATCGGCATCAACCCCACCAACGACGGCACGGTGCTGCGCATCGCGTTCCCGCCGCTGACCGAGGAACGCCGCAAGGACCTGTGCAAAGAGGTGCGCAAGCTGGCGGAAGAATCCAAGGTGGCCATCCGCGCCATCCGCCGCGACGCCAACGAAAAGTACAAGTCCATGAAGAAGAACAGCGACATCACCGAGGACGACCTGAAGACCTATGAAGCCGACATCCAGAAGATGACCGACCAGTACTGCAAGGACGTCGACACCGAAGCGGCCGCCAAGGAAAAAGAAATCATCGAAATCTGACCTATCGTGCAGGTTTCTTTTCGAATCCGCGGGAAGGGCGGCGCTGGCCGTCCTTCTTTGCATGAGAAGGAGCGTACCGTTTGATGAATCAGGAAGGTTCCCTTCTTCCGCCCAAAGAGTTTTTGCCGCGCCACATCGGCATCATCATGGACGGCAACGGCCGGTGGGCCAAACAGCGCGGCCTGGCGCGTTCCGCAGGCCACCGCAGGGGGGCCGAAGTCTTTGAGCAGATCATCCACGACTGCACCGACATCGGTATTCCCATGGTGACAGCCTACGCCTTTTCCACCGAAAACTGGAAGCGCCCGGCCGACGAGGTGCAGGGCATCATGAACCTGCTGCGCAGTTACCTCAAGCGGGTCAGCCGTTTTCAGAAGGAAAACATCCGGCTGCGCTTTCTGGGCGACCGCACGGCCCTGGATGACGACCTGCAGCGCACCATGGCCGACGCCGAGGCAAAAAGCGCCGCCAACACCGGCACAAGAGTCAACCTGGCCATCAACTACGGCGGCCGCGACGACCTGGTGCACGCCGTGCGCGCCCTGGCCGAGCTGGCTGCCCAGGGCAAACTGGAACCGGGGCAGATCGACGAACAGATGGTGTCCGACCACCTGTACACCGCCGGCATGCCCGACCCGGACCTGATCATCCGCCCCAGCGGCGAAGAGCGTCTTTCCAATTTTCTGACCTGGCAAAGCGCCTATTCCGAACTGGTTTTTATGGATGTGCTGTGGCCCGACTTCAACCGCGAGCACCTGTGCCGCGCCCTGATGGAATACGCCAGGCGCGACCGGCGTTTCGGCGGCGTGTGACGCGCCGCACCGGGCGCAGGGCCAAAACATTTTCCGGGGCTGCTGGTCCCGTTGGCAGAAAAGAGGAAATCATTTGCGACAAAGAATCCTAACCGCCGTGATCGGCCTGAGCATCCTGGCGGCAGTGCTTTGCTTTTTTGATACCCCGGTGGTCAACGTGGCCGTCAGCTTCCTTTCAGCCCTGGCGGTGTATGAGGTGGTGGAAGCCGCCGGCTGCACCCGCCCCCGCAGCGTTCTGCTGCTGTACGTCGCCTTTGCGGCGGTGGTGCCCTTTGTCGGCACCAACCTGGTGTCGCGCATCCTGCCGGTGCTGATCTACGCCTTCTTTGTGCTGACCTTTACGGTGTGCATGCGCCGCTACCCTCAGCTGGACATCACCCTGGTGGGCTTTTTGCTGCTGGCCTCCATGGGCATCTCGCTTTCCATGAACTGCATCGTGCTCATCCGCGACCGCACCACCAGCCCGGCGGTGGGCATCTACTACATCCTGATGATCCTTGGTTCGGCCTGGTGGGCCGACGCCGGGGCCTACTTTGTGGGCAGCCGCTTCGGCAAACGCAAGCTGGCCCCCCTTATCAGCCCCAAAAAGACCGTGGAGGGCCTGTACGGCGGCCTGGTGTGCGCCGTGCTGGGCAATGTTGTCATTTCGCTTGTGTTCACCTTCCTTGACAGGAACCATCTTTTGGGCGGGTATTCCGGCGCGGGGTTCAACATAAACTATCTTTATGTTGCCCTGGTCAGCCCGGTGCTGGCGCTGGCCGGCGTGCTGGGCGACCTTTCCGCTTCGGTGGTCAAGCGCCGCTTCGGCGTCAAGGATTTTGGCTCCATCATGCCCGGCCACGGCGGCGTGCTGGACCGGTTCGACAGTGTGTTGTTCACAGCGCCGCTGGTCTACCTGCTGATGCGCTTCTGGCCCTTTGTCATCGGCTGAGGCGCCGCAGCTTTTTTCCATTGAGGAGTGAAGTGCCAATCTCATGAAAACCATCCTGATCACGCTGCTGGTCTTCGGCTTTATCATCATGATCCACGAGCTGGGTCATTTTGTCGCTGCCAAACTGTTCGGCGTGAAGGTCAATGAATTTTCGCTGGGCATGGGGCCGACCCTGCTGAAGCACACCCGCGGCGAAACCTGTTACGAGCTGCGCCTGCTGCCCATCGGCGGCTTTGTCTCCATGGAGGGCGAAAGCGAGGACAGCGGCGACGACCGCGCCTTCTGCAACAAGCGCCCCTGGCAGCGCATGATCATCCTGGCCTCCGGCGCCCTGATGAACCTGATCCTGGGCCTGGTGCTCATCGGCCTGCTGGTCAGCAAGCAAAACCTGCTGGGCACCCGCACCATCGCGGAGTTTTCCGACGGCGCCGCCTCGGCCCAGTGGCTCAAGCCCAACGACCGCATCCTGAAGGTGGACGGCTACTCGGTCAACGGCTACAACGACGCCATCTTCCAGATGATGCGCGACCAGGACGGAGTCATCGACTTTGTGGTGGAGCGCGGCGGACAGAAGATCGCCGTCAACGGCGTCAGGTTCCAGACCACCCAGGTGGCCGAGGGCGTCAATTCCACCGTGCTGGACTTCAATTTCTACGGGGTCGAAAAGACCTTTTTGAACTCTGTGCGCTACACCTTCAACTGGACGGTTTCCATCGTCAAGCAGGTGTGGTATTCGCTGGGCGACATCCTGCGGGGGCGCTACGGCCTCAACCAGCTTTCCGGGCCGGTGGGCACCTCCACCGCCATCGGCCAGGCCGCCTCACAGGGGGCGACCACGCTGCTGCTGCTCATCGCGTTCATCACCATCAACGTGGGCGTGTTCAACCTGCTGCCGGTGCCCGCCCTGGACGGGGGCAGGCTGCTGTTTGTGCTCATCGAGCTGGTGATCCGCCGCCCTGTGCCGGCCAAGTATGAAAATCTGATTCACGCGGTGGGCTTCGGCCTGCTGATGGTCCTTGTGGCCGTGGTCACCTTTAACGATATAGCAAAACTGATATTTAAGTGATGATGGAGAGTTTGAAATGCCAAAAGCTGAAAAAACAGTAAGAATAGGCAGCGTGGTCATCGGCGGCGACAACCCGGTGGCCATTCAGTCCATGCTTTGCTGCCCGCCTGACGATGTGGAGGCCAACCTTGCCCAGGGTTACGCGCTGGAGCGCGCCGGGTGCGAGATCATCCGTGTCGCCATTCCTGACCGCCGCGGCATCAGGCTGCTCGGCATTCTGAAAGAAAAGCTCAAGGTCCCCATTGTGGCGGACATCCAGTTCGACTACAAGATGGCCATCGAGTCGGCCGCGGCCGGCGCGGACAAGATCCGCATCAACCCGGGCAACCTTTCTTCCCGCGATGAGGTCCGCCAGGTGGCCGAGGCCTGCCGCGCGGCCCGCGTACCCATCCGGGTGGGGGCCAACTCCGGTTCGGTTCCGGCCGACATCCTGGCCCAGAACGGCGGGTCTGTCACCCCTCAGGCGCTGGCCGAAAGCGCCCTGCGCCAGATACATATCCTTGAAGAATTTGACTTTGACAACATTGTGGTGTCCATCAAGGCCTCCCACGTGCCCACCATGGTGGAGGCCTGCCGCATACTGTCGCGGCAGAGCACCTACCCCCAGCACATCGGCGTCACCGAAGCCGGCACCCTGCGCATGGGCCTGGTCAAATCGGCCATCGGCATCGGGGCGCTGCTGCTGGACGGCATCGGCAGCACGCTGCGTGTTTCGCTGACCGCCGACCCGGTGGAGGAAGTGAAGGCCGCCAGGGACATCCTGCAGGCCTGCGGGCTGCGGCGCGACAGGGTGGAGGTCATTTCCTGCCCCACCTGCGGGCGCTGCCGCGTGGACGTGCTGACCCTGGCCGATAAGGTGGAACAGATGGTGGCCGACATCCGCAAGCCGCTGACGGTGGCCGTCATGGGCTGCGCGGTCAACGGCGTGGGCGAGGGCAAGCAGGCCGACATCGGCATCGCCGGCGGCGACGGCGAATACCTGCTGTTCAAAAAAGGCGTCGCCCTGCAAAAGTACCCGATGAAGGACATCCTTGCGGTCCTGAAGGCCGAGATCGAATCCATGTAAACCCCGGGCGGGAGGATTTTCTGGTATGAGCACCGTTTCAGAATTGTTTGGGCGCGCGGCAGCCGCCGCCCCCAAAGCGCTGCAGACAGCTTCGGTACAGGGGCTGTCTGTTTCTGCAGATAAAACAAATATGACGGTTCTGGTGGCGCCGCAGGAGCTGGTCTCCTTTGCGCAGCTGCACCAGGCCGCCCTTGTGCTGCAGCAAAGTTACGGTGCCGCCAGGGTCGAGCTGCGTCCGACCTATGACCGCAGCCTGTTCACCCCCGACTATTTCCCCGAGCTGATGGCCTTTTTGCGGGACGGCGGCATGGTGGTCAACGGCTTTTTTACCGGCGCCCAGGTGACGCTGGAGGGCGACCTGCTGACCATCCAGCTGTGCCACGGCGGCGCCGAACTGCTGGAAAAGCAAAACTTTTCGGCCAAGCTGCAGCAGCTGGCGGCGGCCCAGTTTGGCTTTGCCCCCCAGGTGCGCCTGACCGGCACCCTGACGGTGGAACGCCCTGTGATGCCGGAAGCGGCCCCCGCCGAACCCGACGGCGAGCTGCCCCCACTCCCCGGCGAGGAGGACGCGCCCCCCTGGGAGGACCCCTTTGCCGCGCCCGCCGTGCCGCTGGAAGCCTCCGCACCGGCCGCCCCCGCCAGGGCCGCCGGCGCTGCCCATGCCAGGGCGCCGCGGCAGTTCTCGTTTGAAAGCGAGGGCCTGCCCTTTGAACCCGGCACCGAGCATGTGCTGATGGGCCGCCCCGTCCGGGGCAAGCTGACCCCGCTGAGCGACGTGACCCCCGAAAGCGGCACCGTTTCGGTCTGGGGTGAGATCTTCGACATCACCGTCAAGGAGATCCGGGGCGGCCGCCTGCTGTACCTCATCAGCTTCACCGACTACACCGGTTCCCACATGATCAAGGCCATGGTGCCCGAAAGCGACGCCGGCATCTACAAACAGCTGAAAAACGGCCAGGCCATCGTCCTCAAGGGCGACATCGTTTACGACAAATACGAGCGCGAAAGCATCATAGACCCGCGCTGCATCACCACCGTCAAGCTGAAAAACGTGAAGGACACCTGCGCTGAAAAGCGCGTTGAGCTGCACGCCCACACCGCCATGTCGGCCATGGACGGCATCAGCAGCGCCACCGACCTGGTCAAGCAGGCCGACCAATGGGGGCACAACGCCATCGCCATCACCGACCACGGGGTGGTGCAGTCCTTCCCGGAGGCGGCCTCCGCCGCCGGCGACGTCAACAAAAAGCGCCGGGAAAAGGCCGAGGAGAAAAACGGCGAGGGAGCCGCCTACACCCCCTTCAAGATCGTCTACGGGGTCGAGGGCTACCTGGTGAACGACCTGGGCACCGTGGCCGACGGCGGCTTTGACCAGCCGCTGGACGGCGAACTCATCGCCTTTGATGTGGAGACCACCGGCCTTTCGGCCGGAACCGAGCGCATGACCGAGATCGGCGCGGTGCGCATCCGGGGCGGGGAAGTGGTGGACCGATTCGACACCTTTGTGGACCCCGAAAAGTCCATCCCGCCCGAGATCGTCCAGCTCACCGGCATCACCGACGACATGGTGGCCGGCGCCCCCAGCGAAAAGGACGCCCTGGCGGCTTTTATGTCCTTCTGCGGCGGCGCAGGGGTGCTCATCGCCCACAACGCCCCCTTCGACATGAGCTTTATGAAGGCGGCGGCCGGGCGCTGCGGGGTGGAGTTCCCCTATGCCTCCATCGACACGGTGCCGCTGGCCCGCAGCCTGCTGCCCGAACTGAAACGGGTCAAGCTGAACCTGGTGGCCGAACATCTGAAGCTGGGCGATTTCCGCCACCACCGGGCCAACGACGACGCCGAGATGCTGGCACGGGTGTTCCTGGCGCTGGTGGAAAAGGCCCGCGCACGGGTGGACGGCCTGAACCTGGTGGGCCAGCTCAACGAGGCCGCCTCAGGCGCCGACCAGCTCAAGGGCCAAAGCTACCACATCATCATCCTGGTGCGCACCCAGGCCGGGCTGAAAAACCTGTACAAGCTGATCTCTTACTCCCACCTGGATTACTACTACAAAACCCCGCGCATCCCCAAATCGGTGCTGCAGAAGCACCGGGAGGGGCTGATCGTCGGTTCGGCCTGCGAGGCGGGCGAGCTGTACCGCGCCGTGGCCGCCGGCCGAAGCTGGGACGACCTGTGCGCCATCGCCTCGTTTTATGACTACCTGGAGGTGCAGCCCGAGGGCAACAACGAGTACATGCTGCGCGAGCACCTGGTGCCCGACGCCGAGGCGCTGCACGACCACGTGCGCACCATCCTGCGGCTGGGCAAGGAGCTGCACAAGCCGGTGTGCGCCACCGGCGACGTCCACTTCCTGCACCCGCGGGACGAGGTCTACCGCCGCATCCTGATGGCGGGGCAGGGCTTCAAGGATGCCGACCAGCAGCCGCCGCTGTACTTCAAGACCACCAACCAGATGCTGGAGGAGTTCGCCTACCTGGGGGCTGAAACCGCCCGCGAGATCGTGGTGACCAACCCCAACAGCATCGCAGCCCAGACCGAGGTCATCAAGCCCATCCCCGACGGCACCTACCCGCCCTCCATCCCCGGGGCCGAAGAGGACCTGCAGAACCGCGTCTGGACCACGGCCAAAAGCATTTACGGCGACCCGCTGCCCGACATTGTGCAGAAGCGGCTGGACAAGGAGCTTTCCTCCATCATCAAGCACGGCTTTGCGGTGCTGTACGTCATCGCCCAGAAGCTGGTCAGCAAGTCGGAGGAGGACGGCTACCTGGTGGGTTCCCGTGGGTCGGTGGGTTCCTCCTTTGTGGCGCACATGGCCGGCATCTCGGAGGTCAACCCGCTGCCGCCCCACTACATCTGCCCCAACTGCAAGCACAGCGAGTTCATCACCGACGGTTCGGTGGGGTCGGGCTTCGACCTGCCGGAAAAGAAATGTCCCGTCTGCGGCACCGTCTACCGCCAGGACGGGCACGAGATCCCCTTCGAGACCTTCCTGGGCTTTGACGGCGACAAGTCGCCCGATATCGACCTGAACTTTTCGGGCGAATACCAGACCCGCGCCCACCAGTACACCGAGGAGCTGTTCGGTTCCGACCACGTGTTCAAGGCCGGCACCATTTCCACCGTGGCGGAAAAGACCGCCTACGGGTTTGTGAAAAAATACCTGGAAGCCAAGGGCATGACGGTGCACAAGGCCGAAGAAAACCGCCTTGCCAAGGGTTGCACCGGCACCAAGCGCACCACCGGCCAGCACCCCGGCGGCATGGTGGTGGTGCCCAACGACTACGAGGTCTACGATTTTACCCCGGTGCAGCGCCCGGCCGACGCCACCGACTCGTCGGTGGTGACCACCCACTTCGACTTCCATTCGCTGCACGATACCATCCTCAAACTGGACAACCTGGGACACGACGTGCCCACCCAGTACAAGTACCTGGAGGACATGACCGGCATCAAGATCAAGGACGTGCCCACCAACGACCCCAAGGTGTACAGCCTGTTCACCTCGCCGGCGGCCATGGGCGTCACCGAAGAGGAGATCGGCTGCAACACCGGCAGCCTGGCCCTGCCCGAGATGGGCACCAACTTTGTCCGCGGCATGCTGCTGGAATCACAGCCCAAGGGCTTTTCCGACCTGCTGCAGATTTCCGGCCTGAGCCACGGCACCGACGTCTGGCTGGGCAACGCCCAGGAGCTGATCAAAAACGGCACCTGCACCATTTCCAACGTCATAGGCACCCGTGACAGCATCATGACCTACCTGCTGCACAAGGGCGTCACCCCCAAGCACGCCTTCAAGATCATGGAGATCACCCGAAAGGGCAAGGCGCCCAAGCTGCTGACCGACGAGCTGAAGCAGGAGATGCGCGACTGCGGCGTTGAGGAATGGTACATCGACAGCTGCATGAAGATCAAGTACATGTTCCCCAAGGCCCACGCCGCCGCCTATGTGCTGGCGGCCATCCGCCTGGGGTGGTTCAAGCTGTACCGCCCGCTGGAATTCTACTGTGTGTTTTTGACGGTGCGCGGCGAGGACTTTGACGCCGAAAGTGCCGTGGCCGGCAAATCGGCCGTGCAGCAGAAGATCAAGGCCCTGATGGCCAAGGGCAACGACCGCACCGCCAAAGAGGACGGCCAGCTGACCAACCTGCAGATCATCGGCGAGGCCCTGGGCCGGGGCATCGAGTTTTTGCCGGTGGACCTGTACAAATCCCACGCCACCAGGTACCAGGTGGAGGACGGGCGCATCCGCCTGCCCTTCAACGCCCTGAAGGGCCTGGGCGACACAGCGGCCAAAGGCCTTTACGCCGCCAGCCAGCAGGGGGTCTATTCCTCGGCGGACGAGATCATCACCCGCGCCGGCGTCGGCCAGTCCATTGTGGATATGCTGCGGGCGGCGGGGGCGCTGGGCGACCTGCCCGCGTCCAGCCAGATGACGCTGTTCTGATCGTTTCATCCGGGACGTGCCCGGATTTGCCGCCGGGGCTCCGGCCATCAAGCTGCTGCAATACGAAAGGATTTTTTGTGTATGCGAAACGTGCTGGAACAGTT
>Ga0268360_1002424_pt1 | contig 14697 bp, 17 predicted proteins | sample BioMet11_FD_192465 | JGI IMG/M metagenome (GOLD analysis project Ga0268360, IMG submission 192465) | Sewage microbial communities from Oakland, California, United States - Biofuel 11 (Illumina Assembly) | ecosystem: Engineered > Wastewater > Sewage > Unclassified | place: USA: California... | reverse complement strand
AGTATGCAGATTATGCGAACGGTTCGGTGATGTAACAATGCATCCGGTCTATTCTGGGAGAGACGCTCTGAATTGGCTCTTGGGACATTCGGCTGATGTGATCGTGACAAATTATCAGATGCCCGGCATTATTTTTATGGCCACAGGAAATGCCGCACGGTCCGCGGTTCCCGCGTATTTTTTCTGCGCGATCTCTCCATCCTCCCTGCCAGTTACTGTGCAGTACATGAAAAAATTTGGTATCCCTTACTTCTTGTCACATTGCCTTTCCATCCCCGACATAGGGATAACCCGGACCATCAGGGTAATTTAAATACGAACCTGTCGTTGTGCATGGGTAAGGGAAACCATGTTCCAGTACTCCTGCACGAGGGTGGCAAGAAAGTTAAGGCGCCTTGGGGTTGCAAAGAAAGCCGCAGCCCGGTTTGCCAGAATCTTTCAGATCATGATGGCCATCCTTGGCGGGCTTATGGGACTAACTTTCGAAATTCCCCATGAATTGTTCGGGCCGATCTCCAGAGCCGGGAAAAATCCTGCAGGCACCCGGAATGGTCTCTTTTTGCCTGCCGTTTCTCTCGAACGTCGGTAACCGCCGGTCCGGGCGCTGATATTTGTAAACCTGATCGAAAGGATGGTGCTGTAGCCTGCCGTCCGCTTCGTGAAAGGATGAGAGATCATCCGCACGAGATGCATCTCTCCTGGGATCCGGCGTTAAACGGGACACGTGCAGATCCGGGAAAATGATCCCGGCTACTAAAAAAAAGTGCTGGAGGTTTGATCAAAAAAAGGTTCAGGAAAATGGTGATGAATGCATGGAAGCCGCAGTGAGTTTTAAGGAAGTGGCCATACCGGATGCAATCGCATCCGGTATGCCCGGTACCGGACATGAATACCTGAGTGCAGCAGGGACTATTGAGGTCTGCACCCGCGAGCCGGGTAAGAGAAGCGGGCCGGTGTCCCGGGAGGGGAGAGCTCCGGAGACAAGAGAAGACCCGACGCTGTGGTACGGCGACCCGGCCTTCCCGCTGACCGGCGGGCTGGAACGGATCAGCGTGCGGCTGGACAAGAAGATCGACCGGCAGGGCCGGAGGTTCATGAGGATAAACGAGCGGGGGCGGTCCTGATGCCCCGGAGACCGGCAGAGATCATGGACGACATCCCGCTCTTCTTGATCCCCCACGTGATCCAGCAGCGGATCCGCACCTGCGGAGAAGCGTTAGAACGGGTGATGTTGATGCGGACGCACCGGCATTTCTCCACGGTCAGCATCCGGACCCGGCCGATCCGGCGCGAGTACCAGGCAGGGCGGGCCCGGAGGAGCAGGTCATGACCCGGGGCCGGCACCCGGACCAGGGTCGGGCGCTCGCGGAGCCGGTAGCAAAACACCGGGGCGTTGTCAATAGGATCGAGCCGGGGCAACATACCCTGCTCGATCTGGTGATCACTGGCCCGGGAATTTTTTGTGCGGTCACGATCCGGAGGACACGCCGGCTCCGTGCCTCCCCATCAGAGATCGAAGCCGGATTTGGCGGCCTGATCGGCGAGGTCCGGCAACTGCCCTGCGGCGATCCGGTCTCGCGGGAGATCTGGTGGTACAACCGGGCCGGGCACCTGCGGTTTTTCCGGGTCGATGAGACCGCGCTCGTAGAACTCGCCGCAGATGGGCAGCCCCTCACGGAGGAATCCGGGAAACCACGAAAAACGCGGCAGGTTCGCCCGGCCCCATCCGGAGGAGAGGTGCCGAAGGATAGTGTCCAGAAGGGGCAGGCAGGGTCCGGGACCTAGGGTATTCCGGGTCTTGTACGGGCTCCGATTACCCCTCATAATGTCAAAACACGCACTCATTCATGTAAAACACGCAGGAATTCGGGCAAAAACCGGATTTTCACGCCGAAGGGAAATGCACCTAATAGCACTGTTCATTTGGCCGTAATTTTGGGGGGTGGTGCTCCTGTAAGTGGGATCCGACAGAATGAGGATATGGGGGACCGGAGGGCATCCGGGCAAGTTCACGACGGAGATGACCGCCTTGCAGGGATGGCACCGGGTCATGGGGGGATACACTATTCCGGGTCCTGTACAGGCCCCGATTACTCCCCAAACTGTCAAAACACGCACTCATCCGTGTAAAAAACGCACGAATTCGGGCAAAAACCGGATTTTCACGCCGGAGGAAAATGTACCTAACAGCACTGCTCCTGTGGCAGTTATTTTTGGGGATGTGTCATGGATGTGTCCCTGGCAGAACGAAGATATGAGTCTACAGAGGGTTCCCGGTTTTTCCCACGCACACTCCTCTCCAGGTCACTCCTTCCCGTGATGCCGCTTTCCCTCCCTGATCGGGCAGCCCGGCAGATCTTTCCCACCTTTTTTAGAAACCCACTGGAGCATGGGGATCAGGTACTCCCGGAACTCCCAGCCATCCGGAGTGAGCGAATAGTTCACGGTCGGGGGCGATGTAGGAATGACCCGTTTGCGGACAAGACCGATCCGTTCGAGGTTTTTTAAGGTTTCAGACAGCGGCCGCGGGCTGATCGTCCCCAGTTCCCGCTTTAGCGCATTAAACCCCCGCTCGCCTTCATTGCCAAGAATCGCAATAATCAAAAGGGCCCATTTCTTTGCAACGATATCGAGGATGCCGGTTAACGGACAGAAGCAGAGATCGTTGTGGTTGAGGGAGATATTCTCCGGAATACTATCTTCCTTTTTCATTACTCTTTTGATTATCAACTATTGGAATAAAACTACCTATTACAATTTTTTGGAGACCGGTAATGAGTCATGGATGTTCAGGAACCTGCAGCGACGAAGGCGATCACGGGGCGTATGACGGCCCGTGGTACGGCCACCCGCCCCTGCGGAACGCAATCATCGCCTGTATAATTACCGCCGCCGGATTAGTGCTCGGCCATGCATGCGGGATCTCGCAGCAGGCCGAGAATATATTTTACATCGTTGCGATCCTGATCGGCGCGTATCACTGGGCACGCGAGGGAATTGAGGAACTGATCGAAAACCACGAGATCAGCATCGAGATCCTTATGATCGCGGCCACGGTTGGATGTATCGTACTTGATCTCTGGGACGAGGCAGCGCTGCTTGTGGTCCTGTACGCGGCTGCCGAAGGTGTCGAGGAACTTACGTACGCACGGACCCGGGCAGCAATCCGGGCGCTTCTTGACCTTGCACCAAAAGAAGCAGTTGTCCTGAAAAACGGGAGCGAGGTTACGGTTCCTGCCACGGAAGTCCGAATCGGAGATATCTTCCTTGTCCGGCCCGGCGCCGGCATCCCGACCGACGGGGTCATCGTGAAGGGCGCATCGAGCGTCAACGAAGCAGCAGTCACCGGGGAATCGGTACCGGTCGAGAAGCGCGAAGGAATGAATGTCTACTCCGCGACCATCAACGGGGAAGGTGTACTTGAAGTCCGGGCAACGGCCACGTACGAGAACAACACGCTCGCAAAGATCATCAGCCTTGTTGAGGAGGCCCACGAACAGAAGGGAAAGACCCAGCTCTTCATCGAGAAGTTCGGCAGGAAATACACACCGGCCGTGCTCCTTGTCTCTCTCATCATTATTGTTGTCCCGACATTCTTTGGGATCCCGTTTAACGAGTTTGCAATCCGCGGCGTCGTGCTCCTTGTCGCCGCAGCACCCTGCGCCCTCGTCATGTCAACACCGGTGGCGCTTGCACGGGGTATCGGGGCAGCAGGGAAGAAAGGTATCCTGATCAAAGGAGGTGCACACCTCGAAAACCTCGGGAAGATCCGGGCGGTCGCATTTGACAAGACCGGGACACTGACCACCGGTACTTCAACGGTCACCGATATTGTCGCACTCGCGGGAACGGAAAAAGGGGTCCTGCAGATCGCATATTCCGTAGAGAAGTGCTCGGAGCATCCGCTGGCAAAGGCCATCAACCGGCGTGCAGAACAGGAAGGGATCGCGGCACTCGAAGCATTAAACCTCTGCGCCCTGACCGGCAGGGGTGCTGCGGCAGACATCGGCGGCACCCGTTACGTGGTGGGAAAACCGGAAGCATTTGGAGAGCTTTCCCCCGATGCCGGAATAATGCGCCGGATCGATGCAATGCGTGCGGAGGGAAAGACGGTAATGACGGTCGGGACGGACAAGGCACTTACCGGTATTATCGCCGTCCGCGACCAGGTCCGGCCAGAGGCCGGTGCGATGATCGACCGGCTCCGTTCGATGGGAATTGCTGTTGTCATGCTCACCGGGGACAACGCGGTGACCGCCCGGATCGTTGCAAAAGATCTCGGGATCGATGAGCTGCGTGCCGATCTCAGGCCGGAGGACAAGATTGCGGCGATCGAGGATCTTAAGGAAAAATACGGATCGGTTGCCATGATCGGCGACGGTATCAACGATGCGCCGGCGCTTGCCCGGGCAACGGTCGGGATCGCGATGGGGACGATCGGGACCGATGCCGCAATTGAGGCAGCAGATGTCGCCCTTATGGCCGACGATCTCGCAAAGGTCCCCGAGGCCATAGGCTTTGGGAAGAACGCGGTAAAGATCGGCAACCAGAACATTGTTTTCTCGCTTGGGGTGCTCGCGATCATGATCCCGGCGGCGCTTATCGGTGTCCTTGGCGTGACGCTTTGCGTAGTCTTCCACGAGGCATCGGAACTCCTTGCGGTAGGAAACGGGCTGCGTCTGGCAGATCAGGGATAAAACCATGAATTTTTATTGTTTTCGGAAAAAAAGAGACAATACTATTTTCACAATTGTGAAATGACGGCGGATACTTCAATACAAGATAGTAGCGGGACAGGATGGCCATGATTTTTGACAGTATCTCAGGCTTTATCGATAACTATTATATCATGCCAGTACGGCTCGACCAGCCGTATAACATCGTATCGACCCTCACCTATGCAGTAATCCTGATCGTTGCTGTGTACTGCATCTACCGCTGGCTCCGGTGGAGCCGGATCCCGGTGGATGAAAAATTCGTCATCGCGACCCTGCCGTTTGTGATCTTCGGCGCACTCCTCCGGACCGTATACGATACGCACATGGTGACGTCCGACCTTCAGTTCCTTCTCGTAACACCGCCCATTTATTTTTTAACTTTCTTTGTTACCGTGCTTGCCCTTGTTACAGCGCGGGCGCTGGAAGCGCGTGGCTGGATACGGGATTTTATACCCTGGTACCGGAACGCCGGTATCACATGTGTTGTTGTTATCGCCCTCCTTCTCGGGTACTGGGCGGTTGGCCATGAAGGGTTCCATATCAGCGTTATCCTGATTGTCGGGGGAATGACGGCCGTTACGACCGTTGCCGTCTGGGCGTTTATGAAATATGTCCTGAAGTGGGACTACGTATCAGAACCGCTTTTTGTTCTCCTGATCCTCGGGCAGATGCTTGACGCGAGCGCCACAAGCTATGGGATCGATCTCTCCCCGGTCCAGTACATCGAGGAGCACGTTGTCGGGACGGCACTTATGGCCGCGACAGGAACGGCGTTTTCCATGTTTATCCTGAAACTGGCCGTGCTGTTCCCGGCGGTCTACCTCCTCCAGCTCTACCGCAGGGAAGCCCGACCCGATCTCTGGTATCTGATCCTCTTTACCATGATTGTGCTCGGCCTCGCAATAGGGCTCCGGAATGCGATGCAGATGGTCCTTCTCGGGTGACCGGGGGTGCAGCAGATGGCAGGTATAAGGGAATGCATGCAAAAAAGACCGTGTCCGGTCCCGGCCCGGTGAACCGATGATAGACCTGTTCATGTACCTGGCATTCCTCGCGTTTGCCCTCTTTCTTGTTCTGGGCCCGCGGGGAAAATATGCCGCAGCATCGGGCTGGACGTTCCTGGTGATCGGATTTCTGACCGGGATCCCGGAGTACCTGGAAGAAGAAAATCTCCTGTACCCGGCCCTTGCGATCTTCGCTGTCCCGTTCCTGGCAATCACCCTCCGTACCCTTTTCCAGAACAACCAGACCGCGTTCCAGCTTTCACGGGCCGCAGCAGTCGCGTTCCTGATCTTCATGCCGTTTGCGCTTATTGCGTCCCTACGGGATGTCCTCATTTCGGCCGTCGCGGGCCAGGCACTCTGGCTGCTCAACGTATTGGACCATCCTGCCGTGTTCCGGACCTGGAATATTATCGTGACAAACGGCTATGCAACGGAGATCATCCTTGCATGCACGGGCATTACTGCGATGGCGATCATGCTCGGCGCTGCCGCAGGTTCGGCACGGATCACACCCAGACAGGTGGTGCTTTGTGTTCTTCTCATTGTGCCGACCATTTACGTTCTCAATCTCCTGAGAATTGTCTTTGTCTGTATCGCATGGTCCGAACAGTGGTTTGCCTTCCTTCCCGATCCTGTCGGCACGACTGCCTTCGGACCCGGCTATGCGAGTTTCTTCTGGGCGCACAACGTGATTATGGAAGCCCTTGCATTCGTGGTCTTGGCCGTGATCGCACTTACCTTGTTCAGGATTATCCCCGGCCTTGGGGAATTTGCCCGCGACCTCGTCTCCCTGTATGTGCGCGAGGCCGGGGCGTTTGCACGATGGCTCACATCCGCCATCGGGCCCGGGGGTGCGGCATAACATGTCCGGCAGGACAGGCAGGCAGAGGAGCGCCGGGACCATCGCCGCGATCTTCGCACTGCTCCTCCTTATGTTTTCCCTTATGCCGGCATCTGCGGCAGGAACCGGCGGTGCAGGATCCGGTGCCTGTGTGGATACCGGGCCCGTGTGTACGATGTCCCCGGAGCAGGTATCCCCGGTCTTATCCGGCGCCAAAGACAGTACCCTCTGCGTGTATTATTTCTACGGCGACGGGTGTCCCCACTGTGCCCGGATCAAGCCGTTCATCGAAGAGATGGCAGGAAAATATCCCCGGCTCCAGGTAAAAACCTTCGAGGTCTATTTCAACAGCAGCAACCAGGAGATGTACCGGGATTTCCTCGCACGTTATGAGGTAAAGACAGAAGGCGTTCCCGCGGTTTTTATTGGCACAAAGGCCTTTGTCGGTGAGGACACGATCCGGGAGAACCTGGAAAACGAGATCGTCTCAGAGTATTCCAGCGAACCGGTCTGTCCTGCGAACTATTCGGCCCGCGTGGGAGTCCCGCAGGACCTCTCCCTGGCAAAGAGCACAGCTCTTACCGTGCCCGCCGTGATTGCAGCGGCGCTCGTGGACAGCATCAACCCCTGTGCATTTGCCGTCCTGATCTTCCTTTTAGCCTACCTGCTCACACTCAGGGACCGGCGGCGTGTCCTTTTCTCGGGCCTGGTCTATATCGGCGCAGTTTTCCTGGCATATTTTATCTCCGGGCTCGGGCTCTTTGCCGTCATCCAGCAAACCGGGATTGCCGGCACCGTGGCCACAATTGCCGCTGTGATCGCGGTTGCAGCCGGGATCATCAACGTCATTGATGCAGTACGGAACAAACCTGTTCCGCTCCTCTCGATCCCCGCGTCCCAGAAGAACCGGATACGCGGATATGTCACACGGGCGACGCTCCCTGCCGCATTCATCCTCGGCATCCTTGTCAGTATGGTCGAGCTGCCCTGCACCGGCGGGGTCTACCTTGCTATCCTCGGCCTGCTTGGGAGCTCCATGACCCTTGCAGCCGGGCTGCCCTACCTGCTGCTCTACAACCTGATCTTTGTCGCCCCGCTCGTGGTGATCCTCTGCGCAGCCTATGCCGGCGTACCTGCCGGTACCATCGAAACCCTGCAGGGGCGCTGGCGGCGGTGGACCCGGGGTGCCATCGGGATATTCCTTCTCGTCCTCGGTTTCCTGATGCTTTCGGGGGTCCTGTGATGATACCTGCCCGGGAGATGCTTCCAGATCTTCATTTCCTCTTGGAAAGAGGACCAAATGAACAGCAGAACAATTCAGGGTTGAGAGAATGTTCCTTTTTGGGGAGGTCGTATGCTTTGGCAAATCAATGACACGCTGGAAATTATTTCACTTATACCTGGAGGAATGAACAATTGAACACGATATCTGGTACTATCAGGAACCGCTTTATGAACAAGTGGGGACTCATCGGAAAAGCTGCGGTAATTACTGCAATCCTGCTTGTCGTCCGGTTGGCATTTGACTATCTCAATTTGAATGTCCTGACGCTGACCAACCTTGTCACGGCATTCATTACCGGTGCCATCTTTACGGTCGGGATCATCCTTGCAGGAGTTCTCACGGACTATAAAGAGAGCGAGAAGATTCCCGGGGAGATCGCGGTCGCGATCCGGGGAATGAACAGCGACCTCCGACTCGTCCACGTTGCCGACAAAGAGATCGTGCCACGGATGCAAACGAAGATCTGTAATCTTCTTGTAACGATCAACACAAATTTCCGGAATAACACTTGGGATCTGGCCGCGATGGATACGGCAATCGGTACAATTGTCGAGGATCTCTCCCGTCTCAGTATAATGGACGTCCCGCCTCATTATATCGTCAAGTTAAAAGGCGGGATTGGTGAGATCGACAAGCTCTCCCACCGTATCAAAACAATTGCCGAGACATCATTCATTCCTGCAGCGTACGCTATCTCGGAGATTGCGACCGTCGGGGTAGTTCTCCTTCTCCTGTTCGTAAATCTGGAACCGGTGTACGAGGGGCTGGGGCTCTTTGCCCTCATCGTTCTCATGATGACCTCGCTCCTTCTTCTCATCAGGGATATGGACAATCCCTTTGAGGTGGGGAAGAACTCGTGCGCAGATGTCGATCTTTTCCTTCTTATGGATCTTGAACGGAAGCTTTTGGAAAGACAGGGAAAATATCCCGCATCACCGGAAAATTGTGGGAAGACGATGCCATGAAACCGAAAGAGGAGACAGTTTTCTTCGGACGGGGAATCGCTATAGGACTGGCAGGGATCATCGTTCTCCTGATTGTCCTGCTCATTGTCATGACCCCGGGCATTTCCCCGGGATCAGGCACTGGGAAAGACATTACCGATTCCGCACCGGCCAAGGAACCGGTCAAAACGACAAGGCCGGCCGTAGATCTGTACGTCATGTCATTTTGTCCCTATGGCACACAGGCTGAAACGGTACTGCAGCCGGTCTATGAACTGCTGGGAGCAAAAGCGGATATCCGCATCAGGTACATCACGACCGTGACCGGCACGACCATAGATTCCGTGAACTCTCTTCATGGAATTACGGAGGCAAAAGAGGATTCGTTCCAGGCGTGCCTCGCCGAATCATCCCCTGCGGCATACTGGCAGTACCTGCACCGGTTTAATGTCGAGTGCTATCCGGTATGGAAGAACAGTACGGCACTCGATGCCTGCCGCAGGAACGTGACCGCCGCGTTGTCTGTCGATCTTGCCGGTGTTGAAGCCTGCAGCAGGGGTACTGAGGGGATTGCACTCTTAAAAGCCGATGAAAAGGCAGCGCTTGCTGACGGCGCGAGCGCATCCCCGACACTTGTCATTAACGGACAGGTATACTCCGGCGCACGAACCCCGGAGGCATACAAACAGGCAGTCTGCAGTGCTTTTGAGACGGAACCGGAAGAATGTACCACCGTCCTGCCGGACTCATCGGCATCGGCATCAGGAGGTTGCGGATAATTTTTTCCTGATGTGTGTCCTCGTGCTCTTTATTTTTTCTTAAAATGAGATCCTGACACACATGCAACAGAATAATTAAAAAGGGTACCTCTTCAGGCTCGTTTTTCCGGCTAACGGGGCGAAAATTTCAGGAACCACAAGGATCACCATGGGCCAGACGTCACGATACTGGGAAATCGATTTTTGCCGGGGAACTGCAATCCTCATGATGGTGGTCTTTCATGTTGTTTTCGACCTTGGTTATTTTGGTATTTTCCCGGTCAGTGCCAGCAGCGGATTCTGGCGGTATTTCGGGTATGGTACGGCATCGCTTTTTCTCCTGATCGTGGGGGTATCGTTCTCTATCCGTTATGCCCGGGTTTCCGGGAATCTTTCCGGGTGGATGAGGTATCGCAAATTCCTGTACCGGGGAATAGGCATTTTTGCACTCGGTCTTCTTGTCACGCTGGGGACATGGCTGTACCTTGGGGAAGGATTTGTCCTGTTCGGTATCCTGCACCTTATCGGGATCTCCGTTATCATCGCGCCGTTTTTTTACCGGTTCGGCATCTTCAACATACTCCTGGGATTTGTCTGCATCGCAGCGGGATTTTTCATGGGAGGCCTGGTCGGGCCGTTATGGCTGATCCCTCTCGGTCTCCATCCCGCGGCTTTCTGGTCGGTGGACTACACGCCGCTGTTTCCTTGGTTCGGTATTGTTTTGATGGGGATCGGTGCGGGCTGTACCCTGTACCCTGGCGGTATACGCAGGATCCCTGTGCCGGATCTGCCCCCGTACGGGAGTTCGTTTGTCATCTTTTCCGGTATGCATTCGCTTGCGATCTATCTTGTACACCAGCCGGTGATCCTGCTCGTCCTGCAGGTCATCACGGGCAGGGTCCTTCCCGGGTAAAATCCACCCCCCGTTAGGATTGGTGTGGATTCTCAAAAGGAAGAACCCGGATGCAGTCCTCCGGGAAATAACCGTTCGCGAATAAAAAAAGACAGTCAGTTGCTCTCTGCAGTATCGTTTAAGACAAAAAAAGCCACGATTCCCATAATTATTCCAACACATACTGCAAACGCTGGAGGAATCCGGCATGCAGCCAGAAAGCCCGCAACAACGAGCCCGAAAATTATTCCTCCAGTGCAGGGAGATTTCAGTATCTGCCCGTTCATCATAGTACATTCTTCTCACAGGGTAATAGTCCTCTGTAAATATTTGTCAGGAACGATCCGGTTCCTTGGGGATCCAATATTCCGGGCCCTTTTCGGGCCCCGATTACTCGTTTCGATCCACCAACACGCACTCATCAGTGCTAAACACGCAGGAATTCGGGCAAAAACCGGGTTTTTACGTCGGATGAAAACGCAGCTAATAGCACAGTTTAGACAGGTGTATTTTTTCAGGGAGGGCTGGAGGATGAGGATCCCACGGAACGAGGACATGGGGTCCTAAAGGGTATCCGGAAGATTTCCCGACACAAGGAACATTTTTGTTCCTTTTAAAAACGCCCCGGATTTTCCCGGATTGTCCATTGCCTTTCGAAATAAGCCCTGTTTTCCTAAAAAACCATTTCATAATCAACGCACATCCCCCTCAAACGCCTATACTGGTATGTCAAAGGGGCCCCCGAGACAAGAGAACAGAAATCCGAACAAAGAAGGGAGCGGGATATTCCCCGGCTCCCGCCGGATTACCGCACGCGGACCAAAAAATCCCGGCACGGGACAACACGCCCGGGACAATTTCCGCACAAGACGCCGGCACGAACGATCCGGAGGACCGTTCCTGCACCAGGCCATGCGGGAAAAAAAGACCGGGCCATACCGGCCCGGCCGGGAAAAACCGCCCGCACCGGCAATCCGAACACCATCACACACAAAAGGAGTGATTATCTATGGGAGACTTCATCCAGAACACCGCAGTAAAGACCGCAGTCCGAACGCTTGCAGCGCCGATCCCGGATGTGGCGACGTTTAACTCGATCGTCGCCTCCGTGATCGCGACAAACCCGTTCGGGTGCGTCTCGTACATCAGCGCCGGCGTAACGCACGCGCCGGTTGAGAAGACACGGGAGAACTACACCGTAAAGATCGTGTACCAGGACAGCGACGCGAAAGTCGTCGGGAACGACTCCTGCCGGTTTACTTCGGTCACCGGATTCACCGGCGGGGCAGCAGCCCTCCTCGCGGATTCCGCACTCGCCGCAGCCCACGGGGGCACGGCAGCCCGGGACACCGACACCGAGACCTACTCGGCGACGGTAAAATGCCACGATCCGAACGGCGAGATCTACCAGGTCACGTTCGGCCGCAACCAGATCAGCCTTACCTCGTACGAGGACGACGCGATCCGGACCAGGGTCGAAGCCTGGGCAGACACCGTGGCGGCACTTGCCTGAAAAGGGAGGCGATAAAAAATGGAGACCGAAGTTGCCATCACCCTCGCCTTCCTCGGCGCAGGGCTGCTCGCCTACATCATCATCCCCGGCCTTTTGGTCATCTGGGACCGGGTGCTCGACCACATGGAGTGGTAAAAGAAAAAACGGCGGGGGTTTACTCATTCCCCCTGCCGGCCTCCTTTATTTTTTTGTCACCGGGCCGGGTGAGAAAACCCGGCTCACTTCACCTTCCCGTCAATAGTAATAGTCTTCTCTTCTACCGGGATCTGCTTACCGGATTTTTCCAGAGCCTTGTCCACCACGTACCGGACCCCGCTGCAGCAGGGGACCTCCATGTGGGCGACCGTGATGGAGCGGATCGCGTGCTGCGAGAAGATAGCGGCGAGCTTCTCTATGTATCCCGGGGTATCGGGATCGAGCTTCGGGCAGAAGATGATCACGATCTTTCCTTTGAGCAGCTCTGCATGGAACCCGGCATAGGCAAACGGCACGCAATCCGCGGCAATGAGGAGATCGGCGTTCTCAAAATACGGGGCAGCGGGATTTACCAGACTGAGCTGGACCGGCCATTGCCGGAGCTCTGAGTCTGTTGTCCCGCCCACCGGTTGACGGGGACCGCCTGTGCGGGGAATACTTCGTGCCGCCGAGCCCGGGCACCCGGCAAACGGGTGGGCCCCGTGCGGGCCCTGATGGCAGACAACGCCTTCACCCATGCGGCCTGCCGCCGCCGGATGAGCCTGCGGCGGGGCGGCAGATTTCCGGTCCGGTGCCGCATGATCGGGGATGGGGATTCCCTGCTCGATCAGGTACTCGATTGCCTGATCATACAGGGGAATCTGCCCGTGGCCGGCAAGGTGTTCGAGATGGGCCTTAATCACCGGTGCCCCCTGCCGGACGATCGTCTCCATCACTGCCCGCTCATCGTACGGCGCTGCTTCCCGTTCGATAACGGAGATCGCTCCTTCCGGGCAGGTACCGATACAGGCCCCGAGCCCGTCGCAGAACAGGTCGGAGACCAGCCGGGCCTTCCCTTCGATGAGCTGGAGGGCTCCCTCGGGGCAGTCCGGGATGCACTGGCCGCAGCCCGTGCATTTTGTTTCGTCAATCTGGATGATCTTTCGTTTCATCTGCACACACTTCCGGTTTTTTCTTCATGACCCTTTGTCGGACGGTATACCGTCAGGTTTGAACGCCTTGAATTCCCGCAGGAGGGCTTCACGGTATGCCGGCAGTTTTTTTGTCGGTATATAATTAAACTGCCGGACCCGTTTTACGAGTTCATCGGTGATGAGTTCATCATCTGCAAGGTGTTTGCAGTACACATCGAACAGGATCCAGTCAAGCCGGTCTATCCCGGTCTCTTTTTCATTAATCCGGATCTTCTTGATCTTGATCTGATCCGGTGGGATGCCGCCGCAGATGGAGCAGTAATTCCCCTCGTTTCCATCTCCCCCCATCCCGGTCATCCCCGTATCATGGTAAGGCTCATCTTGAACCGGGTGACCGCAGAGAGTGCATGGGGAGCATGTGCCGGGAAAATAATGGTATCTCCCTCTTTCATGGTGCAGGTCTGCCCGGCAACCCAGACCTCGCATTCCCCTTCAAGGATGGTAACCGTAGCATCGAATGGTGCCGTGTGCTCGGAAAGGCCTTCGTTTTCATCGAATGAGAACAGGGTAATGCTGCCCGCCGCCCGGTTTACGATCATCCGGCTGGTGACAGCGCCCTCCTGGTAGTCAACGAGCTCTTTTAACGAGAGAACTTTTCCCTTGAGCTCTTCGCGTTTTTTGTCGGGCTTTTCCCGTGGTTCGATCGTTTCTGGCATTAAATTCACCTTTTTCCTGCGGCCTCCTTTTGATCGTTTGCTGGCCGGGAGCGGTAAAATAATTATGGTTTTTTACGCCGGCACGAGCCGGGCAAGGTCGGCTTCGACCGTGCTGTTCTTTGCAATCCCGAAGTTGTCCACGAGCACTTTTAAGACACCCGGGGAGACAAAGGCCGGGAGTTTTGGCCCGAGCGTGATGTTCTTTACCCCGAGGTTTAAGAGCGCCAGGAGGACGAGCGCTGCCTTCTGCTCGTACCAGGCAATGTTGTACGAGACCGGCAGTTCGTTTATCCCCACGTTGAACGCCTTTGCAAGGGCCTGGGCGATCACTACGAGCGAGTAGCAGTCATTGCACTGGCCGGCATCGATCACCCGGGGGATGCCCCCGATCGTTCCGAGGTCAAGACCGTTGTACCGGTACTTGGCACAGCCGGCGGTCAGGATCACGGCGTTTTGCGGGAGTGCCTCGGCAAACTTCGTGTAATACTCGCGCTCTGCCTGCCGGCCGTCGCAGCCGGCCATGACCACGAACCGTTTGATATCGCCTTTTTTGACCGCTTCGATGACTGTGCCGGCAATGGCGAGCACGGCGTCATGGCCGCAGCCCGTGATGAGATCCCGGCCGGGCGAACCCAGGTCCTGCGGGGGCTGGCAGGTCTGTGCGTACCGGATGATGGCGGAGAAGTCCTTTGAGCCGTCCGCGGCTGCCGGGATGTGCGTGACGCCCGGGTAGCCGACCGGTCCCGTGGTATAGAGCCGGCTCTTGTAGCTGTCTTTGGGCGGCACAATGCAGTTGGTGGTGACAAGCACCGGGCCGTTGAATTTTTCGAACTCCTCTTTCTGGTGCCACCATGACGAGCCGTAGTTGCCGGCAAGGTTTGCGTATTTCTTGAACGCCGGGTAGGCGTTTGCCGGCA
>Ga0268360_1002423_pt1 | contig 14700 bp, 10 predicted proteins | sample BioMet11_FD_192465 | JGI IMG/M metagenome (GOLD analysis project Ga0268360, IMG submission 192465) | Sewage microbial communities from Oakland, California, United States - Biofuel 11 (Illumina Assembly) | ecosystem: Engineered > Wastewater > Sewage > Unclassified | place: USA: California... | reverse complement strand
CGTAGTAGATTTCCGCGTCGGGACGGCAGTAGTCGAGGAAGGCCTTGTTGGCCAGGTAGTCGTAGACCACCACATCGGCCCGGGACAGGATGTCCCTGGCCCGGATGGTGAGCAGGCCCGGATCGCCTGGGCCGCCGCCGAGAAGATACACTTTGGACATGGATTCGCCTTTGGCTGTGACGTGAAGCACACGCCATACCGGGCTTTGCCCGCTCTTTCAAGGCCCGCCCGGCCGCGCCTTTGACTTCGGGGGCCAATCGTTGCACAAGGGGAGCCGTTTCCCAAGGAGGATCGTGTGTCGTCGTCCCTGGCCCGCCGTTTCGGCCTTGCCCTTGTCCTCGTGTGTCTGGCCTGGACCGTTGCCCTGGCCCAGGAGGATTTCCGGGCCGTGCTCGGCAAGGAAGCGGGCGTGTTTCCCGGGGCGGAATTCAAAAAGATTTTCCACTTTCCCAAAGCCACGGTGGTGACGTTCGAGACCGGCGCCGCGCCGGCCGAGATTTCGGCCTTCTACAAAAAGGACATGACTGCCCGGGGCTGGAAAGTGGAAGTCGATGACATCACCAAGGAAGCTTCGTTCCTCCTGCTGACCAAAAACGGACGCCGCTGCATCGTGGAGGCCCAGCGTGGCCTGCCCGGCCGTACGGGGTTCAGCGTAAGCCTCTAGGTCGGTTCCGGGTTTTGCTGGTCCGGCCAAGCTTTCCAAACCGCTATGCCCATGCCCATGCCCTTGCCACCATCGTCCCGTCCTTCTCCGCGCAAGCGACGGCTGGTGCGCGTGGCCGTTTGGTTCATACCCCTCTGTCTGGCCGTGATCCTGGCCCTGCCCTGGCTGGCCCGCCGGGTCATCGGTCCCGAGCGCCTCAAGGCCCTGGCCGCCGACACGCTCAGCCAATCCCTGGGCCGGCAGGTGACCATCCTCGGCGACGTCTCCATCACGCCCTGGCTGGCCCTGTCCATCAGCCGGCTACGCGTGGCCGACGATCCGGCTTTCGGCCCGGGGCCGCTGCTGGAGGCGGCCCGGACCACGGTTTCCATCCGGCTGCTGCCGCTTTTTGCCCGGGTGGTTTCGCCCGGGGCCGTGCGAGTGCAGGGGCTGCTCCTGCACCTGCGCCGGGATGCCTCGGGCCGGGCCAACTGGGACGACCTGATCGGCGGTCTGGGCCGGGCCACGAGCGTGCCTTCGGGCTGGCAGGTGCTGCCCCAACCCCGGGATATCCGGATCACCCAGGCCGCCATCGACTACCGCGACGCCCGCACGGGTGAGACCTGGACCGTCACCGATGGCCGTCTGTCCACCGGGCTTGGCCAGCCCTTCAAATTCACGGTCTTTTTCCGGTCCAGGGGCATGGTCGGGGCAGGCGAGCTCGAATGCCACGCCCAGGGCGGGGCGTCTCTCGACCCGGACACCGGTCGCCTGAGCCTGCGCCAGGTCCAGCTCAATGCCGGTCTGACCTTTCCCGAGGCCGTGGTGGCGGGCGGGGCCAGTCCGGTGTCGGTGTCGGGGAGGGCCGATCTCAACTACGATCCCGGCACCGATACCCTGGATGTTGCCGGCCTGGAGGCCCGCGTTCCCGGGGCCATACTGCGGGGCTCGGCCCAGGTGGCCGATCCCGTGGGCGCGTTCCGGGCCGAGACCAACCTGACCCTGACCGTGGATCTGGCCGGCGGTTGGCGCGACATCCTGGGCCTGACCCCGGGTGAACCGCCGGGAAGCTTGCAGGGGCCGGGTTCGCCCGAACCGGCCCGGGAACCGGCCGAAGTGCCGGAGGCGCGTCTGACCGGGGAGAGGCCGGCCGAACCCGGCCAGGCCGTGGCCACCATCACCGCCCGGGCCGATGCCGCAAGCCTCACCGTGTCGGCTTTGCACGTGCGTCTGCCTCAAGGCACGGCTACGGCCAGCGGCACCTTGGATTGGCATGGGGTGCCGGCCCTCGATCTGTCCCTGGCCGCCGAGGATGTGGATTTCGGGGGGTTGCCCCTGCCCGCCGGCCGGGATTCCTGGGTGCTGCCCATGGCCTGGTTGTCCATGATGCGGCTCGACGCCCGGCTCGACCTGCGGCGTTGCCGCCTGGGCCGGCTGGCTCTGGCTGATTTTCATGCCACGGCCAAGGGCCGGGATGGCCAGGCCAGGCTCTATCCGGTCGCGGCCGTGTTGCCGGCCGGATTGGCCAGCCTGGATGCCCGCATCGATGCCACCCGCGAGGCCTTGGCCCTGGATGTCCGGGCCGCCCTCGATCCCGTGGGCGCCGTCGCTCCGGCCGCGCCGGGAACGCCGGTGACGACCCGGTTGCGGTTGACGGGCCGGGTGGAGCCGGCCGGCGCCCAGGGCACCTTCAACCTGCAAAGCCCGGATATGGAAGCGGCCGGCCGGATGTTGGGTCTGTCCGCCGGTGACTTGCCGGCCACGGGGCTCACCTGCCGGGGCGGCTTTGCTGCCAGCCCCGGGGTCAACCGACCGATCAAACGTCTGGCCCTGACCGATCTTGAGGCGAGCCTGGCCGGCACGACCCTGCGTGGCCAACTGGCGTTCAGCGGTGGCGCCGCCACCCCGGTCACCTTCGATCTGGCCACCGACACCCTGGATTTCGACCGGTTGACCGGCTTGAGCGGGGCGGGTGGCAGCGGTGGCGGCGTGCGGGCCGAGGGCAAGCTGCGGGCCGACCGGCTGCTCGTTCACGGTCTTGAGGCGAAAAATGCCGCCGCGATGTTGCGCGAAGCCGATGGCCGGATCGAGGCCGAACTGACCGGAGCCGATCTGCTCGGAGGCCGGCTGGCCGGCAAGATCGAGAACGATCCGTCGGGGCGGATCATCGCCAATCTCCATTTGACCGGGGCCGAAGCCTCGAAACTGCCCGGGAACCTGGGGCTTTCCGGGGCGCTCACGGCCAAGGCCAGCCTGGAGACCGCCCTGCCCAAGCCCGGTCGATCCCGGACCTTCAAGGCCACCCTGGAGGCCGAAGCGCCCCAGCTTGGCCAGGGAACTGGGGCGGATCGGCTCGTTCTGGCCAATCCCAAGCTCGTGGCCAGCCTGACTGCCCGGGATGCCCCGGCCGGCAGCGACGATCTTCCCTTGGACGCCAGCGTGACCGTGACCTGCCCGGGCACGCCGCGCCTGCGCGATATCCGGCTTACGGCCCAGGGGGGGCTTGTGCTCGACAAGACCGGCCGCTTGCGCGAGGGCGGTCCGGCCAAAGTCGACGCCGGAGCGCTGTGGCGGGGTGGTTTTGACGGCCACCGGGACGTGCACCTGTCCCTGGCCGGGCCCCTGACCCTGGACCCGGCCGGCGGTGGTTTTTCGGCCGGCGATTTGCGTCTGGATGTCGGCGGGCTTGCGGCCGTGGCCAAGGTCTGGCGCAAGGGCGGGGAAAATACGCCCGTGGGCTTTTCCGTGGACACCGGGGTGCGGTCGCCGCGCCAGGTGCTTTCCGGCTGGGGCCTGACCCTGCCCCGGAACTTGTCCGCCGACCGGCTGACCAAGGGCTCCCTGGCCTTGTCCGGCACGGCCGGGGCGAACGGCTGCGACATCGCCCGGCTGGTCCTCACCCTTGACGAATCCACCTTGACCGGCCGGGGCAACCTGCCCAAGTACGATCCCAAGCGGGCCAAATGGGAGCTTGCCCTGGACCGGCTGGACTGCGACGTCTATTTTCCGCCGAGTAGCGGCGCCACGTCCGAGGATCGCCACAAGCCCCTGGACCTCAAGTGGTTGCGCGATCTGAGCCTGGATGCCCGGCTCAAGGTGGGCTGGTTCAAGAAGGGCAACGTGACCTTCGACACTTCCGCCATGACGTTGAGCGCCAGGGACGGTAATTATACCTACCGCCAGGAGTCGCCGCGTTTTTACGGCGGAAGCTTCTTTACCGAAGTCCGAGGCGATGTCCGGGAGGGCGTTTTGCGCAGCGCCGTGGAACTCAAGCTCGAAGGCTTTGAATGCGCGCGGTTTCTCAAAGAGTGGGCCGAGGGGGAGACCCTCGCTTCCGGCGGTGCCACCTTCATCCTGGCCGCCCGGACCACCGGAGCCAGCGAGGCGGAATTGCGCGGCAACCTGGCCGGCAATGCCCGCTTGCAGATCACCCGGGGGGAGCTCAAGGTCAAGGACAGCGGCAACCAAAAGCAGGGCGAGGCACAACCAAGCGAGCGGATTCCCTTTGATGTCTTTTCCTCGTCCTGGGTGTCCCGGGAGGGGGTGGCCCACACCGATGACTTTTTTATCGACAGCCCCCGCATGCAGGTGCACGGCAAGGGTTTCGTGGACCTGCGCAACGAGACCATCAACCTGTCGGTCCTGGCCGCTCTGCCCGGTGACCGCGAGGCCCCGGCCACCATCATCGGCCCCCTGGACAATCCCAAGCTCACCGTGGACCGGGGCAAGCTCGTGGGCGATTTCATGTACCGGCTCATCCAGGGCATTGTCAGCATCCCGGGCAAGGCCCTGACCCACATCCTGCTTATCCGGTAGCCCTGCCGTCATGCCTGCCTTGCCTGATCCCCCCGCCTATGCCGCCCAGCCGGTGGTGACCGGCGAGGGGCTCGTGGACGTGCGCCTGGAGCGCCAGGGCCGGATCTGGCATCTGGCCGGCCGGGGAGGGCCCAAGGCCGAGCGAAGCCGGGTCCTGGCCGCGTTGACGCCGCCGGAGACCAAGGTCCTGCCGGTCCTGGTCGGGGCCGGACTCGGGACCGGCCTCGCCGCGGTGCGCGAAGCTGGTGTGGGACCGGTCTATGTTTTGGACCGGGAAGCGGGCATTGCCGCGGCAACCGGCGTGCGGCAGGCCTTTGCCGCGGACCCGGACGTGCGTTTCGTGGACGATGCCGACCCGGACCGGGCTGCCGCCGCCGTCGTCGACGCCGCCCGACAGGCCGGTTTCGCCCGCCTGGCCGTGGTGATCCATCCCGTGTACCAGCGCCTCGATCCGGCTTGGTACGGGGCGGTGGCGGCCCGGCTGGCCGGGTACGACGCCTTGCGTGAGCGGTTGTGCCGGCCGCGTTTCACCGGTTCCCGACCACGGGTGCTGCTGCTGCGGCGGCCTTATTTCCTCTACCGGGAGATCGAGGCCGCCCTGACCCGGCTGGAGGTCCCGTTTGAGCGCCTGGACACCGGCACGGGCGAGCGCGGCGAGACCGGCGTGGTCGAAGCCCTGCTTTCGACCGTGGCCCGTTTCGGCCCGGATTTCGCGCTCACCGTCAACCATTTGGGCCTGGACCGGGAGGGGAAGCTGGCCGGGCTGCTGGCCGACATCGGCTTGCCCCTGGCCTCGTGGTTCGTGGACAGTCCGCGCCTGATCCTGCACGATTATAGCGGCTTGGCCACGCCTTTGACCATGGTCTTTTCCTATGACGCCGACGCCCTGCCGGAACTGGGGGCCATGGGCTATACCCGGACGGCCTGGCTGCCCCTGGCCACGGACCCGGAATTGTTCCGGCCCGGCGTGTCCCTGCCGGCCGGACATCCCTGGGGGGCGCGGGTGTCGTTCGTGGGCGCGTCCATGGAGGTGCAAGCGGCCGAGGCCCTGGACCGCTTGCCGGGCGACACGCCCTTGCGGCGCTGGCTCCCGGAAGCGGCGGCGGCCTTTGCCGCCTCGCCCCAGAGGGAGGCCAGGCGTTTTTTGACCGACCGGCCGGATTTGGCCCAGGCCTACGCGGCCTTGCCCGGGTCGGCGGATCGTCTGAACGCCGAATTGGCCCTGACCTGGGAGGCCACCCGGCGTTACCGGCAGGACTGTGTGCGGCAGCTGCTGCCCTTTGGCCCGGCCATTGCCGGCGATGCCGGCTGGCGCCGGGTGCTGCCCGGAGCGGGCAAGGCCTGGCGGGAACTGGGTGCGTTGGACTATTATCTGGATTTACCGGGATTTTATCCGGCGAGCGAAGTGAATTTCAACTGCACGAGCCTGCAGATGAAGGGTGCGGTCAACCAGCGGGTTTTTGACGTGCCGGCCTGCGGCGGATTCGTGCTGACCGACGCCCGGGAGCAGCTCTCGCGGCTGTTCGAGCCGGAGCGCGAAACGGCCGTGTACGCGGCGGTCGCGGAAATCCCGGACCGGCTGCGCCACTACCTCGACCATCCGGCCGAACGGCGCCGGATCACGGCTGCGGCCCGGCAGCGCATCCTGGCGCGCCACACCTACGCGCACCGTCTGGAGACCGTGTGCGCGACCATGGGCCGGATGTTCGGTTCAGCCAGCGCCTGGCCGGCAGCAGCGCCTAATCCTTGGGAATGATGAGGGTCTGCCCCACGGTCAATTGCTGCGGATCCGTGATGGCATTGACCTCGACCAGGCGCGCCTGGCTGACCTTGAACCGCTTGGCCACGAGGGCGGGCGTGTCGCCGGGGCGCAGGCTGTAGGTCTCGGCCTCGGCCACGGTGAGTCCCTTGGTCGGCAGGGCGCCTTCGGGTTGGCCCGGGTCGTTATCCGGCACATTGCCCCGGGCCGGGACGGCCTGGGCGGGTTTGTCGGAGAGGGCCGGCTTGCTCGAACGCGTCTTGGAGACGCCGGTCTCGGGGGGTGAGGCCGGTTCCGGCTTGACGGTCTTGTTCGCCGGCTTGGCTGGGCGGAAACGGGGACCAGCCGGGGCGCTGCTGCCATCGGCGGTCACCGGCGCCGGCAGGGGCGTGGTCGGCAGACCCTCGATGGGTACGCCCGGCGGAGGCGGCGGCAGGGCCCCCGCGAACTTGGCCAGGTGGTTGATCGGACGTCCGCCGGCCCGGTCCATGAGTTCGTTATAGATGACCTCGTATTGGCCGTAGAGGTCCCGGAAGGTATCCAGGGCTTCGGGCCGGGAGGAAGCGACCCAGGCGTCGTGGGCGGTTTTGAGACGCTCGAAGGAGACCACCGACTCGCTGACGAGCACTTCGCTCGAAACATAGCGCATGTTGCGTTCCATGTTGCGCTCGTAGGAGTCGTATTTGCTGCAGCCCCCAACCAGGAGTGCAAGCAGGGTCGCCAACGGGATGGCCGCGAGGGGCCAGCGGAAGGGCAGTACGGACATGAGGATTTCCCTTTGGCGTCACCGGAGGTTCCGCCGGCGACAGGAGGTTCTCTTTGACCAGGGAGTGCGATACATGCCTTGAAACATGATTTTCGTCAAATTGGCGGGCAGGGCGCTGGTCCGGGCCCGGCCGTCGGGGCAGGAGCTATGGCCGTAAAGCCGGAACCGGCTGTCATGATGCCGCCAGGGCGATTGCGCGCAAATTTCCCCCTGTGGGCGTTCGGTCTGGAAGGACCGTGGCTGGGGCGGCGCGTGGCCGAGAGTCTGGCCGCCTTGTCCGCGGTCCGGCCGGAATATAGGGCTCTGCATCGGGCGCTGACGGTCTGGCGTTTCGAGCGCCAGCCGCTGGATGCGGGTTGTGTTCGGGCTCTTTTGGCCCTCGGTCGCGAGGGCGTCAATCCTGGTCTGCGCACCCTGGCCCGGACCCTGGCGCCACGGCTCGGTCCGCCAGCCACGGCCGGGGATTGGCCGGCCCTGCGTGACAATGCTGACAGGTCCGTGGTCAGTGCGGCGCTTGGCCGGCGTATGGACGATCCGAGGGACGGTCTCTATTGGCGTGGCCGGGCTCTGGAATACGCCCTGACCGCCGGATTGCCCGATCTGGCCGAGGCGGCCGTGGCGCCGTTGGCCCGGGACGTGGCGTTGGCGCCGCTCGTACCGCGCCTGCTGGCCGAGGTGGCGGCGGCCTTTGACCGACCCGAGGCGGTCCTGGCCGCCCTGGATCGTTTGGACGAGACGCTTTTCCCCCGGTTCGCGGCCTTGGCCCGGGGCGATGCCTTGGTCCGCGCGGGCGATCATGCCGGCGGGAGGGCCGTCCTTGTCGCCCTGTGGCGCCGGGAAAGCTGGCATCCGGGCCTGACGGTGCGCGTGCACGAGCTGCTTTTCCCCGTCCGGCCGGTACCGGTCCAAGCGTTGCCCGGCCGGGTGTTCGTGGCCCTTTACACCTGGAACCGGGCCGATCGCCTGGCCAGGACCCTGGACAGCCTGGCCGCCGGCCGGCTGGGATCGGCCCGGGTGGTGGTGCTCGACAACGGCGCCACCGACGCTACGGCCCAGGTTTGCCGGGCGGCCGCCCGGCGTTTCGGGCCGGACGGGTTCGAGACGTTGGCCTTGCCGGTCAACCTCGGCGCCCCGGCTGCCCGCAACTGGCTGGCCCGGGTGCTCGGGCCCGGCCCCGAGGATTTTTTCGCCTATGTGGACGACGATGTGGTGGTGCCGCCGGACTGGCTGGAGCGGTTGGCCGGGGCGCTGATCGCCGATCCCGGGGCCGAGGTGGCCGGGGCGCGCATCCTGGCCGGGGACACGACCGTGGTCCAATCCGCCGATGTGCGTCTGCTTGCGCCCGAAGGGCGCCATACGGTGCGGCCGTTGCGCAACTGTCCGGCCGGGCCGGATTTCGGCTTGCTGGCCGCCACGCGGCCGTGTGCCTCGGTTTCGGGGTGCTGCCATATGCTGCGGGGGCGGGCCTTGGCCGGGCCCATGCCCTTTGATTTACGTTTCTCGCCCAGCCAGTTCGACGATCTGGCCCGGGATGTGGGCGCCTTCCTGGACGGCGGCCATTGCGTCCTGGCCGGGAGTCTGGCCGTGGCCCACTACCAGCCCGCTCCGGCCGGCGGCATCGCGGACCCGGGCCGGATCGCCGGTGCCCGGGTCAAACTCGACGGCCTGTTCGCCGCGCCGGATATGGTAGTCGCCGCAAACCGCGATTCGGATACGGCCTGGACCGAACTTGGGACCAAATGGGAGCGCCTGGCCCGAAGGCTCAGTCGAGCATGTACTGGCGCGGATTGACCGGGGTGCCGTTGGCATGGATCTCGTAGTGGAGGTGGGAGCCGGTGGTGCGGCCGGAATTGCCGGAAAGCCCGATGCGCTGGCCGCGTTTGACCAGATCGCCGGGTTTGACCTCGACCTTTTTGAGATGGGCGAAAACGGTTTCCAGGCCGAAATCGTGGCTGATGACCACGCGCAGGCCGTAGCCGTGCATGAAGCCGGCCTCGGTGATCCGGCCGGCGCCGGGAGCATGGACCGGGGTGCCGGTCGGCACCTTGATGTCCACGCCGTTGTGGAAATCACCGCCCCGGCCAAAGGGCGAGGGCCGCGAACCAAAGCCCGACGTGATGTAGCCGTGCAGGGGCCACAGGGACGGTTTGGCCATGAATTCCAGTTTGCGTTCGGCCAGGGACCGGAGCAGTTCCTGCTGGTGCACCTCCTCCACGGCCATGCGGCCGGCCAGGCTGTCCAGGAAATCGTTGAACCGCCGGCCCAGGGCTTCGGGCACCAGCTCCGAGGCGGGCAAGGCGCCCATGCCGCCGTTTTCGCCGGGCCGGGTCAACATGACCCCGAGCTTGGCGTCGAACGAGCCGATGCGCCCCGCCTCGACCACCAGACGCCGGGCCTGTTCGCGCAAGGCGAGCAACCGGGCCTTCTGGGCGACCAGCTGGGATTCGGCCAGCCGGGACCGTTCCACCAGGGCTTCGTGGCCGTCGTAATAGCGCCACAGCAGAAGCCCCCCGGCCGCCGAAACCGCGAGTACGAGCAGGGGCGCCAGAAACATCCAGCGCCGGTAGGTGAAAAGGCGCCGGATACCATGGCGGGCATGGTAGACGAATATATCGAGTTCGCTTTCGAGCATCAGGGCGCTTGGGCCGGGCCCGGGTGGCGGACGGAGGGGGCCAGACCAGGAAATGCGGTTGCGTCCGACCGGCGGTGACCCGCGCGGCAGCGACGTCCGCCATACCGTCTGTACGATACCGGGCCGGTCAAGGCAACCCCGTTCCCGGGCCCGCTCCCGGCCGTCCCACCTCCCCATCGTTTGATTGCCTTCCCTGGCATTTCGCGGCACAACGGCCGTACCTCACCGAGAAAAGGCGGACAGGTCCATGAAACTGCGGCCCGACATTCCGAGCGCCCTGTACAGGCGGACCCTGTTTTCCTGGGTCTGGACGAGCAATCTGAAACTCCAGGGCATTTTGCTCGGCATCATCGTGGTCACGGTGTTCGTGCGGGTGTTGCCGCTTGAAATGCAAAAAAAGATCATCAACCAGGCCATCGGCATGAAGCGGCTCGATCTGCTGTTGACCTACTGCGGCTATTACATCGTTTGCGTGGTCTCGGCCTCGGGTCTCAAACTGGCCATCAACGCCCTGCAAAACGTCGTCGGCCAGCAGTCCCTGACCGACCTGCGCAAACAGCTCTATGCCCACATCCTCACCCTGCCCATGTCGTTTTTCCGCAAGTCCTCGCCGGGCATGGTGGTGTCGTCGCTGCTCTCCGAGGTGGCCAATACCGGCGAGTTCGTGGGTCAGGCCATTGCCGTGCCGGTCACCAACCTGCTCACCCTTTTCGCCTTTGCCGGCTATCTCTTCTATCTCAATCCGCTCATGGCCGTGATCAGCATGGCGCTGTACCCGGTGGCCATCCTGGTCATTCCTTCCCTGCAGAAGCGGGCCAACGCCGCCAACAAGCAGCGCGTGGACACGGGCCGCGCCATGTCCACGCTCATCGGCGAGACCGTTTCCGGCATCCACGAGGTGCACGGCAACGCGAGCTTCCGCCTGGAAAACCGCCGCTTCGGGGCCATAGCCGAAGAGCTCTACCGGGTGCGGGTGGTCTGGAACCTGTACAAGTACGCCATCAAGGTCTCCAACAACTTCTTCCAGAACCTGGGACCGTTCGTGCTGTTTCTGGTCGGCGGCTACCTGGCCATAAACGGCCGGTTCGACCTGGGCGCCCTGGTCGCCTTTCTCTCGGCCAACGAAAAGCTCTACGACCCCTGGAAGGAGCTCATGGACTTCTACCAAGTCTATCAGGACGCCAAGGTGAGCTACGGCCGCATCATGGAGTATTTCGAGGGCGATCCGGAATTCGAGCTGGAACCACTCGTGCCGCGCCCGCCCGTGGCGCTTAACGGCGAAATCGCGGCCCGGGACCTCGTGCTGGAGGTGGCCGGCGGCATCCAGCTCTTGAAGGGCGTGTCCCTGGACATCGCCCCGGGCCAGCAAGTGGCCTTGGTGGGGTTTTCGGGCTCGGGCAAGTCCACCCTGGCCCTGTGCCTGTGCCAGATCCTCAAATACACTTCCGGCAGCGCCACCGTGTCGGGTTTGGACATCGACGCCCTGCCCAAGTCCGACATCGCCGACAACATGGGCATCGTTTCCCAGCATCCGTTCATTTTCGCGGGCTCGATCAAGGACAACCTGCTCTATTCCATCAATGCCCGGCGCGAGGCCCATGGCGTGACCGGCGAGGCCGGACTGCCGAGCCTGGACGAGATCATCGCCGTGGTGCAGCAGGTCGGACTTTTTGCCGACATCCTGCGTTTCGCCCTGGGGTCGGTCTTCAAGGAAGGGCGCAAGGAGAATCTGGTCAGGAAGGTCGTGCGCATCCGCGAGGCCTACCACGAAGGTCACGGCGCGGCCTTGGCCGATTCGGTGGAGTTTTTCGATCCCACCTGTTACCTCTATTACAGCTCCGTGGCCGAGAACCTGCTGTTCGGCACGCCCAACCGGGACGACCTGGCCCCGGACCATCTGGCCGCCAATCCGTTTTTCGTGAGCTTCCTTCACGACGCCGGCCTCAAGATGATGCTCGTCCAGGTCGGGGCCGAACTGGCCAACCGCACGGTGGACATCTTGAAGGACGTGCCCTCGCCGGACGCCATCTTTTTCGAGCAGACCCCGATCGCGCCAGACGAATTCGAGGACTACCGGGAGCTCACCGGCCGTCTCGGCCGCGTGCGCCTGCACAAGCTGCCGCCCGAGGACGAACGCCGGCTTTTGACCCTGGCCCTGCGTTTTACCCCGGGCCGCCACAACATCGTTACGCTTTCGCCCATCCTGGAAGGGTTGCTGCTCCAGGGCCGGGCCATGTTCGCCGATCGCATCGACTCCGACCTGCCCGGAGCGGTGACGTTTTTCCGGCGCGAGGATTACCTCTACTCCATGACCGTCATGGACAACATTTTGTTCGGCCGTCTCAAGAGCTCCAATCCCAAGGTGCTGGACCAGATCCAGAAGACCATTGTCAGCCTGCTGATCGAGGAGGACATGCTGGAGCGCGTTCTGGAGATCGGGCTCGACTTCCAGGTCGGTTCCATGGGCGACCGGCTTTCGGGCGGCCAGCGCCAAAAGGTGGCGCTCGCCCGGGCCTTTTTGCGCGATCCGGCCATCCTCATCCTGGACGAGGCCACGGCCGCCCTGGACAATGCCTCCCAGGCCCGTATCCAGAACCTGCTCGCGTCCAAGTGGAAGGGGAAATCCACGGTCATCGCCGTGGTGCACCGCCTCGACACTATCGTCGATTACGACAAGGTGGCGGTCATGAAGGCCGGCCGGATTGTCGAGAGCGGTACCTATGCGGAACTCATGGGAAAACGGGGGTTGCTCTATGAGCTCGTCCACGGAGCCCCGGGAAGGGGCTAGCCAATCCTGCGGGTTCGGCCATTGCCTGGACCTCCTGCGGGATCTGCCGCTTCTAAGCGGCGTGCCCCTCGATGTCATCAAGGTCCTGGCCTACCTGTCGGAAGCCGAGACGTTCGCGCCTGGGGAGTCCCTGTACGACCAGGGCGAGCCCTTGGAGCGGTGCCGGATCGTGTTGCGCGGCGCAGTGGAGATCGTGCGGCGCGACGGCGAGGCCGAGCGTCCGTTGTGTCGGCGCGGGGAAGGGTTCACCGTGGGGAGTCTGGGGCTTTTGGCCACGGCCAAGTCGCTTTTCGGCGTGCGCGCGGTCGACACGGTCCAGTGCCTGTGCCTGACCCGGGAGAAATTCACCAAAACGGCCGAGCGGTTTCCGGGCATCCTGCCGAAAATTCTGGCCAACGTGGTGGACCACGTTTTCCGTTGGGAAGAGGCCTACCTGCGGACCCATAGGGCGGAGTGCGACCAGCAGCCGGGTGGCGAGGCCGGGCTCAGCCTGTACTAACCCGCTCACACGAAGCATCCGTCGGGTGCTTTGCCAACCACGGAGCCAACCCATGGGCCAGGTGGCCACGACCAAGTCCTTCGAGTCGCTTCACGATGCCTATGCCTTTTTCCAGGACCATTCCACCGAGGCGGACGCCGATCTGGAAGGCTACCTGCCGTATCTGCGCACCCTGGTCCGGCCGGACCGGCCGGGGCGCTTGCTCGATTTCGGCTGCGGGGACGGGTTGTTTTCAGGCCGGCTGCTGGAGCGGGCCGGGCTCGACCCGATGCGGCTGGAACTGTCCCTGGTCGAGCCCGATTCGGGCTATCGGGGTGAAGCCGTGGCGCGGCTCCAGGCCTTTTGCCGGGCGCCGGTCGCGGCCTGGCCCGAATTCCCGGCCGCCGCAGCCGGACCCTTCGACCTGATCCTGTCCAACCACGCCCTGTATTACGTCCCGGATCTGGCCGGCACCCTGGCCCGGCTGCTGGAGCGGCTTGCTCCGGGCGGGTTGCTCCTGACCGCCATGGGCGACGGCGGCAACATCTTCGCCCAGTGGGTGGACCGGGTCTATGCCACCCTTGGCGAAGTGCCCCCGCATTTCCGGTCGGAAGACCTGGAGGCGGCCCTGGCCGGGCTGGGGCGCTCCTGGCGCCAGGAGCGCATCGACTACGTGCTGGATTTTTCCGACACCCCGGACAACCGACTCAAGATCCTGCGCTTCATGCTGGGCCAGACCTACGGACGGCTGGACCGGGACTGGCTGCTGACGTTGTTTGATGCCCAGGCGGCAGGCGGGCGCGTCACGGCCCGCACGCACCACTACCACTACGTGATCGGCTGAGGCGGGAGGCCGTCCGCGGCGGTCAGGCCGGCTTTTCGGTCACGAACACCACGGAGTTGTAGCGCAGGAAGCTGGCCTTTTCGCCGCGCTTGTAGGCGGCTTCGTACTGGGCGTGGACAGCGCCGTCGATAATGCCCGGCATTTCGGACGGCTTGTAAAAGGCCACGTGCACGGCCACGATGGTGGGTTGGCCGCGCGTGGTCAGGCGCTGTGCCAAGTCGTCGCCGTAGTCCGTGATCACCAGGGACCCACCCTGGCGCACCGGGTCGCCGTGGTGCACCGGCGGGAGCAAGTCCTGCCGGCGCTGGCCCTCGAAGCGCACCCGGGGCGTGGTCGGATGGCCCTCGTGCACCGGCACGGTGAACACATGGCGTCCGCCCGGAGCCAGCACCCGCCAGACCTCGTCAAAGGCGCGCCAGGGATCGGCCACGTGTTCGAGCACGTCCTGGGTGATGACGTAATCGAAGCGCGCATCGGCGAAGCGCAAGTGTTCCAGGTCCTCGCAGCGCACGCCGTCGGGACTGGTCATCCCCGGGGCGGTCGTTTCCGGGATGTATTCCGAACAGACATAGCCGGGCAGGCCGGCCAGCCGGTCGTGGAGCGGTCCCTTGGCCTGGGCCTCGTAGATTTTCAAGTCGGCCATGGCCGTAAGGACGGGTGGGAGAAGATTGGCGCCTGGGCCGGCCACGAGCCTGGCCAGGGTCCGGGCCAGGTCCCGGGTCCGCCGGGCCGCCTTGCATACCGAACACCGGGTCTCGCGCAGACTGTGGCCGGGCCGGATGGGCGCGAACGCGGCCTTGGTGCCGCACACGGAGCACAACCCGTCGGTCTCGAACACGTCCCAGCCCTGGCACTTGGCAACGGCATCCATCATCTTCCCCCTTGTGACGGAGTCACCTTGATTTCCCCTCTCCAGGGGGTCCGGGGGGAATGATTCCCCCCGGTGGGGTGGGCGCGGGGGGGGCCACGCCCCA
>Ga0268360_1002420_pt1 | contig 14706 bp, 8 predicted proteins | sample BioMet11_FD_192465 | JGI IMG/M metagenome (GOLD analysis project Ga0268360, IMG submission 192465) | Sewage microbial communities from Oakland, California, United States - Biofuel 11 (Illumina Assembly) | ecosystem: Engineered > Wastewater > Sewage > Unclassified | place: USA: California... | reverse complement strand
ACACCCTGACCCTCCCGACGAGGCACGAGATATTCGTCCACATGTCGGAACCAGTGACCGGAGCCTCGTTCACGAGCGCTATCGGCTCGGTGTCGACGGGGGTGGGGACCTCGGACTACGTCCTCACGGTGAGCGGCTCGATCCCGGCGGCCACCCTCCAGTCGGACATCCTCAGCGCCGCCACCCTCACCGAGGGGGGCGGCGCCGTCGACTCCGGCTCCGTGCCGTCCGGCTTCGACGCGAGCTCCCTCAACCCCAACTACCCCGTGCCGACCTACCCGGCGGACTACACCTACTCGTCCTACAGCGATTCCTCGTCGAACGTGCCGCCGTACAAGGTCCCGACTGACGACCTGAGCCACAGGATCTCCGACGCGATGATCTCCCTGCCTCCCCCGACCTCCGGGACCTACGACCCGGACAGCTATTTCATCTGGCCGATCTACGCCAAGGACAGCGTGAAGATCATCCTGTCCGACGACCAGATCGCGGTCCTCACCGCGGCCCAGTCCGCCGCCCAGGGGATAGGCCTCATCCGGGCCTTCGACGGCAGCCAGTGGCTGCGGAAGCAGACCATCATGGTGCAGGTCCGGGTGAGCGGGAACCTGGGGGCGCTGCAGCCTACGATCGTGTATGACTCCGCCGTCGCGTCGAGCTACAAGGGGTCCTCGGGGCTGTGGCTGCCCCAGCACGACGAGGCGGATTTCTCCGGCCTGGACGCATGGCCCGACACCGCCGCCGCCGCGCGGAGCGGCGCCAGCTCGGTCTCGGCGGGGCTCTGGGACCTCACGATCCCGGGGTCCGACTCGAAGATCAAGGGGCGGCCGAACGGCTCGGACTTCGACTTCTTCTTCAGGCTGTCGGGGGTCGCGAACGACCTGTACGCCTGCCGCCTCGAGATCCCCTCCGGCGCGACCGCGCCCGCCAACTGGTACCAGCTCGTGCGCCCCTTCAGCTTCGAGCTCCACGACGTGACCCTACAGCGCGGCGGAGTCACGGTCCTCAACAACGTCATCGACCCGACGAGGGGCGAGAAGGTGAGGCTCTCCTACCAGCTCAAGAAGAGCGGGGCGGTGACGGCCACGGTCTTCACCCTGGACGGCGACGTCGTGGCCCGCCTGGTCAACGACTCGAAGCAGGACGCAGGGGACCACGCCGTCTCCTGGGACGGCAAGAACCTGGGCGGGCGACCGGTGGCCCGGGGGCTCTACTTCATCAGGATCGTCGGCCCCGAGATGGACGAAATAAGGAAGGTCCTCGTCGTGAGGAAATGAGCCTTCAATTATCCCTTCGCCGCCTGTATACTGTAACTGTACGGGCGACGAGGGGGTTTTAAAAAGTATGAAGATCCTCATGGTCTCGAGCGAAGTCGAGCCCTTCGCGAAGTCGGGCGGTTTGGGCGACGCCGTAGCCGCCCTCTCCAGGGCCCTCGCGAGGGCGGGGCACGAAGTCAAAGTCGTGCTCCCTCGCTATTCGATCGTCGACAAGTCCAAGCTCGAGGTCGGGGGCGATCCTCTCTCGGTCCCCATGGGGGCATCTGGGGGCAAGGCCGCGCGCGCGGAGAAGGCGGGGCTCTACAAAGCCTACCTCCCGGGCTCCACCGCGGAGCTGTACTTCCTCGACCACTGTGGCTACTTCTGCCGCGAGGGGCTCTACGGCCCCAAGGCCCGGAGCGACTACCCCGACAACCCGGAGCGCTTCGCCTTCCTCTGCCGGGGGGCCTTCTCCCTCTGCCGCGCCCTCTCTTGGTCGCCCGACGTGCTCCACGCCCACGATTGGCAGGCGGCCCTGGCTCCGGTCTTCCTCAGGCACGGCGAGGCCCACGGGGAGTTCGAGCGGACCAAGTCGGTGCTGAGCATCCACAACCTGGGCTACCAGGGGCTCTACCCCAAGGATTGCTTCCCGGCCTTCGGCCTACCTTGGGAGCTCTTTTACGGCGCCGGGTTCGAGTTCTACGACAAAGTGAACATCTTGAAGGCCGGGATAAGCTCGGCCTCGTGCCTCACCACCGTGTCTCCCTCCTACGCGAGGGAGATCCAGACCCCGGCCGCGGGCTTCGGCCTCGACGGCCTCCTCCGTTTCCGCTCCGCCGACCTCGTCGGAATACTGAACGGCGTGGATTTCGACGTGTGGGACCCCGAGACGGACCTCAGGATACCCGCCCGGTACTCGACGGCGAAGATGGCCGGCAAGGACGCGTGCAAGGCCGCCCTCCAGAAGGAGTTCGGCCTCCCGGTCTCGCCGGACAAGCCTCTGGTCGGCATGGTGGGCAGGCTCACGGACCAGAAGGGCGTGGTCGAGCTCTTCGGCTCCCCGGGGGGGAGCGCCTACAGCATCTGCGCGGACATGGACGTGCAGCTCGCGGTCCTGGGTTCGGGGGACAAGTGGTGCGAGGACGAAGTCCGCGCCCTCTCGGCCCGAGTACCGAACTTCAAAGCCAAGGTCGGCTTCGACGACAAGCTCGCCCACCTCGTCGAGGCGGGCTCGGACTTCTTCCTCATGCCCAGCCGCTACGAACCCTGCGGCCTCAACCAGATGTACAGTCTCCGCTACGGGACCCTCCCCATCGTCCATCGGACCGGCGGCCTCGCCGACACGGTGGAGAACTACAACCAGGACACCGGCGCGGGCACCGGCTTCACCTTCGACGACCTCACGCCCCGGTCGATCTACGATACCCTGGGCTGGGCCGTCTGGGCCTGGTACAACCGCCGCGAGCACATCGTCGCCATGCGGGAGCGGGCCATGGGCCGCCGCTTCTCCTGGGACCGCTCAGCGGGGGAGTACGCCAAGCTCTACGAGTGCGCCATGGCCGGCCGCTGCGGCGGGGCCTCGGTCGGGCCGGTCAAGGCTCCGGAGCCCGCGGCGGCGGGGAGAACCGCGCCGAAAGCTTCGCGGAGGGAGGCGCCAAAGTCCTCGGCGAGGGGCTCGTCCAAAGCGGTGTCGAAGGCCCGGGCCAAGCCGCGGCGAAGCGCGGAGAGTTGAACAACTCACCACGCTTCGCTACCCTAGGGAACTAAAGCGAAGTCGGAGGGAAGATGGGCGCCAACCAGAAAGTGTACGACTACGACCAGGGCAAGGTCCGGGATAGGCTCGTCGACGTGTTTCGCAAGCGGGGCGGCGAGGCGACGAGCGTCGACCTCGTAGCTCTCACGGGCCTGCCCAAGGCCCAGGTCGACGCCGAGCTCCCGGCGGTGGGCGACGAGTACGGCGCCAGGCTCAGGGTGACCGACTCGGGGGAGATCCTCTATTCCTTCCCCTCGGGCATGAAGAGCCGCTACCGGGGTTTCGGCCCGAGGTTCCGGAGAGGTTGGAAAGCTTTCAAGCGGGGGGCAGCGGTCGTCGGCATGGCGGCGTTCAAGGTGTGGATAGCCGTGATGCTGGTGGGCTACTTCGTCCTCTTCCTCTTCCTCGCGCTCCTGGCCATGCTCGCCTCGGTGGCGGCCTCGGCCTCCAGCAAGGACGACCGCGACCACGGAGACGGCATAGGCGGGCTCTTCCTCACGGGCCAGCTCCTCGACACCCTGGTGCGCATCTGGTTCTACTCCGAGCTCTTCACGACCCCCGAGGAGCGCATGTACCGCGCCGAGCGGCGGCGCGCGAAGAAGCCCCTCTACAAGGCCATCTACTCCTTCGTCTTCGGCGACGGGGATCCCGATTCGGGCTGGGACGAGACCGAGAAGAAGGCTTTCGTGGCCTTCGTCCAGGCGAACAAGGGCGTCGTCACGATGCCGGAGTTCATGTCCATCACCGGGCTCCCTCCCCTCGACGCCGAGGAGCGGATCAACCGCTACCTCTACGAGTTCGAGGGCAGCCCCGAGGTCTCCGAGGGCGGCACGATCTACTACTTCTTCCCCTCCCTCCTCAGGCGCAAGGACAAGACCGACAGGTCTTTCGGTGGCTCGGCGCCCATGAGGCGAGTCGCGTCCTTCTCCTCGAACCCCAAGAAGTCCAACACCACCTTCTGCGTGTTCAACGGGGTCAACTTCCTCTTCGGGGGCTACTTCCTCCTCGGGGGCCTCGCGGCGAACCGCGAGATCCTCGCGAGGCTGTACGAGGGGCAGAACGCCCTCAAGCTCCTCATGGTCAGGGGCTGGGAAGGCTTCTACTACTTCACCCACCAGGTGTTCGGCAAGCTCGTCGGGGTGGGCGACCCCACCGCTTTCCTGTCCGTAGCCTTGGGCGTCGTGCCCGTCTCCTTCGCCGTCCTCTTCTACGCCATCCCGGCGATCCGCTCCCGCCGCCTCGCGGCGCGGAACGAGCGGGCGAAGACCGAGAACCTCCGGCGCATCGCCTACCGGGCGGTCCTGAACTCGCCGACTTCTATCAGGCCCGAGTCGGTCATCGCCTACGACGCCGCCGCGCAGCCCAAGGACGGCAGGGCCTCCGAGCGGGTGCTCACGGAGCTCGCAGCGTGGTCCGGCGCCGACCCGGGGGCCGACGGGTCCTTCCACTTCGCGGAGATCGAGCGGGGCAAGGCCGAGGCCGAGAAGGTCCGATCCTCGGTGGACCTCTCCAAGTATGAGCTCGGCGGCGTGAACTTCGATTCGGAAGCCAGGCCCGAGTAGCCGAGGCGCGCCGGACTTCGAACTAGCTTTCCTCCCTCAGTCGGACACCGGAGCTCGGAGGGCCGCGGCGAGGGCGGCGAGTTCGCCGTCGTCGAAGTCCCCGGGGATGATCGAGGGGATCTCGAAGGCCGGCGAGAGGAGTATCCCCGCGCCCAAGGCTGCGGAGAACACCGCCTCGTAGTCGGGCTCGGCGGCCCGGGGATAGAGGTAGGGACCCCGCCGCCGGAAGAAGGGGGCGAGCCTCCTGTCGGCCTTGCGCCAGAGCGCTTCATCGTACTCTTGGGAGAACCTCGCCAGGTCGACGAGGGCCGCGTGGGCCGCCGCGAGCTGGAGAGGGGGCACTATGTCGGCCGAAGCGGCGTCGGCGTCGGAGGGGGCGCGGAATAGGAGGGCCGCGGGCGCGAGGGAGGCCGGGCAGGGGAGCCGGGGCATGGCGAGCCGGGCTGCCCGAGCGCTCTCCCCCGAGTCCCCCCGGGCGGCGTCCTCCAGGTGATCGGTGAAGGGACGCAGGATTGGCACTTCCGCCCCCTGGGAGAGGCGCGCGGCCTCCCGCGTGGCGCGCTCCTCGTTGCGGTAAAGGCGGACCGCCCCGTAGCCCGGGTAGGCGGCGAGGAGACTTTTCTCCAGCCTGGCCTCCCGCACCGAGGGGAAGGGGTTGGTCAGGCCCGTGTCGACGGCGGCCTTGGCCACCGTGCCGAGCCTCGATCCCTTGGCCCCGAGGATGGCTCGGCCGTCGTCCATCCACATATCGAGGTACCGCCACGGCCTCCCGGGGCCCCGCGCCTCGGAGTAGAGCCTCCAGAGCCTGGCCCTGCGGATCGGCGGGAGTAGCGACAGCCGTCTTCGCACAACGCTTTCATCGGTCATCTTCAAGCCTTCTGGGGTTCGAGCTTCCGCGTGAATTTCGGGAAGAACTGGGCTTGCCTCCCGGTCTCGAAGCGCACTACGACGAGGGGGCCCGAGCTCGGGGTGGGGCTCACCTTGATCACGACCCCGGCGCCGTAGTCCTCGTGGTAGACCGCGAGGCCGGCCCGCCAGGGGCCCTCGCCGGGCTTCGCCGCGGCTACCCCGGCTCCCTGATGCCCGTAGTAGTAGGCCCCGCCCGCCGGAGAAGCCGCTCCGGCGGATTTTCGCTTGGCGGAGACCGTGTCCAGGCGCCCGCTCTCGATCTCCGAGAGGAAGCGCGAGGGCAGGGTCTCGAAGAGCCGGCCGTGGAGCCGCCGCCAGCGGCACGAGGTCAGGTGCAGCTCGTCCTTGGCCCGGGTCACGGCCACGTAGAAGAGCCGGCGCTGCTCCTCGAGCTCCTCGCCCTCCTCGTCGTCCCGGGGGAAGAGCCCCTGCTCGAGGCCGGTCGCGACGACCACCGGGAACTCGAGGCCCTTCGTGTTGTGCATGGTGATGAGGGTCACGGCGTCGGCGGCGGCCTCCTCCGAGGACAGGCTGCGGTCCAGCTCGATAGTCTCGAGGAAGTCCGCCAGCCCGCCGGGGCTCCGGGGGTAGAGGGAGGCGGCGTTAACGAGCTCCTCGAGGTTCGCGGCCTTCTGGGTGCCCGCCACCTCGTCCTGGTCCCGGTGGTAGTCCACGAGGCCCGAGTCCCGCACGAGGCGCTCCACGGTCTTCGCGAGGGTCTCGCCGTCGACCTCGGGGGCGGCGAGGGCCGACCGCGCCTCGTCGAGGACCTCGAGGAAGGCCTTGAGCCCCGATCGGGCCTTGCCCTTGAGCTCGGGGGCGGCCTTCGCCGAGGCGGACAGGAGATCCTCCCCGGAGGACTCGGCGGCCCCGAGGAGGACTTCGACGCTGGTATCCCCGACTCCCCTCGTCGGCTTGTTGACGACGCGCTTGAATGAGACCTCGTCCCGGGGATTGCACAGGAGAGCCAGGTAGGCCAGGGCGTCCTTGACCTCCTCCCGATCGTAGAACCGGGAGGAGCCGACGATGCGGTAGGGGATGCCCAGGCGGGGGAAGTCCTTCTCGAAGTTCAAGGACTGGGCGTTGGTGCGGTAGAGGATGGCGACGTCGCTCCAATGGCCGCCGGCCTTCACCCTGTCCTTGCAGACCTTGGCGCAGTAGGCGACCTCGTCGTCTTGGTCGTCGAGGAGCGCGAGCGCGGGTTTCTTCCCGCCGACCCTCACGGCCACCAGGGTCTTCCCGAGGCGCCCCTCGTTGTGGGAGACCACGTTCCCCGCGACGTCGAGGATGCTCTGGTAGGAGCGGTAGTTCCGCTCGAGCTTCACCACCTCGGTTTCCGGGAATATTTCGGGGAAGCTGAGGATGTTGCGCACCTCGGCGCCTCGGAAGCGGTAGATCGACTGGTCGTCGTCGCCGACCACGCAGAGCCTCGAGCCGCCCCCGGCGAGGAGCCGGAGGAGCTCGAACTGGGCGACGTTGGAGTCCTGGTACTCGTCGACGAGGATGACCCGGAACCGTTGCTGGGTGCGACGGCGCACCGCCTCGTCCTTCCGGAGGAGCCGGGCCGGCAGGCAGATGAGGTCGCCGAAGTCCACGTTGCGCGTGGCCGCGAGCTTCTCCTCGTACATGGCGTAGACCCGCCGCATCTGGGGGTCAGAGAAAGCCGCCGAGAGGTCGGGGGAGTCGGGTTCGAGGCCCAGGTCCTTGGCCCTCGAGATGGCCTGGGCCATGACCTTGCACTCGCTCCGGGTGTGCTGGGGCAGGAGTCCGTGGAGGAGGGTCGTCTGGTCGTCGTCGTCGTAGATCGTGAAGTTGGGGTCGATGCCGGCGGCCGCGGCGTTGCGCCGGAGGAACCAGGCGCCGAAGGAGTGGAAGGTCCGCATCACCGCCCGCTCGCAGCGAGGCTCGATCGCCGCGGCCCGGTCCCGCATCTCCTTGGCCGCCTTGTTGGTGAAGGTCACGGCCAGGATGGACTCGGGGTCCACGCCCCGCTCCCGCACGAGGTAGGCTATCTTAGTGGTGATGACCCGGGTCTTCCCCGAGCCGGCCCCTGCGAGGATCAGGAGGCTCCGGCCCTCGTGGCGCACCGCCTTCAGCTGCTCGGGATTGAGCGAGGCGAGGTAGTCAGGCAGGCTCTCAGCCACGGGGTTCAGGCCTTCCCGAGGATGACCGCGTCGAAGTCGACGCCGTTGACCGCGAGGACCCGGGCGCGCACCACTGAGCCGGGCTCGGCGGCGCCCCTGAGCACCGTGAGGCCATCCACGTCGGGGGCTTGGTTCCAGGCGCGGCCCAGGGAGAGAACCTCGTCGTCGGCCGCGCCGCCGCGCCGCGCATCCGCAGCGTCCCGGCCGGTCGGCGCGGCCTGCGCGGCTGTGCCTCGAGCCGCGCTCCCGGCCACGGCGGCCTCCCCGCCGGCGTCGCGGGCCGGCTCCAGGTTCTCCTCCACGAGGACCTCGAGCTCCCTGCCCACGAAGCGCCCGAGGGCTTCGCCGGTAATGCGCTCCTGGGCCTCCTCGACTTCCCGCCTCCGGGCCTCGGCGATCTTCTTGGCGATCCGGGGGCGCATGGCGTAGGCGGCGGTGTTCTCCTCCCTGGAATAGGCGAAGGTACCGACCCAGTCGAGCTTGGCGCGCTCCTGGAAATCCCTCAGGGCGGCGAAGTCCTCCTCGGTCTCCCCGGGGAAGCCCAGGAGGAAGGTGGAGCGGATGGCCGCGTCGGGCAGCTCGGAGCGGATCCGAGCGACCAGCTCGAGGTACTTCTCCTCGCTTCCCCGGCGGTTCATCGACTTGAGGAGGCTCTCGGACGCGGCCTGGAAGGGGAGGTCGAAGTAGGGGAGGAGCCGCTCGTCCGACGCCACGGTCTCGATGAGGCGCTCGGGGAAGTTGTCGGGGTGGATGTAGAGGGTCCGGACGCGGAATCGCCCCTGGAGCTTCGTCAGACCCGCGAGGAGGTCGGGGAGGAGCTGGTCACCCCCGAGGTCCCGGCCGTAGGAGCCGAGGTCCTGGCCTATCAGGACGAGCTCCCGGACCCCCTGGCCCACGAGGTCCGCGCACTCGGCGAGGACCTCGTCGAGGCCTCGGGAGCGGAGGGGACCCCGGATGACGGGGATGGCGCAGAAGGAGCAGCAGTTGGAGCAGCCTTCGGTGGCTTTCACGTGGGCGGTACCGGGGTAGTCGAAGCGCCTGAGGCGCCTAACGACCCCGGCCGAGGTCGAGGCCTCGGGCAGCAGGACCGGCCGATCTCCCGCCTGGGTGGCCTCGGCTGCCGCGACCACGGCGGAGAGGTCGGCGTTGCCCAAGATCCCGTCGGCCTCGGGCAGGCCGGCCGCCAGTTCCGCGGCGTAGCGCTGGGAGAGACAGCCGGCGAGGAGCACTTTCTTGTCCGGGTAGGCGGCCTTGATGGAGGCGACCGCCTCGATGGATTCCTTCTTGGCGGACTCTATGAAACCGCAGCTATTGACGATGACGAGATCTGCCTCATCGGCGCTGACCGCGTACCGGTGCCCCGCCGCCTCGAGCCTGGCGGCCATCTCCTCGCCGTCCACGTCGTTCTTCGCGCATCCGTGGCGGTCGATCCAGAATCGCATGAGCCGGGGCTCAGTCCACTTCCGAGGCGCCGAGGACCCAGCTGCCCGAGTCGCCCTTGGACCAGGCGATGCGCTTCACCGCCACCTCGCCGGCGCCTCCCAGGTCGAGGTCGGCGCTCTTCCCGCCCGAGGCCTGGACCGTCAGCTTCACGGCCTGGGCGTTGGAGGCCCAGAGCCTGCAACTGTTCTGGGCGTTGACCGTGACCGTGTCTCCCTTGCGGTAGTAGCGCTCCTCGCGGTCGCGCTTGTCGACCTCGTAGCGGAAGAGGCAGGAGGAGCGGAAGGACACCGAGACGACGAAGGGGTAGGTGGTCTTCGGGGACTCGAAGAGGACCACGGGCTTCCCGGGGAGGGCCTGGAGGGCCGCAGGAACGGCCGCAGCTGGCGCCGGCGCGGCCCCGGCCGCCTGGGGCGCCGCGTCGGAGTCCGGCTGGGCCGCCGCAGCCTCTCCGGGCTTGGGCGCGGCGTCCGGGGAGATGTACTCGAGGTGTACTAGGGCGCCCTTGGAAGCGTCCTTCTTAGAGAGGTCGCTCACCAGGACCTTGATCTCGGGCTGGTTGTTGCGGTCCAGGTCCAGGGTGCCCTCCTCGCCGAGCATGAGGCGGGAGGCCCCCACCGGGGTCTCGAGGGTAACCGCATCGTCGATGCGGGAGACCAGGAGCTTGTATTTCTCGTTGTTGTAGGCGACGAGCAGGGAGTCGCCGACGTAGAGGCGCTTATCGAAGACGGCGCTCTCGACCCGGTATTCCACGGGGGAGCGGCGGGAGGTCACGGTCTCGGTGCCCCGGGACCTGCCTCCCCCCAGGACTATGGCCAGGACGACGATGGCGACCACCGCCGCCCCGCCGACCACGGCGCCTTTGGCCAAGGGGGAGAGGCCGCGCTTGGGGATGAGCTCCTGGATGGGGACGGGCTGCTCCTGGATCTTCATGTTCTTGTAGCTGGTGACCAGCTCGTCGGAACTTAGCCCGAGGTACTCGGCGTAGTTGCGCAGGAAGCCGATGACGTAGGGATCTCCCGGGAAGGAGGCGAAGTCTTCCTCCTCGAGGGCAGCGAGGTAGCGTTTCGAGATGTTCGTCTCGTCGGCTACGCGATCGAGGGTGAGTCCCTTGCGCTCGCGCGCCGCGCGGAGCTGTTCGCCGATTGGGGTCATGGCGATTGGTCCTTTCCTTCAGTTTTCCGACTTAAAGAGGAAATTGTTATACACGTTGGCCGAGGCGGGCGAGTCGTAGATGAACCGCGCCGCCGGGATGCCGACGTTCGTCTTGATTCCCACGAAGTTGAAGGTTAGCTTGTCCCCCGCGATGGTCCAACCCTCGATCCGGCGGATGAGGAGGCTCTCCGGAGAGATGTAGAGCTTGATGGTCTTGAACCCCTCCGCGGCGGAGCTGCGATTCAGGACGAGGCGCACCGCCTGCTCCCCCGGCGAGCCCTCGAGGGGCTGGGGCGCCGGGCTCTCCTCGAAGGCCACGGTGTAGTTGCGCCTGAGCATCGAGAGACCCTCGCGGGTGGCGAGAGAGGTGGAGCCGGCTCCCGGCTTGTCCGCCGCCGTCTGGGAGAGGATCGAATTGTAGGCCGGGATGTAGACCGTGAGGGTCTTGCCGTCGAAGGCGATGACCTGGTTGGCGGGGCTCGTGAAGTCGACTCTGAGCAGGGATGGCGCCTTGAAGATGATGTCGCCTTGCATCGTCTCCCGGGACGTGGCGATGGTGATCTTGCCCTCGTAGTCGTTGATCTGGCCGTACTTCTCCGACACCTTGGCGAAGAACTGGGATGCGGTCACGATCTCGTCGGCTCGGAGGGTGGCCGCCGAGAGCAGGGCGGCGGCGAGGAAGAGGCAAGTGGCAGAATATTTCACGAAGCTCATCCTATTCGAGGTCGATGGGAATTCTTCCAAATACTACAGCCTGGCAAGTAAAAAGACAATGGAGTAGGGCCGCAATAGAGTGTCTAGTGGCGCTTTTCGGAGCCTCGGGAGTCGAATTCCGGGACCGCCGCCCCCTCAACCTGAGTTCTTGCCCTTGAGGCTCTCGCGCACCAGGTAGCGGAGCCTGGGATCCGACAGCTTGAGAGGCTCCCCGCAGTCCGGACAGGTGAATCGCTTGTCCTCCGAGAGGTCCGCCTTGCGGCAGGCGATGCAGAATATCTTGCCGCAGCTGGGGCAGGCCCCCGCGGGGGAATCGTCCGGAGGCATAGCGCGGATGTTGGCGGCGCTCTGGGCCGGCAAGTCCCGGGGGACTCTCCAGGCTCTCCCGCAGCTCGAGCAGGAGAGGGGTTCGGTGGTGGCCTCGAGGATCTCGCCCCTTAAGCGATCCGCCTTGTCCGGCGCCGAAGAGGCGAGGCGGCCGACTACTTCTTCGGCCTTGGAGAAGTTCCTGAGGGAGACGTAGGTGGCGCCCAAGGCCAGGAGCAAGTCCGGGTCCTCGGGGGATGCCTGGAGGCCCAGTCTGTAGGCAGCCTCGGCCCTGGGGAAGTCCCCGTAGACCCTGGCTAGGTTCCCGGTCAGGAGGAGGGCTCGGGGCCCGCCCCCCTGGTCGAGGGCCTTGCGGAGCCTTTCCTCGGCGTCGGCGTAGCGTTCCAGCTCGATGTACGCGGCGGCGAGATTGGTCTGGTACTCAGCTGCATAGGGCTCGAGGTTAGTCGCCTTGAGGTATTCCCTGGCGGCGGCGTTCAGCAGCTCGTCGAGCTTCTCCCCGGGATCGGAGCCCGGGGCATCCGCTCCCTCCGCCGCTCGAGCGCCGCCCCCGGGGATCGCGCCTCGCTCGAAGGCCCCGGCGGCGGCGGCGTACACGTTGCCCGCCTGATTGCGGCAGTCCGCCCTGTCCGCGAAGGGTTCGAGGACCGCCAGGGCCCGGTCCACGCAGCCGGAGCGGGACTCGAGGTCCGCGACGTTTATGGCTATCTCCGGAGCTTCCGGCAGGGCGGCCCGAGCCGCCTCGAGGTGGATCCTGGCCGCCTCGAGATCTCCCCTGGAGAGCGCTTCCTGCCCGGCGAGGTTGAGGATCCAGGCCCGCTCCTTCCCCGCCGAATCGACGAGGGCGAGGGCCCGGCGGACGGCTTCGCGGGCCGAGGCGGGGGCTGCTGCGGCCCGCGAACCCGCGGCGACTGGCGCGACTGTCCCCTCGGCGGGCGCGGCAGCGACGTCTCCGGGGGCCCCTGCAGCCTCGTCGCCCGCAGGCTCAGCCGTCTTCCGTGGCCGCTTCCCCGACTGCTCGAGGAGAAAGAGCCGCTCGGCGTAGCGGAATGCGTAGAGGGCGAAGTCGGGCTCGAGCTCCAGGGCCGAGCGGAAGAACTCCAGGGCCTTCTCTCCTTCGCCCCGCTCGGCGAGGATGAGCCCGAGGGTGTAGAGGGAGCCTGAGTCGGCGGCCTTCTTGGCCGTCAGTTCCCCGAGGAGCTTGGCGGCCTCGTCCTTCCTACCCCTCCGGTAGAGGGCCTTGGCCTTGATCGCCTTGACCTCGAGGCTCCGGGGCCGCAGGGCGGCGAGGCGCCCGAGGGCCAGGTCCAGGTCGGCGTCGGCCTCCTGCTCGGCTAGGAGCCGGGCGGCCTTCAGGAAGGCCTCGGCGGCTTCGTCCCCGCGGCCCGCCTGGTCCCAGGCCCTGGCTTCGTTCATCCGGTTCAGGGCGGCCCCCGCCGAGCCCTCCGCCTCGAGGTCGGCGGCGGCCCGGTATTCCTCCGCCGCTCCAGCGAAGTCCCCCAGGTTGAACTTGGCGTGGCCGGAGAGGCAGAGGAGCCGGGAATTGTCCCGGTGGCCCGCGAGGAGGCCTCCCAGGGCATCCCGGAGCTCCAGGTAACGCCCTTGCAGGTAGAGGAGGTTGGCCTTCTCCTCGGCGGCGTCGACGCGGTCCGGAGCGGCGGCCAGGCACGCGTCGAGGGCCGCCTCGGCCTCGTCCCTGAGCCCGAGGTGCAGAGCGGCCTCGGCCTTGAGGAAGAGCTCGTCGGGGTCCAGAGGGCGCAGCTTCGCCAGCTTGCGGAGCTGCACCGCCGCCGAGAGGCTCTCGCCCATGGCGAAGAAGGTATCGGCGAGGCGACGCCGGGCCGAGGCCTCGGGAAGCACGTAGAAGTTGTTGCGGTAGTACCAGGACTCGACTTCCACTGGGCGCGACTCGACCATGCAGGAGCGCAGCTCGAAGGCCGCCGGACGAGGCGCCTCGCCGGAAGCCTGCGGATCTGAACCGGGGTCTGGCCGGGCCTGGTCGGGGGCCATCCCGTCTTCGGCGGCGTAGCGCTGGGCCGCGAAGGCCACGTAGCCCGAGTCGAAACTGTCGTCCGCCGCCTCGGCGACCCACTGGTCGTCCACCATGATGGTGAGGAGCTCTCCCCGGGCTATTACCCGGAGGTCGAAGCGCAGGGTCCCGCGGCCGCCGTCCCCAGCGGACCCCTCGGACCGGATGTCCTCCGGCAGCTCAGTCCAGGCTACGAGGGTCCGCGGCTTGCCCGAGAGCACGACGTCCAGGCGGAAGAAGCCCCGGTTCGAGACGAGGAGGGCGTAGAAGTCCCCCTCGTCCTGGTAGCGGAAGAGGAAACCCGAGGCCGAGTAGGGTTCCCGGGCTGGCGCGGATATCTCGCCCTCGAGGACGAAATCCGAGTAGCGGTAGACCGGCGCTTCGGTCCAGGCGAAGAGGTTGGGGCGGCGGAGCTCCAGGGCTAGCCTCGGCTGGGCGAGCTCGCTCCCGTCCTGGGACCCCTCGCCTTTCGGCGATCCGGGGAGGTAGCGGGCCGAGTAGCCCGAGTCTTCGACCTCTAGGAACCGTCCCTCCTGGTCTCCCGAGAGCTCCGCGAGCCAGAGCTCCTCGACGAGGGACCCCGGCTCGGGCGCTGCGGGGGCGCGGCGGAATAGGCGCGAAAAGAATTTAAGCATTGGAATCCCAAGGGCGGCGTGCCGGGGACAGAGCTGCTACAGGCGCTGACATCGCCCCATAGTACAGCACTGCCCCCTGCTCGTCCCAGCGGTCGGCTAGAGCTTCTCGCCCTTCTCGAGACGGAGGGTCTCGGTGGGCGCGTCCACGACCTCCGAGGGACCGAAGTACTGGATGGGCCCGGGAAGGCGGTAGTCGGAGTGCTCGGCCCAGGCGGCGCGCTGGGCGGCGAAGTGCTTGAAGGGCGCGCCGTCGAGCTCCACGAGGGCTTTCTTTATGACCGGCTTGTCCGTCCCGTGGCGGTGCTCCATGTTCATCATGGATACCAGGGGCACCCCGCCGGCGGCCCACTTGTCCGCTCCCGCGGTGAGGTTGCGGACCGAGGAGAGGTAGCCCGTGAGAGCCGAGGCGGCGAGGACGAAGGCTGTGTAGCCCAGGGAGTAGCAGTAGTCGGCGTCGAAGTTGGAGGGAAAGCCGCAGCGCCCCTCGTAGCCGAAGAAGTGGGTCTGGTGGTCGAATTTGCCTTTATAGTCCCCGGCGGCGGCGGCGGCCTTGAGCTTGGTCTTGACCATCTCGACGACGAGCTTCTCGGTCTCGATGCGGGAGACCTGGACGTTGCCGTGGGGGTCCCGGTCCCAGAGGAGCTGGTCCTGGATGCCCAGGGGCAGGCTCGCGAAGAGCTTGCCGGAGGCCCCGGAGAGCTTCTTCTTCATGAAGTCCCGCTTGTCGGCGGCCGCCTCGAGCTTCTTGAACTCGGCCTCGCTCGCGGCGAGGGTGTCGTTGATCT
>Ga0268360_1002414_pt1 | contig 14743 bp, 8 predicted proteins | sample BioMet11_FD_192465 | JGI IMG/M metagenome (GOLD analysis project Ga0268360, IMG submission 192465) | Sewage microbial communities from Oakland, California, United States - Biofuel 11 (Illumina Assembly) | ecosystem: Engineered > Wastewater > Sewage > Unclassified | place: USA: California... | reverse complement strand
CTCACGAATTTCAAACATGGGAACCTATAACATAAAACCACTAGTGTTTCAATCCTTGTTTTAGTGGATCTTGCTCACGAATAGGTCCGAGATTTACACCTGTGATGTACCAACCTGTTTCAATCCTTGTTTTAGTGGATCTTGCTCACGAATATGTCGTTTTGCCTGTGGATTTGGCATCTACAGTAAAGTTTCAATCCTTGTTTTAGTGGATCTTGCTCACGAATTCGGGAGCTGGCAAAATCAGCAAAAGAACACCATTAGTTTCAATCCTTGTTTTAGTGGATCTTGCTCACGAATAAATCTTTGACAACAAATGTTTGAACAAATTTCTCGTTTCAATCCTTGTTTTAGTGGATCTTGCTCACGAATCTAGATTTTTTTCTGCTTCTTGTGAAGCTATAATGGTTTCAATCCTTGTTTTAGTGGATCTTGCTCACGAATACGAATTTATCAGGGGCGGTGGTTACGTTGCCGTAATAACTTTGTTTCAATCCTTGTTTTAGTGGATCTTGCTCACGAATATGGTTTGATAAACGCTCCCTTTGGATCCTATGTATGTTTCAATCCTTGTTTTAGTGGATCTTGCTCACGAATTTACCGTCAAGGTTTACGCATGTTGTTGTTCTATCAGAGTTTCAATCCTTGTTTTAGTGGATCTTGCTCATGAATGTGAACCTGGCAACCTGGTTAGTCTTCCAGGTTGAGTTTCAATCCTTGTTTTAGTGGATCTTGCTCACGAATGCAAACTGACGAACTCGGTTTTCTTGCACTAATTCCGTTTCAATCCTTGTTTTAGTGGATCTTGCTCACGAATAGTGATATAGTTCGGTTTCTAAGCGACGTGCTTAAGTTTCAATCCTTGTTTTAGTGGATCTTGCTCACGAATATTTCCAGAGATCCGGGAAGCATTATTATTTTTCCAATGTTTCAATCCTTGTTTTAGTGGATCTTGCTCACGAATTTGAGATAGAAGTTATTGTTTTATAATGTTATCAGTGTTTCAATCCTTGTTTTAGTGGATCTTGCTCACGAATTGTAATCAGTCCTTCGAGTCTCGGGGGATATACCCGTTTCAATCCTTGTTTTAGTGGATCTTGCTCACGAATTCAAAAATAAATCACCGCGTCGCTCTTGAGATATAGTTTCAATCCTTGTTTTAGTGGATCTTGCTCACGAATACGGTGTTATCAATAGGCCGTGTGATGTTATGGAGTTTCAATCCTTGTTTTAGTGGATCTTGCTCACGAATAAATTTATAATGGAGCCGCCTATCGTTCAGTTTATAGGTTTCAATCCTTGTTTTAGTGGATCTTGCTCACGAATATTTTGAACATGGTTGAGGATTCAAATAATAGCTAGTTTCAATCCTTGTTTTAGTGGATCTTGCTCACGAATAATATTTAGTGGAACTTGAAAAATACAATCTTATGTGTTTCAATCCTTGTTTTAGTGGATCTTGCTCACGAATCGCCTTTAACATCTTTGAAATCATCAATGACTGAATGTTTCAATCCTTGTTTTAGTGGATCTTGCTCACGAATACAAAGCGAAAACTGAAGCCGAAGTATAACGAGTGGGTTTCAATCCTTGTTTTAGTGGATCTTGCTCACGAATTATATATACAAAATTGGATATGTGGAACGGTGACCTGTTTCAATCCTTGTTTTAGTGGATCTTGCTCACGAATAGTACGAGGGTGGCATCTGTTGTGTAGATGAATTTGAGTTTCAATCCTTGTTTTAGTGGATCTTGCTCACGAATAATATCAGATTGAAAAGAGGCTTGTATTGATTCGATGTTTCAATCCTTGTTTTAGTGGATCTTGCTCACGAATACCCTAAATTATCAGACAGGGGGCACTGGATAGGGATGTTTCAATCCTTGTTTTAGTGGATCTTGCTCACGAATAACGTGAAAAATTACTCTGAATATACATCGATTATACAGTTTCAATCCTTGTTTTAGTGGATCTTGCTCACGAATTTGGTTACTCAATGGGACAGACTTTGATGCAGCAAACGCTAGTTTCAATCCTTGTTTTAGTGGATCTTGCTCACGAATTCATACTGTGATAAACTTGAAAGATGGGTAGACCTGTTTCAATCCTTGTTTTAGTGGATCTTGCTCACGAATACTTTTTAGTTTTGATGTGTGGGCGGTAGGTATGAGTTTCAATCCTTGTTTTAGTGGATCTTGCTCACGAATTTCAATATTTTGCAAAACGTTATAAGCTTGCTCAGTTTCAATCCTTGTTTTAGTGGATCTTGCTCACGAATACAGAACTTGAAGCCCTGGAAACCCTGGATACTTCGTTTCAATCCTTGTTTTAGTGGATCTTGCTCACGAATCGAACATTAGATAATTGAACATGTTAGCTGACGAAAGTTTCAATCCTTGTTTTAGTGGATCTTGCTCACGAATTCTGAACGGTAAGGAAAAACCACATATCAACAAAAATGGTTTCAATCCTTGTTTTAGTGGATCTTGCTCACGAATAATTTTTTAACATATACACGAGTGATAATATGGAACATGAGTTTCAATCCTTGTTTTAGTGGATCTTGCTCACGAATTCTACACGATTGGAATCGTGGGCCTGGACGACATGATGTTTCAATCCTTGTTTTAGTGGATCTTGCTCACGAATCAGTTTCCATGTGAACAGGAGTGCTGGAAAGGGATGTTTCAATCCTTGTTTTAGTGGATCTTGCTCACGAATCTACAAAGGTACGATATACGCAAAAACGCAATGCTGTTTCAATCCTTGTTTTAGTGGATCTTGCTCACGAATTTGGACAGTTCGGCGTCGGAGCTGAAAACATGCATGGGTTTCAATCCTTGTTTTAGTGGATCTTGCTCACGAATCAGAGGTCGGGATATTCGTCAAGCAAGCTAACTTCGTTTCAATCCTTGTTTTAGTGGATCTTGCTCACGAATAGGGCAAAAATTTTCGTTATTTGGCTAGAAAAGGTCTGAAATGAGCCCAATTTTGGGGCTAAAATTCTTGCTGGAAAATTATCAAACCCTTTATAAATACAAGAAAAACAGGTTTTCTAGCAGATTGGAAACAAGCAGTTTGGAAACATTCTGGTATATGCCTTTCTTTCTATTTAACTTTTGTATTTTAAATCGTTTTAAATAGATTCAAAGACCGGCCTAATCCAGCAATACTTTAGTTATTTTTTAAAAACACCAAATTTAAACTATTTTTATCCAGAAAACGAATTCGATCCAAAATTAACAAATGAATGAAATATTATTTTGTATTATTTAATTTTATATAATTGCTATATTTGTATTACATATATTTAGGAATGTATTTATAGCAAAACGAGTTTAGTCTATTTCATCTTAATTTTTATCAAAAAAGTATTACTATACAATTATGTTTTTTTAGAAACGTGTTATTTAACGGATTTGAGATTACTGAAAACGCTACTGTTAGGCAACACTATTGCAGTAATTTAATATAACTACGAGAAAGGAGGAATTATAATCCAGAAAAATCAGCAATATCTCTTGATAGGTGTAATAGCCATAATTATTGCTGCTGTTATTGCTTTCATGCCGGGAAATGAGACCGACAATCCGGCTTCAGGGATATCGGATGAAGCAGTATCCGGAGGTTCGAATGAGTTAGCTTCCGGAGATTCGAATGCATCAACTTCCCAGGGCTCGGATGAGCTGGTGGCAGCTGTGGGGACACATGGCGGAGAGCCGGAAACAGGTTTTAACCCGATTACAGGATGGGGTTATAGTCGTGAGCCGCTGGTTCAAAGTACTCTTTTTGAAAAGGACAGTAATGGGTCTCTGATCAATGATTTAGCGACAAATTACTCTGTCAGTGACGATGGGTTTACCTGGACTGTTGATATAAGGAATGACGTTAAATTCCATGATGGAGTGCCTTTAACGGCAAGGGACGTAGCATTCACATTTAACACTGCGGCAAATTCGAGTGGAGTCGATCTCTCAGTTTTGAAAAATGCTGTAGCCCTCGATAACTACACGGTTGAATTCACATTAAACGACCCGCAGACGACTTTCATTCACAAGCTTGCAGCTGTCGGGATTGTGCCTGAACATGCTTACAATGAAACTTACGGAGAACATCCAATCGGGTCTGGACCATACCGATTCGTAGAATGGGATAAAGGCCAGCAGGCAATCTTTGAAGCAAACCCGGATTACTATGGCCAGAAACCGTACTTTAAAAAATTAACTTTACTCTTCATGCAGTCAGACACAGCTTTCGCAGCAGCTAAATCAGGACAGGTTGACGTGGCCGAAATTCCTTCCTCATACGCTAATCAAAAAGTAGATGGAATGAAAATAGTGTCTCTTAGTTCCATTGATGCTCGGGGTATAACTTTCCCGATGCAGCCCGACACAGGAAAGAAAACGGAAAATGGCTATTCAATCGGAAATAATGTAACCTCCGATCCTGCGATAAGAAAAGCCCTGAATATCGGAATAAACAGACAGACCTTAATCGATGGCGCATTAAACGGGCAGGGTGAAGAGGAATTTACTGGAGTGGATAAACTGCCCTGGGGTAATAAGGAAGCTATATTCGAAGACGGAAAAGTAGACGAAGCAAAGAAAATATTAGCAGACGCCGGCTGGGAAGATACCGACAGTGATGGCATCCTTGAAAAGAATGGGACGAAAGCAGAATTTACCTTATTATATTACTCAGGAGCCCAGGAAAGGCAAGCATTATCCGTTGCATTGAGCGAGGAAGCTAAAAAACTGGGAATAAACATTAAAGTCGAGGGTAAGAGCTGGGATGAGATTGACACTCTGGCGCATTCAACTCCGGTAATTTTCGGTTTCGGCACACTGGACCCGACTGACTTATACCTGAAATACTACAGCAAAAGCTACGACCCTGCAAACTACAATAATATAATACTGTACAACAATTCGGCCGTGGATAACTATCTAAGGACAGCCATAACCAGCACTGATGAGGATACTGCCAATAAAAACTGGCAACTGGCTGCCTGGGATGGAACAACAGGATTTTCTGAAAAAGGAGACGCTACCTGGCTCTGGATTGCAACTATCAATTACATGTACATTATGGACAAGGATATAGATTTCGGAACTCCAAAAATCCAGCCTCATGGTGCCGATATCTTTGGCAATATCCTGGAGTGGAAACGTACAGAAAATTAACTGAAATCTGGATTTTCAAGGAACGGTCATGAAAGTCTCTTAGAAATATTGATAACTGTCCCTTAAAGTTATTAGTAAAACTGAGGATGAAAAACTCCTCAGTGTGACTCTTTTTTGGCAAATTTAATTGAAATTTATATTTTGCCTTTGCTCTTTTTCAGGATCGCTAGAATCTATACTTTTTCTCAGTATTCAACGCGTCGATTATTTTAAAATTCAGGAAAACGCGCAAAAGTTTCTATTTAGTATTACTAAATTACTTAGAACTAAGAATTTGTAATACATATATTTCGGAATGTATTTATAGTAAATTGTTTTAATTGAGATATCACAACTTTACTAAAAAAAGTAACATATTAGTATCAAGTTTCATCAAGAAAATAACATTTAATACAAAATTCAGGATCATCTGGTCAAGTTTAAAAATCGTTACTTGATAGTTCAATTCTTGCTTAAATGTTCAGGACTCTGGTAAAATAGAGGAGGTATTCAGATTCAGAAAAAACAACAGTATCTATTGATAGGGACCGTAGTCATAATTATAGCAATTATTTTTATTTTAACATCGATTGACGACCCGATTTACTCGTCATCCCAGGTTTCTGATGAATCGGTTTCCGGGGGCTCGGAGGAATCAGTTTCCGGGGATTCGGAGGAATCAGTTTCCGGAGGCTCGGATGAACTGGCTTCTAAAAGCTCGGATGAACTTGTGGTGAATGTAAATTCACATACAGGTGAACCCGAAACTGGATTTGACCCCCTTTTAGGATGGGGGTGCGGACATGTGAATTTTGAGCCACTTATACAGAGCACTCTTTTTAAATCAGCGGATGATGGAAGCATAATAAACGATCTTGCTACGAATTATTCTGTCAGTTCGGATGGGAAAAACTGGACTGTGTATATAAGAGACGATGTCAGGTTCACGGACGGTGAAAACTTAACTGCAGAAGATGTGGCATTTACGTTTAATACTGCAATTGGAAGTAACTCCGAACTGGATATGAGTAATCTCGAAAAAGCCACCGCAATAAATAATACTGCCGTTGAATTCAAACTGAAAGAACCTCAGTCCAGTTTCATATGGAGACTCAGATACGTTGGGATTGTACCCGAACATGCATACAAAAAAGAAACCTACGGATCCAATCCGATAGGATCTGGGCCATATAAATTCGTAGAATGGGATAAAGGCCAGCAGGCAATCTTAGAATTAAACGAAAATTACTATGGAAAAAAGCCGTACTTCAAAAAAATAACCATGCTGTTTTTGGATAAAGATACTGCGCTTGCAGCAGTAAAATCCGGGGATGTGGACATAGCTGAGATTGAGATTAGCCATGCAAACCAGACCGTGGATGGGTACAAGTTAGTAGCTCTTCCGGCAGCAAGAGCTCAGGGACTATCCTTCCCTATGCAGAATAACACAGGCAAAAAAAGCCTTCAGGGAGACCCAATCGGCAATAATGTCACAGTAGACATAGCAATTCGAAAAGCCTTAAACATCGGTATAGACAGAAAATCCCTGCTTGAAGGAGTTATATACGGAAAAGGAGCCGTAGAATACACAGGAGTAGACCAGCGGAACTTCGGGAACCCTGAAGCGAAAGTTAATGATTCAAATCCCGAAGAAGCCAAAAAAATACTGGAAAACGCAGGCTGGAAAGACACTGACGGCGATGGAATTCGGGAGAAGAACGGAACAAAAGCCGAATTTAAACTATACTACTCTGCTTCGGACCAGACAAGGCAAGCTCTATCGGTAGCTGTAAGCGAACAGGCCAAAGAATTAGGCATAAAAATAGACCTTGTAGGAGCAAGCTGGGACGAAATATATGCCAACCAGTACAGTTCCGCTGTGTTATACGCTTACAGCAGCATAGATACCTTTAATCTCTACCAGCAGTACCACAGCAAAGAAGCCGACGATACCTACAGAAACCCCGGCCTTTACAATAACTCTGTTGTAGACGGATATCTGGAAACAGCATTAAAGTCTACAGATCAGGACCAGGCTACAAAGTACTGGAAATTAGCTGCATATGACGGAAATACCGGTTTTGGGCCAGCAGGAGATGCTACATGGTTATGGTTGGTGACGATTGATTACCTCTACATGGCAGACGAAACCCTGGATATGGGTACTCCACAAAGAAACGCAGGAGCAGATGTTTTAGGAAATATCTACGAATGGAAAAGAGTAGACACAGCCAGCCCGACTTCCAAATGAGGACTTAATCCTGAAAGTGTGGAGAGTAATCCTGAAAGTGTGGAGAGTAATCCTGAAAGTGTGGAGAGTAATCCTGAAAGTGGGTAATTAAGCCTGTAACTATGGTTGATTAATTCTGCAGTTAGCGAGTAATCAATCCCGTAATTAGCGAGTAGTCAATCTCGTAATTAGCAAGTAATCAATTCCATAGTTAACGAGCAATAAATCCGGTATAGTGAATAACTGAGCCTTTAATTCTGATCTTGCAGGCTCAACTACTCACTTTTTCCTTTCTTATTATCCACAGCCGGGTTTAATGTGACTGATTGGAAAAGGCAATAAAATGACTATTTTACCAGATTTAACTCCATTCTACTTAAAAAAATGCAAAAACTCCTAATAACCCCTGGACACCGTTCACAGACTGATATTCACGTTAAAATGGACATCATTATAGAATAATTACGTATGAGGGAGTAGCGTGTCAAACAATGAAAAAATAGCGGGCTTCATCGGAAAAAAAGCCCTCCGACTGACAAGCCTTTTGATTATAGTTTGTCTTGCAAGTTTCATGCTTATCCAGTATTCGCCTATAGATCCCGTTAGAGCCTATATTGGGGAAATGCCAGTAACTGCCGAGCACAAAGCTAAACTTGAAGCATACTGGGGGGTTAATACTCCTCCGCAGGAAAAATTCCTGAACTGGGCTGGAGATATTCTTAAAGGAGACTTTGGAACTTCACTGATTTATAGAATTCCAGTTATTGACGTCATTAAAGAACGATTTGCAGCGTCCCTCGCCCTGATGGGGATTTCATGGCTGTTTTCAGGAATTCTGGGTTTTGTTTTAGGAATAATAGCTGGTGCAAAGCAAGGTACGTGGGTTGACAAGGCAATAAAAATTTATTGTTACGCTCTGGCTGCTGCACCGACATTCTGGCTAGCACTGATCCTTCTTATGGTGTTTTCAGTATATCTGGGCTGGTTCCCAATAGGATTAAGTGTCCCTATAGGAGTTACAGCCGACAATGTGACGTTTTTTGAATGGTTTAAGCGTTTAATTCTCCCTGCACTAACTTTGAGTTTATTAGACATTGCAAAAATTACAATGTTTACTCGAGAAAAATTAATCGAAGTTCTATCCAGTGATTATGTCTTATTTGCAAAGGCAAGAGGTGAAAATGGGCTGGACCTTGTATTGAGGCATGGAATTCGAAATGTTGCACTTCCGGCCATTACCCTGCAGTTTTTAGGATTTAGTGAACTTTTCGGGGGTACAGTCCTGGTTGAACAGGTATTCTCATATCCCGGAATAGGACAGGCTGCAGTAGCAGCAGGACTGAGATCCGATGTACCGCTGCTTTTGGGAATAGTCATCTTCAGCACTTTCTTTGTTTTCTTCGGAAACCTGATTGCTGATATCATCTATGAATTTGTTGACCCCAGGATAAAGCAACAGGAGGCATTAATATGAGCACTGCTGTTGTGACAATTAACAGGGGACTATTTAGAGGATTAAATCTCAGGCAGAAAACGCTTCTGATAATAGGCTTCACTTCACTTTTATTGCTTGTAATTGTAGCTTCCAGCGTTTTTTTAGGCGAGGAACCTCTACAGACCAATTTCGGCTCTAAAAACCTCGCTCCTTCTCTGGAACACCCATTCGGGACAGATTGGATGGGAAGAGACATGTTTATAAGAACTCTGGAAGGACTGGGTTTAAGCATACTGGTTGGAGGGCTTGCTTCCATAATCAGCACTCTATTGACCGTAATTTTAGGATTACTTTCAAGTGCAGGAAAAACTGCAGACACCTTTGTGTCCTGGCTGGTAGACCTCTTTCTTTCAATTCCGCACCTGCTTTTAATAGTTCTCATTTCCATAGGAATTGGAGGAGGGGCAACAGGAGTTATCACCGGAGTTGCATTAACGCACTGGCCGAGCTTAACAAGAGTCGTAAGAGCAGAAATCAAGCAGCTGAAAACCCAGGAGTACATTCATATCTCCAGGAATCTTGGCAGGTCTAAATGGTGGATAGCTACAAAACACATTCTACCTCATCTGGCTCCCCAGATACTGTTAGGTACAATTTTAATGTTTCCACATGCGATTTTACACGAAGCTTCAGTCACATTCCTGGGGTTCGGGCTTTCACCGCATGAACCGGCAATCGGTATAATTCTTTCCGAATCTATGAGGTATCTTTCAGCAGGATACTGGTGGCTTGCATTTTTCCCGGGATTATCGCTGTTAATTGTAGTTCTGGCATTTGATATGATTGGAGAAGGTTTAGGAAAGCTGATGAATCCGAAAAATGCTCAGGAATAAATTTCATCTGTTACTGAATTAGAGGGATGCTGGATTAGAAGTGTGCCAGAGTAAAAATGCTGGATTAGAAGTGTGCTGAATAAAAAATATGTTAGATTTACATCTGGAGAGTGTGAATTATGGGAAATAAAGCTGAAATAAACCCTGAAAAAGAGTTAGTCACTGGACTTGAAACAGTCGTTGGAAAAAAAGATAAAACAGTTGCGTTAGGACGGAAAAAAACTGAAGCTCTGTTGAACGTAGAAGATCTTTCATTGTCATTTACTCAATACTCGTCGGGCCTTAGGCAGACTGAACTGAAAGTAATTTCTAATTTGAGTATCCAGGCTTATAAAGGTGAAATTCTGGCTATTGTAGGGTCAAGCGGGTCAGGTAAAAGTCTTCTGGCTCATGCTATTTTAGGAATTTTACCTTCAAACGCAAAACTTGATGGCAAGATAGAATACGATGGCAACGAACTTACTCAGGAAAGAAAAGAAGAAATGAGAGGCAAAGAAATAGCCCTGATTCCGCAAGCTATAACCTACCTTGATCCTTTAATGAAAGTCTCAAATCAAGTAATAGGATGCATTGAAAAGGAAAACGAAGGCTTAATGAGGAAACTTCAGAGAGAAATTTTTCAGAGATATAATTTAAAACCCGAGGTCGAAAGAATGCTCCCTCATGAGCTATCAGGAGGAATGGCCCGAAGAGTTCTGGTTTCGACTGCTGTAATAAGCTCTTCAAAACTCGTAATTGCGGATGAACCAACCCCTGGGTTAGACGAAAAAACTTTGAACGAGACCCTGAGTTACTTCAAAGACATGGCAGATAAGGGGTGTGCAGTGATACTTATAACTCATGATATTGAAGCTGCATTAAAAATCTCCCATAAAATCGCAGTATTTTATGCAGGTACGGTTCTGGAAGTAGCTAACGTTGAAGACTTTAAAAATAATGGTGAGAACCTGAGACACCCATATACCCGTGCACTCTGGAGTGCCCTTCCCCAGAATAAATTCCAGGCAATCAAAGGCCATCAACCAATGCAGGATGAAGTCGTCGATGGGTGTATCTTTTATGAAAGATGTTCAAAAAAGAAAGCTATCTGTTCTCAGGGAACTCCACAATTGAAACAGATTAACGGTGGGGTGGTGAGGTGCAATAATGCGTCTTAAAAGTGAGAACATAAGCTTCGGGTATAAAAGAAATAATTTGATTTTAAAGGATGTTAATATTTCTTTAGGTAGCGGGGAGGTACTGGGCCTCATTGGGGATAGCGGAAGCGGAAAATCTACTCTATGTAAGATCTTAGCAGGCTACGAAAATAAGTATCAGGGGAAAGTAAGTATAGATGGAAAAGATATCCCGTCAAAAGGCTATAACCCGGTCCAGCTTGTCTTTCAACATCCGGAAAAAGCTGTAAACCCTAAATGGAGAATGAAAGATATTCTAAACGAAGGACACCTTGTTTCACAGGATATTAGTGAAGCATTTGGAATTAAAAGTAACTGGCTCAACCGATGGCCTAATGAGCTTTCAGGAGGAGAACTCCAGAGGTTTGCCCTTGCAAGAGCTTTAAGCCCTAAAACCAGGTTTTTAATTGCTGATGAAATTACTACAATGGTAGACGCTATTACTCAAGCTCAAATCTGGAATATTGTTTTAAATATCGTCGAAGAACTTAATATTGGAGTACTGGTCGTAAGCCATGACATAAATTTAATTAATAGATTATGTCAAGATACCATTTATCTAAAAGACATAAATAATATTTAATAAAGGTAAGGATGATATTTTTAAAAAACCGAACTGGTCTTTAACTGAATGCCCAGAGTTTAATCCTGAAGCCTTTTGATAACGAAGCGTAAAACCACCTGACTCTGACCTGGAGGTTGTAACGCAAACCTAATTTTTTCATATGGTATTAACGACCTGTTTCAGTACAGAGATCTCTAGTCTGAGTTTAATTTATTCCAAAGTCTATGCACAGGTTTTACTACAAAACGATATAAATAAAACAAGAAAACAGAAGTTTTTCAGTTTAACTGGGAACTCTCAGTACCCGAAATATGATTCTGTGTTTAAAATTTCAGGCATCTTGCAAGAAAAGTTTATAAATTCCACAGTAGCTTTTATCCAGAGCTTCTGTACATGTGTAGGAATCATCTTTATATGCAGTGCATTTCGATGTGTATTCACATTTCATATCAAACAAATTTCTTTTCCCAAAAACTATGTTAAAAATTTTCATATGATAATATATGTGATCGACATATTTAAATTTATTTCATAGTTTGGGTTATGGTGTTCCGCATACAATGATTTTGACTGTTTATTGAAAAATTTTATGAGGCTATCCCAAAATCTATGTTATATGAAGAAGCATAAAACCCCTGTGTCGGCAGCTCAGGAGACATAAGCAACTCATCTCATATTGTTTTCAGTATTTTTTAACTTCATATAGGCTATCGGAATTTAATTCCTCAGGGAATCATGTCTTTTATATCTGTATAAAATGGACTGAAAGTTGGTAAGTCTCCTTCGAACGATTTTGCAAATATGTTCCAGGTTTCGATCTGAGGTTTCAGTTTTTTCATAATTGCAAGAAAATCATCATCCGGATCTGTTGCAGTCATAAGGTAATCCTGTTTCATATCGATTGAAAGGTTACTTAGCCATTTAAGTAGCGCCAGCATAGCTTCAGGCTGTCGTCTGTCAAATGCATAATCAGCAATATAAAACAATTTTAAATGTTCTTTTTCGGCTGTAATCTTCGGTACTTTTGTAATATGGCTCAGGACTCCAAAAGCAGATCTCATCATCTTCATCACTACCGGTTCTCTGGCATAATATAAATTTCCCAGTTTGGAATTATTCCATAGTCCGGCACAGGCTACGATTTTATTATTTTTGTCTCTGACCACCCAGAAATTCTCCAGCCCATACCAGGGAATGGTTTTCAAACGCGCTTCAAAGGTTTGAGCCGTAAAAGGCAGGAAATGTATAAATCCTGAATTATACTCATTAATAAGGCTGACTGCATCACCAATCTCTTTTCTATCAACGGGTTTTATTGAATATTCCGGTGATATATCCGATTTTTTATAAGTTGGAAGTGCTGGCGTTTTAATATCTCTCACGCTGGAATATCCCATCTTGCCGAATAAGGATTTGGAAGCATTATTCGACTCGTACACATAAGCATAGGTATAACGTGATCCCATTTTCAGGGCTTTTTCTTCTGCCTTCTTCAAAAGCTGTGTGGCAACTCCTGCCTTCCTGAAAGCCGGATGAACCATCACTTCAGTAATGTATGCATATTTCACATTCCTTTCAAAAGCCGGTTTCACAGTCAAACCGATCCAGCCAGCAATTTTTCCTTCTTCTGCCACAAGCATATTCCAGTTATCATACATTTTATAACGGGCAATTATATCCGTCTTATCTACACCCAGAGCACAGTTTTCATCGCCCTGCGGGCACAGCCTTTCTATTTCAAGTAAGTTTTGATTATCATTATCACTGAAAGGTCTAATTGAGATCACAAACATGCCCCCTATCATTGGGTTTTTTCCTTTCAACTATACCTTCCTACTTAATTATCACACACTAAATATATATCCTTTGTAGGACTCAACCGCATACAAATATTAGAACTGATACATTGAAAAAATTAAAAGAAGGTTAATGAGAAGAGAATGGTGAAAAGAGAATGGTGAAAAGAGAATGGTGAAAAGAGAATGGTGAAAAGAGAATGGTGAAAAGAGAATGGTGAAAAGAAAATAGTGAAAAGAGAACAGGAAAAAAGAATGGTAAAAAACGTGAAAAGAGAATGGTGAAAAAACGGTGAAAAAAGAAATATAGTGAAGAGAGAGTTAATTATTCTCCCTTTATTATCCTTGTAATGTCGTCTCCGACATCTGAGGTTGTGCTCTTGCCGCCCATGTCGTAGGTTTTTACTTTGCTGTCCAGGATGTTTTTCTGGATTGCATTGACTATGGCGTCTGCGGCTTCCTTTTCTCCGAGCTGTTCTATGAGCATTGCGCCTGCCCAGATTGTGGCAATTGGGTTGACTTTGTTCTGTCCCTTATACTTCGGGGCTGAACCGTGAATCGGCTCGAACATGCTTGTGCCTTTCGGGTTGATATTTCCGCCGGGAGCAAGGCCGAGGCCGCCCTGGATCATAGCTCCGAGATCAGTAATAATGTCTCCGAACATGTTCGGGGTTACAACCACATCAAACCATTCTGGGTTTTTCACAAACCACATAGTGATGGCATCAACGAAGTTAAAGTCTGTAGTAACGCCGGGATGTTTTGCAGAAATTGCATTGAACTCTTCTCTCCAGAAGCCGTAGATATCGGAAAGCACATTTGCCTTGTCAACGGACGAAACATGTTTTTTCCGGTTTTCGGCAAGGTCAAAGGCGTAATCAATAACTCTTTTTGTGCCTTCTTTGGAGATCAGGCCTATCTGGTATCCTATTTCTTCGCTGTCAGTCTCGATATCAAGACCGAATTTTGCGGAGTAGAGCGTTCTTTTTACTTCAAGAAGGTCTTTGCTCGCTCCTTTTTTTGCCCTGCCGCCGACACCTACGTAGAAGTCCTCGGTGTTTTCCCTGACAACCACAAAGTCGATGTCTTTTGAGGTTTTGTCTTTGAGCGGGGTCCACACTCCGTCAAGAAGTTTTATCGGGCGAAGGTTAACATACTCGTCAAAATAAAAGCGCGCAGTTAATAAGATTCCCTTCTCAAGGACGCCAGGGGCAATCCTTGGGTCTCCGATGGAACCAAGGTAAACGACAGGGTATCCGGACAACTCCTTTAATGTCTCTTCCGAAATCAGTTCTCCCGTCTCAAGATAATGATCTGCTCCCTGCGGGTATTCAATCCACTCTACATCAAAACCGAATTTTTCGCCAGCGGCATCTATTACCTTTCTGCCTTCGGCGATAATTTCTGGGCCTATCCCGTCGCCCGGGAGGACCGGAATCTTATACTGCGTCATATTTATACTCCTTTGGAATTTACAGGCAAAACT
>Ga0268360_1002413_pt1 | contig 14746 bp, 12 predicted proteins | sample BioMet11_FD_192465 | JGI IMG/M metagenome (GOLD analysis project Ga0268360, IMG submission 192465) | Sewage microbial communities from Oakland, California, United States - Biofuel 11 (Illumina Assembly) | ecosystem: Engineered > Wastewater > Sewage > Unclassified | place: USA: California... | reverse complement strand
CGAGGCCCTGCGCCTTTTGCAGAACGCCAGCCACGTCAGCAGCTTTTGCAACGACGTGGTAGGCGACATCTGCGGCATCGTCAGCGGCACAACCGCCGCCGTGCTGGTGGTTCGTTTGCAGGCTGTGCTGAACCTGCATACGGTTTTGCTCTCCGTGGGCGTAACGGCGCTGATCTCCGGCCTGACCATCGGAGGGAAGGCGCTGGGCAAGACCTTTGCCATCAGTCAGAGCACCCGCGTGGTTTTTTTCGCCGGGCGCTTTCTTCATCTTTTTCACCGCTCGTCCAAGTGACGGAGAGGAGCAAACACGTGATATTAGAGACCATCCAGTCCCCCGACGACGTCAAGAAACTGTCTCGGGCTGAGCTGGAGATTTTATGCGGTGAGCTGCGCCGTTTTTTGGTGGAAAACGTCTCACAGACCGGGGGGCATCTGGCCTCGAATCTGGGAGCCGTTGAGCTGACGGTAGCAATCCACCGGGTTTTTGACACCTCGCGGGACCGGCTCGTTTTTGACGTGGGGCACCAGTGCTACGTCCACAAGGCGCTGACTGGAAGGAAGGAGCTGTTCTCCACCCTGCGTCAGTTCGGCGGTCTCTCCGGCTTTCCAAAGCCATACGAAAGCCAGCATGACGCATTCATTGCCGGCCATGCCTCCAATTCCGTATCGGTGGCGCTGGGAATGGCCCGTGCAAGAACCCTGCAAAAGCAGGATTACGATGTACTTGCGCTGATCGGTGACGGGGCGCTGTCCGGCGGATTGGCCTATGAGGGACTGAACAACGCAGGGGCCTCCAAGGAGCCCATGATCGTCATTCTCAACGACAACGGAATGTCCATCAATCCCAACGTGGGTGCCATGTCCCGGCATCTGGCCCACATTCGTTCCAAACCCGCCTATTATCACTTCAAAAAGTGGTATCGCAGCCTGTTTGGAGAACAGCCCATGCGCAGCGGGCTGTATCGTTTCAATCATCGCCTGAAGTCCGCGCTGAAGCGAACCATCTGGCCCGGCAGCACTTTGTTTGAGGACATGGGCTTCACCTATCTGGGGCCTATCGACGGACACGATCTGGACAGGCTGTGCAACGTTTTGCAGTGGGCAAAGGAGCTGCGCAAGCCAGTCGTCGTCCATGTCAATACCATCAAGGGAAAGGGATATTCCTTTGCAGAGCAGAACCCCGGCAAGTTTCACGGCGTCGGCCCCTTTGACCCTGCCACCGGACTGCCCCTGAAAGCCGACGGCGAGAGCTTTTCCTCCGTGCTGGGAAAGACGCTTTGCGACTGCGCAGAGCGAGATTCCCGCGTCTGCGCCATAACAGCCGCCATGGCGGACGGGACGGGACTTCGCCCCTTTGCCAAGGCCTATCCGGAACGTTTTTTCGACGTTGCCATTGCGGAGGGACACGGTACGGCCATGGCCGGCGGAATGGCCAAGCAGGGACTCATCCCAGTATTTGCAGTATATTCCACTTTCCTGCAGCGCGGCTACGATATGCTGATTCACGATGTTGCCCTGCAAGGGCTCCACGTTGTTTTTGCCGTTGACCGGGCGGGATTGGTGGGTGCGGACGGAGAGACGCATCACGGCTGCTTCGACGCCCTGTTTCTCTCATCCATTCCCGGTTTTACCGTGTATTGCCCCTCAAATTTTGCGGAGCTGCGGCGGATGCTGCGCACCGCGCTGTTTGACTGCGAGGGACCCGTCGCCGTGCGCTATCCGCGGGGCGGAGAAGGCGCATTCCGTGAGGACTCGGGCACCGCACCGCTGGTTCGCCTGCGGGATGGCGGAGATGTGACACTGCTGACTTACGGCATTCTGATCAATGAAGCGCTGGGCGCCGCGGCGCTGCTGGAGAAAAAGGGTATTTCGGCAGAAGTCCTGAAGCTCAATCAGATCTCTCCTCTGGACGAGGACATTCTGCTTCCTTTTCTGCGGGGAAAGGCCCGCCTCCTTGTGGCGGAGGATGCCTTTGGAGTCGGCTGCGCCGGACAGCGAATCGCGGCCATTCTGGCGCAGAGCGGAGCGGCCCCCCAAAAACTGATCCTGCAGAATCTTGGAAAAACCTTTGCCCCGGCGGGTACGGTGGCACAGCTACAGCATAGCTACGGTCTGGACGCGGAGGGTATCGCGCGGGCCGTCACGGAGGCGATTTCTCATGAGCAATAAAACGCGGCTGGACGTTCTTCTGACCGAGCGCGGCCTTCAGGATAGCCGTCAAAAGGCGCAGGCCACCATTATGAGCGGTCTGGTGTTTGTGGACGGTCAGCGGGTGGACAAGCCCGGGACGGCGGTTTCCAATGACGCCAGGCTGGAGGTACGCGGAAATGTCCTGCCCTATGTGAGCCGGGGGGGACTGAAGCTGGAAAAAGCCATGGCCACGTTCCCCATCTCCCTGAAAGATGCCGTCTGCGGCGACATCGGCGCCTCCACCGGAGGGTTTACGGACTGTATGCTGCAAAACGGAGCCTCCAAGGTTTATGCCGTGGACGTCGGTTACGGACAGCTGGCATGGAAACTGCGCAGCGACCCGCGGGTCGTCTGTCTGGAGAGAACCAACGCCCGCTATCTGACCCATGAGCAGATACCGGACGAGCTGGATTTTGCTTCGGTGGATGTGAGCTTTATTTCCTTAAAACTGATCCTGCCGGCAGTGTGCGGGCTGCTGAAGGAAAGCGGCCATGTGGCCTGCCTTGTAAAACCGCAATTTGAGGCGGGACGGGAAAAGGTCGGTAAGAAGGGCGTGGTTCGGGACCCGGCCGTTCATGTCGAGGTACTGGAAAACTTCCTGAATCATGCAAAGGACTCCGGTTTTACAGTCATTGACATTACATACTCTCCCATCCGGGGCCCAGAGGGAAACATCGAATATCTGGGTTTTCTGGAAAAGGGGAGCCTTCCGGAACGAACATTCAATCTGCCCGCTTTGGTTGCGGAATCCCATCAGGTTTTAGAAGAACACGGGGGTGAATCGCTGTGAAAAAGATTATTCTCTGTCCCAATCCCAGCCGGGATGAAGATTTAAGCTGCACTCGGGAGGCGGCGGCGCTGCTTCAGGATATGGGGTTCCGGACGGTGGTTTGCTCACCCTTCCGGGATCAGAGAGACGGCAGTTTCGAGAATATGGACGCACGGCCTCTGACGGCGGAACTTCGCAGCAGCGATCTCCTGATTACCTTCGGCGGAGATGGAACGATTCTGCATCTTGCCAAGCTGGCCGCGATGAACAAGGTCCCCGTGCTGGGCATCAATATGGGCAGCCTGGGCTTTATCGCCGAGCTGGAGGCCACTGAGTTAGACGCACTAAAACGGCTCAGGGACTGGAACTTCGAGACGGAATCCCGCATGATGCTGGATGTCTCCGTGATCCGGGACGGCAAGCAGGTCTACACCAATCTGGGACTGAACGATGCCGTCATCCGGGAGGGCCCCATCTCCCACGTGATCCACCTCAGCATTGCATCGGACGGACATCATCTGGCGGACATCGCGGGGGACGGCGTCATCATTTCCACACCCACCGGTTCCACCGCATACTCGCTGTCTGCGGGAGGTCCCGTGGTGGAGCCCGTGGCGCAGGCGCTGGTGGTTTGCCCGATCTGTACGCATAATATGCGCTTTTCCTCCTATGTACTCTCTCCCGACCGGTCGCTGAGCATCGAACTGGACCGCAACGGCCGGAAACCGGTTTACCTCTGCGTGGATGAGAGCCGAGCCTTCGCACTGAAGCAGGACGATCACGTCTATGTGCGCAAATCCAAGTACGTCACAAAGCTCGTCCGCCTGACGGAAAAGAGCTTTTGTGAAATTTTCGCGAAGAAAATGTTACCGGGAGGGCAGAAGGATGAAAAATGATCGGCAGAGCAAGATCCTGGAAATCATTTCCGAGGAAAACATTGAAACGCAGGAGCAGCTGCTGGACCGCCTGCTGGCGCGGGGGATCAGCAGCACGCAGGCTACCATTTCCAGAGACATCAAGCAAATGCATCTGATCAAGGAGCCCATGGGTCAGGGCGTTTATAAGTATGCCGTGTCCGGCAACCGAACAAAGCTGAATTTCGCCGAAAAACTGAGAACAATCTTTCGCGAGAGCATTACCAGTATTGAGGCCGCCCAGAACATTGTAGTGGTCAAAACCATGCCCGGCCTGGCCTCGGCTGCCTGCGCCGCGCTGGACGATATGGGGATCAACTATATGCTGGGCAGTCTGGCAGGCGACGATACAGCCTTCCTTGTCATGAAGGACAACGACTCTGCCGCCATATTCTGCGAAGAAATCAAAGAAATGCTGTAAAATGACCGGGGCGGCGTCTGAAAAGGAGAGGACACCATGCTGGAGCTGCTGCACATCGAAAATATCGCGGTGATCGAATTGGCCGACATTCAGTTCGATTCCGGGTTCAACGCGCTGACCGGCGAAACAGGCGCGGGAAAATCTATCGTGATCGACGCCATGGAGGCCGTTCTTGGCGGCCGCACCTCCCGTGATCTGATCCGGACCGGGGCGGATCGCGCTTTTGTCAGCGCCGAATTTTCCGGCATCTCCGCCGACCTTCCGGTTCTCTCCGCCAACGGCATTCTGCCGGAGGAGGGGGGCGAGCTGCTGCTGCAGCGGGAGATTACCTCTGACGGACGGAATGTCTGCCGGGTCAACGGCAGGCCGGTGACGGTCTCGCAGCTGCGGGAGATCGGAAATCAGCTTCTGAATATCCACGGCCAGCACGACGGTCAGCAGCTTTTGGACGAGGAGCAGCATATCGTCTATCTGGATCGTTTCGGAAAAACGGGACCGGAGCTGGCAGCATATCAGAGCGCCTATTCTTCCATGGGGGCCCTGCGGGAACGCATTCGTTCTCTGCAGCTGGACGAGGCCGAAAAAAACCGAAGAATGGACAGCCTGCAGTTTCAGATCGATGAACTGGAGCGGGCCGAGCTGGAGCCGGGCGAGGAGGAAGAACTGCAAAAGCGCAGAAATCTTCTCCGGAACGGTGAAAAATATCTCTCTGCGCTGCAGGGCGCCGACGCCGCGCTGAACGGAGACGATGACGGAACCTCTGCCGGCGCAGTGTCCCTGCTGCGCAGCGCGCAGGAAATGCTGTCCTCCATCAAGCATCTGGACAACAGCTTGCAGGAACTGTATGAGCGATTGAACCAGAGCACCTGTGAAGTATATGACCTTGCCGAAATAATTCGGGATCAGCGAGAAAAATTTGAGTTTTCTCCCGAAGAATTGGACGAGGTGGAGAGCCGCTGCGATCAGCTGTATCGTCTGAAAAAGAAATATGGCGCCACAGAGGAAGATATGCTGGCTTACCTTGAAAAATGCAGGGAGGAGCTGGACGCAATCCAATCCGCCGACGATACGATTCAGAGACTGAAGTCCCAGCTGGAGAAATCCCGTGCGGACGTCTCCGCCAAAGGTTCCGCACTCCGGGCGGTTAGGCGCACTGCCGCCGCCGAGCTGGAGAAGCGCATCCTGCGGGAGCTACGGGATCTCGATATGAGGCACGTGCAGTTTTCCATCGCGTTCACAGAAAAGGAACCCGGCGCGGACGGCTGCGATTCCGTGCGTTTTCTGATGTCCGCCAATACCGGTGAAAATCTGAAATCCATCGCCAAAATCGCCTCCGGCGGCGAACTGGCCCGGATCATGCTGGCGTTGAAAAACGTTCTCGCGGAGCAGGAGGCGGTGGGAACGCTGGTTTTTGACGAGGTAGATACCGGCGTTTCGGGGAGAGCCGCGCAGAAGGTGGCGGAAAAGATGGCGCAGGTCAGTCGGCAGAAGCAGGTTCTCTGCGTGACGCACCTGCCTCAGCTGGCCGCCATGGCGGACACCCATTTTTCCGTTTCCAAGGGCGAAAAAAGCGGACGCACCTATACCAGCGTCGTACGCATGAACCGTGCGGAGCGGTGCGGCGAGCTGGCGCGGCTGACCGGCGGCAGCAGACTCACCGATGCCATGCTGCAGAGCGCAGGGGAACTTCTGGATGAAGCAGAGGCATATAAAAAGGGCCTGTAAACCGTTTTTACGGACTTTTTCTTCGGAAGTGTTGACATTTTCCCGAAAATCGGATAGACTATCCGCTGTATACAGCGACGATGCAGAAGAGTACCTGCGGTTTGCCTGCAAAGAGAGCCCCCGGATGGTGAAAGGGGGAGAGGCGGCCGCGGCGAATACACTGCGGAGCTGGCACCCAAACGGCTTTTTGCTCAGTAGGCGTGCTCCGGGTGCGCCCGTTATCGCGCAGGAGTTTGATGGAACTCCGCGAGGTGTCCGTCCGCGAGGACGGCACGAACCAGAGGTGGTACCGCGTACGTTTTGTACGCCCTCTGTCCTGCCGGACAGAGGGCGTTTACTCTGTCACAGATGACGAAAGGAAGTATATAGAAATGACTTGCTATGACGAATTGGTAGCCAGAGGACTGATTGCGCAGGTAACCGACGAAAACGAGATCAAAGACCTGATCAACAACGGAAAAGCGGTATTTTATATCGGCTTCGATCCGACGGCAGACAGCCTCCACGTGGGACATTTCATGGCCCTGTGCCTGATGAAGCGTCTCCAGATGGCCGGAAACCGTCCCATCGCGCTGATCGGCGGCGGCACCGGTTATATCGGCGACCCCTCCGGCCGCAGCGATATGCGGTCCATGATGACGCCCGAGACCATCCAGCACAACTGCGACTGCTTCAAGAAGCAGATGGAGCGATTCATTGACTTCGGCCCCGGAAAGGCCATGATGGTCAACAATGCCGACTGGCTGCTGAAGCTCAACTACGTCGATCTGCTCCGCGAGGTCGGCGCATGCTTCTCCGTAAACAATATGCTGCGCGCGGAGTGCTATAAGCAGCGTATGGAGAAGGGCCTGAGCTTCCTCGAATTCAACTACATGATCATGCAGTCTTACGACTTCTATCATATGTTCCAGACCCTCGGCTGCAATATGCAGTTCGGCGGAGACGACCAGTGGAGCAATATGCTGGGCGGCACGGAGCTCATCCGCAAAAAGCTGGGCAAGGATGCCTATGCCATGACGATCACGCTGCTGATGAATTCCGAGGGCAAGAAGATGGGAAAGACCGCCAATGGCGCCGTCTGGCTGGATCCCGCCAAGACCAGCCCCTTTGAATTCTACCAGTACTGGCGGAACGTCGGAGACGCCGACGTGCTCAAGTGCATCCGTATGCTGACCTTCCTGCCGCTGGAACAGATCGACGAAATGGATCACTGGGAGGGCAGCCAGCTGAATCGCGCCAAGGAGATTCTCGCTTTCGAGCTGACCAAGCTGGTACACGGCGAGGAGGAGGCCCGCAAGGCCGAGGAGACTGCCAGGGGGCTGTTTGCCGGCGCGGGCTCTCTGGAGCATATGCCCACCACGGAGCTGTCTGCCGATCAGTTTGAGGGCGGGAAGATCGGCGCCATGAGCCTGCTGGTCGCCTGCGGACTGTGCGCCTCCAACGGCGAAGCCCGCCGCCTGATCCAGCAGGGCGGCGTCACTGTGAATGACCGGAAGATCGCAGGGATCGAGGCCGCCTTCGATCAGGGAGACTTTTCCGGCGAAGGCGTAATCATCAAAAAAGGCAAAAAGGTCTTTCACCGGGCACTGCTGAAATAATTTGCAATCATCAAAGCAGCGGCTGCCGCATTCTGCGGCCGGCCGCTGCTGCGCTGAAATAAAACAAAAGGAAAGCAATCAATGATTACAGTCAATGACGTCAGTTTGAATTTTACGGGCCAAAGTCTGTTCAAGCATGTCGACCTGAAATTTACGCCGGGCAACTGCTACGGCATCATCGGAGCCAACGGCGCCGGAAAAACGACCTTCCTGCGCATCCTCTCCGGCGATCTGGAACCTTCTTCCGGCGAGGTCATCATTCCGGCCAACGAGCGGATGTCCGTTCTCAAGCAGGACCATTTCCAATACGATCAGTATACGGTTCTGGATACGGTCATCATGGGCAACCAGCATTTGTACGATGTGATGAAGGAGAAAGATGCCCTGTACGAAAAGCCGGATTTCTCGGACGAGGACGGCGTGAAGGCCTCAGAGCTGGAGGCTGAGTTTGCGGACATGGACGGCTGGGAGGCCGAATCCAATGTCAGCCGTCTGATTCAGGGCCTGGGCCTCTCCAACGACATTCTGTACAGCGAAATGAGCAGCCTGACCGCAAAGGAAAAGGTGAAGGTTCTGCTGGCGCAGGCATTGTTCGGCAAGCCTGACATCATTCTTTTGGACGAGCCCACCAACCATCTGGATCTGGCCGCCATCGAGTGGCTGGAGGACTTTCTGATGGAGTACGAGGGGCTGATTTTGGTGGTTTCCCACGACCGCTATTTTCTGAACACCGTCTGCACCAGCATCGTGGATGTGGACTACGGCCAGATCAAGATGTATGTGGGCAACTACGATTTCTGGTATCAGTCCAGCCAGCTGGTTCAGAAGATGATGCGCGATCAGAACAAGAAAAACGAAGAGAAGATCAAAGAGCTTCAGAGCTTTATTGAACGCTTCTCCGCCAATAAGTCCAAATCCAAGCAGGCCACCTCCCGGCGCAAGCTGCTGGACAAGCTGTCCGTGGAGGAAATGCCTGCCTCCTCCCGCCGCTATCCCTTCGTGGGCTTCACCATGGACAGAGAACCTGGCAAGGAAATTCTGACGGTGGAGAATCTCTCCAAGACGATAGACGGGGTCAAGATTCTGGACAACGTGTCCTTCCGGGTCAACAAGGGGGACAAGATCGCCTTTGTCGGTGAAAATGAGCTGGCCAAGACCATCTTCTTCAAGATCATTATGGGCGAAGAAGAACCCGACGAGGGCAGCTATAAGTGGGGAACCACCATTACCACCAGCTACTTCCCGCTGGACAACTCCGCGTTTTTCAACGACTGTAATCTGAATCTGGTGGAGTGGCTCAGCCAGTATACCCACGAAACCACGGAGTCCTTCATGCGCAGCTTTCTGGGGCGGATGCTTTTCTCCGGAGACGACGTATACAAGCCGGTCAAGGTGCTCTCCGGCGGTGAAAAAGTCCGCTGTATGCTGTCCCGCATGATGCTGTACGGCTCCAACGTGCTGGTGCTGGATCAGCCCACCAACCATCTCGATCTGGAGTCTATCACGGCTGTCAACGACGGTCTGATCGATTACAAGGGCGTGCTTCTGTTTTCCTCGCACGATCATGAATTTGTTCAGACCATTGCCAACCGAATCATGGAGTTTGTCCCCGGTGGCCTGATCGACAAGGCCTGCACGTATGATGAATATATTGAGGAGCATCGCGACCGGATGCTGACCCAGATAGAAGGGTAATCAGACAGCAGGACGGTCTGCCCATAGGCAGACCGTCCTGCTGTTTTGCTGCGAACCAGATTCAGGATTCCGCCAGCGGAATCCCGTACTTGACCAAGACGGTTTTCAGCCGCTCCGCGTTGGCCGCCGAAGGCTCGCAGAGGGGAAGACGCAGCTTTCCCACGGACAGGCCCGCCAGATTCAGCGCCGTCTTTACAGGGATCGGATTCACCTCGCAGAACATGGCGTCGAAGAACTCCTTCAGGTAAAGCTGCAGCGCTCCGGCGGTGCGGAAATCGTTCTCCATGCACAGCCGGACCAGGCGGTGCATTTCGGCAGGCAGCAGATTTGCCGCCACGGAGATGACGCCGCGGCCGCCCAGCGCGCAGATGGGCACCGTCTCGTCGTCGTTGCCGGACCAGATGTAAAAATCCTCCGGGCACAGATTCCGGGTTTTTTGTATGCTGCCGAGATTGCCGGAGGCCTCTTTGACACCCAGAATATTTGGGTGCCTTGCCAGCACAGCGTAGGTTTCAGGAGCGATGGTCACGCCGGTGCGGGAGGGAACGTCGTAGAGAATAACAGGGGAGTCCACGGTATCCGCAATGGCCTCGTAGTGCCGGATTAACCCCTGCTGTGTCGCCTTGTTGTAATACGGCGTTACGATCAGCAGACCGTCGGCGCCGGCGGACTCCGCGTCGCGGGAAAGGGCGATGGCATTTTCCGTATTGTTGGAGCCCGTGCCGGCGATGACGGGAATCTTTCCGTCCACGTAATGGATCACATATTCCACCGTCCGCATCCGCTCCTGATAGGTCATGGTGGAGGCCTCTCCCGTGGTGCCGCAGACGATGATGGCGTCCGTACCTCCCTGAAGCTGGTAATCGATGAGGCGTCCCAGCGCCGGAAGGTCGACCGTTTCATTCGTGAAGGGCGTTACGATTGCAACGCCAGAACCTGTAAAGATAGGTTCCTTCACATAAAACAACTCCTTGCATTTTGAATTGGCAGCAAAGACGGGGCCTCCGCTGCTCTGCGGAGACCCCGGCTCATTTGTGAATGAAGTTATTTCGCGAGGATATATCCCTTTTTGCACAGCAGCTCGGCCAGAAGTACCGCTCCGCCCGCAGCGCCCCGCAGGGTGTTGTGGCTCAGGCACACAAACTTATAGTCATACTGCGTGTCGGGACGAAGTCTGCCGATGGAAACCGCCATGCCGTGTTCCAGATTGCGGTCCAGCCGCGTCTGGGGACGATCCGGCTCCTCAAAGTAATGGAGGAACTGCTTGGGCGCGGAGGGCAGCTCCAGCTCCTGCGCAGGCCCGCGGAAGGAGGCCCAGTCCTCGCGGATCTGTTCCATGCTCGGCTTGCAGCCGTCGGCAAACTTCATGAAGCAAGCCGCCATATGGCCGTCCTGACAGGCCACACGGAAACACTGCGCCGTGATGGAGGGGCTGTCGGCCTTGACAATTTTGCCGTCCTCCACATGGCCCCAGAGCTTCAGAGGCTCCTGCTCGGATTTCTCCTCCTCACCGCCGATGTAGGGGATGCAGTTGTCGACCATCTCGGGCCACCGCTCAAAGGTCTTTCCGGCACCGGAAATGGCCTGATACGTGCAGACCAGCACGCGATCCAGTCCGTATTTCCGCAGGGGATTCAGCGCCGGAACGTAGCTCTGCAGCGAACAGTTGGATTTTACGGCGATGAAGCCCCGCTTTGTGCCCAGCCGCGTCGATCACGGCGATGTGGTCGGCGTTGATCTCGGGGACAACCATGGGGACGTCCTCCGTCCAGCGGTTGGCGCTGTTGTTGGAGACCACCGGGCATTCCAGTCTGGCATATTTTTCCTCCAGAGCCTTGATCTCCTCTTTCTTCATGTTGACTGCGCAGAATACGAAATCCACCGTGGATGCGATTTTCTCGGCGTCGGCCTCCGCGTCCATGACTACCAGCTTCTTTGCCTCCTCAGGCATGGGAATGTCCAGCGCCCAGCGGCCCGCCAGCGCATCTTCGTAGGTTTTGCCTGCGCTGCGCCCGCTTGCCGCAATGACGGTGAGTTCGAACCAGGGATGATTTTCCATCAGAGTGATAAATCTCTGGCCAACCATGCCCGTTCCGCCGATAATGCCAACTTTGTACTGCTTCATCGTATGTTCCTCCTGCTGCATTGTTGAATTCCGCGGCCCTGTCGATAAAGGTTGCATTGAGGCCCCGCGGTGTATTATAATAATTAAATGATTGGACTGTGCCCAAGATGTGTTTTTCCATCACGGACATTTGTGTTTATGGTAGCATACTTTCCCTGATTCGTCAAGGGTTGGAGCATAGGGAGGATGTATGAAAAAATATCTTTTAATGGTTCTGTTTGTTGTGACATTTTTTGCGGCGACGTCTGTTTCGGCTTATGCACTGACCAACAACACCGTGAAGGTGGGGCTGAAATACGGCAGCAGCGCCCTGTTTTCGGCAAACCTTGAAAATCAGACCGGCAGCGGATACTCCTTTGGTTATTATGATTCGGACCGGAGTTTTGTGACGCTTGGCTCCACAGGGCAGACGGCGATCTCCGTAACTGCGGCTGGCACGATCTATATGAGCGGCACTGGAGTATACTCCGCTTCCTCTGCGGATTCCGCGGTCACGATTGGCCCATGGCATGTGCAGGCGGACGCCGCCTACGGAAGCTATCAGGAGGCCGCAGCGGCAGCCTCTGCTTACGCGGGGGGCTATCCGGCTTATATCTCTGGCGCCTTCTATGTCCGCGTCGGGTGCTATCCGTCCTCCGCGGACGCAGCTTCCGCCGCAGCGTCAATGGGCATTTCCGGCACGGCTGTCTCCTCCGGAAATACAGGCGTACTGGTCACAGTTACGAAAACCTCCACGGTCCTGTTCGAGTTCGACTGCCAGGGCCTGCGGAATCTGGGGATTCAGCCGGACGGGCAGGGGAGTGCCTCCGTCACATGGTTCAAGGGCTATCGGTATTATGGCGGTTTTGAATATGCCCGCATCACCGGAGGCAACATCAACGTCCTCAACGTCGTGGGACTGGAGGATTACGTCCGGGGCGTCATCCCCTATGAGATGAGCGGCAGCTGGCCTGCCGAGGCGCTGAAGGCACAGGCCGTCTGCGCCCGAACCTATGTGTGCGCACAGACGAAGCACCTCAACTCCTATGGATTCGACGTCTGCAATACGACCGACTGTCAGGTGTATCAGGGAGTTGGCAACGCGACGGCAGTAAGCAACGGCGCCGTGGATGCCACCGCCGGACAGTGCCTTTATTTCAATGGCAGTCTGATCGGCGCCAATGCCGTCTACTTTTCCTCGGACGGCGGAGCCACTGAGGACGCAGCCAATGTGTGGGGAAACGGCATCGACTATCTGGTCGGGAAAAAGGACCCCTACGAGGCTACAATTTCCATTCCCAATTACAGCTATACAACCTCCTATACGACCTCGCAGCTGACGTCCATCCTTCGGGCAAAGGGCTACGGCAGCAAGATCGGAACTGTCAGCGGTGCATATGTCTCAGCCTTCACCGGCATGGGCAACGTCTATAAGGTCACATTCACGGATACGGCAGGAAAAACGCTGACAGTGAAGGGCGAAACGTGCCGGACAATTTTTTACAGCAGTACATACGGAAAGTCGGTACGGAGTATGCGATTCACCATCAACGGGGCCTCCGGCGGGGGGCAGACAGCCTCCGGCAGTTACTACGTGAACGGAAATTCTTCGACGCTGGACTCTCTTGGCGGGGTTTCCGCAATCTCAGGCAGCGGCAGCGTCGGAACGCTTCCGGATTCCGGCCTTTATGTGATTACTTCCTCCGGAAAAGAGGCCGCATCTGCCGGGAGCGACACGGCCGCGCCGTCCTCCTCCAGCGGAGACATCACCATCACGGGCACTGGCAGCGGGCACAATGTCGGCATGAGCCAATACGGCGCCTACGCCATGGCCAAGCAGGGGATGTCTTATACAGATATTCTGAATTTTTATTATACAAACGTCACCATCGGCTGACAGATAGGATTAGAGCATGAAAACCAGCGATTTTTATTATGAACTTCCCAAAGAATTGATTGCCCAGACACCCATCGAAAAAAGAGACGCCTCCCGGCTTCTGACGCTGGACCGGCAGACCGGCAAAACTGAGCATCATCATTTTTATGAGCTTCCCCAGTTTCTCAGACCCGGAGATTGCCTGATTCTCAATGATTCCCGCGTTCTTCCGGCGCGCCTTCTGGGGCAGCGCCTCCCCGGTGGAGGCGCCTGTGAGGTGCTGCTGCTCATTGACCGCGGTGACCGCGTCTGGGAGTGTCTGGTGCGTCCCGGCAAAAAAATGCGGGTTGGCGCCAAGCTGTCCTTCGGAAACGGAGAACTGACCGCCGAGATCATAGACGAGGTGGAGGGCGGAAATCGTCTGGTTCGGTTCGACTATGAGGGGATTTTTCTGGAGGTGCTGGAGCATCTGGGAAAGATGCCTCTACCGCCGTATATCAAGGAGGAACTCGCGGATCAGGAGCGGTATCAGACCGTGTATTCCAAAGTGCTGGGCAGCGCCGCTGCGCCTACGGCCGGGCTGCATTTTACGCAGGACCTGCTCAGGCAGATCGGCGATATGGGCGTCGGGATTGGCTATGTGACGCTCCATGTCGGGCTTGGAACCTTCCGCCCGGTGAAGGAAGACGACATTGAGAGCCACGAAATGCATCAGGAGTACTGCATCATCCCGCAGGAGACCGCCGATCTCATCAACCGGACAAAGGCCGGGGGAGGGCGCTGCATCTGCGTGGGAACCACCTCCTGCCGTACGCTGGAATCATGGGCGGCAGAGGACGGAACCATGAAGGCCAGCGCCGGCTGGACCGGAATTTATATTTATCCGGGATACCGCTTCAAGGTCATGGATGCGCTGATCACCAATTTCCATCTGCCGGAATCCACGCTGATTATGCTGGTTTCGGCTTTTGCGGGACGCGAGCATATTCTGGACGCCTACAATGAGGCGGTCCGCGAGCGGTATCGGTTCTTCAGTTTTGGAGATGCCATGCTGATCTCATAATATCCCGGTTTCGCCGCGAAAATAACAAATAAGAGAGAGTCACTATGTTTAAAGTAATCAAAACCGAGGGCTGCGCCCGGCGCGGCGAATTTTCCTGCGCTCATGGCGGAACGGTACAGACTCCCGTATTTATGAACGTGGGTACGCAGGCGGCCATCAAGGGCGGCGTTTCCGCCCATGATCTCAGGGAGATCGGCTGTCAAATCGAATTGTCCAATACCTATCATCTGCACCTGAGGCCCGGCGATCAAATCGTTCGTCAGATGGGCGGCCTGCATAAATTCATGGACTGGGACGGCCCCATTTTGACGGACTCCGGCGGTTTTCAGGTGTTTTCCCTGGCCTCGCTGCGAAAGATCAAGGAAGAGGGCGTTCATTTCTCCTCCCATAT
>Ga0268360_1002411_pt1 | contig 14767 bp, 11 predicted proteins | sample BioMet11_FD_192465 | JGI IMG/M metagenome (GOLD analysis project Ga0268360, IMG submission 192465) | Sewage microbial communities from Oakland, California, United States - Biofuel 11 (Illumina Assembly) | ecosystem: Engineered > Wastewater > Sewage > Unclassified | place: USA: California... | reverse complement strand
GTAGGCGATGCAGGCCGCGAGGCTCTTCTTGCTTACCGCCTTCTTGATGTAGTCGCACAGGCCCTGGGTAGCCCGGCTCACCACGAGGCTGTTCATGCGGTTGTAGCCCCCGCCGATCACGCCGCGCAGGCCCCCGGTGCCGAACTCGAGGTCCCGGTAGAAGCGGTCCTCGAGCTCCTTCCAGTCGCCGGACTTCAGCAGCTCCTCCACCTCGGCGCGGAAGCCCGCGTCGGTCTCCTTGGCGATGTAGTCCTTGGCTCTCGACTCGATTGCGGCTCGGTCCATGGTCGACTCCTTATAGGTATTCTAATAGATCGAGGGGCCGCGCGAGTAGCGCGTCCGCCCCGGCTTCCCGGAGCTCCGCCTCGCCCCGGAAGCCCCAGAGGGCCCCGAGGGCGAGGAAGCCCGCCGCCTTGGCCGTCTTCATGTCCACCCCCGAGTCCCCGAGGTAGGCCGTCTCGGAAGGCGCGGCTCCGGCGCGGGAGGCGGCGTCGAGGGCCGAGGCCGGGTCGGGCTTCCGCGGGAACTGGGTAGTCTCGCCCCGCACGACGGCGAAGCCCACGTCCGGGAAGAGCCCGGCGACGACCTTCTTCGTGAGGGCGTCCGGCTTGTTGGAGACGACCACGAGCGCCGTCCCCCTCGCGCCGAGCTCCGCGAGGAGCCCGGGCATCTCCGGGTAGGGCCGCGTCTCCTCGAGGCAGCGCTCCGCGTAGTCCCCCGCGGCCTCGGCCCTGGCCGACTCGACGTAGTCGGCGCCCCGGAGCTCCGGCGGCAGGGCCCGGGTCACCAGGTTCCGGAAGCCGTCGCCCACCATGAGCTTGTAGCTCTCTATCCCGTGCTCCGGGAGTCCCCGCCGGGAGAGCATCCTGTTCACGGCCCCAGCGAGATCCCCGATTGTGTCCGCGAGGGTGCCGTCCAAATCGAATACCACTGCCTTCTTCATCGCCTCACAAGTATCCCGAAGAGGGCGAGGGAAGGTCAAGGAAGCTCGGGCGGATTGCGGCGCTCCGCCGCTTCGGTCTAGACTCCCGGCCGTGGGAACCAAAGCAGCCGCGGGCGGCGCTACTCCCTCGCCCCGCAGGGATGCCCGGGCCGGAGACGAGGGCTTCCGCGCCTTCTACTCCGAAGCCTTCGGCGAGCGCTGGCCCGGCCTCGAGGCCGCCCTCTCTGGCCCGGCCGACGCGGTCGCGTTCTCCGTCGCCGAAGGCGCCGAACCCTACTACCTGGACTCGGCCTCGGTGTTCGCGGCCTCGAGCCTGCCCCTGTCCCCGGGCTCTCGGGTCCTCGACGCCTGCGCCGCCCCCGGAGGCAAGAGCCTGGTCCTCGCCTCCCGCCTCCCCGATGGGGCGCGCCTCGAGGCGAACGAGCTGTCCTCGGATCGCCGACGTCGCCTGCGGGACGTCCTCGATCGCCACGTGCCCGAGCCCCTGAGGCGGCGGATCGAGGTCTCGGGCCGCGACGCCGCCGCCATGTGCCGCTCCTTCGAGTCCTCCTTCGACGCCATCCTCCTCGACGCCCCCTGCTCCAGCGAGCGCCACGTCCTCGCCGATCCCTCCGCCATGGCCCAGTGGCGCCCGGCCAGGACGAGGAGCCTGGCCTCCCGGCAGTGGGCCCTCCTCTCGTCGGCCCTGATCATGCTCAAGCCCGGGGGCTGGCTCGTCTACTCCACCTGCGCCCTGTCGCCCCAGGAGAACGATGGGGTCGCGGGCAGGGCCCTCCGCAAGCTCGGCGACGCCATCGAGATCGACCGTTCCCTGACCTCCCCCCGCGGCGAGCCGACGGAGTACGGGGTCTCCATTCTGCCGGACCGGGCCGGAGGCGCGGGGCCGATGTACGTGTGCCGCCTCCATCGGCTTCTATAAACAGAAGCCATTTCGTAGAAAAAATGAAGGAAAAATACGAAAAATATGTATTTTTATTCTATATTCTACTAATTGCGTTTGACACGGCGAGTCATACTAACTAATATTCACCGATTATTTCAGGTTAGGAGGACAGTCATGAAACGCATCGGAATCGCTCTCACGACCCTCGCCCTGCTCGCCCTCGTCTTCACGAGCTGCGGCGCCAAGAAGCCCACCGTCGTCAAGTTCGGCGTCTTCGAGCCCATGACCGGCGCCAACGCCGGCGGCGGCGCCCTCGAGGTGGAGGGCATCAAGCTCGCCAACCAGCTCTACCCGACCGTCAAGGTGGGGGACAAGGAATACAAGATCGAGCTCGTCGTCGCCGACAACAAGTCCGACAAGGTCGAGGCCGCCAACGCCGCCCAGCGCCTCGTCGACAAGGAGAAGGTCCAGGTCGTCCTCGGCTCCTGGGGCTCCTCCCTCTCTATGGCCGCGGGCCCGATCGTGAAGGACAAGAAGGTCCCGGCCATCGGCCTGTCCTGCACGAACCCCCTCGTGACCAAGGACAACGACTTCTACTTCCGCGTCTGCTTCATCGATCCCTTCCAGGGCACCGTCATGGCCAACTACGCCTTCAACAACGTGAAGGCCAAGAAGGCCGTCATCATCCGCGAGGTGTCCAACGACTACTCCGTGGGCCTCGCCAAGTTCTTCGAGGACTCCTTCAAGAAGCTCACCGGCGACGACAAGTCCATCCTCGCCGAGCTCAACTACAACACCGGCGACCAGGACTTCTCCGCCCAGCTCACCGAGGTCAAGAAGTACAAACCCGACGTCATCTTCGCCCCCGGCAACTTCACCGAGAGCGCCCTCATCATCAAGCAGGCCCGGGAGCTTGGGATCAAGACCCCCTTCCTCGGCGGCGACACCTGGGAAACGCCTGAGTTCATCGACGTGGGCAAGAAGGCCGTCGAGGGCGCCGTGTTCTCCACCTTCTTCGCCACCGAGGTGCCCATAACCGACACCAGCAAGACCTTCCTCGACGAGTACCGCAAGCAGTACCAGAAGGAGCCCGCGGCGGTGACCGCCCTCGGCTTCGACGGCTACCTCGTCGCCCGGGACGCCATCCAGCGCGCCGGCACCTTCGACACCTCGAAGATCCGCGACGCGATCAACGCCACGAAGGATTTCCCCGGCGCCGCCGGAGTCATCAACTTCGACGCCGACCGCAACGCCACGAAGGACGCGGTCATAAAGACGGTCAAGGGCGGGAAGTTCAGCTACCTGACCACCGTCAAGCCCTGATAGGCGACTGGCGCGGGGCGCCCGCCGCCTAGCGGCCGGCCCCCCCGGGGAAGCCGGGCGGGGCCGTGCGTCCCTCCGGGCGCTCGGCGCCGCTCGGCATAGCCCCGGGCGGCGCTTTCGTGAGCCCGCCTTCCGGGTATATACTCGGACCCTGATCCTTTTCCCCACGAGCGAGGTCCCATGACCCTGACGCTTTTCCTCCAGCAGCTGGCCAACGCCCTGTCCCTCGGGAGCCTCTACGCCCTGATCTCCATCGGCTACACCATGGTCTACGGCATCCTGAGGCTCATCAACTTCGCCCACGGCGACGTGTTCATGCTCGGCGCCTACCTGGCTTTCTACGGCGCGGGCATGTTCCTCCTCCCCTGGTGGGCCTCGGTCGTCATAGCCATCGTCCTCACGACCCTCTTCGGCATCGGCCTCGAGCGGACCGCCTACCGGCCGCTGCGCGACTCCCCCAAGATCTCCATCATGGTGAGCGCCATCGGCGCCTCCTTCCTCCTCGAGAGCCTCGGCACCGTGGTCTTCGGCGGCCGCCCCAAGGGAGTGCAGGTCCCCGACGTCCTCAACACCGTCGTGAACATGGGCGGCGTCTCTGTCCTCTCGGTGAGCCTCGTGATACCCGTGGTCACCTTCGCGGCCCTGGCCATCCTGCTCTGGATCGTGAACCGGACCAAGACCGGCATGGCCATGCGCGCCGTCTCCACCGACCTGGACGCTGCCAGGCTCATGGCCATCGACGTGAACAAGATTGTCTCCTTCACCTTCGGCATGGGCTCCTTCCTCGCCGCTCTGGGCGGCATCCTCTGGTCCTACAAGTACCCCCAGCTCAACCCCCTCATGGGCATGATGCCCGGCATCAAGTGCTTCATCGCGGCCGTCGTCGGGGGGATCGGGAACATCGCCGGCGCGGTCCTGGGCGGGTTCCTCCTCGGCTTCCTGGAGCTCATGATCGTGGCCTTCTTCCCGCAGCTCTCGGGGTACCGGGACGCCTTCGCCTTCGTGCTCCTCATCATCGTCCTCCTCGTGAAGCCTACTGGCCTCCTTGGCAAGAACCAGACCGAGAAGGTGTGACGCCATGAAACTGAAGCGCAACAACATCTGGACAATAGCGGCTATAGCGGCCTTCGCCGTCCTCCTCGTGGTGGTGGACCTCTTCCTAGACTCCTACACGAAGCGCATCTTCAACCTCTGCGCCGTCTACGTGGTCCTGGCCCTATCCCTCAACCTGATCAACGGCTTCACCGGCATGTTCTCCCTGGGGCACGCGGGATTCATGGCCGTGGGCGCCTACGTGAGCGCGCTCCTCACCATGACCGCCAACCAGAAGGACATGAACTTCTTCCTCACCCCCATCGTGCCCTTCCTGCACAACCTCACGCTGCCCTTCCTCCCGGCCCTCCTCATAGCGGGCCTGGTGGCGGCCCTGATCGGCTTCATCATCGGCGCCCCGGTCCTCCGGCTCCACGACGACTACCTGGCCATAGCGACCCTGGGCTTCGCGGAGATCATCAGGGTCCTCATCACAAACTTCCAGCCCATAACCAACGGGGCCCAGGGGCTCAAGGGGCTGCCCAAGTACGCGACCACCTGGTGGGTCTGGGGCTGCGCAGCCCTGGCCACGATCTTCATGATCCTCCTCATGCGCTCGAGCTACGGCCGGGCCATCAAGGCGGTGCGGGACGACGAGATAGCCGCCGAGGCCATGGGGGTGAACGTCTTCCACGTGAAGGTCGTGAGCTTCACGGTCTCGAGCTTCATGGCGGGGGTCGGAGGCGCCCTCATGGGGCACATGATCACCACCATCGACCCCAAGATGTTCACCTTCGTCCTCACCTACAACATCGTGCTCATCGTCGTCCTCGGCGGCTCCGGCTCGATCTCCGGCTCGGTCATCGGCGCGGTGGCCGTGACCATCGGCATGGAGCTCCTGCGCTTCCTCGACGAGCCCATTGACCTCGGGCTCTTCACCATCCCCGGCATCCCGGGAGTCCGCATGGTGGTGTTCTCGATCCTCCTCATGGCGGTGGTCATCTTCCGCCAGCGGGGGCTCATGGGCACCAAAGAGCTTTCCTGGCGCATGGTGGAGGACGCCTTCCGCAACTCCGGGCTCTTCCCCAGGGAGAAGCGCCCCCTCGAGGGCGGAGATAAGGGAGGCCGGCTATGAGCGGCGCCGAAACCATCCTCAAGACCGAAGGGGTCTTCATGCGCTTCGGCGGCCTGACCGCCGTGTCGGACCTCAACGTCGAGATCAAGAAGAACGAGATCGTGGGCCTCATCGGCCCCAACGGCGCGGGCAAGACCACGGCCTTCAACGTGGTCACCGGCATGTACAAGCCTTCGGAAGGCCGGGTCCTCTTCAGGGACAAGGATATAACCGGCAAGAAGCCCCACCAGATCACCGCCCTCGGCATCGCCAGGACCTTCCAGAACATCCGCCTCTTCCGGGAGATGGACGTCCTCGAGAACGTCCTCGTGGGCTGCAACCTCGGCATGAAGTCGGGGCTCTTCCAGTCGACCCTCCACCTCCCCTGGTACCTCAAGAAGGACGAGGCCGCCCGGGAGCGGGCCATGGCCCTCCTCGATGAGGTCGGCCTCGCCGACCACGCGGGCGACAGCGCCACGAGCCTGCCCTACGGCAAGCAGCGCCGCCTCGAGATCGTCCGGGCCCTGGCCACCGAGCCGACCCTCCTCCTCCTGGACGAGCCGGCTGCCGGCATGAACCCCCAGGAGTCCCTGGACCTCATGGAGTTCATCCGCGCCATCCGGGGCAAGTACAACCTGTCGATCCTCCTCATCGAGCACCACATGCAGGTGGTCATGGGGGTCTGCGAGCGGATGTACGTCCTCGACTACGGGAATACGATAGCCCAGGGCGGGCCCGAGGCGATCAAGCGCGATCCAAAGGTGATCGAAGCCTACTTGGGGGTGGAGTGAAATGCTGAAGATTGAAGGTCTCTCGGTCCACTACGGCGGGATCCACGCCCTCCAGGGCATCGACCTCGAGGTGCCCGACGGCAAGATCGTCACCCTCATCGGGGCCAACGGCGCGGGCAAGAGCACGACCCTCAAGACCATCGTCGGCCTCGTGAAGGCCACTGGCGGGTCGGTCTCGTGGAACGGCGAAACCCTCACCGGCCGGGCGACCAAGGACATCGTCTCCCAAGGGGTAGTCCTGGTGCCCGAGGGCCGGCGGGTCTTCCCCAACCTCTCGGTGGACGAGAACCTCTCCCTGGGCGCCTACGCGCGGGACGACAAGCCCGACATCGCCGCGAACCGTAGGCGGGTCTTCGAGCTCTTCCCCCGACTCCAGGAGCGCAAGGGCCAGAAAGCCGGGACCCTCTCGGGAGGCGAGCAGCAGATGCTCGCCGTAGGCCGCGCCCTCATGGCCCAGCCCAAGGTCCTCATGATGGACGAGCCCTCCCTCGGCCTGGCGCCCCTGGTCGTCAAGATGATCTTCGACATCGTGCGGGAGATCAACCGCTCCGGCACGACGGTACTCCTAGTCGAGCAGAACGCCAAGGCCGCCCTGGAGATAGCCGACTACGGCTACGTCCTCGAGACCGGCCGCATCACCCTGCAGGGCCTCGGCAAAGAGCTCCTGGCGAACGACGGCGTGCGCAAGGCCTACTTGGGGGAGGCGCAGTAGCCGATAACCCAGGCGCGCCAGCGCCTGGGGGCGTCGCCCGGCCCTCCCCGGGTGGGTGAAGTCTAGCCCCCGGCGTTCTGTCTATCCATTTTTTTATGCATAAAATTTCTTTTTCTATTATTGACAGTCACCCCGGTCGATACTATATCTGGTAGGTGTTTGCGCCAGTTCCCCCCAACCAGTGGGGGTGCCAGTCGCAAATTCTATACCAAATAAGGTGAACGATGCGCTGTCCCCACTGCGGAAGCCTAGACGACAAAGTTATCGATAGCAGGACTCTAGCCAACGGCGAGAGCATACGCCGACGGAGGGAGTGCACGTCCTGCGGCCTCCGCTTCACCAGCTACGAAAGGATCGAGGAGAAGCCCCTGATGGTCGTCAAGCGCGACGGCCGTCGCGAGCCCTTCGAGCGGACCAAGCTCGAGCGGGGGATCATCCGCGCCCTGGAGAAGCGGCCGGTATCCCAGCTGTCCATCGAGAATCTGGTGAACGAGATCGAGGACGAGGCCGCCCAGAAAGGGAAGACCTCCAACGAGATCCCGAGCCCCGAGCTCGGCGAGATGGTCCTCCGTCGCCTCGACAGGCTGGACAAGGTGGCGTACATACGCTTCGCGTCGGTGTATAGGAAATTCGAGACTATGGACGAGTTCCTGCGGGAGATCGAGCGCTTGGCGGGCGAGGAGCCCAGCCGCGCCCGAGAGGCGGGGAGCGAGGGAGGACGATGATGGCCGGACAGCAGATATTCCCCGAGTGGAAAACCATCCTCGGCACCTCCTCCAAGGAGTCCTTACCGACCAGGCACGTGGTGAAGCGCTCCGGCGAGGTCCAGCGCTACGACCGCGCCAAGATCGAGTCCGCCGTGGCCAAGGCCTTCGCGGCGGTGGGCGAGAGCCTGGGCGGCGGCGATGACGTGGCCGCCGCGCCCGACCCCGCGGGCAGGGAGCGGCTCAAGCGGGTGGTCGACCTCGTGGAGCTCAAGCTCCGGGAGCTCATGGCCGGCCGGCACCCCAACTCCATCCCGGCCATAGAGGAGATCCAGGACCTCGTCGAGACCGCCCTCGTGGAGTCCGGCGAGGCGGCGGTGGCGAAAGCCTACATCATCTACCGGGCCAAGCACGAGGCGATGCGCGACGCCGCCAAGCTCATGCTCGACATCAACTCGACGATGGACGGCTACCTGTCCCAGGCCGACTGGCGGGTCAAGGAGAACGCCAACGTCAACTACTCCCTGGGCGGCCTCATCCTCCACAACTCCGGCACCGTCACCGCCAACTACTGGCTCAAGAACATCTACCCCGAGGAGATCGCCGAGGCCCACCGGGAGGCCGACTTCCACATCCACGACCTCTCCATGTTCTCGGGCTACTGCGCCGGCTGGTCCCTCCGACAGCTCATCGCCGAGGGCTTGGGCGGCGTGCCCGACAAGATCACTTCGAAGCCCGCGGCCCACCTCTCCACCCTCGTGCAGCAGATGGTCAACTTCCTCGGGGTCCTCCAGAACGAGTGGGCGGGGGCCCAGGCCCTCTCCTCCTTCGACACCTACCTGGCTCCCTTCGTCAAGAAGGACTCCCTCAGCGAGGTCGAGGTCCGCCAGTGCATGCAGTCCTTCCTCTTCGGGGTCAACACCCCGAGCCGCTGGGGCAGCCAGGCCCCCTTCACCAACGTCACCCTCGACTGGACCTGCCCGGCGGACCTCCGGGACAAGGAGGCTGTGGTCGGGGGCGCCGGCGCCGGCTTCGCCTACGGCGACTGCCAGGCCGAGATGGACCTCGTGAACAAGGTCTTCATCGACCTCATGCTCGAGGGCGACGCCATGGGCCGGGGGTTCGCCTACCCGATCCCCACCTACAACATCACCAAGGACTTCGATTGGGACTCGCCCAACGCGGCCCTCCTCTTCGAGATGACGGCCAAGTACGGCACGCCCTACTTTCAGAACTTCGTGAGCTCCGACCTCGACCCAGGCGACGTGCGGTCCATGTGCTGCCGGCTCCAGCTGGACAAGCGGGAGCTGCGGAAGCGGGGCGGCGGCCTCTTCGGCTCCGACGAGCTCACGGGCTCCGTCGGCGTCGTCACGATCAACCTCCCCAGGATAGGCTACCTCGCCGCGGGCGGGCGCCGCGGGGCCCCCGGCGGAGTCGCCAGCGGGGCCGCCCTCAAGGACTTCTACTCGCGGCTCGACGGCCTCATGGACCTGGCGGCCCGCTCCCTCGAGATAAAGCGCAAGGTCGTGTCGCGGCTCCTCGAGTCGGGCCTCTTCCCCTACACCAAGCGCTACCTCGGGAGCTTCGACAACCACTTCAACACCATCGGCCTCGTGGGCATGCACGAGTGCTGCCTCAACTTCCTCGGCTCCGGCATCGAGACCGAGGAGGGGAGGGCCTTCTCCCTCGAGGTGCTTGCCCACATGCGGGACAGGCTCGCGGACTACCAGGAGCGCTCGGGGCAGCTCTTCAACCTCGAAGCCACTCCCGCCGAGTCGACGAGCTACCGGCTGGCCAAGCACGACGTGGAGAAGTACCCCGGGATCATAACCTCGGGGGACGACGAGCCTTTTTACACCAACTCCACCCAGCTGCCCGTGGGCTACACCGCCGACGTCTTCGACGCCCTGGACCACCAGGAGGCCCTCCAGGCTTCTTATACCGGCGGCACGGTCTTCCACGTCTTCCTCGGCGAGGCGCCGGAGGACCTCGGGGCAGTGAAGGAGCTCGTGAAGGTCGTCGCCTCCAACTACAGGATACCGTACTACACGATCTCCCCGACCTTCTCGATCTGCCCGATCCACGGATACATCGCGGGGGAGCACTTCAACTGCCCGCGCTGCAAGGCCGAGAAGGAGGAGAGGATCAGGGGCGAGATTCGGAAGCTCGAATCCGAGCTGGCCGCCGCCACTTGAGGATACGGGGCGATGTCGGGCTGAGGCGCCCGGCGGCCGCTATCAATAATTTCTGATCGCTGGACTGGGAGGGTGAACGATATGATGGACAAAAAGGCTATCGAGGCGCGGATCGCCGAGCTGCGGGACGAGTTGGGGAGGGCGGAGGGGACGCCCACCGAGGTGTATAGCCGGATCGTAGGCTACTATCGCTCGGTCCGCAACTGGAACGCCGGCAAGCGGGAAGAGTACGGCAAGCGCCTCGTCTTCGACATGCCCACCGGAGCCTCCCTGCGGGGTTCCGCCGCGGGCGCCGCGCCCACGGCCCCGGCGGCGCGGCCGAAAGTGCGACCGAAGACGATGGCGGAGGCGCAGTCCCGCGCCCAGGCCGCCTCTGGAGCCGCGGTCGCGGCCTGCGTGCCCTCGCCGGTCTCATCGCCCGACGCCGGCATCCGCGACGGTCTCCTCGTCTTCACCCGCGAGACCTGCCCCAACTGCCCTCCCGTGGCGAGCTACGTCCACTCCTCCGGCGTGAAGGCTGTCTTCGTGGACGTCGACGGCGACGAGGGCCTCGCCTTGGCCCGGAACTACGGCGTCATGGCCACGCCGACGGTCCTCGCCCTCGATGGGGAGGGCCGCGAGGCCTTCCGCGCCTTCGACATCAAGGGGCTCCGCAGCAAGGTCGAGGACTGGGTCCGAGGGGCGTCCTTCTCGGCGGTCCCCGTCGCGGCCCACTAGGGCCCGACCCCGACCCCGACCCCGACCCCGGGGCCGAGGCGCCGACGGCGGGGACCCGGCTCCCGCCTGGCGCGCCTCGGGGTCGAACTCGGCTCCGCGGTTCCACACGATGCTCATGTCCCTCGACGTCGCCTACATAAAGACGAGCCTCATCGATTTCCCCGGGAGGGTGGCGGCGGTGCTCTTCCTCCCGGGCTGCAATTTCCGCTGCCCCTACTGCCACAACGCCGAGATCGTGGATCGCGGCCGCGCAGCGCCCGGCCTGGTCCCCATGGAGGAGTTCCTCGCGGTCCTCGATAAGCGGAAAGGCCTCGTCTCGGGGGTCGTCATCTCCGGCGGGGAGCCCCTGCTCTACGAGGAGGCGCCGGCCATCGCGGCGGCTATCAGGGAACGAGGCCTCGCCGTCAAGCTCGACACCAACGGCTCTTTCCCCGAACGCATAGCCCCGGTCTCGCCGGACTTCGTGGCCCTCGACCTCAAGACCTCTTCCTCCCGATACGGCCTCGTGGCTCCCGGCCTCCCCGACGCGGGAGATCGGCTCCTCCGTTCCCTCGCCTACCTCCGGGGCTCGGGGATACCCTTCGAACTCAGGATCACCTGCGCGCCTGGCGTCGTAGGGGCTCCGGAGATAGAGGATGTGGCCGGCCTCCTCGAGCCCGGGGACGATGTCTTCCTCCAGCAGTTCAGGCCGGGGGGCTGTCTCGACCCGGCCTGGGACTCGGCGGTGCCTTACTCGCGCCCCGAGCTGGAGGCATTCCTGGGGGTCCTGAAGCGGAGGGCCCCCAAGGCCCGCCTCCGGGGAGCTTGAGCCCTGGCGCCCATCGGGGCGCGGGGCGTCCGGGGGAGGGGGCCGGGCTGCGGCGCGATCTGCTCCGGCCTTGCGGCTCGGCTCCGGGCGCGGTTACCATCTCCCCATGCGTGATCGGAGCGGCGACCTCGGGTACTTCCATCCCCTCGTGAGAGAGTGGTTCCTCGGCCGCTACGGCGGCCCCACGGCGGTCCAGGCGGAGGCCTGGCCGGCCATCGCGTCGGGCGCCCACGTCCTGGCCCTCGCGCCCACGGGCTCGGGCAAGACCCTCACGGCCTTCCTCGGCGTCGTATCGCGCCTGGCCTCCGGGGAGCTGCCCTGCGATAGGCTCTCGGCCCTCTACGTCTCGCCCCTGAAGGCCCTCGGCGAGGACGTTAGGCGAAATTTAGAATCTCCCCTCTCCGAGCTCGAGTCGCTCTTCCGGGCCCGGGGAGAAGCCTGGCCGCGGATCCGGGCCGCGACCCGCAGCGGGGACACGGGCCAGGCCGAGCGCAGGCGGATGCTCCGAGATCCTCCCTCGATCCTCGCCACGACGCCGGAGAGCCTCGCCCTCATGCTCGACTCGGCCTCGGCGCGGCCGGTGCTCTCGACCGTGCGGCTCCTCGTCCTCGACGAGATACACGCCCTGGCCGGGGACAAGCGCGGCGCCCTCCTGGCCTGCTCCGTCGCCCGGCTCGCCCTCCTCGCCGGGGAGTTCCAGAGGGTGGCGCTCTCGGCCACCGCGAGGCCCGTGGAGGCCATAGCCGACTTCGTCGGCGGGCTCAGGCTCGTGCGCGGCGAGGACGGTCTCACCCGCTACGAGCCCCGGAAGGTCGCGGTCGTGGCCCCTCCGGCTCGGAAGCGCATCGTGCTCTCGGTGGAGTGGCCAGCGCCCCCTCCGCCCGCGGCGGGAGCGGAGGAGACGAGCGTGGTCCGGGATACGGCGCCCCGCTACGCCGCTGTGGTGCCCGAGATCCTCCGCAAGATGGACAGCGCCAGGGGCTCGGACCCCGGCGGCGAGGCCGGACCGCCGGCGGAGGGGCCTGGGGGATCCTCCCGGGGGCTCCTCGTCTTCACCGACTCTAGGCGCCGCGCCGAGAGGCTCGCCTTCCTCGTCAACGAGGCGAGGGGCGAGGGCGCGGCCTGGGCCCACCACGGCTCCCTCTCCAGGGAGGTTAGGCGCCTGGTCGAGGAGAAGTTCAAGGCGGGGGAGCTCGGCTGCGTGGTCGCCACCGCCTCCCTGGAGTTGGGGATCGACGTGGGCAGCGTCGGCGAGGTCGTCCTCGCCGGCACCCCGGGCTCGGTGGCCTCGACCCTCCAGAGGGTCGGCCGCTCGGGCCACGGCGTCGGGGAGGCCTCGGTCGGGAGCCTCTACCCCTTCCACGGCATGGACCTCGTCCTCGCCGCGGCCGCCGCGGCTGGCGTGGCCGATCGGGCGGTGGAGGAGACGAGGCCCCTGTCCTGTCCCCTCGACATCCTCGCCCAGGTGCTCCTCGAGCTCTGCCTCGAGCCAGATCTCGACCTCGCGCCGCCCAGGACGGTGGAGGAGTTGTACGACATAGTCCGCTCGTTCCCCCCATTCGTTCGCCTAACGCGCACTCTCTTCGACTCGACGGTGCAGATGCTCGCGGGCAAGTACGCGGGGAGCCGCGTGCGGGAGCTCGAGCCAAGGATCGCCCTCGACGCGGTCACCGGCACCGCCAGGGCGGGGAAGGGCGCCCGGACCCTCCTGTACTCCTCGGGCGGGGCCATACCGGACCGGGGGCTCTACAGCATGCGCGTCGCGGGCTCCAAGACGAAGATAGGGGAACTCGACGAGGAGTTCGTCTTCGAGCGGCGGGTCGGCGAGGTCTTCGCCCTCGGCGCCCAGACCTGGCGGATCGTGGAGATCGGGGACGAGGCTGTTGTCGTCGCGAGCGCCCCTCCCGATCCGGACATCATCCCCTTCTGGAAGGGCGATCCCTTCTTCCGGAGCGAGGAGATATCTTCCCGGGCCCTCGAGCTCCTCGATCGCCTGGGGCGGGCGCTCGCCTCGGCCTCCGGCGCCATCCGCGGCGCCGGGGAGGAGGCGGCCGCAGCGGTCCTCCGGGAGGAGTACCGCTTCTCCGACTCGGCGGCCCGGGCTTGCGCCGGCTTCGTCGCGGCCCAGGCCGCGGCCGGCCTCGGGGCGCCGTCCCTCCCGGGCCCTCGTCGCCTGGTCCTCGAGGTCCTCGGAGACTCGGGTTCCGACCGGCGGAGCAGCCGGCTCGTGCTCCACAGCCTCAGGGGCAGGGGCATCAACGAACCTCTAGGCCTGGCGGTCTCGGCAGCCCTGGAGGAGGAGCTCGGCCTCCCGGTCCAGAGGCTCGACGACGACGACCTCATCCTCTTCTCGATGCCCCGGGCCGAGGGAGTCGTCCCGGAGGCGGCGCTGCTGAAGGCCCTGGCGAGCCTCGCGGGGGAGGGCAGGCTGGAGGCCATGCTGCGCTCCCACCTCGAGTCCTCGGGGGTCTTCGGGGCCCAGTTCAGGGCGAACGCCTCCCGCGCTCTCCTCCTGCCCAAGGGCGGCCCGGGGAAGCGCATGCCGCTATGGATGAGCCGGATCCGCGCCAAGCGCCTCTACGCCGCGGTCCGGTCCTGCGAGGACTTCCCGATCGTGGTGGAGACTTGGCGGTCCTGCCTCTCCGACCTCTTCGACCTCGAGGGAACCCGGGACCTCATCCGCCGGATCGCCGGTGGAAGCGTAGAGGTGTCGGTCTTCCGGAGCCGCGCGCCGTCTCCCTTCGCCCGTGAGGCGGTGTGGCATGAGGTGAGCGACAACATGTACCGAACCGACGAGCTGGCCGCGCGGGCCACCTCGTCGGTCTCCGACGCAGTGGTCGCCGAGGCCCTGCGCTCGGCCAGGCTGAGGCCCCGCGTCGATCCGGCCCTCTTGGACGACCTCGAGGCCCGGCTCAAGCGGCTCGTCCCGGGCTGGGGCCCCGAGGACGCATTCGGCCTGGCCGAGTGGGTGAAGGAGCGAGTCCTCGTGCCGGTCTCGGAGCTCCCCTCGATCCTCGCGGCTTCCGCGCCCTCCCTCGCCCGGGAGTTCGAGGCCGACCCGAGCTGCGGGGGCCGGATAGTCCGCCGGAAGCTCGAGGGGGGCTCCGAGGAGGTCCTTGTCCACTCCGAGCGCCTCCCCTCCCTCGAGGCCGATCCCGCGGCGCTCCTCCCCGAGTGGCTCCGGAGGGAGGCGGCGGTATCCCAGGAACGCATCTCCTCCCTCTTCGGCTTGTCGGGCGATGAGCTCTCCGGGGCGATCGATCGACTCGTCGACTCCGGGGCGGCGGTCGGCGACTTCGTCGTCGGAGACGGCGGGCCTCGCGTCATCGACGCCCAGAACCTGGAGATCCTCCTCAGGCGGTCCAGGGCCGCCGCCAGGCCTTCGGTGACCCCGCGGCCGGTCTCCGACCTAGCGCTTTTGGTCGGCGCGGTGCAGGGCCTCGGGGGGCGCCCTCCAGCCGGCTCCGAAGGCGGCGAGCCGGCTCCGGGCGCGGGGCTCCGTCGCGCCTTCGTCTCCCTCGAGGGCTGCCCCCTGCCCGCGGGGT
>Ga0268360_1002410_pt1 | contig 14768 bp, 14 predicted proteins | sample BioMet11_FD_192465 | JGI IMG/M metagenome (GOLD analysis project Ga0268360, IMG submission 192465) | Sewage microbial communities from Oakland, California, United States - Biofuel 11 (Illumina Assembly) | ecosystem: Engineered > Wastewater > Sewage > Unclassified | place: USA: California... | reverse complement strand
CGGCTTGATATACCTGAAGGGCTTCCAGCTCGGCGACCTAGGCCTCGCGTCCGCCGTCGGCCTGGTGCTCATGCTCATAGTCTTCGTGCTCGCCATCATACAGCTGAACCTCTTCGGGTTCTTCAGGAAGGAGGACTGAAATGGCGTCCATGAGCCGACGGAGGGTCCTCGGCGGCGCGACCAAGTACCTTCTCCTCGCCGTCCTCACGGTCCTCTTCGTGTTCCCCATATTCGCACTCCTCATGGCGTGCTTCAGGCCGGGGCGCGACCTCATGCGCTACGGCATCGCCTTCAAGACCCTGATACCGGAATCGATCAGCTTCAAGAACTTCGCCGACCTCGCGACGACCAGGGAGGGCATCTACCTGGTATGGTTCAAGAACAGCCTCCTCCTGACCGCCATCCAGGCCGGCCTCGCGCTCGCCCTCTCCTCCTTCGTCGGATACGGCCTCGGCGTCTACAAGTTCAAGGGCCGCAACTTCATCTTCGTCTTGGTCCTCGCGGTCATGCTCGTACCCATGCAGATCCTCATCCTGCCGCTCTACAAGCTCATGACCGCGCTGGGGCTCATGAACACCTACTGGGGCGTGGTGGCGCCCTACGTGGTCTCGCCCTTCGCGATCTTCTTCTTCCGGCAGTACGCCATAGGCATACCCAAGGACTACCTGGACGCGGGTAGGATCGACGGCCTAGGAGAGTTCCGGATCTTCGCGAGGCTCACGGCCCCCCTCATGGGGCCGGCCTACGGCGCCATGGCGATCATGATATCCCAGCAGGCTTGGAACGGCTTCCTCTGGCCCCTCATCGTCATGCGCACCGGCGACATGTTCCCCCTCACCATCGGACTCAACAGCCTCCTCTCCCCCTACGGGAACAACTACGACATGCTGATCTCGGGCTCCTGCGCGGCGTCCGTGCCGATCATAATCGTGTTCTTCTTCTTCCAGCGGTTCTTCATCTCCGGCATGAACGCCGGAGGCATCAAGGGGTGATCGAGGTGGGCTCCGAGCCGCCACGACCCGAAGGGTAAGCGAATGAAAGCTAAACTGAGCATCGACAGGGACTATGTCGTCGGGGAGATCGACGAGAGGATCTACGGCTCATTCATCGAGCACCTCGGCAGGGCTGTCTACGGCGGGATCTACGAGCCGGGGCACCCGAAGGCCGACGGCAGGGGGCTCAGGCGGGACGTGCTGGACCTGGTGAGGCAGCTCAAGGTGCCCATCGTGCGGTACCCGGGCGGCAACTACGTCTCCTCGTTCCAATGGGAGGACTCGGTGGGCCCCGTGGAGAAGCGGCCTCGCCGCCTCGACCTGGCCTGGCGTTCGGTGGAGCCGAACAGCTTCGGCCTCCACGAGTTCGTCGACTGGGCCAAGGCCGCGGGCACGAGCGTCATGTACGCGATCAACCTCGGCACGAGGGGCATAGACGCGGCGCGCAACGTGGTGGAGTACTGCAACCACCCGGGCGGATCCTACTGGAGCGACCTGCGCAAGGAGCACGGGGCCAAGGAGCCCTTCGGCATCAAGCTCTGGTGCCTCGGCAACGAGATGGACGGCCCCTGGCAGGTCGGGCAGAAGACCCCCGGCGAGTACGGGCGCATAGCCTACGAGACGGCCAAGGCCATCAAGCTCTTCGACCCGAAGCTCGAGCTCGTCGCGTGTGGCTCCTCGAACAGCCGCATGCCCACCTTCCCCCAGTGGGAGGCCACGGTCCTCGACCACTGCTACGACTCGGTGGACTACCTCTCGCTGCACAACTACTTCAAGAACCACGAGGACGACCTCGGGACCTTCCTCGGCGCCTCGGTCGAGATGGACTCCTTCATCGACACGGTGATAGCCACCTGCGACTTCGCCAAGGCGAAGAAGCGCTCGAAGAAGAAGATGATGCTCTCCTTCGACGAGTGGAATGTCTGGTTCCACTCCGACGAGGCGGACAAGCGCAACGAGCCCTGGCAAGTCGGCCCCCACCTCCTCGAGGACGTGTACACCTTCGAGGACGCGCTGGTGGTGGGCTGCGTCCTCAACAGCCTCCTCAGGCACGCGGACAGGGTCAAGATCGCCTGCCTGGCCCAGCTCGTGAACGTGATCGCCCCCATCATGACCGAGGACGGCGGCCCGTCCTGGAGGCAGACCATCTACTGGCCCTTCTACTACGCGTCCCTCCACGGCCGCGGGACCTCGATGAGCGTGCGGGTGGACGGCCCCTCGTACGACAACGCCACCTACGGCGAGGTCCCCTACCTCGACGCTTCTGCGGTCATCTCCGAGGACGAGTCCGAGCTCTCCCTCTTCTGCGTCAACCGCGGGAAGGAGCCCCTGGAGCTGGACCTCCGCTCGGCCGGCCTCGGCGAGCCGGCGCTGGTCGAGCGCGTCGAGCTCCGGCACGAGGACATGAAGGCCACGAACACCGCCGAGGCCCCCGACAGGGTCGCCCCCCGGGCCCTGGCCCCCGGGGCGCTGGGAGCCCCCGTGGTCCTCCCGCCCCTGTCCTACACCTTCCTCCGCTTCGAGCTCGGGAAGAAGAAGTGATCCCTCGCCTTCGGGCGCGTCGGTGGGCGAGCCCGAAGGTGTTCAGCCCCGGCCGGGGCAGCCCAGCTCCGTCTTCAGGGCCTCGTCGAGGACCGGGTCGGGCGCGCCGATCGCCGATCCGGGAGCCGGGTCCGGGAGCTGGCGTGCCGCCTCGGCGATCCAGGCCGCGGCTCGGCCGACCCCGATGCGGCTCGTGTCGACGACGAGGTCGAAGGGCTCGACGGAATCCCAACGCGCGCCGTAGACCGATGAGAGGAAGGAGGAGCGCACCTTGTCGCCCTCGCGGACCGCGATCTCCGCGACGGAGCGGTCGAGGATCCCCTCCTCGGCCATGATGCGCTCGACCCGCCGATCGAAGGGCGCCCGGAGCCTGACGTTGAGCACCGAGTCCAGGCCCTCCAGGACGACGTAGCTGCCCCGGCCCAGGATAACCGAATGGCCGTGGCGGGCCACGGCGAAGGCCACCCGGCCGAGCATGTCGACGACCGTCCGGAGCTTCGCGTCGAAGGCCGACCACAGCCCCGCCTCGGCCTCGTAGGCCGAGGCGAAGTCGACGAGGCCGTAGCCGGCGAGGATCCTGCCGATGGCCGCCTTGTCCACGAGGTGGTAGCCGAGGAGCGAGGCGGCCTCCCGGGCCACCTCCAGGCCGGCGCTTCCGTATTCCCGAGAGATCGTGACCACTGCCATAGCTCGCCTCCCGCCGCAGGGCGAAGGAGGGGGTCGCGGGAGCATAGTGTCGCCTAGGTGCCGGAGGAAACGACCGCCGCGGGGCGGGACGCGCGACTCCCTCCCCCAATCATAGTCCGAGGCGGAGATCCGGGCAAACGCAGGCGGTCAGCCCGCGAAGATGTCCTCCATGGACTTGGGGAAGTAGGCGCCGAGGCTCTCGAGGTCGGCGGCGGTCACCACCGACTCCCTCTCGTGGGCGAGCTCGCGGCTCGTGGAGCCCAGGCGCCGCAGGAGGCTGTAGATGACGAAGCCGAATATCTTGAGCCCAGCCCGGGGGTTCCGCTCGCAGTAGCCGAAGAGGTTGTCCCGGCTCACCGCGGCGACGAGGCAAGCCGAGCGGGCCACCGCGTTGGCCGTCCGCGGTAGGTTCAGGAATATCGAAGCCTCGCCGAACACGTCTCCCTTGCGGACCTCGCTCACCCTCACCTCCTCGCCCCCCTGGCCCTTGACCGTGATGTCCACGGCCCCGCCCAGGAGGATGTGGAGGTCGGCGCCGAGGACGTCCTGTTCCACCAGGTACTCTCCGGCGTCGTAGTCCCTGGGCTCGCAGAACTTGGCGAAGCGCTTGAGCTCCCTCGGCGTGAGGTTCTGGAGGATAATCGCGCTCCGGAGCTCCCTGATGAGATGGTCCCTTCTGATGGTCCTGATCCTCAAGCTGAGCACCCCTTTTATATGATCGTCCCGACCTAGGCCGCCGTCCAGCGAAACGCGCCCGCCTCACAATACCGCGCGGAAGCCCCGAGCGTCCAATGCCGGGCCCCGGAGAAGCCCGGGCGCGCCGAGCCTAGCCGCGGGCTCCCTCGCCCAGGGGGAAGGAGATCGCGGCCCTCGTCCCGGAACCGCCCTCGCCGGGGGACCATGAGGCCGCGCCGCCGAGCTGCCGGGCGAGGGCGCTTATGAGCATCATGCCTAGGGAACCCTTTTTCTCCCCGCGCTCCATGAGCTCCCGCGGGACGCCGGGCCCCGAGTCCTCCACGGCGAGGACCGCGGAACCGCCCCCCGACTCGAGGGATATCCGGACCGGGGTCGCCGGCGAGGGGGACGCGTATTTGAAGGCGTTGGACACGAGCTCGTTGAGGGCAAGACCGTAGGGGATTGCCCACTCCAGCTCGAGGCTCAGCGGCGAGAGGCTCAGCGAGAGGCTGCCCTCGGCGACGCCCCAGGCCATCCGCAAGTTCGAGACGACCTTCCGGGTGTACTGGGCGATCTCGATGGAGGCCAGGTCCCCCATCTGGTACACGAGCTCGTGGGCCACCGACATGGCGTAGACCCTGTCCTGGGCGAGCCTGAAGGCATCGGCCGTGGCCTCGTCGGCGCAGCTCTGGGCCTGGAGGCTGAGGAGGCTCGAGATGATCTGGAGGTTGTTCTTCACCCGGTGGTAGACCTCCCGGAGGAGGAGGGTCCGCTCCTCCAGGGCCGCGGCCATCTTATCCTCGGCGATCCTCCGCTGGGTCACGTCGAAGACGGTGCAGTAGAGCCGCTCGGCGCCCCCGATCACGACGGGGCTAGCGTAGAGCTCCACGTCCCGCTCGGCGCCGCCCGCGAGCCGGTGGCGGGTCAGGAAGCAGGTCCTCTCCCCCGAGGACGCGGCCGCCCCGAGGGACTTCAGCTCCCCGGGGGGCGTCCCGTCGATATCCATGGCGGTGAAGGCCAGGAGCTCCTCCCTCGGGTATCCGTAATACCTGACGGCGGCCTCGTTGGCGTCGCACAACGCCCCGTCCGAGGGGTCGATCACGAGGGTCGGGACGATGCTCTTGGCGAAGAGGGTGCGGTAGCGCTCCTCGCTCTCCAGGATCTCGCGGTCGCGCCTCTCGATCGATTCGGCCATCGAGTCGAAGGCCAGGCCGATCTCCCGGAACTCTCCGGAGAAACCCTCCCCTATCCGCTCGCCGTAGCGCCCGTCGGCGATCCGGTCTATGCGCCCCGAGAGGCTCGAGAGGGGAGAGGAAACCCGGCTCCAGAGGAAGAGGCTGAGGAGGCCCGAGATGCCCACCGAGGCCAGGCCTATGAGGGCGGTGGCGACGATGAACATCGATATCGGGGCCTCGGCCGCCTCGGCGGACCGGAGGTAGAGGACCCGCCAACCGGTGCCGGGGACCTCGGCCGAGGAGGCGAAGAACTCCCCCCCGGGGGACAGCTTGGGCGCGGGCCCCGGCGCGAGGAGGGCGGGGTCGACGCGCTCCATGCGCAGGGCCCTCTGGGGGTCGCTGCAGGCGATGTAGCGCCCCGCCCCGTCCACGATCCCCAGGCGATCCCGGGGGGAATGCGGCGTCGACGCGAGCTCGAAGGAGACCTCGGCCGACTCGATGAGGGCGACGATGGTCCTCCGGTCTTCAGTGCAGGCCGCCTCCACGACGGTGGCCCTGGCGAGGCTCGAGGCGAAGGGCCCCGAGAACGCCACGGACCCGTCCGCGGGGCTGGACCGCGGACGATAGCTCCGCCCGACTACGCGCGGGTCGTCGGGGTAGGTGGCCTCGATCCTGCCGGCGGGGTCGAGGACCAGGAGGAGGGCGTATTCCCCGCCGCGGAAGGCCCCGAAGGACGCGAGGAGGTCCTGCAGGCGCCCCGGATACGAGCCGGAGAGGGCGAGGATCGGCGGGAGGTCCCTCCGAGGCCCTTCGACGAGGCTCTCGACCGCCTTCGCGGCTAGGGCGCTCAGCGTGGACCTCGACATGTCCCCGAGATCCCCGTACACGTGGGCGCCGAGGACCGACGGAAAAGCGATTCCGAGCACGAGGAGAGGAACGACGCCGGCGACGACGAGGGAGAGAGCCAGGAGCCTGCGGGTACTCAATGCAGCGACCGCCCTCCAATCTCGATCGAGTGTAGGTGTCCCGCCGAACGGCGTCAAGCTTCGGCCTCGGGCGGGCGGGGACCTCGTCCTTGCCGCGGTCTCTCCGGCTCGTGTAGAATGTTCGGCCATGGAATACCAGAAACGCACTACGACCTGCGGCGCCCTCCGCAGGAGCGACGTCGGCCAGAGCGTAGTCCTCAACGGCTGGGTGCACCGCAAGAGGGACCACGGCCCCATAGCCTTCATCAACCTCAGGGACCGCTACGGCATCACCCAGGTCGTGGTGGAGGCAGACGCGGGCGCCGAGCTCGCCGCGGTCGCCGCCGAGCTCAAGTTCGAGTACTGCATCGCCGTGCGCGGCCGGGTTCGCGCCCGCCCGGCGGACATGGTCAACGGGGACATGGAGACCGGTGAGATCGAGGTCGTCGCCGAGTCGATCCAGGTGCTCACCCGCTGCGACACCCTCCCCTTCATGGTGGACGAGAAGTCCGACGCCAAGGAGGACCTCCGGCTCAAGTACCGGTACCTCGACCTGCGGTCCTTCTCGATGCAGCGGAAGATCAAGCTCAGGCACGAGGTCGCCTTCGCGGTCCGCGAGTACCTCTCCGGCCAGGGCTTCTACGAGATCGAGACCCCGACCTTCGTCCGCTCGACCCCCGAGGGCGCCCGGGACTACCTCGTCCCCTCGCGGCTCTACCCCGGGAAGTTCTACGCCCTGCCCCAGTCGCCCCAGCTGTACAAGCAGCTCCTCATGGTCTCCGGGATGGACAAGTACTTCCAGCTCGCCCGCTGCTACCGCGACGAGGACGCCCGGGGAGACCGCCAGCCCGAGTTCACCCAGGTGGACATCGAGATGTCCTTCGTCAAGCGCGACGATATCCTCGAGCTCGTCGAGGGCATGTTCGGCTACGTGTTCCGCAAGACCCTGGGCGTGGAGCTCCCCGCGAAGTTCCGCCGCATCGCCTACGACGATTCCATCGAGCTCTACGGCACAGACAAGCCCGACCTCCGCTTCGCCATGGAGATGAAGGACGTGAGCTCCATAGCGCTCAGATCGGGCTTCCAGGCCTTCAAGGACGCCCTCGCGGAGGGCTCCGCCCGCAAGGCCGCCGACGCCGCTCGGGGCATCACCTCCCAGGACGGGGCGGTCAAGGCCCTGGTGGTCCCGGGCAAGGCCGACTACTCCCGCAAGCAGATCGAGGAGCTCGAGGCCCAGGCCAAGATATACAAGGCCAAGGGCATGGCCTGGATGAAAGTCGCCCCCGGCGAGGCCGGTGGGGCTAAGCTCGAGGGCGGCGCCTCCAAGTTCTTCGCCGGCATGGAGGCGGAGCTCGCCGCGGCCCTCGGCGCCAAGCCGGGAGACCTGGTCCTCATGGTGGCGGACTCCAAGCGCCGCGTCGCGTGCGTGGCCCTCGGCGCGGTCCGGTCCAAGCTCGGCAAGGACCTCGGGCTCTGCGACCCGAAGGTCTTCGAGCTCGCCTGGATCGTGGACTTCCCGATGTTCGAGTGGAACGAGGAGGAGAACAAGTGGGACACCGCCCACCACATGTTCACCATGCCCCAGGAGAAGTACCACCCCAGCCTCGAGTCAGACCCCGGCGCCGTGAAGGGCGACCTCTACGACCTCGTGATGAACGGTTTCGAGCTCGCCTCGGGGTCGATCCGAATCCACGACCCGGTCCTGCAGAAGCGCATCTTCGACATCGTCGGCATGACCGAGGAGCAGGGCGTGCAGAAGTTCGGCTTCCTCATGGAGGCCTTCAAGTACGGCGCCCCGCCCCACGGCGGCATCGCCCCGGGGCTCGACAGGCTCGTGATGCTCATGGCCGGCGAGACTTCGATCAAGGAAGTCATCGCCTTCCCCAAAAACAGCTTCGCCATCAGCCCCATGGACGAGTCGCCGAACGAGGTGGACGAGAAGCAGCTCAAGGAGCTCTCGATCTCGATCCGCGAGGGCGCCGAGGGCAAGAAGCGCTTGGAGATCCAGAAGTAGGCCGAAACGCCGGGGTGGCGCGACGCGACATCCCGGCCTCGGCCTCGGCCTCGCCTCCGGGGTCCGGCCGTGCCGCCAGCCTGGCGCACGGCCTCGACAACCGGAAAAGCCGACAATCCTCACTACTATTTATTGTCCTATCCCTAATTGAGGGCTTGACTCCATCGTCTCATAGCATTAGTGTATTAACAACATAGTGCACTAAGGAGGAATGATGGTTTCCATCGATTCTCTCAACTTCGGCTACGGCAAGAAGAAGCTCTTCGATGGGATGAGTCTGCGCCTCGAGCCCGGCCGGGTCTACGGCCTCCTCGGGCTCAACGGAGCGGGTAAGACGAGCCTCCTCAAGCTCATGGCCGGAGCCTTGGTCCCCGGCTCGGGCTCCATCGAAGCCTTCGGGAAAGTCCCGGCGAAGCGCGAGGCTGCCCGCCTCGCGGACACGGTCTTCGTGGCCGAGGATCCCTGGGTCCCGCCGATCGGCGGAGGGGCCTACTTGTCCCGCTACGCCGTATTCCGGCCGGCCTTCGACTTCGAGCGCTTCGAGGCTCTGCGGCGCGCCTTCGCCCTGGAAGAGGACAAACCCCTCTCCCGGCTCTCGTACGGGCAGCGGAAGAAGTTCGCCCTGGCGGCCGCCCTGGCGAGCGGGGCTCGGCTCCTCCTCCTCGACGAGCCGACCAACGGCCTGGACATACCCTCCAAGATCCAGATGCGCCGGGCCCTGACCGAGGCGATGTCCGAGGAGCGGATCGTCGTGGTCTCCACCCACCAGGTCAGGGACCTGGAGAATCTCATCGACCCCGTCCTCATCCTGGACTCGGGCCGCCTCGCCTTCGAGCTGGGCGCCGACGACCTGGCCTCCCGGCTTCGGTCCAAGCGGGCCTCGCGCCTAGACGGACTCGAAGTGGTCCACGCCGAGCCCGACGCCCTGGGCTGGAGCGCCCTCGTAGGTGCCGGGAACGGCGAGGCCGGAGATTCCGGCGACGCTGCCGCCGACCTCGAGCTCGTGTTCAACGCGGCCCTGGCCGAGCCCCAGCGCCTCGCGGCGGCCCTGCGGGGCGAGCCCCTCGGCCCCTACGAGCCGCGGGACCTCGCGGCTCTCTCCAAGGAGGTGGAATCGTGAACGCCGTGGAACTCGAACGGCCCTTCAGCCTGGAGCGAGTGGCCCTCCTCATGCGCTGCCGCTTCTTCGAGGAGGCCCCCGCCGTCGGCATAGGCGCGGCGATAATCTTGGGCCTGAACCTCCTCGGCCTCGTCATCGCGAAGTCGGCTATCTTCAACCACATGGGCACCTGGCATGGCGGCGGAGCGGCGGTCGACGGTTCCCCCTGGGGTGGGGTGCTCTTCCTCGGGGGCGTCGTCCTCGCCAGCGCGGCCTTCAAGGCCTTCCACGAGGCCCGGGGGACCGACTACATCCTCCTCCCCGCGACATCGGAGGAGAAGTACGCTTCGGCCTTCCTCGAGGTCGTCGTCGCATTCCCGCTGGCGGGGGCCGCCGTCGCTTCCCTGATGTCGGCCCTCCTCGCCCTGATCGAGGGCGCTTTGGGCGGGACGGGAGGCTCGGTCTGGCTGCCCTGGGGACTGGAGATCCTGAAGGACTGGGGCCGCTACGCCGCGGTCGCGACGGTCTTCCTCGCCGGCTCGGCGACCTTCGGCAAGACCGCATGGCTCAAGACCATCGGGGTCGCCCTAGCCTACTTCGCCGTCATGTGCACCGCCGCCGTCGTCGTGATCTGGGCCTTCAGCCCTGAGGGCTGGGAGCGCGGGCGGACCGTGAGCAGCCTCGGCTGGAGCTTCTCGCTGGGAGGCAGGGCCCTGAGCGAAAGGGCGACCCGGACAGTGCAGGCCGTGGCCGACATGCTGTCCTTCGGCGTCGTCCCGGCCTTCGCCCTCTTCTTCGGAGCCGCGAAGGTGGCGGAAAAGGAAGGTCGCGATGCGGTTCAGTAGCGACAGGCCGATCTTCGCCCAGATCGAGGACCTCCTCGCCCAGCGGATAGTGGACGGGGAGCTCGGGGCCGGGGACCGGCTGCCCTCGGCCAGGGAGCTGGGCGCCTCCCTGGAGGTGAACCCCAACACCGCTGCCCGGGCGCTGCAGGGCCTCGCGGATTCGGGCCTCGCCCGCTGCGAGCGGGGCATGGGGTTCTTCGTGGCGGACTCGGGTCCCGCCCTCGCGGTGGCCGAGCGGAAGAGGTTGTTCTTCGGCGACGAGCTCCCCCGCTTCTTCAAAAGGTTGGACGAGCTGGGGATCGGCATCGACGAGGTCGCCGGTATGTACGCGGCCCGGGGAGGCCGGAAGGAGGACGGGAATGAAGCTGAGCGCTAAGCTGCTCATCGCCTTCGGGGCGGCGAGCTTGGCCTTCATCGCATTCGTGGCTTTCGCGGCGGCCTTCTTGCGGTGAAGCCGGCGGCGGCGGAGTCGAGCGCTGTTTCGGCGGCGCTGGGATAGTATACTATCGGCGCAGAACAACGATTCGGGAGGTCCCATGAAAAGTCCTTGCTCGCTCTCCTAGCGGCCCTCACCCTCGGCTCCGCGGCCTTCGCCGCCCCGGCCAAGGGCCTCGAGCCCTACTGGTCCGACAAGGGAGGCTCCTACGGGGCCTCGGGCCTCTTCTCCAAGCCCGCCGCCTGGGCCCCAGGCCAGTACGTCACCGTGGGGGTAATCAATAAGGGCAAAGAGGAGTCCGCAGTCACCACCCTCCTCGTGAGGCAGGAGGACGGGGGCTGGGTGATCGAGAACGAGGTCGTGGACAAGAAGGGCAAGGAGCAGGTGGTCCAGATGCTCCTCAAAGGCTTCGACGAAGCGGTGAAGACCGGCGAGTCCTCGGGGATCGAGCTCGTGTGGATCAAGAACCTGGACAAGGACGGGAAGGTGTCGACGATAGACGGCGCGCCCATAAAGATGATGAAGGGCCTCATGAAGTCCTCCTGGGAGCGCCTCGTCTCCACGGCGACCTCCCCCGCCGACGGCGGCGAGCAGAAAGTCCCCGCGGGCACCTTCTCCGGGACCTCCTACGTCAAGTCCACGACGAAGTACATGGGCAAGAAGATCGAGGGCGAGACCTGGTTCCACCCCGCGGTGCCCATCAACGGCGTCGTGAGGACGAAGGCCGGCGACGGCTCGGGAGAGACGGTGCTCCTGGCCTTCGGGGCCGACGGGGTACCGAGGATCCGGTAACCCGGCCGGAGGGCCTCCCGCGGCCGCACGACGCCGGCCGCGGGAGGGGCGCCGCCGCTATGGCCAACGGCTTCCCCGGGGGCTAGGATAGCCGGCGGAGGCTCCGATGATCACCGAGCACATCCACAGGGAACTGCCCACCTTCGCTTGGCCAAACTTCAACTACATGCTCCGGGACGTCTGCGCGAAGTTCCCCGAGCGGGTGGCCTTCCGCTACCGCTCCCGGGGCTCGAGGGACTTCGAGACCTGGGACTACCGCCGGCTCTGGCGCGAGGCCTCGGGCATAGGGGCGCAGCTCCGGAGCCGAGGGCTCGCCAAGGGCGACCGAGCGGCGGTCTGGTCGGAGAACCGGCCGCGCTGGGGCGCGGCCTACATGGGAATCCTCGCCGCGGCCCTGGTGGCGGTGCCGATCGACGTCCTCATGGAGGAGGAGGAGGCCGGCCGGGTCCTCGCCAGCGCCGAGGTCGGGGCTATCCTTGTCTCAGGGCGCTTCGCCCGTTCTGCGCGGAGCCTCGCCGCGGCGATGCCTCGGAAGCCCATCGTGATCGACATGGACGACGGATCCTGGGACGAGGCTCTGGGATACGCCGAGTCGGGGCCGGGGCTGCCGGCGCCCGAGACCATAGCCCCGGAGGACGACGCATCCATCATCTTCACTTCGGGGACGACGGGGCGGCCCAAGGGGATCGTCCTCTCCCACGCGGGGATCATCGCCAACTTCGACGCGTCGATCCACTCCCTGCCGATCACCGCGGACGACGTGTTCATGTGCGTCCTCCCCCTCCACCACAGCTACCCGACGACCTGCAGCCTCGTCTCGCCCCTGGCGGTCGGAGCCTCGATCACCATAGTCGATAGGCTCGTGGGGAAGGTGCTGGTCGACGATGTCCGGGATACTGGCGGATCGGTGATGATCGCCGTGCCGCTCCTCTACGACAAGCTCGCCCAGGCCTTAGTCCAGGGGGCGAGGGCCAAGGGCCCGGCCGCCGAGGCGGCGGTCGGCGCGCTGAGGTTGGTCTCCCGGGCCGCCCGCGGCCTCGGCGCCCCGGGGATCGGCCGCGCCCTCTTCAAGGGCTTCAGGGCCGCGGCGGGCCTGGGCTCCCTCAGGCTCCTTGTGGCGGGCGGCGGCCCCCTCTCGGCGGCCACGGCGAGGATCTTCGACGAGTTCGGCTTCGCCATTGTCCAGGGTTACGGCATGAGCGAGAACGGGCCCCTCATCTCGACGAACACTCCCCGCTACCACGACCACCGCTCCGCGGGCCTCGCCGTGGTCCGAACCTCGGTGAGGATCGACGGGCCGACGGAGGAAGGGATTGGGGAGATCCAGGTGACCTCGCCCTCCCTCATGAAAGGCTATTGGAGGGATCCCGAGGCCACGGCCTCGGCCTTCGCCCCCGACGGATGGCTCAAGACCGGGGACCTCGGGCGGATCGACCGCAGGGGCTTCATCTTCATAACCGGCCGCATCAAGAGCCTCATCGTCACGGCTGGGGGCAAGAACATCTCCCCCGAGGAGATCGAGGCCCGCTTCGAGGGCTCGAGGGTGGTGAAGGAGGTCTTGGTCCTCGGTAAGCCGCGGGACGGCGCCTCCGCCCGCGGGGTCCAGGCGGCGGAGCAGGTGGCGGCGGTCATAGTCCCGGATCTCGAGGCTATAGCCGCGGACCGCGGCGCTGGAGCGGCGGGGGACGAGGAGACGGTCCAGGGGCTCGTGAAAGCCGAGGTCGAGCGGGTCAACCGGGGCCTTCAGCCTTACAAGAAAGTGGAGGACTTCCGGGTGCGGGGCGCGGAGTTCGAGAAGACGAGCTCCCGGAAGATAAAGCGCTATCTCTACAAGACCTGGGAGGCCGCGATCGCGGATTAGGAAGCGGTCTCGGCTCCGCAGCCACCGCGGCCGATCCCCCTCAGGGCCGCACTTCTACGAGCTCCGACACGAAGCTCGCGGTCCCCGGGCCCAAGTCGCCTTCGTAGCGCAGGAGGTTCCCCTGGCCGTCGAGGAGGAGCCGAGCGCTCCAAAAGGCCGAGAGGACCCCCGCAGGCGAGAGCCTGACCGCGATGGCCGGACGCCCCTTAAAATTCCCGGGGCCCTCGGATTTGAGCACCATGGCCACAGCCTTCGAGGGCCGGTCCAGCCTGACGTAGGCGAACTCCAGGTCCTTGAGGCCCCCGCGGACGAAGGCCCGGGCGGCGAGGCTGAAGCCCCGGCCGTAGAAGCTCCGGCCCTCGAGGTCGCAGCGGGCCCGGACGGCCACACCCTTCCAGGTCCCCGACACGTCCACGCCCTTCCCGTCGCAGACCATGCGGGCGGAGCCCTCCTTGGCGCTCACCTCCACGATCGCGGCGGTGCCGTCGGCGGCGAGGAGGGTGCGCAGGTCCTCCGCCCCGCCGAGCTCCTCGACTCTCCTGGCGCCGGAAGGGTCGATCGACTCCCGCATCTCCGTCGTCGCGGTGACGGTCCGGCCGCCCCTGGCGGTGATCACGACCCTCGTCTCCCCCGCGAGGCCCGAGGAGCCCAGGGCGCAGAGTATCAGGGCTATCGCGATCGAAGGGACGCGCATCTCGCCTCCTCGCGGACGTAGCGCCCCCGGCAGAGGCTAGGGCGTAGCCGCTCTCACTGTATGACCGAGAAGTCCGATAGCCATATCTCCCCCACCTTGCCGAGGGAGAGCCTCGAGTTGAAAGCGTCTCGCAGCTCGGCCTTGATGGCGCCCTCGAAAGCCGGAGCGAGGTCCGCGGCCTTGCGGGAGGAGAGGACAGCCTCGGCCGCGGCCTTGAGCACCGGGGCCTTGCGGCTGAGCTCCTCGGAGAAGGTCCTGTCGTTGGAGTCGTAGGGGAAGGCGATGGTGGCCACGATGACCGCGGGCTTGTCGTCCGCGCTCTTGGCCCGGACCGTCCCGATCCCGGTGAAGGAGGCGCCCTCGGCCAGCTCGGCCGACACCTGAGCCCTGTCGGCCTCGCGGGAGAGCTTCTTGTGGCGCGTCCCGGCGGCGAGGCCGTAGACGGTCCCCGCGGCTATGGCGAGGGCGATGAGGACGAAGGCGACGATGAGGATGCGCACGACGCCGAAGGCGGACTTACCCCTCCGTTCCTCGATGTCCCGCTCCACGTCGTCCTCCGTCCACAGAGCCATCGGCCGATCCTCCTCGCCGCCCCTACGCCGTCGCGCAGCGTATCCTACCTCGCCTCGCGGCTTCGGGCAAGGACGAGGGGCCGACCTTGACTCGGCGCCCGGTCGCGTATATGGTTTCTTTACGCGCGGCGGGGCCCAAAACCGCCCGGAGAGCTATAAAGTCCTTAAAAAAAGTAAAAATATTCCCCAGGAGGCCGCTATGGCCGCGAAGAAGACCGCTCTGGTGATCGACGACAAAGAGGACATCAGGAAGGCGACCAAGGCTTTCCTCTCCCTCGCCGGGTTCGAGATTTCCCTCGCCGTGGACGGGCTCGAGGCGAAGGACCGCCTCGCGGCCTCGACCTTCGACCTGGTCGTCAGCGACATCGAGATGCCCAACATGAACGGCTTCGAGCTCCTCTCGTTCATCCGCAAGAATC
>Ga0268360_1002408_pt1 | contig 14771 bp, 14 predicted proteins | sample BioMet11_FD_192465 | JGI IMG/M metagenome (GOLD analysis project Ga0268360, IMG submission 192465) | Sewage microbial communities from Oakland, California, United States - Biofuel 11 (Illumina Assembly) | ecosystem: Engineered > Wastewater > Sewage > Unclassified | place: USA: California... | reverse complement strand
GGGCGAGATACTCGGCCTCATCGGGCCGAACGGTGCGGGGAAAACTACACTTTTCAATCTAATCTCCGGTACGCAGCCAATGACATCTGGCTGCCTGAAGCTGTTTGGCAAGGAAGTGAAGAACGTCAAGTCTTACCACATGGCCGCGCTTTCCATCGGCCGTACATTCCAGGTGGTCCAGCCGTTTCTTAGCATGACGGTGCTTGAGAATACTATGACAGGCGCTTTTCTGCACACGTCTGATGCGGGAAAAGCGCGCGAGGAAGCGGCGCGCATACTCGATTTTCTGGAACTGAGCAGCAAGACGGGAACAAAGGGCGAAGACTTGGCGCTGATCGACCTCAAGCGTCTTGAGGTCGCGCGGGCACTTGCGACGAAGCCGAAAATCCTGTTGCTGGATGAGGTTATGGCAGGTTTGACGCCGTCGGAAGGAGATCGCGTAATTGCAATGATTCGTAAGATCAGAGATACCGGGGTATCAATTATCCTGGTCGAACACGTGATGCGGGCTGTAATGAATTTGTGTGACCGTATCTACGTTCTTGAACGGGGAGAACTCATTGCAGAAGGAACCCCCAGTGAGATTTCTGTCAATGAAGAGGTAATCGAGTCGTATCTGGGGAGGAAAAAGCATGGCTGAGAATCTGCTGGCTGTTGACAACCTGAATGTTAAATACAACGCATTCCATGCACTTTTCGGTGTCTCTTTTCATGTTCTGCAGGGCGAAATTGTGGCGCTCCTGGGCGGAAACGGTGCCGGAAAGACCACTACGATTAAGACAATCTCCGGAATGATCCGTCAGACGGAGGGAAGCATCAGGTTTGACGGGCAGGAGGTTTCCCATATGCCCGTTGACAAGCGTGTCGCGTTGGGCATCATCCAGAAACCGGAAGGGCGCCGCCTTTTCCCTGACATGACCGTTATGGATAACCTCCTTGTGGGATCGTTTCTGAAGCCATGCCGTGAAAAGAGAAAAGAAAATTTTGAGAGATGCTTTGGTTATTTTCCGAAGCTTTATGAGCGGCGTGGGCAAACGGCTGGATCTCTGTCCGGCGGCGAGCAGGAGATGTGCGCGATTGCGAGGGCGCTGATGCAGAATCCGCGCCTTCTGATGTTGGATGAGCCGTCCCTGGGACTCGCACCGGTTGTGGTTGATGACGTGTTCCGGGTGCTTACGGAGATCAATAAGGAGGGAATCACGATCCTTCTTGTTGAGCAGAATGTGCAGGCTTCTCTGGAGATATGCAACCGGGCTTATGTTATTGAAACGGGACATAACGTGATTGATGGTACAAGCGAGGAACTACTGCACAACAAGGAAATCCAGCGTGCCTATATCGGTGTTGTCTGATTAGAAAAGAATAAAAAAATAAGCCCCCGGTGTTCTTTTGAACGCCGGGGGCCTTTGACTGCCGCTCAACGATGGTCGGCAAGAGACAGAGGGAGGCTCATAGTGAAACGGACAGAGACCTCTTCTGTCACCTCATTTTGCGGTGAAGCGGTAGATGGTCTCGCTGGTGAAGATGTCGCCGGCGGGAAGGACGATGGAGGGGAAGTTCAAGTGGTTCACCGCGTCGGCGAAGTGCTGGGTCTCCAGGCAGAAAGCCGGATGATCGCCGTAAACGGCGCCGCCCTTGCCGCGCATCCCGCCCAGCGAGTACGGCGTATAGAGCTGCACGCCCGGCTGGTCGGTGTAGGCCTCCAGCTGCACGCCGCCCTCCGGATCCCACGCGCGGGCGAAAAATTCGACCCCGTCCACGCTGCGGTCCAGCACGAAGTTGTGGTCGTATCCCCGGGCCGCGTCCATGGATTCGCTGCGGCTTTCGATGTCCTGGCCGATCGGCTTCTCCGCGCGGAAATCCAGCGGCGTGCCCTCCACGGGGACGATGTCGCCGGTGGGTACGATGTCGGGGCCCACGCGGGTGAAGCTGCCCGAGCAGATGGACAGCGTTTCGCCCAGCACATTGCCGTTGCCCTGGCCGCGCAGATTGAAGTAGGCGTGGTTCGTCAGGTTCAGGAGCGTGTCCTGATCGCTGACGGCCAGATAACGGATGGAGAGCGCGCCGTCGTCCCGCAGGGCGAAGGTCACCTCAACGGAGAGGTTGCCGGGAAAACCGCCGTCGCCGTCCGGAGAAAACAGGGAGAAGGTGGCGGATTCGTCGTCGTACTGGAGCTTCCAGTTGCGCTTGTCGAAGCCGGAGGCGCCGCTGTGGCAGCAGTCGGGATCTCCGGCCGGCGTGATGACGTACTCGCGGCCGCCCAGCGTGAACCGTCCGCCGCGGATGCGGTTGGCCACGCGGCCGACGGTCGCGCCCAGGTACGCGCCGCCGCGGAGATATTCCTCCAGCGTGTCGTAGCCCAGGACCACGTCCGTCAGCGTTCCGTCCCGCCGGGGCGTTTTCATCTCCTGCCAGGTGGCGCCGTAGGTGAGGAAAGAGGCGGACGCGCCTTTTTCGTTCGTGATGGTGCAGCGCTTGACGGTCTCGCCGCCGGGAAGAACGCCGAAATCTGTGACTGTGACGCTCATGACTTCTCCTTTACTCCATGCGCTGAACGGCGAGCATATCGCCGTAAAGCGCGCAAAACTGCCTGTGCCTGCGCTCGTTGCGCTCGCTGGAATGGGGCGCGTATTCCTTCTCGAACCGGACCACGGACCCGGCCGCCGCCGCGTAGGAGGGGAAAACGCCGGCCGACACCGCGCCGATCATGGCGGCGCCCAGGCAGGCGGCCTCTTTCTCTGCGGGGATGACCACCGGGATGCCGGTCACGTCGGCCTGAAGCTGGCACCAGACGGCGGACTTGGCGCCGCCGCCGGTGGCGATGATGCGCCTGATCTCCGTGCCGGAGGCGCGCAGCGCGTCGCAGTTCTTGCGCAGCAGATGCGCCACGCCGTCCATGACCGCGAGCGCCATGTCGTAGGCGTCGTGCCTGCTGCGCAGGCCGAAGAACACGCCGCAGGCGTCCAGATCGAATTCCGGCGCGTTGGTGCCCACAAGGTAGGGGAGGAACAGCGGATCTCCGGGGAGGCGCTTTGCGGCCTGCGCGTCGATCTCCTTGTAGGAGACATCGGGCAGACAGGCGCGCTTGAACCATTCCAGGCTGATGCCGCCGCTCTCCGCCACGGGGAGCATCACCCAGGTGCCGGGGATGAACCCGTAGTGCATGGGGATCCCCGTGTCGCGCCGCACCGGCGAGCCGGCCAGAATGGAGAGGCCCATCACCGTGCCGGTGGAGAGGCTCAGCCCGCCCTCGGTCACGTTGCCCACGCCCACCATTCCCGCGAAATGGTCCAGCGTGCCCAGGTTGACCACCGCGCCGGGACCGATCCCGGCGGCTTCGGCGACCTGGGGGAGCAGCGGCCCGGCGGCCGTGCAGGGCTCGGCCAGCGGCGGGAGCTGCTCGGGACGGATGCCCACGAAATCCATCATCTCGGGCCAGTACTCGCCCTTGTAAATGTCGAAATAGAAGGTAAAGGTGGCGATGGAACGGTCTGCCAGCATTTTGCCGGTCAGCCGCCAGACCACGTAATCCTTGAGCAGCAGGTAATGGGCCGCCGCCGCGAAGACGTCCGGCCGGTTGCGGCGCAGCCAGAGGATCTTTGTGGCCGGCCAGGTGGGCAGCGCCGCGGGCTGGCCGGTATGGGCGTAGCAGACCGGGCCGGGGAACGCCTTTTCCGTAAGCGCACATTCCTCCGCGGAGCGGTCGTCCATCCAGCTGATCGCGTTCATGAGCGGCTTTCCGTCCTTCCCGAGGACGACCAGCGACTCCGCCTGGCCGGTAAAGGTAATCACGGAAGTATCTTTCCCATTCAGGCCGCGGAGAATACCGACGAGAGAGGCCACGTAGGCCTCCGCGTCAAATTCCACCCGGCCGCCCGCGCGGTCGTAGACCACGGGAGCGCTTTCCGTCCGCAGGCAGCCGAAACCCTCGTCGTAAAGGGCGGCCTTGATATTGGTGCTGCCGAGGTCGACGCCGATGAACTGCATGGAATCAGCTCCTTTCACGCGCTTTGCGGTTGTTGATCCTGTATGCCGCGAGGCTGAGGCACCACGCGGCGGCCGCCACCGCGGCGAGCACGGCGAACGCCGTGCGCAGGCCGGCGCCGTCGGAGAGAAGTCCGGTGATTATGGGGAACACTGCGCCGCCGATGCCGCAGCCGGAGCTGAAGAGCCCGACCGCGCCGCCGGAATTTTCCGGAAACTGCTTCGCCGCAAGGTCGATGAGCATTGCCCAGAGCGGCCCCAGGGCCATCCCGGTGAGAACGCACATCGCCAGGGAGACGTAAGCGGAATTCGACACGGCCATGCCGAGCAGCGCCGCACACGCGACGGCGAGCCCGGAGAGCAGCGCCCGGTACGGCTTGACCCGCACCACCGAATAGAGGAGACGGAACGAAGCCATCCCGACCCAGTATGCCGAGACGGAATAGGCGGAGAGGTCGGGCCTCAAAAGCGTTTTGGAAAAGTGCGATTCGATGAAGTAGCTGAAGCCCTGTTCCAATCCGCATTCGAAAAAGATGGACACAAACAGGAAGGCGAAAGCGGCGGAGGCAAAATAGCGCCACACGGGCATCTTTTCCCGCGCGGAGGGGCGGGATGAGACCGGCACGACGATGCGGGCGGCGGCATAGAGGCACGAGATCACCGCGAAGACGGCGCCGCAGAAAGTGAATACGAACCGCCAGTTCCAGAGCCCCCCGGAAATGCCGGCCTCCGTTACCAGCGGGGCGACGATGGCGCCCACGCTGAACAGGAATTCCGCGATGCACAGATAGTGGGAGCTTTTCTCCCCGTACATGTCGGAAAGGGCGGCCGCTTCGGCGGATTCCACCGCGCTGTACCCGGAGCCGGTGAAGAAGCTTCCGATGATGAACGGCGCCATGCTGTGGGAGACGGCCGATACGGCGCAGCCCAGCGCGGCGAGTGACCCGGAAATGATGATGACCCGTTTTTTCCCGATCTTATCGGAAAGCGAGCCGAAAACAAAGGGCGAAACGATGAAGCCCGCATACTGCGCGGCCGCCAGGATTCCGGAGCCCAGGGCGGTCACCGCAAAGTCCGACGACATTCCGCGGAGCACCAGCTGAAAGCCGCCCGTCTCGAAGCCGATGATGAAGCTCATAAAGGGCATGAGGAGAGGCAGCGGTATGAAGCTGCGCAGGGAGCGTTTCGACATTTTTTCGTTCCTTTCCCCGGGCGGGGCCGGGGGAACCGGACAAAAACCGCGGGCCCCGGAGCGCGGGCGGAGGGCCGCCGTTCACAGGGCCGGTGGAAACCGATGGAAACGATCGCCGGACGCGCCGGCAGGGGGGGACTCTCAGGCAAAGCGGACCTCGACGCCTTCGGCGCGGATCTTGTCGGTCACGGCGCGGTCCGCCCCCGAATCGGTGATCCAGCACATGGAGCTCCCGAGCTCCGAGAGACGGAAAAAGCTGTCGCGGCCGAGCTTCGTGCTGTCCGCCGCGATGAGCGTGCGCCGCGCCCGGTCCATCATGAGCCGGTCGATGACGCTTTCCTCCGCGTGGTAGGTGGTGAGCCCCGTGCCGGGGCACACCCCGTCGATGGAAAGGATGGCAAAGTCGGCGGTGAAGCGGGAGAGCTGCTCCCGGGCGTTCTCGCCGTACGTGAAGGAGTACTGCGAATTCACTTCTCCGCCCAGGAGGATGACGCGGAAGGTGGGCACGCCGCCCAGCTCCACCGCCGCGGAGATGGAGTTCGTGACGATGTTCAGGTTCTTGTGCTTCTTTAGCTCCACCGCGGCGAAATAGGTGGTCGTGCCGGAGTTGATGAAAAGCGTGTTCCCATCCTGCACGATGTCCGCCACGGCGGCGGCAATGGCCTTTTTCATGTCCGCATGCTCCTGCTTGCGGCGCTGGAAGTCCATGTTGTAGTAGTTCTTCATGGTCTGCACCGCGCCGCCCTGGGTCCGCTCCAGATAGCCCTCCTGCTCCAGCGCGGTCAGATCGCTGCGGATCGTGACCATGGTGGCGCCGAGCTGCTCCGAAAGCTGGGAGACGCGCACTCTTCCGTCGCGTCTGAGGATCTCCAGGATCTTGTTCCTGCGGGCGTCAATCTTCAGTTCTCCGGCCATTTGCGCAACCTCCGAAGGACGGGACGGCGTGGGCCGCCCGGTATTTTTTGAAACCGCTCAGATGTTGAGCGCCTTGTGGTTCAGCCGCTCGCCCACGGCTCCGCCGGGGTGGATGACGGCGAACTGCTCGTTTTTGAAGCCGGTCTTTTCCACCAGCGCGGACTGCAGCGCGTCAAAGAGGACGGAGAGCACCGTGAAGCTGGTGGTCCCCTGGGAATTCCAGCGGTCGGTCTCGCGGGTCACCGGCGTGCGCAGCACGATGTCCGCGCCCTTGGCCAGCGGGGATTCCGCGTTCTCGGTGGCGGCGATGACCGTCACGCCCTTGCGCTTGCAGATGTCGAGGATGGGGAGAAGCTCCGCCGTCTTGCCGCCGCGGGAAGCCAGCAGCATGACGTCGCCCTTCTGCATGAAGCCCATGGCGCCGTGCACCGCCTCCGCCGGGGAGACGAAGCGAGCGGGCCGCTCGATGCAGCACATAAGGTGCGCAAAGTGGCGGCAGCAGATGCCGGTGTGACCGCAGCCGGCCGCGCCGATGCGCGGCGCCGCGGCGAGCACGTCCACCGCCTTCAGAAAAGCGTCCCTGTCGATGCCGGCGAACGCCTTGGTGACGGCGTCGGCCTCGATCTCGTATGCCGAAACGGCAGCCTGCCAGATCGTATTGGAATCCATATCCATGTCCTCCTTCAGGTTTTCCCGCCGCCGTTTTCGGCGCGCGGCAATATATACAAATTATTATAATACTATCCGTTAAAAAAGCAATAAGGAAATAAAAACAAAATATCCTTGACTATTCGGTAAGGAATGACTATACTGAAAGCATAAAAAATCTGCGCGGGGAGGGGTTTGCCTTGCTCAAGAATTTCAATGGAGTCGTTTTCAAACCGCCGTTTTTCGAGATCGGGCCCAAGTCGTACCTTCACGGGGACGACGTTCTGAAGCTCGCGCTCGCGGCGGATGCGGCGGCGCTCCGGTATGACGTTACGATCATCTTCACCACGCCCGTGGTGGATATCCGCCGCGTGGCGGAAGCGACAAAGCGCATCTTCGTCTTTGCGCCGCACATGGATCCGCTGCGTCCGGGCCGCGGCCTGGCCGACACGCTGCCGGAATCCCTGGTGGACGCGGGCGCACGGGGCGTCATGCTCAACCACGCCGAGAAGCCCATCCCGCTGAGCACGCTGGACGAGACGATCCGCCGCGCGGACGAGGTGGGCCTTGCCACCATCGTCTGCACCAGCTCCATCCGCGAGGCCTCGGCCGTCGCCAAGCTCGCGCCCAACATCATCGTCGCCGAGCCCACGGAGCTCATCGGCACCGGCAAGACCAGCGATATGGATTACGTCAAGGCGTCCATCGACGCCGTCAAGTCCGTGAACCCCGACATTTTCGTGCTCCAGGGTGCCGGCATCAGCAACGGGCAGGACGTGTACCGCGTCATCCGCGCGGGCGCGGAAGCCACCGGTTCCTCCAGCGGCATCGTCAAGGCGCCGGACCGCAGGGCCATGATCGACGAGATGATCGGCTCCGTCCGCAAGGCCTGGGACGACAGGAAGGCCGCCCTTGCCGCCGGCAAGGAATAAATCAGGTTACAGCGGAAATAATTCCGACCCATATAATTTTTCAGGAGGTTTTGAAAAATGGAATTCAAGTGCTTTCAGAAGGAACTCGAAGTTCAGTCCAGGGGCTGGATCCCCACGTTCCATGACGTCTCCAAGGAAGTCATGAACATCGTCGCCGCTTCCGGCATCAAGAACGGCACCTGCTGCATCGCTTCCCATCACACCACCTGCTCCGTCATGATCCAGGAGTGCTCCCACGACATCGACACCTTCGATCTTGAGTATCTGCAGCACGACCTGCTGGACATCATGCGCAAGCTCGTCCCGGATTTCACCGAAGAGCATCAGTACCGTCATCCCGGCCCCATCCATGCGCAGTTCGGCCGGCATGTCGATGAGCCGGGCAACTTCACCAGCATGAACACCGACGGCCACCTCCGCAGCATCTTCTTCGGCCGCAGCGAGACCATGACCGTCAAGGACGGCAAGCTGGACGGCGGCGAGTTCGCGCACGTCTACTTCATCGACTGGGACCACGTCCGCGCCCGCAGGCGCCAGATCAACGTCACCGTCATGGGCACGCCCGACGACGTGGGCGACCGCAAGTGGAACGGCGGCGCGGTCATCGACACCCTGCGCAAGTTCACCCCCGAGGAAAAGGAATACATGAAGGAGTTCGATTTCCAGCTTAAGGACAGGAAATAACCTCCGTTTTGCAGATCCGATGAAACGCCCCGGCGCCAAAAGGCGCCGGGGCGTTTTTTGTTCCCGGCCGGAAGCGGAAAGCGCCCGGCTGCGGAGGTCGGAGGGGGAAACGGGTCAGCCTTCGGCAGCCTCGCGTTCCAGCATGGCGCCGTAGGAGGCGCGAAGCTCCGCGAGGAACCGCTGCAGCTCGCCGGGATCGACGAACGGATCCGGCCCGGCGGGGGCGGCGGCGCGCCTTTCCAGCTTTTCCAGGGTGTGGTTCTGGAAGGTGTGGTTGCCGAGGAAGATGTCCGCCTTTTCCGGCATGAGCTTATCGATGGAGGCCAGGAAGGCCGGCCGCATATCGGCGCAGCCGTATTCCTCGATGAAGCGTTTTTCCAGCGTGTTCAGGCCGGCTCCGCCGTGGAGAGCGGCGGTGAGCTCCTTCTTCCCGTCGTTCACCGTGATGAAGTAGGTGGTCGCGCCGGGCGTGTGGCCGGGCGTGGCGGCGCAGCGCACGGTCATGGAGCCAAGGCGCAGCACGTCACCGTCCTTCACCTCGATGTCCGGCGTGAAAAGCTCCAGCGGGGCGTGGGCGTGCTTGACCAGGGCGAGCTCCGGACGCTCGCGGAACATTTTCGCGTCCTCCGCGCCCAGAACGGTCTTTGCGCCGCAGAGCGCCTGCAGGAGCGCGGTGGAGCCGAAGTGATCGTGATGGCCGTGGGTGTGGAAGATGAGCTTTACCCTGCGCGGATCGAATCCGCCGAGCCAGAGATCGTGCATGTAGAGGGCGGAGGCGGTGGCGAAATTCGTGTCGAACAGCGCGAGCCCGTCGCCGGTGTCGACGACGTAAGAGGCGCCGTCGGAGTTGCCGACGAACCAGAGGTTCCCGAAGACGCGGAAGGGTTCGACGGCGTAGAGCCAGGGATGCGCGTAAAAATCGTCCCTGTTGCCGCCGGCGCGGTTTTGTTTCGGCATGGCTTTATCGCTCCTTTCAGTGACAGACGCATTATACAACGGTTCTTCGCCGGAAGCGAGGGATTCAGGGATAACAGAGAGAAAAAGCGTAAAACTGCGCCGCCCGCATAGGGCGGGCGGCGCAGGGGGAAAAGCTGGTTTTGCGGACGGAGCTCAGCCCTTGACGGAGCCGGCGGTGAGGCCGGCGATGAAATACTGGTTCAGGCTGAGATAGACGACGATAATCGGGACGATGGCGAAAAGCGTGCCCGCCATCATCAGGTTCCACTGGGCCGCGCCCTCGCCACCCATGCTCTTGAGCTGGGTGACGCCCACGACCAGGGTGTAGGTCATGGAGTCGTGGATCGTCATCACGCGGGAGAGCAGATATTCGTTCCAGACGCTCTGGAACGTGGTCAGGGCAACGGTGGCCAGGATCGGCTTGGAGAGCGGCATGATGATGTTCCAGTACGTACGGAAGAAGCTGCAGCCGTCGATTTCGGCGGCCTCGTCGATCTCCGTGCTGATGGTCTTCATGTAGCCCATCGTGAGGAAGAGGTTGACGGCGCTGATCGTGAACATCTGGATGACGCCGAGCCCCGTCAGGTTATTGAGGTGCAGCTTCGCAGCAAGCTGGGAGATGGGGAAAATGGTGACGGAGCCTGCGGAAACGAACATCGTCGCCAGGAACATGGTGTAGATGATTTTCTTCCCGGGGAACTTGCCGCGGGAGAAAACATAGGCGGACATCGACGAGGTGATGACCACGCCGGTCACTGCGATGGCGCAGACGTAGATGCTGTTGAGCGTATAGCGCCCGAAGTGGGCGAGGCCCCACGCCTGCTTGAAGTTGTCCAGCGTGGGATTCGCGGTGAAGATGTTGACGCCGCCCAGCATCAGTTCCTTGTTCGTCTTGAGCGAGGCGGATATGACGTAAACGATGGGGAAAAGAGCCAGCAGGGTCACGAGAATCAGGAAAATGTACCGGGCGACGCTGGCATTGCTGACGTGCCTTTTTTTCCTGATGTCCATGGGCGCATGCACGGAACCGGGCCTTTCGGCGGTTGCTGTCGTCATGTTATCCTCCTCCTCTCAATAAATGTTCTGATATTTCTTGGAGAGTTTGAGGTAAAGGACCGTGATGATGCCGAGGATGATGGCGCAGATCAGAACGAGGGCGGAACCGAAGCCGTAGTCCGGCTGGCTCTTGCTCTGGAAGAACAGCTTGTAGATGTAGCTCATCATGGTGTCGGTATGGCCGCCGGGCGCGCCGTTCGTCAGCACCAGCACCAGATCGGTGACCTTGAGGGAGCCGAGGAAAGCGTTCATGACGACGATGACGAGCACCGGGCCCAGCATGGGGAAGGTGATCGACCAGAACTGCTTCCAGCCGGTCGCGCCGTCGATGGTGGAGGACTCGTAGATCTCCTGCGGGATGCTCTGCAGCCCGGAGAGGAAGAAGATCATGTTCAGGCCGAAGTTCTGCCAGATGGAGGCGATGCACATGATCAGGATGCCGTTGTTTTTATCCGAAAACCAGTCGATATCCTTCGATATCAGCCCAAGCACTTTCAGATAGCCGTTGATGACGCCGTTGTGCGCTGCGAAGAGGAAATAGAACACAACGCCGACGATGGCCGTACTGATCATAGTGGGCAAAAAGTAAATGGTGCGAAAGAAATCGCGCCCCTTGAATTTCCTGTTTATGAGCACGGCCAGGAACAGCGCCAGAGGCAGCTCCACGGCCAGCTTGCAGAATGCGAAGGTAAACGAGTTCGCGACGGATTCCCAGAATCTCGGCGTTTTCGTGAAAGCGCGGACAAAGTTGTTGAGCCCGACAAAGATGGGCTCGCCGTATCCGCCGTAGCGGAAGAGGCAGAAGCGCAGCGTCCAGAGGATGGGGTAGATTACAAAAAGGCACAGCCCGATGAGGGACGGGGCGAGCATCAGATAGCACTGACCGACGGTTTTTCCGTTTCTGCGGGTGAGCCGGCGTTCCTTTTCCATGATAGGGTACCTCCCGTACGGTAGGTTTTTCCTGGATTTTCCGGAAAGCGGCCCTCCGTAGGGGAGGGCCGCTTTCCTTTAGCCCGTGATTAAACGCTTTGCGGGAACGTTACTTGGTCCACTTGTAATAATCGTCGGCGAGCTTGTATTCGTCGAGCTTGACCTTGCCGTCCTTGACGGCGGTGTCGAGAGCGCTCTGATAAGTATCGGTGAGCTGCTTGATGACGTCGTCCACGGAGATGTTGCCGGCGACCATGTCGTTGACCACAGTCTCCATATCGTCGCCCTCGAGGGTGAGCTGGCCGTCCGGGAAGCGCGGAGAGTTGACGTACTGATCGGCGTTGGCGCTCATGTTCTTCCAGCCGGTCTTGTCGGCGGTCTTGCTGACCTTGCTCATAAGCTCGGTGTTGGCGGGGATGATCTTGCAGTTCGCGTAGAGATCCTCATAGAACTCGTCCGCGGAGAGATACTTGAAGACTTCGGAAACAGCGTCGAGCTTGTCGGCGGTGACGCCGCTCCACATGGAGTACGCGCCGCGGAAGATCTGGACGCCCTTGTAGCGGTTGTTGGGATCCTGCACGGGGACCTCGGCGATATCCCAATCGCAGGTGGCCGGGAACTGATCGTTGAAGACGGCGATGTCATAGGCCGGAGAGATCTCCATGCCGACCTTGCCGTCGGAGAACTGGGCACGGATCGGGTCGATGTCGATGGTCTCGATGCCGGGGAAGTAGCTCTTGTCCTTGGCAAGGCTCATCATGTAGTTGAGAGCGGGACGGAAAGCTTCGAAATCATACTTGAGGGTGGTGTTGTTGAACCAGCCGGTGCCGGTGGAAGCGATCCACGGCGCGAAGAGCAGACGGTGAACGCCCCAGTTCCAGCCGCCGAAGGAGTAGCCGAAGCCGTAGGACGTGCCGTTGCCGGCATCGGTGATCTTCTTGGCGTCAGCAATGACTTCGTCCCAGGTCGTGGGGGCCTTGGCTTCGCCCTTGTCGTCGACAATGCCGGCGGCCTTGAAGAGGTCCTTGTTGTAAGCGAGCTTGATGGGCAGGATCTCGAGCGCGAGGGCATACACCTTGCCGTTGTGGGAGGTTCTGCCTTCGCTGTCGTAGGGCTTGTATTCAGCGACGAGGTCCTTCAGCTGGGAGACGGTGTTGAGGTCCATCAGCAGGCCCTGGTCCTCGTACTTCTGCATGTTGGACTCGGAGGCGGACCAGATGTCCGGGACGTTGCCGGACTTGACCATCGTGTCGAACACGGTGCTGGGGTTGTCGATTTCGGTGGTCAGGTTGATCTTGATGCCCTTGGAGGGGCCGACTTCGGTGTTGAACTTCTCGACGCGGGCTTCAAGCATATCCTTGTACGCGCCCACGGTGCTGTAGAAGTTGACCGTAATTGTCTTGCCGGTGGAAGAGGACGCGGCAGCACTGGAGCTGGAAGCCGCAGAGCTGGAGGCCTTGGAACTGGACGCTGTGCTGCTGGACGACGCGGCGCTGGAGCTGGAAGCCGCAGGCGTGCTGCCGCAGCCGGCAAGGACGCCGACCAGAAGCAGCGCGGAAAGCAGGATGCACACCCATTTCTTCATTTTTCTTTTCCTCCTCTTTTATTTTGGCTTGCTCCCGGGAAATCCCCGGATCGTATCTTTAATTATAGCCCGGAAAGCCTGAAAAGTTAGGGGGAAAAAAGTATGACGAAATCATGAACAGAAATTGCGGGGGGCCTTAAAAAGGCGTACGAAACTGTGCAACTTCACAAGACTTGACTGCAAAAATGGCGGAGTATTATCGATAATAACGAAGAGCGGGGCGGAGAAAACATCCGCCGCGGGACGGAGGCGCGTTCAAAAAGCCGTTATTCCCCGGCGGCGCCGCTGCCGGAATCGTCGTCGGCCGGGGCTTCGGACGCATCCTTGGCGATGACGCGCCGCTGCAGGGCGGGCCAGACCATGACGCAGGCGCCCAGCTGGATGAAACTGAAGGACATGAGCACGATGACGGGGATGGTATAGGGCAGAAGGAACACCACCGCAACGTGGATGAGCAGCATCAGCTCCAGCTTCAGGGTCGTTTTTCCCTCCAGGGAAATGAGCAGGAAGGCGTTCTTGGTGTTGGCGCCGGTGGGGAGGTCCACCGTGGTGATCAGGCTGTACCAGTAGCAGGCGGCGGGATAGAAAATGAGCCCCAGCCCCGCGGCGAGGCCCGCGCCCAGCGCGCCCTTGTCCAGGTTGTAGCAGATCATGTACGCCAGGGCGGGAAGCGCGAAGAACGATAGACCGATGGGGGCGCGGTGCAGGAAATCCCGCTTGAATTCCTCCCAGAAATCGTCCCACAAAAAGCAGTTGCCCGTCCGTACCAGCTTCATGAGCACGTGGGCGCCGCCGGCCATGGCGGCCGGAATGGTCACGATGGGGATGGAAAACACGACTACCAGCAGGTTCAGGCTGACCAGCTTCCAGAAATGGGTCTTGAACAGGAAGGAATAGCGGGCCCCGCCGCTCTTGGGAGAGGGGCCGCTGACCCCGGGGCCGGGCGCGAAGCGGCGCTCGCGGATTCTGTCGAAAAGGCTCATGGTTTACTCCTTGTTCAGAAAATCGTAGGATTCGAAAAGCCTGCATTCGCGCAGGAGGGCGGTGACGTCCTTCATGCGCTTTTTGCCGAATTTGTGCAGGATGCGCCGGACCTGGGTCTTGACGGTGGAGAGCTCGATGTGCCGGCTCTCGGAGATCTGCTCGTAGGTGCCGCCGTAGTAGACCATGCGCAGGATGCCCAGCTCCGAGTTCGTGAGCTTGGAGAGCAGGTGCATCACATACACCAGGTTGTCCTGCTGGGATTTCATGCGGGAAAACTCCTTGATGAGCCGGGAGGCGATCTCCGGGCGCATGGGGAGCGTGTTCTTGTAGACGTCGTTGATGGACTGCACGATCCTGGCGATGGAATCCGTTTTCGTGATGAAGTCCGCCGCGCCGGCGGCGTAGGCGCGGTAGAGGTACTCGTCCTCCGCGTGGATGGTGAGCACGATGCACTTCGTCTCCGGCAGGGCCTCGGTGATCTGTTCGATGGCGGTGATCCCGTCGTCCTGGGTCTCCATCTGGATGTCCATGAGCACGATGTCGGGCTTTTCCCTGAGCGCGAGGCGCACGGCCTCGGCCCCGCTCTTCGCCGTGCCGACGATGCGGATGTTCGGCTCCTTGCTGAGGACGTTCTGGAAATAGGCCCTGATGTCCTCGATGTCGTCACAGATTTGAACGCTTATTTGCTTCAATTTTCGGCCTCCTCCCCAAAATATCCGTCCGCTCCGCGTCGTACAGGGCCACCTCGAAGGTGGAGCCGCTTCCCGGAGTGCTGTATACGTTTATGATGCCGTGCTGGAGGTGGACCATGTTGGATGCGTAGCTCAGCCCAAGGCCCCAGCCCTTGTCGGCCGGTTTCGTCGAATAATACGGCTTGAAGATGCGCCGGATCTGGCCCGGCGTC
>Ga0268360_1002407_pt1 | contig 14772 bp, 8 predicted proteins | sample BioMet11_FD_192465 | JGI IMG/M metagenome (GOLD analysis project Ga0268360, IMG submission 192465) | Sewage microbial communities from Oakland, California, United States - Biofuel 11 (Illumina Assembly) | ecosystem: Engineered > Wastewater > Sewage > Unclassified | place: USA: California... | reverse complement strand
GCCTTGGTGGAGTAGGAGCCCCAACTGTCGAAGTCGGTGTAGGGTTCTGAGTCGTCGAGCCAATGGTTGGGGCAGTCTGAATGGGGGCAGAATGGGAACCGAGGGGTATCCATGTCGAGATATCGCTTCCCACCGATCTCCTCGATTGAATGTACCAACAAGGTTCGAGGAACAGGATCTTCCTAACATAAACCTAACGTTTCCCTAACGCGACCTTCGCCCCTGTAGGCTACCCTCGGAACCGAAAAAGGATAGGCAGGAGCCACAGAGATGGACTTTCACAATTTCCTCGCTTCCTTCCGAGAGTTCTTCGAGACGAGCCCTGCGCTCGAAGTTGAGGAGGCGGGACGCTACGTGTTCCTCTCGGATCTCCACATGGGAGACGGCGGAGGCGGCGATGACTTGGAGCACAACCGAGCCCTAGTCCTCGGCTCCCTGAGGTCATGGTACCTGGAGCGGGGCTACACCCTCATCCTGGGAGGGGACGTGGAGGAGTTCCAGAAGTTCAAGCTGAAGGGCATCCAGAAAGCCTGGGGGGATCTCTACGAGGTCTTCGACGCATTCAGCGCCCGGGGCGCCCTCTGGAAGCTCGTGGGCAACCACGACCTCGGCTTGCTCAAGGAGGAATCCTATCCCTATCCCCTGCACCACGGACTCAGGCTTGAGCGCGGGGGCCGGAGCCTATTCTGCTTCCACGGACATCAGGCCTCCAAGCTCTTCGTCGATCACCGCTACATAAGCGAGTTCGTCGTGAAGTACCTGGCGAAACCCCTCAAAGTGAAGAATTCGAGCGTCTCGGAGGACTCGCACCAGAGGTTCAAGGCCGAGAAGCGCATATACCGCGCCTCGAAGAAGCTGGGCATCGTCTCGGTCTGCGGCCACACCCACCGGCCCCTCTTCGAATCTCTCTCCAAGTACGACAGCCTGCGCTGGTCCATCGAGGAGCTCCTCCGCGAGTACCCTTCCTGCCCGCCGCAGCGCCGCTCCAGGATAGCCCAACTCGTATCCCTGTACCGCGGCGAGTGCGAGCGCCTGGGCAGGAAGGATGTCCGATGGGGACTCTCGCGGAGCCTCTACGAGGAGAAGGCCCTCCTCATCCCCTGTGTGTTCAACTCGGGCTGCGCCACGGGGAAGCACGGTATCACGGCCCTCGAGATCGAGGGCGGGAGCATCCGCCTCGTCCACTGGTCGCGGGAAGGCTCCTCGCGGCCCTACCTACGTGAGGAAGCCCTCCTCGTGGACCGCCTGGAGGGGGACATGGCCCGCTACCTCCTTAAGGAGGCGGAGCTCGACCAGGTCTTCGCTCGGATCGATCTCCTAGGCGCGGAACCGGAAGACGCGGAGGCTTAGGGCAGATCCCTATTCGGCTCGTCTCAAGGCTCTTCGTTCAGGCGAGGCCCTTCGCGAGGGCTTGGACGCCTTTCGCGATCTCATCGGGGGAGAGATGGCTGTAGCCCATGGCGACGGCGTCGCCGTGCTTCCCCTTCGCTAGGGCGTAATCCTCTACCGGATGGATTACAGCGCCGGCCGAGCGTATCGTCTCCACCCTTCCCCGGTCAAAGGTGGCGCCTTTTATAGCCACGGCGAGGTGGAGTCCCGTGGAGAGTCCGTTGATCCTGACCCGGTCCCCGAACGATGATTCGAGGGCCTCGGCCAGGGCGTCTCGGCGACGCCGATACTCCTTCCTCATCCTGGCGATGTGGCGGTCGAGGCGCTCTTCGCCTATGAACCGGGCCATGGCCAGCTGGGTGAGAGGCGCGCAGTAGCGATCGGTGATCCGCTTGCGCTCCAGGCAGGGCGCGACCAGGCGCTCGGGCAGGACGAGGTAGCCGAGGCGGACCGAGGGGTAGAATATCTTGCTGAAGGTGCCCACGTAGACGACGTTGTCCGGGTCGAGGCGCTGGAGCGAGGAGACCGGGCCCACGTCGTAGCGGTACTCGCTCTCGTAGTCGTCCTCGACGAGGAGGCATCCGCTCTCCCTCGCCCAATCGACGAGGGCGATCCTCCTCTGGACGGACAAGCAGCCTCCGAGGGGGAACTGGTGGGAGGGGGTGACGAAGGCCATGGCCGGACGGTCGTCCCTGGGCAGGGCCTCGACGACGATCCCCTCCTCGTCCACCGGGGAGGGCAGGATCCGGGCTCCCCGGGCCCGGAAGGCCTCGCTCACGACGATGTCCCCAGGATCCTCGAAGAGGACGGCGGCTCCGGGCTCGAGGAGTGAGTCGGCCAGGAGGGCGAGGCCGTGGAGGGCGCCTGTGGTGATCAGTATCTCCTCGGGCCCGCAATCGATCCCCCGCCTCCGCCGGAGGAAGGCCGCCAGGGCTTCCCGGAGCTCCAGGAGCCCTTCGGCCGGCGCACCTCCCAGGACCGCCGCGGGGGAGGCGAGGCCCGCCTCCCGCTCGATCCGGGACCAGGCGCGGTAGGGCACGAGGTCCAGGGCCGGCCTTCCCAGGAGGAAATCCACCGCGCCCTCCGCGGCGGCGCTTCCCTCTGCCTCGAATTGGACTTGCGCGCCGGGGTCCGCCTCGTCGGAGCCGCGCTCTCGGGGGACGGCTCCGAGGCTCGCCCGGTCGGCGACGAAGGTCCCCGCGCCGGAAATGCCGAGGAGGAAGCCCTCGGCCGCGAGTTGCTCGTAGGCCTCCATCGCGACGTTGCGCGACACCCCTGTCTCCGCGGCGAGCTCCCGGGTGGCCGGAAGCCTCTCCCCAGGGCCGAGCTCTCCCGAGAGGATCCTGGAGCTCAGCTCCATGTAGAGCTGCCTGGTGAGGGATAGGGAGGAGGTCCGGTCGACGGCCAGGGGGCGCACGGCGGCCTTCATCCCCGGACCAGGAGCGGCCCCATCGGAGTGGTCCCAACGCGGCCCTGTCCCAGCGAACCCCGGCCGTGTATAGTCTCGGCGATCGGGGAGGCTTCCATGGATGCGTTCGATCTCCAGGCCGGGAGGGACAGGCGGGCTTTTGGAGCGGCCTTCTTCCTCTCGAGTTTCGGCTTCGAATTTTTGTACTTCGCCATGACGGTGCGAGTCTACGACATTTCCAGGCGAGCCATCAACGTGGGAGCGGTGACGGCCATCGCCCTCCTCCCGAAGCTCCTCTCCCCGGCCTACGGCCTGGCGGTGGACCGCGTCGGGGCGCGGCGCGCCCTCGCCGCCGCCTCAGCGGCGACCGCGGCCCTGGCCGCCGCCCTCGCCGCCGCGAGGTCCCTGGGGTGGCTCTACGCGGTGTGGTTCGCGCTGTCCATCCTGTTTATGGTTTCAGCCAACGCGCGCACCGTGCTCATGACGAGGATCGCCTCCGGCGGCGGCTACGCCGGGGCCAACTCTTTGGCCTTCGCCCTCATGAGCGCCGCCCGCCTGTCCGCGCCCTTCCTCGCCGGTCTTCTGGCCGGCCGGATCGGCGGCGGCGGGGGCCTCATGCTCGCCGCGGCGGCAGTCTACGCCTTCGGCGCCGCGGCTTCCTTGGCCGTGAGCGCCTCCAGGGGGGACGGCGGCCTCGAGGCGGCCTCCGGGCCCGACGGTCCCCGGCCCAGGGGGGTCCCGCGGGTCGCCGCCCGCCTAGCCGAAGGCTTCTCCCGCATCCGCTCTTCCTCGGAGCTCAAGGCCCTCGTAGGGGTGTCGGCCATCCGGAACGCATTCCTGGGCTTCGCCCCCGGCCTCCTCGTCCTGGTCGTGACTGCGAGGCTCGGCAGGTCGAGCTCGGACTACGGGATCGCGGCCGCCGCCGCTGCCCTCGGGGCCTTCGCCGGCAGCCTCGCCGGCCCGCGCCTCGCGGCCGTGGGGCGTCCGGGCCTCGTGGCCAGCCTCGGCCTCGGGCTCCACTTCGCTTCCTACGCGGCCCTCGGCTTCCTCCAGAGCTTCCCCCTGGCCATAGCCGACTTGGCTGCGGGGGGCTTCGCGCTCTACGCTTCGGCGGTCTGCTTCCACGCCCGCCGTGACGCGGCCACCGAGCTAGCTACCAGGGGCAGGGTCTTCGGGGCCAACACGACCATCCAGACCATCCCGACCCTCGCCTCCCTGGCCCTCGGGAGCCTCCTCGCCGACCGCTTCGGCCCGGCGCCGGTCTACGCGGTCGGAGGCCTCCTGGCCACCGCGGTCCTCGGCGCCGCGGTCACTTGCGCCGGATGCCCAGGAGCGTCAAGTCGTCCCACTGGGGATCGGACTTGAGGTTGCCGTAGAGGACGTAGCCTGGGTTGTTCGGGTCGTCGTTCTCCTTCCAGTCGGAGCAGTAGAGCCGGTACTGGTCGAAGTGGAGCTTGAGGAAATCGTCGATCTTCTTGTCGACGATGACCACGTCCTTCTCGGTGGTCGGGGGGTCGCGGTAGAAACGGTAGACCTTCTCCACCGCGAGGGGGGCGATGATCTTCTCCTCGAGGCTCCCGGTGCAGGAGGAGAAGTCGAAGGTGAGGACCGATTCGGCGGGATCGTGCTGGCGGGTTAGGCGATACTGGCCGCGCCGGGCGTAGGCTTCGAGGAGCCCCGAGAGGCGGTCGAAGCCGAACTCTTCGTTGTTCTCCCCACCCTTGTGGTCGCCGTGCTCCTCGTCCTTGGCGACGGCGCCGCAGGTGACCACGGCGTAGTCGGGGTCACGGAAGTAGCGCTTGGACTCCTCGATGCCGTCGGTGTAGAGGAAGAGAATGTCGTCGGGCCTGAGCTTCCGGACGACCTGCTTGAAGGGCTGCTTCATCTGGATGAGGATGCTCGCGAGGGGGCCGGCCGCGGGGGAGTCGGGAAGCTCCTCCACGAGGAGCTTCCCCGCCTCGTCGTCCCAAACGTGGAGGATCTTGTCGCCGGCGTCGCAGAGATAGGCGATCCCCTCCCGGGAGTCCCAGACCCCGAGGGTGAAGGCGGCGAAGCGCCCCACGAACTGCCGCTCCTCGAGGAAGTCGTTGATCTTGTAGGCGAGGTCCGTGAGGTCGATGGCCTTGGGCATGGCCTGTTTCCAGCCGTTGAAGTAGTTGATCACGATGGTGGCCACCTGGACCATGATGAGGGCCGCCGAGACTCCGTGGCCGGAGACGTCGCACTTGATGAAGTAGTGGTAGCGCTGGTTGATGGACCGGAAGTCCCAGTAGTCGCCCGAGACCGCGTCGGCGCCCTCGTAGTAGCCGTAGACCTCGAAATCCTTCTCGTCGCGCCTTCCGGTGGAGAGCTTAGTCTTGGTGCCCGGCGCCGGGTCGAGGGGGATGAACATCTTCTGGATGCCCTTCCCGAGGATGAGCTCTTTGGATGCCTTGGCGGCGCTCACGAGTCCCTGGGTCATCTGGTTGACCGTCTCGGCGAGATCGTAGAGCTCATCGCGGGACTTCACCTCGATGCGGGAGCCTTCGAGCTCCTCCTTGTCCTCGGTGTCCCGGATGCGCTCGATCTGCTTCACGAGCTGCCTGATTGGGCGCACGATAGCCGAGGATAGGATGAAGGCGCCGGCGATGCCGATCGCGAGGGCGAAGGCCGCGATGATGAGGGTGAGCCGCACGAGCTGAGCGGCGGAGTCGGCGACCTCCTGCTTGATCTCCGAGGTGCTGACCTCGAGCCTCACCATACCGCGGTAGAGGTTCTGGTCCCCGGGGCGGTACTCGACGATGGGCTTGTAGTAGAGGTACCTGGGGGGCATGCGGCCCAGGGACTCGGGGTCGAAGGCCGGGAAGGTCCCGACCTCCTGGTCGGACAGCGAGGCGAGTTTCTCGCGGACCTTGACGTCTATGGAGTCGAGCTGGGCGTTTATCTCGGTCCTGCGGCTGTTGCCCGCGGCGTCCCGCTTGAGGCCGTCCCTCTCCTTGGCGAGGCTCTCCTTCTGTTTGAGCTGGTCCGCGACGATGAAGGTCGCCTTTTCGGCGAAGTCGGCGGCCTTGGCGGAGGCGACCTTGGCGAGCGGGTCGCCTCCGTCGACCTTGAGGATCGAGCGTCCCAGGACCACCGCGCGGTCCACGCTGAGGGTGGAGGTCTCGAGCTTGTCGGCGATCTTCGCGTCGCTGGTGGCGAAGACGACCTCGCTTCCGCCGGCCTTGCCCTCCAGAGTCTGGGCGGTGATGGTGATGTAGTTCGCCCCCGCCATGGCCCGGGCTTGCGAGGGGAAGATGGAGAGCTGGGTGACCGCGTCCTCCTTGCCTATGAAGAAGCGTCCGCCCTGGGCGACGCTCTCGAGGAGGACCTTCGCCCGCTGGTCTAGCTCCATGGCCATCTCGGCGCCGGTGCGCCGGATCATGTTGTAGCCCAGGAAGATCGAGAGGAGGAGCACGACGAAGATGACGAGGAAGGCTATGGTGAGGGTGAACTTGGTCCTGAGGCCGACTCCTCGGCGCGCGACGGCGTCGATGGCCTTGCTCTTCTCTGCTTGCGGCATTGCTCCTCCGGTGATCAGGGCGGCGGCCTCGCGGCGCACGAATTCGCCCTCGCGGGCCACGGCTACGACCTGCCTCGAGGAGAGGAGTATGCCGACGGCCGCGAACAGCATGGCGAGGATCGCCATGGCATCGTATATCGAGAAATTCCGGCCCAGGCCCGCGAGGGGCCTGAACCCGGGGGCGTACTCGGGCCTGAATCCGTACTTGATGGTGCCGGACTCGTCCACCGCGACGACCGGCGCCGACCAGTACCAGCCGCGCCCCGAGTGGTAGAGGCCTATTCGGTAAGCGCCGGCCGGCGCGTCGTCGAAGGCGAGGCCGTCGATCTCCCGGTCCGAGGCGATGCGGTACTCCCCCCGCGCGATATCCCACTCGACGTCGTAGGGTTCTGCGGTCGAGCGGCTCATGGCGACCCGCTCGATCCTGCCTTCGGCGAGGAAGCCCCTGCCCAGGAGCTTGAGCGCGCTCCTCCCGAGCTCGTCCCGGGAGGTCTCGGCGAGGGCGAGGGTGGTGTAGGGCCTGAACTTGTTCGCCTTGAGGAGGATCGAGGCCGCCTGGCTTACGTTGCCCGTGGTGTCGACCGCGGAGACCGAGAAGAGATAGTAGCCGTTCTCGACGTTGTCGGCCGAGAAGGCGGGGACGGAGCCGCGGATTATCGGCGGGAGCGTCCGGGACCCGAATGGCCGCACCAGGGCCGCCTCGTAGGGCGAGAGCCCGCCGAGGCTCGGGAGGACGATCCGTCCCTGCACAGCGGCCTGGAGCTGGCCGCCGGGCGACTTGTCGGCCGAGGCGGCCCGAGCCCCGGCGCCGGCTTGGGCGGAAGCCTTGACCGCCGTCGCGCCCAGAGCTTCGGCGGCGGGACCCCGGTCCTCCTCGAGGGGGCCGGCGTAGGCTAGCTCCCAGGAGTAGCCGGCCACGTCGTCGGCGTCGGGAGGCGTCCAGCGCAGGCCGAAGGTGCTCGAGGCGAGGAAGCCCCGGTCGTCCAGCTCCGGCTGGAGGAGGGCGGGCGGCGGCGGCGGGAACATCTTGCGGTAGTACGAGAGCGCCGCCGGGGCCGATCGGTTGCCAGCCCCGTCCTCGACGGAGGCCCAGAGGGTCCAGGCTCCGTCCTGGTTGGCCGGCAGCTCGAGGCCGAGGCGCCGGGCCTCGCGCTTCTCGCCGAGCCTCCATATCTCCGCGGTGGAGGGAGCTTCCACCTTTGCGGCCTTGTCGGGGGTCTTGCGCCAGACGAACGCGTAACCGGTTATGCCCGCCTCGTCTTTGGGGAGGGCCAGCCGCGCCTCGACTATCTCGGAGCGGGACCTCCTGCCCGCCGCGAAGTTGACGGGGAGGAGGGTGGGCGGGGCCACGCCGACGTCCGGGACCATGGCGAGGATGCGGCTGCGGTCCGTCGTGTCTAGCTGCCAGGCGACGAAGCTGCGCTTCCCCGACTCGATGGCCCTGGCGAAGGCGATGAGGCCGACTCCGGCGCCCTCGCCCCTGGCCGCGAGGCCGGCGTCCTGGCTGCTCCACTGGCCGTCCGCCCCGAGGGTCGAGAGCGTGACTCGGTTGGCCTTGAGTTTGTCCTCCCGGGAGATCACCGAGGGGGACCCGCCGGAATCGAGGATCGAGGCGAGCATAAAGGAGCCCGAGGCGCCCTGCTGGAGGGCCTTAGCCGTCCGGACTTCGGCTGCCCCCGACTGGTCCACCCTGGCCACCCATACCTGGGTTTGGGTCGACTTGGTCCTGCGCCGCTCCCACGCCGCGTAGATCCGGCCTCCCGAGGAGACGAGCTGGGGCCCTTGGTTGTCGTAGGCCTTGGCGTCGGCGTCGAAGTCGCTGAAAGCCCGAGCCTTCGTCCAGGTCGCGCCCCCGTCGGAGGAAGTCTTGGCCATGAGGACGTAGCGGGAACTCTGGTCGCCCTCGCCGAGGACGAAGGTCTGGAAGACCACGAGGTCCCTCGAGCCAAGGGGCGCGACGGCGGGCGCGAAGTTCATGGGCAACCTCTCGTCGTCGGAGACCAGGGGCTCGATGCGGCTCCACGACTGGCCGTCGGGGCTTCGGGCCACGTAGATCGAGACGCTGCTGACCTGCGTCCCCTGGGAGGCGCCCTCCGCGGCCGTCCCCGCTGCCCCGGCAGTCCCGGCGACCGCCTGCACCGCGCTGGAGCTACCTCGCGTCAAGAAGACGAGCCAGCCCCCCGAGGCGCTCGGATAGATGCGCGGCGCGACCGAGGTGGTGGCCGAATCGAGCTCTCCCGCGGCCTCGAAGCTCCTGCCTCCGTCCCGGGAGATCCTGATCTCGACCTTGGTGCCCGAGGCCGCTATCGCGACGGCTATGGCGCCGCTCTTCGACTGGGCGGCGGAGTAGACGAGGGGCGGCGCCCCGGCTGAGCTATAGGCGTATGCCGAGGGCGACACCACTCCGCGGATCCATTCCCCGCCATCGTAGCGCGCGAACCGCACCCTGGAGGAACCCGTGTCGTCCCCCGTGGCCACGGATTCCTGCCAGACGAGGACCGGGCCGGCCTTGGCGAGGAAGAGCGAGGGGAAGCGTCCCTCGGCGACGGGGGTAGGGTCTTCCCAGTACTCGGCCGCGGCGGGGAGAGGCGCGAGGAGCGCGAAGACCGTCGCGGCGGCCAATGCGGCGGCCTTTCCGCGGCGCCAAGGGCGCTTCGTCCCGGGAGAAGGAGAGAGGAGCTTGCGCGTCATCAGTTGTACCCCAGGGTCTTCAGGTCGTTGTCGAGCTTGAGGACTTCCCTCGTCCTCTTATTCGGGTCGGCGAGAAGCTGGGAGAGCTGGTCGCGGGCCTGGTTGTACTGCCTGGCGGCGAAGAATCGGGTCGCCTGGTCGAGGATGGCCTGGTCGGCCAGGCCCAGGGTGAGGCCGCCCTTCCCCTTGAGGGTCTCCACGTCCCTGAGGAGGGCGAGGGCTTTGCGGTTGGTCGGGTCGTTGGCGAGGGCCGAGTTCAGGGCGGCTTCGGCCCGCGATGCGTCGTCCCTGCGGCCCGTGGCGAGGAGCCTCTCGGCTTGGGCGGCGAAGGTGGCCGCCGTGGCTGCCTGTTCCTTCGTGGGCGGGGCCCTCCGCTTCCCGACGGCGATCTCGGCCTTCTCGAGGAGGGACCTGAGTCCGGGGTAGGTCGGCTCCATCTTATAGAGATCCGCGATTCGCGAGTAGCCGGCGGAGGGATCGTTGGCCAGGAGCTCCTGGGCCTCCTTCACCCGCCGGGGCAGGGAACGCCTGTACGCGTCGAGGTCCGTCGACTTGAGTATCTGGAGGGTCAGGAGGCCCGCCTCGGCGTTGAGGGGGAAGGCCCGGGTGACGAAGCCTATGTTCTGCCTCGCCGTGTCGAAGGCTTCGGCCGCGGCGTCCTTCCTGCCGGCCTTCATGAGCCCATCGCCTTTCTGGAAGAGCTTCCGGGCCTCCGAGAGATAGTTGCCGATCTCGTAGTAGAGGGCGTCGCTCTGCCTCACTTCCCGCTTGTTGTTGGTGTCGCTGGCCTGTTTGACGAGGTTCTGCCAGTACTTCACCTGGCTCTGGTCGGCGTCGTTCTCCTCGCGCCAAATATCCTGGGCGGACTCGAGGGATTCGCTGGCGAGGTCGAAGAGGGCTTGCTCGTAGTAGGCCTGCCCCTCTCCGAGGAGGCGGAAGGTCTCGTCGACAGTGTAGTTCTTCTTGGTCTGGGCTATGTCCGACTTCAGCTCCGCGTAGCGATTCTGGAAATCGTCCCAGGTAGTCCTCTCGAAGTCGGAGTTGGACGCCTCGATGATCGCGGCGAAACTCCGGTCCAGGAGGGCGACGGAATCGGAGAAGTCCTTCTTAATGGCCTGGCCCCGGGTCCCCTTGCCCTTGTCCCGGGCGATGAGGGACTTGGCGTCCTCGAGCTTGGCCTGGGCGTTGCTCATGCCCGCCTTCGCGTCGGCGAGGGCCGCGGCCGCATCCTTCTTTTTCTCCAGGGCGGCGGCCAAGGTGGCGGCCCGCCTATCCTCCAGGGCCCTGGCTTCGGAGTCGAGATTCTCTATCCTAGCCCGGACCGCCGCGAAGGCCTTGTCGGCGGCGAGCCCCGGCCCCTCCTTGCCCATGGCCTGGAGGTCTCCGGAGGTCCACTCCAGCAGCGCGGCCAGCTTGGGGCCCTCGGCGGCCAAGGCCGCCGCCGCCTGGGTGGGAGAGGGATCCCGGTAGCCCGCCCTCGCCCGGTCGGGCAAGGGCGACACGGAGCCCGCGATCTTCGCCTCCGCCGCGGCCACGGCGGAGCTGCGCGCCGCCAGCTCCCGGCCTATGAAGTCTCCCTCCGCGCCGCCGCGGACCGCCGCAATGGCGTACTCCGTGGCGATGGCCGAATTCCTGGCCTTGCCCAGCCTGGAAAGGTAATCGGCCTGGGCCGCCAGGGGCCGCTGGTCCCCAACGGCTGCTGCTGCGGCGTCGGCCCTCTTGGAGAGGGCCTCCTTGGACTGGTCTTCGACCTCGAGGGCGCTCGAGGCCTTGCGAATCGACTCGCGGTAATTGTCCAGGGTCGACCGCGCCTCCTCGAGGGGCGTCGAAGGGGTTATCCTGGCGGCGTAGCGGGAGTATCCCGAGGAGACCGCGGCTATCTCTCCGGCTATGCCCGAGAGCCTGGCCGAGGCCGAGGCGATGGTTCCCAGGTCCGCCAGCCGCTCGGCGACCGCTGGAGCCTTCCTGATCTTCTCCCGGAGGTCGGACAGGGCGGGGATGAAGTCCTTCTCGTCGATGCGGCCCCACTCGGCCAGGACCGCCGAGGCGGGCTCGACGAGGGCCGTCGCCCGGCCGAAGCCGGCCTCGGCCTCGGCGACGCTGCCTTCGTCGTAGCGCTTCCCCGCGGCGGCGAAGGCGCCGTCGACGCCGGCTTCGGCGGCAGCCTGTAGCCTGTCCAGGGTCGCCTCGGTCTGGGCCAGGAGGACCCCGCCCATGCCCTCGCTCTTATTCTTCTCGTCGGCGGGCTTCTTGTCCTCTTCGAAGCTGTCGGGCCTCCCTCTCGTGAATATCTCGAGGTAGGCGAGGTACTGGTATTCGATCGGGGATTTGCCGGCCTTCGGTATGTCTTCGTAGGCCTTGGCCAGGCTCCTCCCTGTGTCGAACGCCGACTTCCTGAGGGCCCGCATCTCGTCGAAGGCCCTGAGGGCCGGCGGCGTGGCCGCCGTGATCCTCTGCAGGTCTCCCGAGGCGAGGGCCGACTCCAGCTCGCGGGTGGCCTCGACGAAGGAGGGCTGCAGCGCCTCGTAGGCTTGGGGCAAGGCTTGGTCCTGGGCCACGAGTTTGCCCACGGCCTCGAGGGTCATATCGTTGTAGCCTGCTCCTTCGAACTCGGGCTTGAACAGGCCGAAACCTTTCAGGTATTCCCGGGTCGCGGCCACGTACTCGCCCTTGTCGATGAGGGCGCGGGCGGAGCTCATGACGCTCCGCATCGAGTCCTGGTTGATCAGCGATAGGGAGGTCTCCTTCAGGCTGATGATCGTCGTCTTGGAATCGGGGTTGTTCCGGTCCAGGCCGTCCAGCTCCTGGAGGCGCTTCGTCACCTCCAGGTTGTAGTCGGCGTTGCCGCGGTTCTTCGTGTACCGCATGTACTCGAGGAGCCCCTGGGCCTTCGATTGATAGTCCATCCGCACCTCGTTGATCCTGCGGATGCGCCGCTGCGCCTCGTCGGCCCTCTGGGGATTCTCCGCCCAGAAGGAGCTGAGGATGGACATGGCGTCGTTGTAGCGCTGGGCCGCCAGATCCTCGTCCGCCTGGAGGAGCTGGACGCTCGCGATCCTCGCCTTGATCTCGCCGTGCCGGGAAGGCGGAGCCGAGAGAAGGAGGGCCTTGAGCTTGACGATAGCCTCGGGGTAGTGCTTCTCCTCGATGAGCGCGTCGATGGGCACGAACATGTCCATCTTCTGGCCCATGGACCAGAGCGCTCCTCCGCCGTGGAGGAGAAGGAGGAGCAGAGCGAGGGCTAGCGGCTTACGGGACATGGATTTAGGCCGGCACCTTCCAACTTTCTGATGATATAGTACCCCTATAATGAGCTGATGGGACCGGGGTTGTCTGTTATTTTTCGGCCTTATTTACCCTTAATTGTAGGAAGATCGAGTCGATATAGAAATCGGAGGCGGGCCATAGTATATTTCTATTCACGTATGAAGCGACGAGTGGAGACCCTGGCCGTAGCCATGCTCATGGCCCTCGGTTTTTCCGCCGGCGCCCAAATATCCGACCTGTACCAGGCCGCATCCAATATACTCAACATCGACCGCAACGCCGGCCTCACCACCATGCGCTCCCTCCTCATACCCATGGGGGGGCTCGACGAGGGGATGGGCACCGCGTACTCGGCCTTGGCCAAGGACTCCTCCTACTTCGAGGCCAATCCCGCGGCGTCGAGCATCCTGGACAAGACCGAGCTCGCCATCTTTCACAACCAGTGGATCGCCGACTCCAAGATCGAGAGCTTCGTATACACTGGCCGATTCAAGAACTTCGGCTTCGGGGCGGGGGGCAAGTGGCTCTATCTGCCCTTCACCGCCACCGACGACTACGGCGACCGGGTGGGCGCCGGCTACTACTCCGAGACCATGCTCGGGGCCAACCTTTCCTACAATTTCTTCCCGGGATTCTACTTCAGCGGGATCTCCGCTGGGGCGAACCTCAAGCTGGCCTACCGATCCATGCCCGCGGTGGACGACGGCTCCACCGCGGGCAACTCGGCCCTGGGGGAGATGGTGGACCTCGGGCTCCTCTCGAGGTTCAACTTCCTCAAGTACTACTCCTCCCGGACCAAGAATTTCTCCCTGGCCCTCACGATGAAGAACCTCGGCCCGCCCGTCCAGGGGGACCCCCTGCCCACAGTAGCCACCTTCGGCCTCTCCTACTCCCCGATCCGACCCCTGACCTTCGACCTGGACTTGTCGAAGCCGATCAACCTCGAGGATCCGTCCCTCTCCGAGAACGCATACGGGGCCTTCGGCTATCTCATCCAGTTCACCGATTTCTTCGACTTCCACGGCGGCCTCCTCATCAAGGGCGGGAACCCGAGGCTCTCCATCGGTTCGGCCTTCGACGTGAACCCGGCGCGGATCACCATCAACTACACCCTGGACCTCACGACCCAGCTGACTCCCCTCAACCGCGTGTCGGTGCAGGCCGCCTTCGCCCTGGGGGATGGCGGCCGCGGCGATATTGCGAAAAAGGTCGATACCTTATATCTTAATGGCCTGGACGCTTACGCCCGCGGGCAGATCGACGATGCGATCTCCCTGTGGGAACAGGCGCTTGCGCTCGATCCCTATTTCGATCCAGCGAGGGAGAGCCGCGACGCCGCCCTGGCGTCCAAAGGGCTCAAGCAGACGATGACCGAGCTGCAGAAGATCAAGCCCAACCTGTAATAGTCATAAGGGGGCGTCGGTGATCCTCTCCACTATCGCGCGGATCCTCAGCGCAGTGGTCATAGTCTATATGTTCCTGTGCGCCGCGCGGGTCCTCATGTCCTGGCTCCCGAGCATGGACTCCGGCAAGAGCGGCCGCCTCATCGCCCGGGCTACCGATCCCTACCTCAATTGGTTCCGACGGTTCAAGATATTCTCCTCCGGGGCCTTCGACTTCAGCCCTATCATCGCCCTGGCCGTCCTCGCGGTGGTCAACGACCTCTTCACCACCGCCTCCTACGCGTGGACCGTGAGCGTCGGCCTGGTCCTCAGCCTCATCATCGGGGCCCTGTGGTCGGCCGTGGCCTTCGTGCTCCTTTTCTTCTTCGTCTGCGCCCTGGCGCGGCTCATCGCCTACGCCGCCCGCTGGAACTCCCTCCACCCGGTGTGGCGGGTGATCGACTCCATACTCAATCCGGTCCTGTTCAGGATCAACCGAGTCATCTACCGCGGCAGGATCGTCAACTACCTCCAGGGCCTCATCACCGGCTCGGTGCTCCTCCTCCTCTCCTGGTTCGGAGGGCGCGAGCTCGTGAGGCTCCTGATCCGCTGCCTCGATTGGCTACCCTTCTAGAGGAGATGCGATGCTCGATTCCAAGCAAAGGGGACGCCTGTCCTCCATCGCCCAAACCCGCTCCTGCCTCATGACCCTCGGCCGCTCGGGCGCGAGCCCGGAGCTCGTGGCCAGGCTCGCCCAGCTCCTCGACCAGCACGAGCTCGTGAAGCTCCGCTTCGGCGACTTCAAGGAAGCCAAGGCCGAGGCCGCCGCCTCCCTCGCCGGGGCGACGGGTAGCGAAGTCGTGCGGATCATCGGCAACGTCGCGGTGTTCTGGAAGCGGAACCCCGACCCCGAGAAGCGACGCGTCGATGTCGAGCTCTAGGGCCCTCCGAAGGGGGCTGGGCCTCCTCCTAGGGGCGGCCGCCCTCCTGTCAGTCTCGTGCGTGCAGTCGGCGCCCGCCGCCGGTCCTTCTCCCGCCCTCGTGCCCCGCGGGGCCCTCGCCGCCGTCGTGGTGGAGTCGCCCCTCGAACTCTT
>Ga0268360_1002405_pt1 | contig 14779 bp, 14 predicted proteins | sample BioMet11_FD_192465 | JGI IMG/M metagenome (GOLD analysis project Ga0268360, IMG submission 192465) | Sewage microbial communities from Oakland, California, United States - Biofuel 11 (Illumina Assembly) | ecosystem: Engineered > Wastewater > Sewage > Unclassified | place: USA: California... | reverse complement strand
ATAATAGACATTACCAAGTCATTTTCACAATGATTAAGAAGCATATTGAACCTTGTATTAAAAGTATGATGATTCGAGGACAAAACATCATTGGCATAGTCCGAAAACTTTCTGAAACTCAATTCAACTTGTTTCTTGTCAAAATTTGCAGGCATGTATTTGTACTTAAGAACGATTGAATATAATTGTTTCCTTTTTTAGACTCTGTTCCTAAATCCAGTGATTTTTGCATTTTTGATAGAAAATCTGAATTAGCAAGAAGAATTCAGTTGGCTCTTCGCTGTTTTGTATGGGCTGAAAATGATTGCTTAGTTAAAAAGTAGCTAGACTAAAAAGAGAGACATCAAGCTTGAATGTGATTTTCAACAACAAGTGTTTCTATATTTTAAAGATGTTGCTTTAACATTTAAGAGGCAAATGGTTATTTATCCACTCAGAACAGCGAAGAACCATCCCGTTTTTCTCAAAATCGATATTCGCTATCTAAAGATTTGAATCACTAAGTTGTATTACACGGATGATGACCATTTACAAAATCTAGTGAGTTTGAATTTTACATTCATCACTAGATTTTGTTACTGAGTCCTTTTTTAGAAGCAAAAATATTTCTTTTTCACTCATTCATTCTTAAAACTTATCCATCTTCACACAATTCCTCTCCTCAATCAAAATATCTCTGTAAAACGCCTCTTCATCCACCCTCATCTTTTCAATTACCCTTAACGCCGCCTCAGACTCAATCCCCCCTGGCAAGTGCAATAACTTCCATTTTCTCCTGCGGGCGGACCACACTTGCGTTTCTGTGAACTCTCCGTATCCGTTTTTTACTTTAGGAGAGCCTTTGACCTTCTTTACCTATTTTATAACAATCTTGATCTCCTCTTCTTCCCAGGGTTTGAAGGCTGCAACCATTTAGAGTTTTAGAGTAGCCAATGAATCCAAATCACACTGTACTTTCGTTTTATTTTTGATACTAACATCTTTAAATTCTGTTCTTTTATAATTTATTATTACTAAAATTATATAGGGAGCACATTATTATGCCTTTGAGCAAATTGTCTAAGAATGAAGGGTTGGCAGTCACTGCTTATGATGGAGACGGTACTGTTCTTCTGGCATTTGATATTGACGAGGGGAAGACGAAAAACCTTGCTGGCTTTGCGGTGAAGGTTATTACTCCGAACAAAGGTCCTTACAGGTCGAACGAGTACTGGTTGAAGAACAGGCTTAGTTTTAAGAGAGAGCTTTCAAGTGAAACTGAACTTACTCCTGAAATGTGGGAAGATTCGAATAAAGCTCCTTTTCAGATATTTCACTGGGTTCATTTTCCAAGTGCAGGCCCTGGAAAGTACGTTTACACTGTTTATGCGTGTTATTTCAATAGCAATGGATCTGTTGATTTAGGTCCCAGCGTTCAAACTGAAGCAGACCTGAGTTATCGTGCTTTTCCCAATCTTGAGCTGGGTTTTACTAGGGGGTATATTTCGTCTCAGGCTTATGCCGACAGGTTTGATAATAAGGCTATCAGGCCGAAGACCAAGTCCATTGATTTCGATACTGCTCCATACCAGGCACAATATACATGGCTGGGTGCCCACGCAAGGAAAATGGTTTTCGATTTTCTTGAAGAGTGCTTGAATGATGATTCGATTAGTGTAGACGTATTCGCTTACGACTTCGACGAACCTGACATTATTCGAAAACTTGCTGCTATGGGGTCTCGTATTCGTGTATTTCAGGACGATGCCACGCTGCACACTAAATCCACGGCGGTTGAACCTGATGTTGTCAACAAGTTGAAGCAGGCAGGAGCGGCTGTAAAAACCGGTCATTTTTCCCGTTTTGCACATAACAAAGTAATGATTCAAAAGAAAAATGGCAAAGCTGTAAAAGTGCTAACAGGCTCAGCCAATTTCTCATTAAGAGGATTCTACGTCCAGGCTAACAGTGTTCTGATCTTTAATGACCCCACAACCGCTGAACTTTATGAGCAGGCATTCGAACAGGCTTTCAATGATCAAAAAAAGTTTAAATCTTCAGCCATCGCATCACAATGGTTTGAAGCAACAACGGATCACAACCCTTCGGTCTCAATCAGCTATGCTCCGCATAAAACAGCATTCTCCCTGGAAACCGTTTCTCAGACTATAGATTCGGCAAAAAGTTCGGTCTTCTTTGCGGTTATGGAGACTTCTGGAGGAGGACCTGTGATGCCAGCCCTTGGGAACCTGTCAAACAGAGATAATATTCTCTCTCTTGGAACTATTGAAAAAAATAGCCAGCTAAGTTTATTCAAGCAAGGAAAGAATAGTGGAGTGACAAGCTTTGAGTTCCTGGAAAAAGACATTCCCGAGCCGTTCAAGGAAGAATATAGTGGGGGGACGGGACAGGTTATCCACCACAAATTCGTTGTCTGCGACTTTAATGGCGATAATCCGGTCGTGTACTGCGGCTCTTCCAATCTCTCCCAGGGTGGCGAAAAAAGCAATGGTGATAATTTGATCGAAATCCGGGATGTAGATATAGCTTATTATTACGCCATTGAAGCTATCCGGCTATTCGATCACTACAGGTTCAGAAGCCTGCATGAAAACAGTACGTCAAACAAACCATTGCAACTCGATACAACAGATAACTGGGTAAAACCTTTCTACAACCCAAATGATCTAAGGTGCCAAACAAGAAAATTATTCATCGGCACACAGCAATCTCAAGGGCCGAATTAACAGTAACTCACAAAAAGGGCTCTTCTTTGTTTTGTGTGGATATTCTCATAATGTCCTTATAAAAACCAATGCGGTCTTGAATTGAAAATCATCTTATCCATCGAAAATGACGAAGAGCCTTATGAAAACGGCGCTCGGTTCTGTGGGGTTTGTAAAGCCAAGAGTTTTGAGGGCTTCCTGGATTTTTGGGTTAAAAGTGTTAAAGATGTTATGAAATGACATGTTTTTTGCAATCAATTTTTGGTTAAATTGTTCAATTGTTGTGTTAGTTGGCATCAGTGTAAATGTTTATGCAAGTACGGAAATAAAGTGAATAAGACAAATAGAAAAGCAAGAAGAAGAGTGTAAGAAAACGCTTAATTTTATTCCGCTTAATTTTATTCCTTTTATATTTTTGTATTTATCGTATCCGATCTTTTTTCACAGTTATTCGGTTTTAACATCCGATATCCTTTACCATTTAATATTCGTCGGTTTCTTCGGGGTACGCAGTGAAAGGGAACGCTTCAGCCCATCCAAACCCGCCAGGAATAAGGACATGGAACGTTTCCCTTCTTTCCCCTTTCTCTACTTCCAGCTTTTCAATATGGCTCAGATTTGTTTCAAACCCCTCTTTAGGTTCCTTGAAATCCTTGATATCTTCAAGGTCAAGTACTCCACTGGAGCAGTACAACATTTGAACATTATCTAAAATCCATCTCTTACTCACTAATACCATAATCCCACCACTCTACTATTTAACTTTTGAACCGTTAAAACACCCCCTGGTTTTCTCAAATACCGAGAATGGATCACTTCGGTAATGATAAATTGTTTATCTGGATCTCTATTTAACGTTTAAGGATCTAAAAATATGATAGAATTCAACTCTTGCATATACACACAGTTACCAGATTCTTTAATAAAACTCGGGCATTCAATCTGGATTTGTTGCAAAAGTTTTAGAAACTAAGGGCAATACAAAAATTTTTATATATGTCGTAATAAATGCCCGAATGAATGTCAGAGAAGTACTTTATGGATGACCTCGAATTAATAAAACCGACTACAACGTTTGAAGAGGCTGCTTTAGAATATAAAAAAGAACACTTTGATATCGGAGAATATGAATTACATGGTAGCGCTCTGCTTGACAAAATAGATCTTTACTCGGATTGGCTCAAAATTATCGAAGAAAACTCCAATGAAAAAACCGTACATAGTGATTGGGTAGTCGCAAGTACATTTTTTGTTGTTCGTAAGTCTGATCAAAAAATTATAGGTATGATTGATATTCGGCACAGCCTAAACGACTTTTTACGTAATTACGGACACATTGGTTACGGTGTACGTCCCTCCGAACGCAAAAAAGGTTATGCCACACAAATGCTGAAAATGGCACTTGATTACGCGAGACAAATTGGATTATCAAAAGTGATGCTGGCATGTTACAAAGACAATGAAGCTTCAAGTAAAATAATTCAAAAGCACAATGGTATCTTTGAAAAAGAGATTTTACATCCCAATGGAAAAATTGTACAGGTATACTGGGTAACTTTATGAGCTTTGTGTAGCTGATGAAGATGGATACGTGACCAACCTAACTATGCAGTTTTTTGAGAAGCGACCATATGAAAAACGAGGTTGGTTGTTTCATAGTAATCTTCTGTCCTGTATTATTTTCTCCCCTTATTTTTTCCCATCATTTTCTCCCCTTATTTTCTCTCATTATTTTCTCTCATTATTTTCTCTCATTATTTTCTCTCATTATTTTCTCTCATTATTTTCTCTCATTATTTTCTCTCATTATTTTCTCTTGAGTTTCCATCCTCCATAAAGGCAGGTTAAGCTTCCCAATAATCCAAAACCCGGAGTAGAGTTATTTTTGCTTTGTTTACCCCCAGCATCAGATTCAGAATCGCTATTATTGCTTGAATTGTCAGGTTCTGTCATGGATTCTTCTTCAGAGGTTATAAAAACAACCGGGACGTCGGTAATATTTTGTTTTCTTGCTTCTTCGTCAATTATCTGATAAACCTCTTTAACTACAGTGTTCTGTTCTTCGGAAGACAAATTTTCATTAATTTCAATTTCCAGTCTTATCCTTGCCCCATAAGTTATTATCTGACCCTTTTCCATATATGGCGTCATTTTTTTCTGTATTTGACAAGTAATCGTATACAGTTTTTCTTGCCATAAGTTTATCTCATTCGGGTCTTTTAACAAAGGAATGATTCCATAAGCTGCAATTGTTTTATTCAAAGGCATGGTCGGTTTGTGCTCCATAACCTCTTCAAGAGTATTAATATCTGATTTGGATAGATTCTCTGTACTTTCTCCAAACCCGTACCAGCCGTTAATACCTTCCAGGTAAATTTCCTCCCAATAGGTTCCGTAACCAAATTCTACCGGAACGTCCTGTATACCCATCTCTTTTGCAGAGTCGTCTATTAGAGTGTACATCTCATCCATCAAAGGCTCGTCAACATTGCCATACTTGAACAAAATTACAAAGTATCCCCTGTCATTAATTCCGCATGACATTACCTCTCCATGGGGATACATATATTTTGAAGCAACCGGATCTTCTATCCGGTTATTGAGTTCTTCAAGAGTAGAGTTCCAGTTTTCTTTTTGTTCTTCATTTTCCAGTACAGGAAGTTTGCCGTATCTGCTAATTACAGTATTTCCCAGTGAATAAAGTCCAAAAAAGTAATTATAGTACTCATAGTTCACATTGGTTGCTTCGGAATTCAGGTAATCATCCAATGTTACTGGCACACTGATACAAATTCCTTTACTAGCCGCTTCTTGTTCTATAGATTTAGCAAACTGATCGCTTGCCTGCCAGCTCTTTAAATTTTCCTCCACCCCATTCTGTAATCTCCTATCAAAAATTGACCAAATTCCGGGCTCCGTTTCAGTTGCAGGTCTATCCGGTATCACTTCAAGAGTATATGCATCTACAAATATCCGATGCTCATCCCCTGAGGCTTTGTCTTTTATTACGGTCATTGCCCCAATACTGGGATAGCAATATACAACCACCTCGGTTGATTTTATTTCACCATCTGGATATTCATTTCTGGCAGTTTCAATTGATTTATTCACTGCTTCAGTTATATTATACAGAACCGGAGTTTGTTCAACAACCTGAATTGACTGCCCAAGGGTCTTATTCGCCCCTACGTCGACTCTACCTATCAGGCTATTATTTTTATATACAGAAAATTGATAATACAGTTTCTGCCCGTTTGGATCATAGAGTTCTAATGGCTTGGGATCGATAGATGCTCCTTTCCACTCTTCAAATTCGGCATCGTTTGCAATAAAATTTATTATTTGCGCATTTGCATGTTCAAAAGCTACCTCTTCAGTTACAGAATAATCATTCTCATTTTGAGCATTAACAGCCGGCACCAATGCGACAGCAGCCAGAAACACTGCCAAAAGCAGTACTCTTGTTCCAATTTTGTTCCTGATCATTTATTTCATTCCGAAGAGTCTATTTTCCTTAGGAGGCAGAATAACACAAGCTTAAAACACTCAAAGCTAACTCAATAATGCCTCTTAGAGCGTATCTTCTGGAGTCTTTGGTGGTCTAGAAGACTACATTTGAACTTCATAAATCCCTCTTTGCTGACTCTTTATAAGTTTTCCGTATAAAGTGTTACATTATGCAATTTTCGTGAGAATTTGAACGTGAAGCCATTTTCTTATCTTTGATTGTTCAAAGATTCGCACAGAAAAAATATATATGACCCGATTGCCGCAAGTAAACTCATATGCTGTCAACAAAAAGTGAATATCTCTTATTTTAAAGTCTGACTTTGTTAGCGGGTTGCAATTTAGTTGTAAATTTTGGCACTGAGTTGAATATTTATTTAAAAAATGCTTGCAGATCGCGGCATTTTCATGTTAAACGAACATAATGTCCTTTGAATAACATGCACAACCTATGAAAATGCTTGTAGATGGCAGTATTTTCATGTTGAATTAGTTCTTCGTTGTTTTGTGCGGATGTCCTCATAATGCCCTCATAATGTCCTCATAAAAACCAATGCGGCTTTGAATTGGAAATCGTCTTATCCATAGAAAATGACTAAAAACTAAAAAATTTAATATACTACTAAAATTTAATTTGAAAATGTCAAATTTCCAGATTTTAAATTTGAACCTGTACTTACCTCCACGCCCGATATCTGCTCACAAACTGATAGGTTCCTTCCTCCAGAATCGTTCTGATAGGTTTCTTCCTCCAGAATCGTTCCCAGTTACTCGTAATTATAAAAGAGTCTTATTCCTCCGTTATTCTTCCCAACCGCTAATAGGAACATTTAACCCAGTAACATTTAATCCCTCAATGTTCAAGCCCTTTGTATTCAACATGGAATTCCCTGGAGAAGAAAAGTGGCCATTGGAAAATATCGGATATCAGGAGAAAATAATTAAATGAAGTAATATGGAGATAAAAATGAAAACAGAGTGGAAATTATTTATAATCTTACTAATTGCATGTATCTTTGGAGTTATATTTGTACTTCCTTATACTCTCACTCTTCAAGGAGAATTACTTCAAAATTTACCCGTGCCTTTATACGTCTTCCTGGCTGCTCAGGTTATCCAAAGTATGATCCTGTTTGCGGTTGCCATCATTATTGGCCTTCATCTTGCTAAAAAAGTCGGACTTGGCCTTCCAATCCTTGAAGGATGGATTGAAGGCAGAGAGGTTAAAAGTTATTTAAAATCCATACTTGGAATATCCATTGGGCTTGGAATATTAGCCGGTATCCTGATAATTGGACTTGATTACCTGTTTTCCTTTGCGGGTGTAACAATTAATGTAGCTCAGACAGGTCAGCTAAATCCTCCGGCATGGCAGGGCTTCCTTTCATCGTTTTATGGTGGAATAAACGAAGAGATCCTTTTAAGATTATTTTTAATGACTCTACTTGTTTGGATATTTTTTAAAATTAAAAAAACAGAGGATGGAAAGCCAACAAACGCAGATATGTGGTTAGCTATTATTCTGGCAGCCGTTATTTTTGGTATTGGCCATCTACCAACTTTGTTAGCAATAACAACACCCAGCCCGTTGTTAATTGTCCGTACCATTGTTATAAATTGTGTCGCTGGAATTATATTTGGATGGCTTTATTGGAAAAAAGGTTTAGAATCAGCTATGATATCGCATTTCTCTGCTGATATAGTATTGCATGTGATTTTACCATTGATCGTAGTGATTTGAAGAATTAGTTTACATAAACAGGACTTACGCGCGTATGATGCAAAATCAAGTGCATTTGACGTCATAAATCAAATTCGGCGTCATAAATCAAATTCCACATAATTACACGGTAGACTTTGATAAAAATATTATTAAACCTCCAAATATTGGAAAAGTTAAAGCGGTTTTTCATAGAAAGTTTGAGCATTCTTCAAAAACCTGGGCTCTTCGTTGTTTTGTGTGGATATTCTAATTCAAATTTGACCTTGAGAGACAGAGGATGGATATGTCCTTATTGCAAAACCAAACACGAGCAAAACCAAACGCGATAGAGATGTAAATGCTGCAATCAATATAAAAAAATTCTCTCTTCAAGATCAAAACCTAATAGTTATCTGACACCTGCGGAACGTAGGGGATGGGCTCGTGGACTTGCGGGCAGTGTTTCGAGGGATGAAGCAAGAAGCTCCTTCTTCGCCGTCAGGCAGGGAGGGATAGTTCACTACTCAATATTAAATAGATATCCGTGGTTATATAGTTTTTAATATTGAATTTGAATAATTTCTTTAGGGATAAAACTAATAGTAATGATTAAAGGGGGAAATATAGCTAGAATCGGAGTCGTAAGACCTAAAGTAACGAGCTTCCAGGATTGGGAAGGCAAATTCGACAAGAGGATGACGGTTTGAAAGAATAACAATGGACTTTACATGAGCTGTATTATGATGAAGCCTATTAAGAGGCTCATGTCGTTCATATCGAGCTAGTTTCAAAATCCCGATTATTCATGTTTTATATAAAGCAGATTTTCCATTCGACTTGATGATCTTGATTTCTTTACTCCAAAAAATTGGCATGGAAGGATTAGAGGTAGTTTTGAAACAAGCTCACAGTAAAAGATGATAAATTGGAAATGGCAAAACATCATGTAAGAATTTCAAGCTTTTTAAAAGCGGACCGAAATTAATCTCTCTGGCAAACGGCACTCAATTCTTCCAAGAATGGACAAGATTTGAGATTGCATACTAGAGATTTGGTCTTGAATTTTTATTAATATTTGGGGTAGGTAACGTTATGACTGACGAAAGAAAGATTCCTGAAACGAGCAAAGCAGACAAACAAGAAACCGGTAAAGGCATGTCGAACCGCGACTGGTGGCCAAACCAGTTGAAGATCGAGATCCTGCGCCAGCATTCTTCCAAGTCCAACCCTATGGGTGAGGACTTCAACTACGCGAAAGAGTTCGAGAGCCTCGACCTGGCGGCTGTGAAGAAAGATCTCGCGGCGCTGATGACCGATTCGCAGGACTGGTGGCCAGCGGACTTTGGTCACTATGGCCCTTTGTTTATTCGCATGGCGTGGCACAGCGCCGGAACCTACCGCGCCTTTGACGGCCGTGGCGGTGGCGGTAGAGGCCAGCAGCGCTTTGCTCCGCTCAACAGTTGGCCGGACAACGTCAACCTGGACAAAGCGCGTCGCCTGCTCTGGCCAATTAAGCAGAAGTATGGCCGGAAGATTTCATGGGCCGACCTCATGATTCTTGCGGGTAACGTCGCCCTGGAAACAATGGGTTTCAAAACGTTCGGTTTCGGAGGCGGTCGCGAGGATGTATGGGAGCCGGATCAGGACGTCTATTGGGGCCCTGAGGATACGTGGCTTGGTGGTGATAAACGCTACTCCGGTGACCGGGACCTCGAAAATCCGCTCGCTGCCGTGCAGATGGGGCTGATCTACGTCAATCCGGAAGGCCCGAACGGCAACCCGGATCCGATAGCAGCGGCCAAGGATATCCGCGATATTTTCGCTCGCATGTCCATGAACGACGAAGAGACCGTTGCGCTCATCGCTGGCGGTCATGCCTTCGGTAAAACCCACGGTGCCGGTCCTGCGTCCCATGTTGGGCCTGAGCCAGAAGCGGCCAGTATCGAGGAGCAGGGCCTCGGTTGGAAGAGCAGCTTCGGCACCGGCAAAGGCGGTGACACGATCACCGGTGGCCTGGAGGTCACCTGGACCAACACGCCAACGAAGTGGAGTAACAACTTCTTCAGGATCCTGTTCGGCTACGAGTGGGAATTGACGAAGAGCCCGGCCGGTGCATATCAGTGGCAACCTAAAGGTGGCGCAGGTGCCGGCACGATTCCGGACGCCCATGACCCTTCCAAGCGTCACCCGCCAAGCATGATGACCACTGACCTTTCCTTGAGGTTCGACCCCATCTACGAAAAGATTTCAAGGCACTTCTACGAGAACCCGGATCAATTAACTGATGCATTCGCCCGCGCATGGTTCAAGCTAACGCACCGCGACATGGGCCCGCGCGCCCGCTATCTCGGTCCGGAAGTCCCTGCCGAAGAGCTCATCTGGCAAGACCCCATCCCCGCAGTCAATCACAAGTTGATCGATGAGAAGGACATTTCCTCCCTCAAGGACAGGATCCTCACTTCTGGGCTGTCGATCGCGCAACTGGTTTCAACTGCCTGGGCATCGGCGTCCACCTTCCGTGGCTCCGACAAGCGTGGCGGTGCGAACGGTGCACGAATTCGCCTCGCTCCACAGAAGGATTGGGAAGTCAACCAGCCAGTCGAGCTGGCGAAAGTGCTGAACACTCTCGAAGGTATTCAGAAAGAGTTTAACAGTGCGGCCTCCGACGGCAAGAAGGTCTCTCTTGCTGACCTGATAGTTCTGGCTGGTTGTGCAGGCGTTGAGCAGGCTGCGAAAAATGCTGGTCACGATGTGACGGTCCCCTTCTCGCCAGGGCGCATGGATGCTTTGTAGGAGCAGACCGATGTTGTCTCCTTCGCCTTAATAGAACCGATTGCGGATGGTTTCCGCAACTACCTCAAAAGCCAATACACTGTATCAGCCGAGGCGTTGCTTGTTGACAAGGCGCAATTGCTGACGTTGACCGCACCAGAGATGACGGTTCTCGTTGGCGGTATGCGCGTTCTAAACACCAACTTCGGACAGACTCAGCACGGCGTTTTTACCCTGAAGCCGGAGGCGCTAACAAACGACTTCTTCGTGAACTTGCTTGACATGGGCACGGAGTGGAAGGCGGTATCGGAAGCAAGGGATATGTTTGAAGGGCGCGATCGCAAGACTGGCAAAGTCAAGTGGACCGGTACGCGTGTCGATCTCATCTTCGGTTCTAACTCCCAGCTCCGGGCTCTGGCCGAGGTTTACGGAAGTGCGGACGCGCAGGAGAAGTTTATCCAGGACTTCGTGGCGGCCTGGACCAAGGTAATGAACCTTGATCGCTTCGACCTCGCCTGATCGCGTATAAATGTCTTCAAGGGCTTGAAGATCTTCAAAACAAATTACTTTGCTCAGGCTGAAAAAAGGTATCATTCGCCTGACAGGACAGGGCAGGAACATTTGATTGGTAAACTTGTGAACTACCTGAGCCACGTCACCATTCCAGCTGTTTAAAAACGTGAAAACGAAAAATTACGGCAGGCTGATGAGACTTTGCAGATCTGTAGAGCCAGAAGGAATTAGAGGATATCTCAAGATAAAGAAGACTATCTAAAGAAGCTACCCTCGAATTCTCTATTTTTTACCGCGGAATCGCCCATTGATTGCTTTCACTCTGGCTTTTGGATTGCCTGATTGTATGCGAGATTACTATTTCCGCAAGTTAAGAATCTCTATGAATCAACGAACTCACTCATTCCAGGCCCCATTTCTTCCTGAACTCGAGCTTCTGCTGGCTGTTCATCCAGTGGCTGCCATCACAGTAGGGCTTGTTCTCTGACTTCCCGCAGCGGCAGAGGGTTACTCTGTTCCGGGATTCGTACATGCTGCCATCAGCAGATTCGATGGGGACACCGCCTCGAACCCAAAGAGGGCCTTCACAACCTTTTTTTCTGTCGTGAACCAGTACAATAGATGGTTCAAATTCTTTTTCAAAGGGTTTGCCTGTCTTCTTGTCCCACAGGACCAGCCGTCCCGACGGGCAGAGCATAGCTTCCTCTATGGCGGTTTTTCTGGCTTCCGGGTCGTCTGATTTTTGTATGAGATTCCTTATTCCGCCAGACCGCTGGCAGAAACGGGAATGGTCGCAGAGCTCGTAGGCATCGGTGAGTTTTAGATCAGGACCTTCAAATGTTTCCGCTTTTTCCAGGTAAGGCTTTCTGCTGGCTGTTTCGCTACCGTCAAAACCGATCTTGCGGTGGGTCCCATCACAGAAGGGCTTGTTTTCGGATGAGCCACAGCGGCATAAAATATAGGCTTCCCGCTGAGGGTATTCCTTTATATCAATTAATTCTCTTGTGTGGCCGGCGTCATCGGTGACAATTACCTGTTCTAAAAGCGGCACTCCACCTGTAACGCGATACGGTCCGTCTTTGATTATCTTAATCCTCATTTCTTTCTCATTGACTGCCATAATCATACTCCCCCATTACTTCTTATAATGCAGTACTGGATGTTTAGTCTGACTGTTCACCTCTTTGATTATTTCTATTGTATTCCGATTCAGACTGTCTCCAATAAGGAAGCATGTAATAGGACTGATCAAATCCTCAACCAGGCAATAAGATGGTTACTGCTGCGGACATATTCGATAGCTATCAGCTCAACTGAGGGTTTCAAGACTAAGAGAGAGGGATCAGAGACAGACGATGATTACGGATTTCTAAATCTCATTTCTCCACTGGAGATAAAATAAGGTTTATCAAGTCCAAGGGTTCTGGGCGAAATAAAAAATCTTTTAACTTTTTAAAACATATATAGAAATGTGAACAATGAAAGTGCAATCATTGGCTCTGGCACAGGAGAAGTAGTAGTAGGAAAAGCAGTAGTAGTTTCGAGTCATGTTGTAACATTATATGGGATACCGGTTGTTTACATTGTTATTGTAGCATTATTTGTATTATTTGGTTTATATTTATACTGTAGGATGACAAGAAAAGAAAGACACTATATGAGTAAATCGAGTTACTTAAAATTGTTTTTTGCTTTGTTTATCCCGCTATTCTTATATAATTTGTACAATATTTATAATAGTTCATGGTTTTTCAATCCCTATACTATTTTTTTTATTATAAGTGCAAGTGTTGCATCTATATGGGAATCTATCTTTCCGTATTTATTCATAACTCTGAGTATATTAGTAATAAACTGCTATCGTAAACCAGATTAGAGAGAGTCTTGAAATTAGACTTTTATTGCAAAAACATTTGTTTAGTCTGTCATACACGGATATAACGCTAATAATTTCAACGGTGAAAAATAGGAGAGTTTTAGGTGTAAAGACCCCGCAGTGCCTTATTTACTCTGAAGAAGTTATCAAATCTCTGTTTAATTAACTATCTTAAACTTCTCTCCGCGCCCGCATGCTCATGAAGAGAACAGATATCGGGCGGTTACTGGCAAGAAAGGAGTATAATCAGCAGATGTAATAAAAAACGTTTATATGTGGCATATTGTTCGCAGTATCTATAATTGAAATTAGGTTCGTAATCTCGTTTAGTAAACCCAGGGCAGCATGAAGATTACATATATCCCATTGAAAATTCTTGACATACTGTTTTACATCGCAAAAATATCCAAAGAAGAAGATAAATAAAACATTAATCAAAAAATACAGACCATGTTTGTTAATCATCGGTTATCTTCATCCCGTGAATTCAATTTTGAACTTAGTTCAAAAAAACGTCGTCCCGTATGTAAAATGTGGTATCCAACTTTATCTATTGACGACTTAGAAAAAAAGAAAACAAAATTATATCGTTTTTTGACCCTTGATAAGTTCGAAAAATTAATGACAGGGCATAAATTGTTTTTTGCTAGAGCTAGGATTTTATCGGATAAATTTGAGGGCGGATTTCAGATTAAAGAATTCGCAAATGAATTTATAAAATATGGAAGTGACACATTTGTTAGTTGTTGGACTAGAAACGATCCCCGAATTGAATCTTCGTTGTTTATGTGGAGACCTAACGATAAAAATGAAAATCATGTAGCCATAGAAGTTTCAATTGATAAATTTTTATCAGATGACTATTCTTCATGTTTTCTACAGGATGAAGACTATGAAAATTTTGAACCATATATAGGAAAGATAGATTATCTCTCTCAAGAAAATGAGGATTATCCGAAGAATTATGAACCTAGCATATTAATTCCTTTCTTTTTAAAAAGACGCAATTTCAAAGATGAAGATGAAATACGCATACTAATTCAAGATATGGATAGAAGAGGTTTTTTTCCTTTTAATATTGGGAGAGAATCAAAAGGAATAAATATCTCCATAGACTTAAAGAAAATTGATAAGTTTTATATTTCACCAACAGCTAACGATGCGATTTCTGAAAGTGTAAATGATTTGATCATGAAAGCCGGATTGAACAAGACTGGTGAAAAGGTATCGGTACTAACCGCGGATTATAAAAAAATAAGTAAAAAATTGGAATACATATCTAAATATAATCGTAAAAAGCCTTATCTTGGTGAAAAGCCCTCTAGTTTTAAGTTTAAGCAAAAAGAATATAGATTTTCAAAATTTTTTCCAGATGCATCCGGAAATGTAAAAGTTGAAGATAACGTTGTTATTACAATTCAAGCCACTCAATGCTATCAAAAAAATAATTTCCTGTGTCATCGTATATCGAAAGTTACTCATTCTCCTTTTAATTTAAATGAACCCAGATAGTTTCTAATAATCAATCATATAGTCTCTATTTTGTAAACCTCAATTTCAGTAATTACCTAATTTTTGGACTCTGGTCCAAAATCTAGTGATTTTTGTATTTTTCGATTGAAATCATGAACTTGCAGGAAGAATTCGTTCTTCAATCAAACTCAATATTTGATATCGAAAGACTTCCATCGAGAGGACGTATTT
>Ga0268360_1002404_pt1 | contig 14779 bp, 10 predicted proteins | sample BioMet11_FD_192465 | JGI IMG/M metagenome (GOLD analysis project Ga0268360, IMG submission 192465) | Sewage microbial communities from Oakland, California, United States - Biofuel 11 (Illumina Assembly) | ecosystem: Engineered > Wastewater > Sewage > Unclassified | place: USA: California... | reverse complement strand
TTCAAACGGGATTACGTCTTCTGCAACGATCGATCGGATGCCGAAACTGTGATGGCGCAGCTTCCCGGTTGGTTTGAAGACTATAATGAAAATGCCCCACATAAGGCCCTGCGGATGCTCTCACCTCATGAGTTTATCCGTTCATTGCAAAACTTGGAGTGTCCTGTTTAGCGGGGGCAACTCCACCCGGAAGGACGCAAAGGAATGGGAACAAGACTCAAAAAGGGCTCTCAGTCAACTTCAGAATACGCCACCGAGTTTGATGTATTCCCATGCTAGCAGGGTCTACTTGCAGGACTGCAAGGTGCGATTAACGGCCAACACGTTTCTTGAGCAAAAACGCCACCTCTGCGAATTTGCGGCTTTCCTTACGAAGGATGTCGCCATGACTGACATCACGAAGGCCATCGCTACAAGCTTTATTCGCTCAACAGAAGCAGAACGAGGTGGCAAGGCTGCTGATCGCCGCATCCGCACGTTGAAAGCGCTCTGGAATTGGCACAAAGATGCTGTTCCAAGAAACCCCTGGCGGTTTGTTGCCAAGCCCGCTGTGGAACAATACGTCAAGTACGTGCCCACCCCTGACGACATCAGCAAGGTTCTGGCGGTAGCCAAACCGTGGCAAGCTGATTTGCTCAACACGCTGCTGCTCACAGGGGCCAGAGTAAGCGAAATTCTCAATTTAACGTGGGAAGACGTTGCCGACCAGTCGTTGAAGCTTTGGACGCGGAAGCGCAAAGGAGGGGCAAGGCAGTACCGGACTTTGCCCATAGGCAGCAGCTTGCATGCCATTATAACGGCCCAAAGGGCGATAACAGGCAACACGACCCATGTTTTCATCAATCCCAACACTGGAGGGCCGTATTCAACTCGCCAGCAAACCATACGGGATATGATGAAAAACCTTTGCAAGAAGGCTCAGGTCAAAAGCTTTGGTTTTCATGCAATACGGCATTTTTTCGCCGTGAGCCTTATCCAGTCGCAGCAAGCAAGGTTGACTGACATCCAGCTCCTCTTGGGGCACCAGAGGGCCACTACGACCGACATTTACCTGAAAAGCGTGTCGCCAGATATTAACCACTTGGCGGCTATCATTGAAAGTGCGGTTCAGCCAGCAGCTAGCCGCACACACGAGGTTGAAGCCGACAGGTAGCACTGAACGGTCATAACGCTTAAGGGCGAGTTGCCGTAAGCAACCCGCCCTTAAGTTCTTTATGCAACAGTGGCAGCTAGCATAATGGGAGACGGATAAAAAGATCATATTTGCGGGTCAGAGCAGAAGTGAGTTCACTTCTATACGACCTCGTTAAGCTTGAATGACAAAGATGCATACCAATTCAAAAGCTTCTTGTTAGATAGCACCGCTGAATGACTATAAGCAATAATAATTGATAGCTAAATGGCATTTGTTAACGGTTTAAAGCCATGGTAATACCTAGAAACAAATAGCATTAAATTCCTCCACAAGTGAATGTACAATTTTTAAGAATATTATGAAGGTTATCGAAACTGGAGATTACGAGATGAGCTTCACAGAAGGACTTGGTGTCATTGCTGCACTAATAACAATTATTGGCGTTATTTTAAAAAAACAGGATATTGAAAAAATATTTCCGCACAACATGAACAAAAATTTTGTTTGGACTATGATCATTATTTTATCAATAGTTATATTGTGCAACGAACAATATCCTTATATTTTTTCAAAAAATGCAGACGACCATACTATTGCAGTACAAAATGAAGATAAATCACAACACAGTAGCACATCAAGCAACAACACACACTATAACAATGTTGAAACAACCAACGAAAATAAAACTCAGATTGAAATACTACTGTCAAATGCAGCTAAAATATACAACACTCCCCAGCGAGACGCAGAATATGCCAACCTCGGTAAATATTTAATAAAATCTTGAAATTATACTTCAGTCAACAAGGCTATCGGAAAAATATACAGCTCTACCACGCGCGATGAATGTTATGCCGATGCTATTCATATGATTATCGAAAAATATGGTGACACAAAATTTTCTGTTTCTCTTGCTGACAAAATATACAATTCTTCAAAAAGGGGTGATTTATATAGAACCATAAACAACTACATAAAAAAAGATTAATGCAAAAAAACGAAAAACTAATCACGGCAGTATGTTGCAATGACCTGCGAACAACATCACGCAGAGACCACACATGAAGCCTAAGAGCGGCTCAAAATCAGGGCACAGTTGGCTATATGCCCAGATAAGCGCCTTGTTATGCCTATTTATGCCCATACTTAAAAAGAATGCCTACTGGCGAATTATTTAACTCTTTGCTTTCCCTTGCTAAGTTCTTTATTGACTCTGGCAAGTCTTTGAGCTTTGGCGCGCCTAGTAATTGATCGGCTATTATTGCGGCAATTCCCCATACTGGCACTCCCGTAGCTGCCGCCGTTATTGCTAACGAACCTACAACAAACCAAGAACCTATATCCGACCCTGCAAATTTCCATTTTTTTAATTTCAGTTCATTAATACTTTTCTTATGTTGTTCAAATGCAGCATGAATATTGTCAAAAACTTGGTCGCTGGTTCTGTGAAAATTTGCAGGATTTGCTTTTGTAAGTTCATCAATGCCTTTCCCAAGAATATTTCTTATCTCTTCAAGGGCGCCTATTTTTCTTATTTCCAACAAAGCATCATGGGGAACTTGCCCTAACCACTCCATTTCGTTTTCGGACAACGCCTGGAGCCCCCGTAATACATGCAAATTCCTTACGTTATCTCTTTCTTTATGTTCTGCATCGTATTCGATCTTCCATGCAAAATATTGCCAAGAAGTGGGAGCATCAATTATAGGGGTACCCTTCATTCGCCCTGCTTTAATTAACAACTCATTGCTTGTGTACATTCTTCCAAACGCTTGTGATGCGACAATTAATCCGGGATTATCAGTGCCCAATAGTTGTGCATGTTGATCCTTCATCGCCCGAGCGATTTGCCCTTCTGCACTTTCATTCCATTCAGTATCAAACAATATACGCGTAGGATCAGCGATCTCCGGCATAAGCTTATCTAGTGTATCAAGAGAGCTAGAAAACTCCATCAGGTCTTCAATTGACTCGAATGCTCTACCAAAAACTTTTCCAGCATGAATCAAAGCGTCCGACTCACCAAGTTGAGCAATGAAATCCTTTTCGTTCTTTTCTAAAGCAGTACGATCAGGAATGACGACTACGATGGGAGGAGTCATATCTGCGCATGCAAGTTCTTTATACTGAAGCAAATTTAGAGCATGCTTTATAAGGTAGTACGCTTTTTTGTTCGGCTCCCACCGTTCAAAAAGATCAAGCGATCGCATGAATGGGTCAGGCAGGATTATTGTGTCAGTATATATACCGCACTTTGATGCAATATTTTCGTTGTGGGATGGGAATAAATCACCACCAAATACACCTTTCAACATGCCATGCATGTCTTCTACGTGAATACGGGCTACATCACCTAAATTTTCCCAAAACTCTTTCAGCACTCCTAGAAAGTTCGGCAAATAAGCAATCAATTCCTTTACAGCCGAAATATTGCTTGAAATGTGACGCGCAACATCATGGGGAGTTACATCATGTTTTTTCATTTCTTGAAAAAAATGACCAAAGTTTTGTTCAAGAAATGCGAAATACGCATTTTGTATTTCGCTAAGCGAGAAGGAATTTTTTAACTCTTCACGGTCATGGTAATATTCAACAGCAAGAGCCATTGACCTCACCGATCCATCAACTGTACTTAAATCTACTAGCCCATCAGGACGATAGCGTACGGCTTTTAGACTATCAATTACTTCAAGGCCTTCTGCAATTTTTATTTTCCCTTCATCAAACTGTTTCATAAGTATCTGAAGTCGTCTTTGCAGTCGACCTTCGTACTCTTGCTGTTTTTTTTCTGAGGCCTCGTCCATAATGCTTCTCCTTTAGGTACAGCAGCCTATTTAAATGACATACTTATCAGGGGAGGGGGCCAATGGGGCTGAATCTGGCCGCAAGGCCAAGAAAGTTTGGTGTTTTTCCATAACGACAGAACACTAGCTAGCTGCGGATAGCAACTTCATGATGGGCAAGGACATTTATGAATGACTTCTTCGGCTAACATTCTATGGTACTCTTCAATTTCTTCGTCCGTAATGTCTAAACAATAAAAACCTAAAATTCCATGAGACTTTACAATTCTTCCCTTGATATATTCTTGTTCAGAATATTGTTTTAGGTCTTCATAAATTATATTACAATTTTTATAAATAACATTATCAAAACCAATTTTTTCTAACAACTCCATGTCCACATTTTCAACAGTATCGTTATAAATAAAAACATAGTTTGGAAAACAATTGTGGATATCAAATTGAGGTTTGTTATGACCAATAACGATAACATCAATGTTCTTAAAAATACGCCTGTCATTCGTTAATAACCCCTTCTTAGTGTGTGCAAAATAAGAAATAAATTCTTCAAAGCTAGTTGCAAAGTCAAAACACAACACTCCTACGTTAATAAAATCTTTTCTATTGTTGGTTTCAGAAAATTTATCATTTATTTTTTTAACTTCAGCCTTAATCGTTTGATAATGTGTGGATGATTCTAAAATAGTGTACTTTTTCAGCTCGCTACCGGACATAGCCTTATCTAACCTGCTATCCTTAAAAAGCTTCTTTATAAAAAAGTCATTAGTTATCTTCTCCTCTTTTAGGAGGGGGTCACATGTAATCCTTTTTACCTCGATATTTATTTTTTTAAATTCTGGAGTTAGCTCCAACATAAAATCTGTATCTTTATTATGCTTTGAAGATAATTTATAGTCAAACGCAATTTTTGGGAGAAAACTTTCTTTATTTACAAGAGACATTACGATACTAAACAATAAATGCACCTCAATCCAATGTTGATAAAAGCTTTCATAGCTTGTTTGTTGCCCAATAGTCCTTATGAATCTGTTTAATACATCTTCGCCAACAATTGTTAACAGTAGTGCAAATTCTAATATCTCAGCGCTATTTATAATATTCTTACGATTAAAAGGGTGATTTTCAGGAATATTTGAATTTCTTAGTCTTGTTGCGATATATTTTTTATTGTTTTCAAGAACTCGAACTGCATAACACATATCCACCACCTTACACTTAAATAGTTATACACCGCCAATATTATCAGCAAAAAAACTCATCTTACGATCACTTTCTAGAGATTAACAACTATATCATATCACCTGTGCAAATTAGAGCACAAGCATTTTTGACTGCGATTACAGGCAATGTAAAAGAGCTTTTGGGGTCTGCTCCCCTACCTACTCAAACATATCTTTGAAAAGTTTTATTCTTGACGTCGTAATCTTATCTCACTGCGGATACCTCTTGTGGCTAGTGATTGCAGGGGACAGGGTATTGCACTCTATTGCAAGAGGGATACGTCGCCGGTCAGCATATGGAGCAACTTTGGCTTGCAAGGAGCCAATAGCCTTCTTTGTCCTTATTGTCCCAAAGTGCCTCTATTTTATCAACAGATCGAGCCAAAGTATGCATGATGGTATGCATGCTGGCCGCGCACTCCCTAAAAACATACCCATTTTAGACGCGAAAACGGCGTGTTGCTATCTAAAGCAACACGCCGTTTTTATTACGTATTAATGGCGGAGAGGGTGGGATTCGAACCCACGTAGGAGCTATTAACCCCTAACTCGATTTCGAGTCGATTCAATCAGTTTTTTGACAGATAATGATTTCAGCTAGTTGTAATCATTTCAGCACTATATTTTCATCCAGCGTCATGCAGATGCATACCCATAAATCGAAAAAGTATGCACAACGGTATGCACGACTTCATTACAGAGGCCGGTTGCCATCAGCAATGGGCGTTATATGCTCTCAAACTGTCTGCTACTTAGGTTATCATCACAGACCATCAGGAGGTCATCGTCCAGCATCGACAGCAGGAACTCGTACAGCTCTAAAAACAGCCCATCGTGCTCAAAACCACCCCCTTGCCCCGGCCTTCCCCCTTCGCAACCCGTCAGGGACACAGCGATGTCCGCGTTGCACAGAGCGGGCACAGCCCTATCCCACCCATCATGCAGATCAAAGAAACCCCGCACAAAATCACATTTAAGGTATCGGGCTGCGTTGCCCGCATCAAGTGCATCAAGAAGGCGGTTGCAGCAATCAATGGTGCCCACGACATAAACGGAAACCAACGGTTCTCGCTCATAGAGACCTCGGCACTCAGTGACCCACCCCGATAGCGCAGGAATGTAGTCAGGGCTATCAGCCTGACTGGCATGAATAACGTCCAAGAAGCCTTGGGCGTCAGGAAACCTGTCATAAACAGCGTCTGTCGCCGCAGTGCCAATGTCGCCGATGCCAATGAAGGCAATGCGCCGATGGTGGTGAAACTGATTGCCGCCCTGTGCGTCAGCCAAGTGGGCCAGCTTTGAGGTAATGGATGCCTCAAAGTCTTTAATGCTAGCGAGGACAGAATTTGACTGTAGTGAACTTTTCATACGGATACTCTCCTTTCTTATTTGTGAATTTAAACTGACAAAATAAAATTTTCTGTTACAACTAGACTCATGTTTTCATCAATATTGACAATTCAGTGCTATTATGATATAATATATTTGGCGTTAGCCACAATCAAAAGAAGCCATTTGAACAATTCAAATGGCTTCTTTTTTATCAAATTTAAAAGCTATGGAGTTCAAGATGAATTACACTAAGGAGATGTGCGTATTTTTGCTGTCAAACAAAGAACTGATCGAACAGGAAAGTTTGACAGAACACGTAGAGGCCACTGTCTTCAAAGCCATCAATAGGGCTATTTCCAATCGCTTGGGCGAGCGGTCGCCGTGGCGTACTCGATTCGGTCTGGTTGTTGAAGACGAAGATGGTAACGATGATACCGTATTTGCGCCACTGGATTGGCCCACAAAACCGGGACATGCCGACTTGGCTGTTTTCAGGCTGGCGGAGACTGACCCCAACGCCAATAGTTATTGGCTCGGCAGTGCTCTTGGCCTTAACAGCTGCACGCTATGCTTTGAATTTTGGATGGATGGCAGACCGGCTGGCCCGTCCCGGTATAAAGTCAAACAGCACTTGGAGGCTTTTCATAAGGAAAAAGAGGTTCTTCAAAAAGCTGGATTCCAGTTCACCAAGCGCGGCACCCTTACCCTACCCTTTGCCCTCGACCCGATTTTGGTCGCAAAGGAATACCCTGACCTCAAAAAATCGCTGGAACCTCTGACCGCAGCGTTAGAAAACGTACTCAAGCTCATGCCGGAGTTCGATAAATTTGTTAAAAACACCCTACCCGCCTAACAATATCTGACATGAAAAAAGGCTCTCCATTTAATCATGGAGAGCCTTTTTATTCATATGAATTTAAACTTTTTAGCATAAAGCAGTATAAGCCAAAGTGGCATATCTTCACTGTCTGTAAACAAATTTGCTTCTTCTGATGCGCGCTTACATGACCCTTGAAGACTGCCAGCTTCAAAAATATCAGGGTGATTTTTAAGGAATTTTTTCATTCTGTTAAATTCAGATTGTTTTTTGTTTTCTAAAAAATCAATGCCAATGATCGTTATAAGTCGTTCCAACGCGGCTATTCTATTTTTTTCAGAAGGCTGAACTGCCCCTGAATTGTGCGACTTAACTGCTTTGCCAAGAACATCCTCAGAAAATCGTGCATTACTATAGTAGATTATTGCTTCTGACACGAAATCGTTCAGCTTTTCGCCAGTACCTTTAAGCTCCTCTTTTACGGCATCCAAAACTGAAAGCGCCCCAACAGAAAACGTATACCCTCTTTGGTTCCCGATTTTTAGAATATCATCCACTTTAAGATCTTTGATATCTGGCACATCAACGGGGTCCTTTTTACCAGATTTTGCCTTCCTCTGCGTGTCATTTGAGTCTGTACTTGTCCTTGCCATATTCCCCTCCATTCAATGTCGTATGTCCATATTCAGCAATAAAGAAACCAGTGAAAAAAGTATTGTTAAAAACAATGCTAATAGCAATGGTCAAAGCAAAGTTTTCATCATTTGACCATGACATATTGGGAGTGCTTAAGAAAGAAAAACCTCCATGGCGTTTACTCCAAAGGAATAGGCTTATGTAAAACATATCAAATGAACAAAAAATTTTAGTTATACTAGTTAACGGTTAATATAATATTATTTATATAACTAGTTATTACTATAGATAGTTACAGTACTAATAACTACATACAATCAACATTTACTATGTTTATTCGTATATAACTATCAAATTATTGCAATAATGATTGTTAATAATTTTTTATACATCAAAAAAATGAAGCGAAGATCATTTTTTGATTTTTTATTTCATGACCGTTTTCACACACCCATCAAAAAAACAATGTTTTAAGCAATGCTTTTAGCCATAAAATAAACAATGCTAAAAACATTGCTTAGAACATTGTTTTGATTCTTGCCGTGCCACATTTCAACTTAACGCGACTTAATACCCACGAAGCATTGTTTTTACCATTGCTAAAAACTTTGTTTGTAAAATTGTTTTCAGAGTAGTTTTCTTAAATACAAAAAATTGATGATCGAGCTTTGTTTTAAGCATTGTTTTTATAATTGTTCAGTAAAATCAACTTTTCCATGCCGAGTAATAGTGTAATATTTTCAGCACTATTGACTTTTCTTAAATTTGTGGTATACTGCATTCTGCTTTTTTTATTTTATGGAGGTACACATGACTTGAGCCCCTTTCTTTTTCATATTTATTATAGATATGCTTAAGAATAGGAGGTCAATATGACCAAAGAGAAGAAAATGAGTTTATCAGAAACCATCATCAGAACCCCCAACCCTCACGCAAAATACACTGCAAGGACTTGCGGGCGACTGACGATGATTTGGAGAAGTGATCCCCAATATCTCACGCACCACGACGAGCCATATCAGGGATCACTTTTTAACGGCGGGCAATACAGTCGTTTCGCAAAAAAATTTGCGACGATTGAGAATGAGCCGGACTGGTTCATTACGCTGAACTTCGACACTAGCGTGTGGAAGAGAATTGACGAAGACACCTGCGAAAGGGCGTATGACGTCTTTCAGGCGTACACAAACCTAGTCATGACGAATTTTCCCGGTGCTTGGTTTGGGTGGGGCGCTGAACTTGCCTTCCGCAACACGGGTTTGCATTTCCACACTTTCGGCTCTTTCGGCCAAGAGCTAGAAAGAGAGCAAAGGGTCTTTCTGATGAGAACCTGGCTGGAGATGACGGGCAGCACAAATAAGAGCGCGTTTAAGCCAGTAAAGGCTGAAAGCTCGATTCGTGGCTACCTTTTTTCACCAAAGAAGAAAGCCCGAAAAGAGCAATTCAGGGATATGTTTCCCGGCCGGCACATGTTCGGCATAGTTGGCAAGAAAAACATCACCTTCGCCAAGGCCTCGAAGGCATACCCTATTAGCCACGAAAAGAAGCTGATGATTGAGCGGCTTGTTCTGGACAGGGTGTACTTACGCAACAACCTCGATCCAACGCGCTTTCTCCAGTACGTTAGGCGAGAATTTTACCACTTCTCATTTTACCCAAAGGAGGTTGTCGATGAGATAAGACAAATTATTAAAGACCGTAAATACTAAACAATTGTTGCCCCGGCTGAAATACCAGCCGGGGCAACTTAATTTATATAAGCTTGGTATTTTGAAGGAGAAGCAATGAAAACAGCATTTCTTGAGATGAACCATATAAACGCTAACAGATATAAAGAGATTAGAAATATTTCCATGCGCCCATGAACCCGCAGTGCATGACATATTTAGAATTAGCAGATTTTTTAAACTTATCGCCCGGCACCGTCAGAAACAACTGGCGAAGCTACCCCCATTTTTTTGTCACTCCCGCTTCCTTCAAAAGTGAAAATTTACGGGGCGCGCGATTTAATCAAGATGATATTTTGCAATATTTTAAAATGCTGACGGAGAACAACAATGGCAATACTCGAAATCGTGAAAAAGAATGGAGTCGTGTTCCGAGCCTACTTCAAGTTTCAGGGGCACCAGTACTCAAAGATTTGCTACAGCCGAAAAGACGCAAAGGAATGGGAACAAGTCGCAAAACTTGCTCTCAGCCAGCAGCAAGCTACGCCTCCGAGTTTGATGTATTCCCATGCTAGCAAGGTCTACTTGCAGGACTGCAAGGTGCGATTGACGCCCAACACGTTTCTTGAGCAAAAACGTCACCTCTGCGAGTTTGCGGCTTTCCTTACAAAGGATGTCGCCATGACGGACATCACGAAGGCCATCGCTACCAATTTCATACGCTCAACTGAAACTACGCGTGGTGGCAAGGCTGCTGATCGCCGCATACGCACGTTGAAAGCGCTCTGGAATTGGCACAAAGACGCTGTTCCACGGAACCCCTGGCGTTTTGTTGCCAAGCCCGCTGTGGAACAATACGTCAAGTATGTGCCCACCCCTGACGACATCAGCAAGGTTCTTGCTGCGGCAAAACCGTGGCAAGCTGATTTGCTCAACACGCTGCTGCTCACAGGGGCCAGAGTGAGCGAAATTCTCAACCTAACGTGGGAAGACGTTGCCGAGCACTCACTGAAGCTTTGGACACGGAAGCGTAAAGGAGGGGCAAGGCAGTACCGGACTTTGCCCATAGGCAGCAGCTTACATTCCATTATAACGGCCCAAAGGGCGATAACAGGCAACACGACCCATGTTTTCATCAATCCCAACACTGGAGGGCCGTATTCAACTCGCCAGCAAACCATACGGGATATGATGAAAAACCTTTGCAAGAAGGCTCAGGTCAAAAACTTTGGTTTTCATGCCATACGGCATTTTTTCGCCGTGAGCCTCATCCAGTCACAACAGGCGGGTTTGACGGACATTCAGCTCCTCTTAGGGCATCAGAGGGCCACAACGACCGACATCTACCTGAAAAGCGTGTCGCCAGACATCAACCACTTGGCGGCTATTATTGAAAGTGCGGTTCAGCCAGCAGCTAGCCGTATGCACGAGGTTGAAGCCGACAGATAACTCTGGATGGCCATAACGCTTAAGGGCGGGTTGCTTCACTGCAACCCGCCCTCCATTGTGATTTATATAATTGGCAACAAAAATGTTATTCCTTGGTAAAAAATTATCTAATTAGCTATTTCTGACGTTATTAATCTTGGGATACATTTAAATTACAAATGAAAACCCTGAATTAGAACTCTTAAAAAATACAGCTCACCTTGATCGGATGAATGCCAAAAACATGTAAGCACCCAACAATCGTTTATTTCATGTTTAAAATTGAAAGCACTACATCTCGAACTTTTTGTGGGGTTCTATTTGTATTTAATATATCTAAAATATATTTATTATAAATTGCCTCCATATTCTTCTCTTGTTGTGAGGCATGAATAAAATCTTTATATAAAATATACTTTGTATTAATTTTTAGGTCATTTATGGTCATGACATATTCAGACAGATCACGCGAAAGGCTATGTGCGACATAATAAATTGTAGCTGACCAATTTTTAATATCAGAAATGCCTAATAACTCGTTAAGTCGAATTGGAACAATCTTCTTAAGGGTTCGCAAGTGTTCTTCAACGTAAATTCGCGAAAGCATACCTCCATGTGCTTCTAGAGCGACCAACACGTGTTTCGTAGGATGTTGAAAATCGCAATCCCCCAGCTTCTTCTGGCTAGTATTCGTCGTATTTACCGACGAACTCAGTCCTTTTGAACGCCATCCATTGGACTCAGGATACTTTGAGACTGCAATGGCATCAACAAGCCTTTGTTCTAGAACACCAAAAGTTTCAGTATTACCGCATGAGATATGAGACAAAATTCTATTCCAGTCATTCAAACCAAGCTTTTTGGGCAATGCGCCTAAGGCTGGTTGGGCAAGCTGCATTATACGCCAAACCCACAGCCGAAGGTAACGACAAAGTTCGCGTCTTGCAGCAAAACCCATAGCTTCAAGGCTGGTAAGGATATTTAGAAGGGCAGCCGCGCCAGCTCTCTGTTCGGCAGTTTTTCTACTTCTGACCCAAGAGGAACTAACTTGTTCTACTCCCTTTGCATTATTAAGAAATGGATTCCCTGCAGAAACAAGATTGCTGGGATATCGAGCGAAAAGACCTGTTGCGGCGATACCGCGAGGCGAAAATTCATACAAGTCTGTAATGGCGTGGTCATAATATTCTGCAACACAGCATTGATAATGCAATATTTGAATGTATGGAATATATTTATTAGGAAAATCGATAGAAAATAATATAGATAAGTCTTGATAAATGTTATTCTCGCAACCCAACGCCATGGCCTTTTCACCGACAAAAATAGCAGAAGCTTCCACGTCTGCATCTGAAAAAGACTCAACGCTCTCCAATATATCTTGGTTTGTTATAACTTGTACATCTTCGCTAGATATAGATGGTGCAATTTTTAGCACAGAAAGAAAATCAGAAACATTTTGCCTGCTAAACTTTACACGGATATCTCTTTGGCAAAGAAGCTTTGCAATTTGCGCTGCAGACAAATGCTCTGTACGTGCCAATTCTAAAATCAAAAGGGCATGACTTAAAAACGCTCTTGCTTCCAAGTGAGTAAAAAAATATTCTGTACGGAGATTTTTATAACACTGGAAATAGCAACCTTTTAGCGATACTTTCGCCCCATCCGTACCAATACCTAACAATTCATCAATAAGAGTTCTTAGTGTATCTGGAGGAATAAAGTTTTCACTATCCTCCCATTTTCCAAGTTGAAGTGACAACCACGCTCTTTGCTCATACTTTGCAATACCATTACGTTCAAAAAAATTGATACAAACTTCTTCGCACTTACTTTCTTTGGCAAGCTGAATTGGCAGCAATAGTTGCCGCAGAAGTTGCTGCTCCTCCCGAGTTTTATTCATGCAAAAAATCCTTTGCAGGGATATTTAAAGCATTCGCAAATTTCTCTATTGAAAGTAGAGATGGATTGCGGATACCGCGCTCGCAACCACTCACGTAGGTACGGTCAAGGCCTGCTCGGTTGGCAAGCTCTTCTTGAGAGTAGCCTTTCATTTCACGTAGGTTCCGCAGGTTGACTGCAAAGGACTGGATCAATTTGCTCTGAATTTTTTCCATTTTCTAAGGCTATCTCTTGACGTCAATAAGTCCACGGACTATATGTCACACGTTGGTTTTTAAAGAAAATCAAGATATATTTTTTCAAAATAACATGGTCAGCATTTCTTTGGATTTTTATGCTAAAAAAACGCTCATATAAAGCCGTCTCCCTATTCTCTGGGGCAGGTGGCATGGATGTCGGATTCAAAAAAGCCAACATTTTCCCTGTATTGGCAAACGATATCGACGCGGTCGCTTGTGAGAGTTACCACAAAAACCATCCAGATCATCCGATTTTACAAGGGGATATTAAGCAATATCTCTCAGACATTAAAAAGCATAGTGGAATTGACTTTGTATTTGGCGGCCCCCCTTGCCAGGGGTTTTCTGTCGCTGGGAAAATGAACCCATCTGATTCTCGCAATGAACTTTTGATGCTTTATGCAGAAATTGTGTGCTTGCTTCTGCCCAAAATGTTCATCTGCGAAAATGTCAAAGCGCTTGCGGTATTGGAAAAATGGCATTGTTTTCGCTCAAACTTCTTAGCCCGCGTGGCAAAAGACTATACAGTGGCGATGCTTCTTTTAAATTCACGTGATTATGGGGTACCCCAGAACCGTGAACGTGTTTTTTTTATTGGGATTCACAAAGATATCGCCACATTTCAAACGTCTCTGTGGAAAGAGAAGCTTGAAAAAGAACTCTCTTCTTTCAAAAAAACTCCACCGAGCATAAGGGAGATCGTTCTAAACTTAGGGCATGCGGGTTTTCAGCTAAACAAAAGAATTTGTAAGGCAAAAATAACTTTTGCTAAGTACCCAGTTTTGCGCAGGTCGCCTTATGCAGGAATGCTTTTTAATGGTGCGGGGAGGCCCATCCCTTCAGATGGGTTGTCGTCAACCCTTCCTGCATCAATGGGTGGCAATAAAACTCCCATTGTTGATGAAGGCGTCATTTTTGGCCAAACGGATAGTTTTGTTGAAGGATATCATGCCCATCTAATCAAAGGTGGAAAACCCTATTCAGGTGAGGCACCATCTCAACTTCGTCGCATGACAATAGATGAATGCTTAGCTGTTCAAACTTTTCCGAGTGACTACATTCTGTGCGGAAGACAAAGTTCTATGTATCGACAGATTGGAAATGCGGTTCCATCTTTACTCGCTTACGCCGTTGCCCAGTCTGCAGCAAACCTTTTGGGGGATATTTCTTATTGATATTTTCTATATACATTTTATGCCGTGTAACTACTTATCATAGCATTACTACCTACAATCCACAGCCTCAACAAAAGACATTGAACAATAATGGAACATGCAATCTCAGTGAAAGAAATATTTCCCATTATTGGCACTATATTCTAAGAAAACCATCTCGCTATAATTTTCTCCGCAGATCAAGCCAAAGTATGCATGACGGTATGCATACTTGTCGCGCACTCGCTAAAAACATACCCATTTTAGACGCGAAAACGGCGTGTTGCTATCTAAAGCAACACGCCGTTTTTATTACGTATTAATGGCGGAGAGGGTGGGATTCGAACCCACGTAGGAGCTATTAACCCCTAACTCGATTTCGAGTCGAGCGCGTTACGGCCGCTTCGCTACCTCTCCGCAGGCCACAAAGGGCGTTGGGCACCCC
>Ga0268360_1002401_pt1 | contig 14807 bp, 12 predicted proteins | sample BioMet11_FD_192465 | JGI IMG/M metagenome (GOLD analysis project Ga0268360, IMG submission 192465) | Sewage microbial communities from Oakland, California, United States - Biofuel 11 (Illumina Assembly) | ecosystem: Engineered > Wastewater > Sewage > Unclassified | place: USA: California... | reverse complement strand
CCTGGAGATCGCCTGGGAGATGGCGGGCGGCGTGGCCGTGGCTTTCCTCTGCGCCAGGGGGAGCCGGTTCCTCTTCGACCGCCTGGAGTCGGAGAACCGGGGCTACTACGACGTCCTCATGGTGGGAGCCATCCTCTTCACCTACGGCGCGGCGGAGCTCGTCAAGGCGAACGGCATAGTCGCGGTGTTCTTCATGGGCTACTGGCTGGGCAACTCCGAGTTCATCTACAAGCGCGGGGCGAGCAACTTCCTCGAGGGCATCTCTTCTTTCGCCAACATAGCCCTCTTCCTCATGCTCGGCCTCCTCGCATTCCCGCACAACTTCGTCCACGTGTGGAAGGAGGGGCTCCTCATATCCGCCCTCATGATCCTGGCGGTGAGGCCCGTCGCCGTTCTCGTCTGCACCCTCCCCTTCAAGTACTCCATCAAGGAGAGGGCCTTCGTCGCCTGGGGCGGCCTCAAGGGCGCCGTGCCGATAGTCCTCGCCTCCTACCCCGCGGCCTACGGCCTGGACCCCGACGGCGCGATCTTCAACATCATCTTCTTCGCCGTCCTCCTCTCCTGCCTAGTCCAGGGATCCACCATGGCCCCCTTCGCGAGGCTCCTGGGGCTGACCGAGCCCGCGAAGCCTCGGTCCCCGTACTCGATCGAACTCCACTCCCTGCGCAAGAGCGACACCGAGATGTTCGAGATCCGGATCGAGGCGGGCTCCGAGGCCGACGGCCGCTGCATCCGCGACCTCGGCCTGCCGAACGAAGTCCTCATAAGCTCCATAGTCAGGGACGAGAAGATAGTCCTCCCCAAAGGCTCGACCCTCGTCCGCGCCGACGATCTCCTCTTCGTCCTCGTCCCGAAGCGGAGGATAGACGAGGTCTCCGGCATCCTCAACGAGCCGCGCAGACAGCTCTCGGAGGCCGAGATCCGGGAGATGGACATCGAGTCGCGCCGATAGGCCCCCCTCGGGCGGCCGCACCGACGGCCTCCGATTGAAAAAGCCCGACGGCCCGTGCCAGTATGGGGCATGACGCGATCCCCGGCGCGGCAGCGGGCCCTGGCCTGCCTCGTCCTCCTCGACATAGCAGCCAAGGCTCTCGCCCGCGGTTTCCTCCGCGGCCGAGAGCATCTCCCCGGACCCCGGGGTTTCGTCGGCCTCGGCTACGTGGAGAACGCCTCCGGCTTCGGCTTCGACCAGTCGCGGCTCCTCTCGCGCTACGGCGTGGCCGTCGACGACTCCTTCGTGCTGTGCAGCCTCGCGGTCTTCGCGGCCCTCGCGGTCATCATCCACCTGTGGCACCGCCTCCCCTGGAAACCCTGGCGGCGGACCCTGGCAGCCGCCGCCCTCTACCTCGCGGCGGCGGCTCTCGCCCTGGTCGTCCTCGACTCGGTGAAGGTGAGCCTAGCCCCCGGCCTGCGGAACCTCCTGCGTGCCGCCGGGCCCCTGGCCATCGCCTTCACCCTCTACGTCGAGGTCGAGCGGCCCTACTACTCCCTCCTCTCCCTCCTCCTCATGGCCGGAACCCTGGGGAACTGCCTCTCCCTCCTCGTCCCGCCCTTCGCCGTGATCGACTACTTCGGAATATTCAGGCCCTCGATCGGCGGGTATGTGTACGCCAACCTCGCGGACGCATACCTCGTGGCCGCCACGGCAATGATAGTCCTCATCCCCGCGCACATGGCTATACGGAGGCTCCATGGAAGGTCGTAAGTACGAAGTCGACATCGATCTCGCGAATCAGGCCAAGAAGGAGATGGCGTCCTCCCTCGAGACCTCGGACCCCCGGGTGCTCAACAGGCTCGGAGCCTTCGCCTCGCTCTACGACCTCGAGATGCCCGAGTACCGCCACCCGGTCCTGGTGATGAAGACCGAGGAGCCGGGATCCAAGCAGCTCTTGGCCTTCAAGCTCGGCAGGGTCGAGGGCGTCTGCCGGGACATGATCAACCACCTCGTGAACGACTGCATCGTCATGGGCGCGAGGCCCCTGGCCGTGCAGGACGCGGTGATCTGCGGCAGGCTGGACAAGGACGTGGTGAACCGCATAGTCCGGGCTATCGCCGAGTGCTGCCGGGAGAACGGCTGCAGCCTCACCGGGGGCGAGACCTCGGAGCAACCCGGGGTCCTCGAGGCTGGCTCCTACGTCCTAACCTCGAGCATCGTCGGCATCGTCGAGCGCGATCTGGTCATCGACGGCTCGAAGATCGAGGAGGGCGACGTCCTCCTCGGCCTCGAGTCCAGCGGCCCCCACACCAACGGCTACACCCTGATCCGGCGGCTCCTCTCGGAGGACCCCGCGGTAGCCGACGCCGATATAGACGGCCTGTCCTTCCTGGACCGGGCGATGGAGACCCACCGCTGTTACTACCGCGGTCTGCGGGAGCTCTTCCCGAGCGGCGTCCTCCGGGGCCTCGCCCACATCACCGGCGGGGGCATCAAGGAGAACCTGGACCGCATCCTCCCCCGCGGCCTCGACGCGGTGGTCAGGCTCGCGGACTATCCGCGCTCGGCCCTCTTCCGCTTCATAAAGGCGAGGGGGAAGCTCGACGACGGCGAGATGCTCCGGACCTTCAACCTGGGCGTGGGCCTCGTGGCGGTCGTCAGGCCGGCCGACGCCGGCCGGGTGATCGAGCACCTGGCCTCCCGGGGGTTCCCCGCCCGGGCGATAGGCGACGTGGTTCCGGGATCGGGGAAGGTCAGGACCGTGGGGTGCCTGCCGTGGTGATGACCGAACCCGGGCCCTGCGGCTCGCGGCGGCGGACTCCGGCGGCCATCCTCGCGGCGGCGACCCTAGCTCTATGCCTGGGCTCGGGCGGGACTGCGCGCGCCCAGCCCGCCGTCTACCCTTTCACCGTGGAGGGGAAGGTGGTGAGCGTGACCGACGGAGACACGATCAAGGTCCTCGTCGGCCGTTCCCAGCTCAGGATCAGGCTGAACGGGATCGACGCGCCGGAGTACAGGCAGGCCTACGGGAGGAAGTCGAAGGATTACCTCGCCTCCCTCGTGGCCGGCAAGCGCGCGGAGGTGATCGTCAGGGACACGGACCGCTACGGCCGCTGGGTCGGAGACGTGCTGGTCGACGGGAAGTCGGCCAACGCGCAGATGGTGGCCGCCGGCATGGCCTGGTTCTACGCCGCGTACTCCAAGGACGAGAACCTGGCCGAGCTTGAGCGCGAGGCCAGGGCCGAGGGGCGCGGGCTCTGGGCCGACCCCGGGCCGACGCCGCCCTGGGAGTTCAGGCGCCTGAGGCGGACGAGATCCAGGTGAACGGGGGCCGGGCGGCGCCTCGCGCGGGAAGCCCTCGGAAGCGCCCGGGCCGCTCCGCCGCGCGCCTCCCAGGCCGCCGCGCTACGGCTCGCGCTCCTCGGCGAGGGGACGCAGTATCGCCTCGAGTTCCGCGAAGCTCCCCGCCTCGAGGCCGCGTCCCTCTCCGCGCCCGATCTCGTCCGCGGGGTTCAGGACCGAGAAGGTCGGCCCCGCCTCTCCCTCCTCGATCCTCACTCGGGCGATGGGCGCCCTACCCCGGCGCTCCGCGCTTCCGCCCACCGCGGCTTGGACGACTCCGAGCCCCAGCCGTTCGGCGAGACGCTCGGTCCAAGTCCTCGAGGCTCCCGAGCCACCCTCGATTTCCACCTTCGCGCCAGGTTCCGCGCCCGCCGCCCGGAAGACGCCGCTCTCGGGGTCGAAGCGCAGCCCCGGGCCGTCGAAGGCCCGGCCGACGAAGCCCTCGATCGCCAAGTCCTCGGGGGCCCCGGAGCGGAATCGGTGCTCGCGATCCATGATCCACAGCCGGTCGGCGGAGCTGAGGGCTCGGTCGACGTCGTGGGTTGACAGCACGACGGCCTTCCGGGAGCGCCGCGCCAGGTCCAGGGTGATGCGGAAGACCTCGGCTCGGGCCGGGGCGTCCAGGAAGGCCGTGGGCTCGTCCAGGACAAGGAGAGGGCAGTCCTGGGCGATCGACCGGGCTATGAGGGCTTTCTGCTTTTCTCCGTCGGACAGCTCCGAGAAGGGGCGGGAGGCCAAGGCTTCGAGGCCCGTCGCCGCCAAGGCGCCGTCCACCGCCGCCAGGTCCCGCGCCTCGAGGCGGCCCCGGGAGTCGGTGTAGGGATAGCGCCCGAAGGCCACGATGTCGAAGACCGAGAAGTAGCCCGCGTCGTAGCGGTCGGTGAAAACCGAGGCGACGCGGCGAGATCGCTCCTCGGCGCCGAGCCTGCGCGCCTCTTCCCCTCCGAGAAGGACTGAACCCCGGAGAGGCTCCTGCAGCCCCGCGAGGGTCCTGAGGAGGGTGGACTTGCCGGAGCCGTTGGGACCCACGAGGACCACGAGGGTCTTCTCCTCGACGACCAGGTCGATCCCCGAGGCTAAGATCCGTTCGGCCCGCCCGCCCCAGCCTACGGCGAGGTCCCGGGCTTCGAGGACCTTCACGGGATGGACTCCCTATCCCGGGAGCCCCCGAGGACTATGCCGAGGATGATCGGCGCGCCGATGAGGGCGAGGAGGGGGTTGATCGGGAGGATGGCGCCCGAGCCCGGGGCCTGGGAGGCTATGTCCGCGGCCAGGGCGAAGATCGAGCCCGAGAGGGCCGAGGCGGGTACGAGGAACGCGTGGTCGCTGGACCGGAAGGCTCGTCGGGCCGCCTGGGGCGCCGCTATGCCGAGGAAGGCGATGGGCCCGCAGAAGGCGGTGGTCGCCCCGGCCAGGATCGCCGCGGCGGCGAGGACCCTGGTCCTCTCCCTCCGGACCCGCACGCCGAGCTCCCGGGCGAAGGCTTCCCCCATGAGGAGGGCGTTGAGGCTCTTGGAGCTTCCCGCCGCCAGGGCGAACCCTAGGGCCGCGGCCCCGTAGAGCACCGGGAGCTGCCCCAGGGTCACCGCCGAGAAGGAGCCGTAGGTCCAGCCGAGGTAGACCTGGACCTTCTGGGGGGAGCCGAAGTAGACGAGGAGGGACACGAGGCTGCCCGCGAGGTAGCCCACGAGGAGGCCGACTATGAGCAGGGTCACCCCGTTCTCCACTCGCCGCGCCACGATGAGGATGGCCGCCAGGACCGCCGCCGCGCCGGCGCTGGCCGCGAGGGAGAGGAGGGCGTAGCCGCCGAGGCCCAGGCCCGCGAGGAAGGCGCCTCCCCCCGCGGAGCTCGAGGCTAGGACCACCAGGGCCGCGCCCACGCTCGCGCCGGCGCCGATGCCCAGGGAGTCGGGGCCCGCGAGGGGGTTGCGGAAGACCGTCTGGAGGATGAGGCCCGAGGCCGCCAAGGCAGCCCCCGCCGCCAGGGCCGTGAGGGCCTTGGGCAGCCGGAAGAGCAGGAGTATGCTCGACCAGGATGGATCCGAGGGCCTTCCCAAGACGATGTCGCACAACGCTCCGAGGGGTATGCGAACCGAGCCGAAAGCCAGGTCGGCCACGAAGAGGGCCGCCGTCGCCGCCGCCATGGCGGCCAGGAGGGCCGGCCTCCTCCCGCTACCCCCCCTCACTTCCCGACGTTCCTGTAGTACGTGAAGCTCCGGTCCGCGAGGAGGCCGGGATGGAAGATCTTCACGAGGTCGACGAGGACCTTGTCCGGGTTCACGACCGCCGACTCGAAATAGTCGCTCCCTCCGCCGGGGCTCATGCGGAGGTTGCCGTTCCACACCTTCCCCTCCCGGACCGCCGGCAGGGAGGCCAGCCGCGGGTCCAGGGCCAGGAGGTCGGCGCGGGTCTCGACCTGGATCGCCGGGTTGAGCCAAAACTCGGCCGCCCGGGCCTTCCGGTAGACCGCCTCGACGGAGAGGACGAGTCCTCCGGTGCTCCGGTCGTCGGCCCAGAGGTAGTCCGCCCCGGCGTCGGCGAGGAACCGCGCCATGTAGCTCCCGCCTCCCGAGACGGTCCAAGTCCCCTGGAAGGGACCGTTCACCAGGACCTTGGGCCTCTCCGGTGCCCCGGCGGCGGCGGCGCGGACGGCCTCGTACTCCGAGGCGACCCTCTCGAACATAGCCTCGGCCTCGGCCTCCTTCCCGTAGAAGGCCCCGACGAACTCAATCCAGGCTGCCCGGGCGAGGGGGTCGGTCTCGTTCCACTCGGCGCCCACCACCACCGGCAGGCCTGCCTCGGCGAGCTTGGGGTGGATGTCCCACTCGTTGCCCATGCCGTAGGCGAATACGGCGTCGGGCTTGAGGGCGATGAGCCGCTCGACGTCGGGGTTCCCGTTCCTGGCCGTCTCCGCGACGAGGCCAGCCGCTATGCGGCCGCGTATGGCCGGGGAGTACACCGCGGCGGCGGCGTCCACTCCCACCACGCTCTCAGTCTCCCCGAGCTCGACGATCATGGGGATGTAGGTGGTCGAGAAGACCACGACCCGCCGCAGGGGCACCTCGAAGAAGCCGTCGGCGGAGAGGCCCGCCGGCCGCTTCGAGCCGCGGGGATAGAGGATGTAGGTGAACCCCCTGGGGGCCCCCGGCCAGGGCGAGAGGACCTTGAGGACCTCGTAGCTTCCGCGACGCTCCACGGAGAAGCCCGGGGCGTCGCGGAAGCCGGCCGACGGCGCCGCCGGGCCCGCAGCGGCGGAACCGACGAGGAACAGCAATGCGAGGACCGACAGGCCGAACCTGCGCATGTCCCCCTCCTTCTCCCCGAAGAACGGGACGACGATGCGCTCCGGGCAGGTTTCCTGGCTCGCGGCGCGCCCGGCATCCCGGGCTCGGGGGGAAAGCCTTCCCGGGACAGTCTTCCGGCCGCCCGCGATCGCGCGGCCTTCACGACTGCGTCCCAGTGGCCCGGCGGCTTCGTAGGCCGCCGCGGGTCCCACCCTTGGCGCTCGCTCACAGTAGCGGGGGCTGCGACGGGTTCGGCGGTCCCCCCTGGGACCCGCCCCACCGTCTTCCCTTTTATGCCCGCCAGACGCGAAGCGTCCTCGGGCGCTCGGAGCTGCATGAACGCCGGCCCGGCGCGCTGCGCCCGGTCGGCTTCGAGTCAAGCCTAACGACGGGGCGCGCCGGGCGCAAGCGGTCCTTCCGATTGCTCCGGACAGGCCGAGGCATTAGAATAGGCGGCAGTGTCGCTCAACTATTCTGATACTTCGGAGGCTGCGATGGGTTCCGCCAAGGACGCGATAGGCTTCGTCGGGCTAGGCGTCATGGGCTCGAGCATGGCCGGGCACCTGCTCAAGGCGGGATACCCCTTGCGGGTCTACACGAGGACCGAGGCCAAGGCCGCGGCCCTCCTCGGGGCTGGCGCGGTCTGGCGCGAGAGCCCGGCCGCCCTGGCTCACGAGTGCAAGTACGTCTTCACCATGGTGGGTTACCCGAAGGACGTGGAGGAGATCTACTTCGGCCCGAAGGGCCTCATCGAGAACGCAAGGCCGGGGAGCTACCTCGTGGACTGCACCACGTCGAGGCCCGACCTCGCGGCGAGGATCTCCGCGGCGGCGGCGGCCCGCGGCCTCGCGGCCCTCGACGCGCCGGTCTCCGGCGGCGACGTGGGGGCGAGGAACGCGAAGCTCACCGTGATGGTCGGCGGCGCCGAGGGTGACTTCGAGGCCGTGAAGGGGCTCCTCGGCGTCATGGGCTCCACGGTCATACGCCAGGGCGGCCCCGGGGCCGGGCAGCACACCAAGATGGCCAACCAGATCGCCATAGCCGCCAACCTCGCCGGCGCCGTCGAGGCGATAACTTACGCGGCGGCGGCCGGCCTCGATCCCCGGACCGTCCTCGCGAGCATCGGCTCCGGCTCCGCCGGGAGCTGGCAACTCAACAGCATGGCGCCCCGCATGCTCGACGGCGACTTCGCGCCTGGTTTCTACGCCAAGCACCTCCTCAAAGACCTGGGCATCGCCCTGGACTCTGCCAGGGCGATGAACCTCGATCTCCCCCTCCTCGGCCTCGCGGAGAAGCTCTTCGCGAAGCTCTGCGACGCGGGCTACGGCGACGAGGGCACCCAGGCCCTCTACCTCATGTACGAGAAGCGTAGCGCCGCGGGAGCCGAGAATTGAAGGCCAACTCCTTCGATCCCGCCCCCGAGACTATAGTCGCCGACGGGGCCTTCGCCTTCGGGCGGTACGGCACCCCCTTCGGCAGGGCCAACATGCTCGACGTGCACCGGCCCTACCACTACCCCATCCCCCGGCCCGTCAAGAACTGGCGCCTCAAGGAATGGCAGGCCTACCAGTTCGGGAACGAGCGGTGGTTCTTCTTCGCCTCGCTCTACAACGCCAAGGTCCTGAGCCTAGTCTTTTTCGTGGCCTACGACCGGGAGCAAAAGAGGAAGTACCAGATACGGCGCATCCTGCCGGGAAGCATCTTCCGCTTCTCCGAGACCCTCTCGGGCTCGAGCGTCTACTACCGCGGGGCCCACAACTACCTCGAGTCCCGCTGCGACTACGGCGACGGAAAGATCCAGCTGACCGTGGTGAGGGGCTCCCGATCCCTCGGCCAGCGCTTCTCCGGCCGCTTCACCTTCGACTGCGGGTCGAAGGTCGCCTCGCCCAGCGCCGTCTGCCTCCCCCTCGGGTTAAACCGGGCGATGTATACCGCCAAGATCCTCATGCCGATGGAGGGCGAGTTCTCCCTCGCGGGCGAGAGCCACAAGTTCGAGGGGCCGGCTTCCATGGGGCTCTTCGACGACCACAAGGCGTATTACCCCTACAAACTCCGCTACGACTGGGCGGCGGGCTTCGGCGCCGACGCGAAGGGCCGGCGGGTAGGGTTCAACCTCGCCCAGAATCCCCACGTCCGGGAGGCCGCCCGGAACAACGAGAACTGTGTCTGGATCAACAACCGGGTTTGGCCCCTCCCGCCCGTCGTCATGACCAGGCCCCAGGGCGACATGGGCGAGTGGGTGATCCAGGACACCGAGGGCATGGTGGACCTCGTCTTCCTCCCCGAGACGCCCAACGTCCTCCGGCTGAACCTCGGCCTCGTGGAGAGCGACTTCGCGGGCCCCCTGGGTTCCTTCCGGGGCTTCGTGAAGGCCGGGGACGGGACCAAGATCGACGCCGAACTCCTCTACGGGGCCGGCGAGCGGATGGACCTCCGGGCCTAGACAGGCGGAGAGCCAAGAACATGTACAGCGATAGCGGGGAGCCGTCGATGCCTCGGAGGCGTCCGCGCCTCTTTCCCCGGGCCCGCCGAATCCCAAAACCGGCCATCGTTTTTCTCGTGATCGCGGCGGCGGGGGGTGCCCCGATGGCCCAGGGGCAGCCGGCCCCGGATTTTTCCAGCTTCTGCGTCGGGCTGACCTACCACAGCCTCGATTACCGAGAGAGCGAGGGCGGCGCGATCCTCGACAAGGATACGGGATCCCTCTGGGGATTCCACGTCGATTGGCGGCGGGACTTCCGCCGGGTCTTCGTGGCCAGCAGCCTCAGCTTCTCCGCCACGAGCAGCGCGACCTACGATGGCTTCCTCCAGGACGGCTCCGGGAACGCCATCCCGTACTCCTTCGACACGGAGCCGGAATCCTTCTTCCTGCTCCGGGCAAACCTGGGCTACAAGGCCGCGGAGGCCGGCTCGATTACGATCTCTCCCGTCGTCGGCTTCGGGTACCGCGATTGGGTGCGGGGTAAGGACGACTATTCGACCTACGATTACCGGGAGGATTACTACTGGTTCTTCGCCGACGGCGGCTTGCGGCTGGACGCCAAGAGGGACCGGTGGCGCTTCGGTCTCCAGGGGGAGATCGCCTACCCCATCGCGCCCCGGATGGAGACCGACATGAACGGCGAGTTCCCGGCTATGACCTTTTCTTTGGGCGCCGTCCCGGCTTTCCTCGCTGAGGGGAGCATCCGCTACGACTTCGCGGAGAGCTACGGCCAGCGATTTTTCCTCGCGATCCAGCCTTTCTACCAGCGCTGGGGCATCGGGAAATCCAACACCATCGTCGCGACGGACGCTTACGATGGCAACCAGTACGCCATCGACGAGCCCAAGAGCGCGACGAGCATCTACGGGCTGACCCTCGGCCTGGGGATCAGCTTCCTCTAGCCTCCCCGCCTGGTCCGAGGATTCCCCGTCGCCGGCGGACTCTAGAGCTGGCGCCCGGTGCAGAGCTTCTCCTCGAAGCGGGCGAGGACCTTGCCCGAGAGGATCGGCTGCGCCGCCTCCGGCGCGGGGGCCGCGGCGAGCCTCCGCCTGAGCTCCGCCATCTCCTCGGCCGAGAAGCGGGTGCCCCCCAGGAGGTGGTTCTCGAAGCTCGAGCAGGCCGAGGGCGCCACCTTCCGGGCTATGTCCAGGAGGACCCGGGCGTACTCCCGGATCTCGTACTGGGCGTGGAGGTCCAGGCGGAGCTGGAGGAAGCGGAAGAGGTTGTGGAGGTCGATCTGCCAGTACCATTCGGTGTACAGGGAGAGCGGCAGGTCGATCCTGGCGAGCTCCCTGGCGAGGCCCGCCTCGAGGTGCTCCGAGTACTCGGCGTAGGCGGCTTTTTGGCCCGCGGCCATGCGACCTAGGTGGCGCGCCGCCTCGTCCGGGGGCAGGGCTTCGGCGGCCCGGCCCTGCTTGTTGTCGGCGCTCTGGGACGCCACGGCGCCTGGGGCCGGGAGGTAGAACTCCTCCCTCATGACCGAGTAGCGCCCCGAGACCTCGTTCACCCTGGCCGTCCGGTGCCTGATCCACTGGCGGGCCACGAAGATGGGCAGCTTCACGTGGAAGGTCAGGATCACCTGCTCGAAGGGCGAGGTGTGCTCCTGCCTGAGGAGGTTGTCGATGAGGGCCGCGTCTTCCCTGAAGCTCTTAGTCCCGGCCCCGTAGGATACGCGGGCCGCCTGGACTATGCGGGCGTCGCCTCCGAGGTAATCGACCAAGCGGACGAAACCCTTGTCGAGGACGGGGAATTCCTTGTCCAGTATGGCTTCGGCTTCGGGGACTACGCAGTGGGGCATGGATCGGGACCTCCGGCGGGCCCCAGTATAGCCGGCGCTCCACCCCTTGCGGAAGCCGCTTCCGGTCTCCTCCGGGGCGCCCCTCACGGGCAGCCGGAGGGGGCCTCGTAGACCTCCACCCGATTCCTCCCCCCGGCTTTGGCGCGGTAGAGGGCGCGATCCGCCGCCGCGACTTTCTCCAGGGCGGTCAGGTCCGAGCCCGGGGGGATGGAGGCCACGCCGAGGCTCAAGGTCACCACGCCCCCCACCGACCGGCCCGCGTGGGGGATAGCCTCGGCCTCCGCGGCGGCCCGGATCTTCTCGGCCAGGGCCACGGTCCTGGCTTTATCTAGGCCGGGCAGGAGGCATACGAACTCCTCGCCTCCGTAGCGGGCGGCGAGGTCCCGGTCCGAGGGCATGCAGCCCCCGATGGTCACGGCGAGGCTCTTGAGGCACTCGTCCCCCGCCGGGTGGCCGTAGCGGTCGTTGTAGTCCTTGAAGTAGTCGATGTCGATCATGATGATCGAGAGGGCCTTCCCCACCTTGCCCGAGCGCCCGTGCTCGAGGGCGAGGCGCTCGTCGAAGTAGCGGCGATTCGCCAGGCCCGTTAAGCCGTCGGTGTCGCTCTCGACCTGGAGCCTATCGATGAGGGCGAGGTATGCGTCCTCGGCGGTCTTGCGCGCCTCGATGTCGGTGAGCATCGAGAAGGCTCCGGCGAACTTCCCGTCCTGGCCGAGGATGGAGCGGGAGGAGACGAGCATCCAGACCTTCCTGCCGTCCTTGGTCAGGTATTGGCGCTCCCCCACCCACCCCTCGCCGCCCATCCGCTGCGCCCAGGTGCGCTGGAAATCCTCCCTCTCCTCGGGGGGGAGGAAGACTTCGTAGGGGCGCCCGATCACCTCGTCGGGCTCGTAGCCCAGCATGCGCGCCATCTGCTCGTTCACGAAGTCGACCTTCCATTCCTTGTCCACGGTGCCGACTCCGATGATGGCCGAATCGATGAGGGTCCGGTACCTGCGCTCGCTGTGCCTGAGGGCCTCCTCCATCCGCTTGCGGTCGTCGATGTCGGTGTACATGGCGAACAGGCCTTCGGCGGAGCCGTCGCCGCGGAGCACGGCGACGGCGGAGACGAGGAGCCAGCGGTCGCGGCCGTCCTTGCGGACGAAGCGCCGCTCGTAGACCGCGCTCTCTCCCCTGAGCCTGCGTTCGTGGCGCGCCAGGTAATCCGCCATCTCGAGGGGGTGGATGAACTCCCGGATGTTGTGGCCCAGTAGCTCGTAGACCTCGTACCCGAGCATGTCGGCCATGCGCTGGTTGGTGAAGGTGATCGTGGAGTCTGGCTCGAAGCAGAGGATGCCCTCCTGGGCCGTCTCGACGATGCGGCGGTAGCGCTCCTCGCTCCTCGCGAGCTCCTCCTCCGCCCTCACCTCGTCGCTCGCGTCGTATCCGACGACCAGTATCTCCCCGGAACCGCCGTCCCCGACGGGTATGACGAAGATCTGGATCCAAGCTCGAGCTGGCCCCAGGTCGATGGGGACGACGCAGCGTCCGAGCTTCCCCACCTGCGCCCCCTCGAGGAGGGGGCGGCATCTCTCCGCCGCCGAGGCGGGGATGGCTTCTGTGAAGGGCTCCCCTTCTACGGCTCCGGGAGAAACCCTCATGAGGCGGCCGAAGGCGGCGTTGGCGGACTTGCAGCGGAGGTTCCCGGCGTCGAGCACCGCGACGAAGGTGTCGTCGCTCTCGAACAGGAAGGTCAGTTTGGGGTCCAGGTCCATCGAGCCTCCGCCGAAGGGCTAGCGCCGCGGCTGGCCTTAAAAATAAAGCTATCAGGCGTTTCTATCAACCACCACGGCTTTTTCGCTTGACCATTCCGCGCCGGGCCCCGAGAATGTCCGGCCGGAGGCTTCGGGGTGTTCGAGCTCAGCGAGAAGGCCGTCGAACAGATAGTCTTCGCCATGGAGGACCAGGAGCGGGAAATGGTGGTCGACCTCGGCAGCGGGGAAGTCGTCCCCGCCGAGGGCCACCAGGGAGAGGAGTACTCGAGACCCCCCGTCTGGTCCTCCCGCGAGGGGTTCAAGCTCATGGAGGACTTCCTCGCGTCGGTGCGCCAGCCCTCGGCCCGGAGCGCCCTTTCCGCCGCCCTCTCCAAGGGGCGGGGAGTCTTCAAGGCCTTCAAGGCGGTCCTGGCCGAGAGGCCCGACCTGGAGCGGGCATTCCGGGACTTCAAGGTCCGGGCCATGCGCAGGACCATCGCCGAGTGGTACGACGACATCCGGGAGGCCAGGGGTCTCGCCCGCCTGGGCCCCGAGCCCGAGGACACCGACGAGCTCGTCCTCTCCGACCTGGACATAGAGATCCTCGAACTGGAGGAGGCTCGGAAGTACCTCCTCCCCCTGGTCGCCGAAGCCGAGGAGGAGGGGATGGAGAGCCTGCCCGCCCCCCTCGTGGCCTTCGAGATCGCGAAGCTCAGAGCCGAGGTCGAGGGGATGGGCGGCGGCCTGTGCGCCGTCGCCTACGACGGCGAGGGGGGCTCCCTGGGGTGCGCCCTGGGCTTCAGGACCGTCGTCGGGGAGCGGGGCTTCGGCCGCGTGGTGTTCCTCTGGGTCAAGAACGGCTTCCGCCGCATGGGCCTCGGCAAGGCCCTCCTCGACCGCGCGACCAAGGCCTTCGCGGACGAAGGAATGCCCATGGTCGTCCTCGACTCGGCCTTCCTGCCTTCGGACTTCGGGTCCGGGCTCGAAAAGCTCGGCTACAAGCCCTTCGGCCTGCGGATGGCCTCCCGGCAGGATTAAAAGTCCCCCGATCTCCTTGTCGCATAACGCATTCCGTGGCGAAGCGGGGGGGATGCGTGGGCGGCGGCAGCGCGAATCTCCCCGAGGGGCCGCATTGACCCTGCCGCGGATTCGGGCCTACCGTACAGCCTGAAAGGAGAATCCGCACACATGAAAAACATCCTCGTGCTTTTCTTGGCGCTGGCCCTCGCCGGCGCCGCATCGTCTGAAAGTACAGATAAAAACTATCGCGAAGGTACCTACTCCTCGACGACCCGCGGCCTCGGGGGGGATATCACCGTCACGATCCAATTCAGCAAGACCGCCATCACCGACGTGAAGGTCGTCGGCGACAAGGAGACGCCCGAAGAGGGCGGGCTCGCGGTCAAGGAGCTGCCCGGAAAGATACTGAAGGCCCAGTCCGCCGAGGTGGACGTAGTCTCCGGCGCCACAGTCTCCAGCGAGGCCATCAAGGCGGCGGCGGCGGACTGCATCGCCCAGGCCTCCGGCGCCGCCGGAAAGGCGCCGAGCTACAAGCCGGGGACCTACAAAGCGACGGTGCGCGGGCACAACGCCCCCATCACCGTCGCGACTACGTTCAGCGGCGCTTCGATCGTCTCGGTAGTCGTGGAGGACCAGCACGAGACCAAGCGGGTCGGCGAGGTCGCCGTCGCCGAGATGCCGAAGCGCATCCTCGCGGCCCAGAGCCTCGCCGTGGACGGCATCTCCGGGGCGACGATCACCTCCATTACCATCGAGGCTGCGGTCGCGGATTGCGCCCGGCAGGCGGGCGCGAAGCTGGACGCGCTCTACGCGGCCCCGGCCGCGGCGCGGAAGACCGTCGATCGGTCCTACGACTACGACGTCGTGGTGGTGGGCGGCGGCCTCGCGGGCATGATGGCCGCGGCCAAGGCCCACGAGCAGGGCGCCAAGGTCGCGCTGCTCGAGAAGCTGGGGCTCCTCGGTGGCAGCTCGGTCAACACGAGCGGCGTCTGGCAGGGCAACCCCGACAACAACGACCGGGACAAGGAGGCCTGGGTGCAGTCCTGGCTCAAGTCCCAGCAGGAGGTCACGGCGGTCGGGTATCCCCAAGAGGCGATGATCCGCGCCACCGCGGACATCAGCTACGACTCGATCGAGTTCCTCCACCGGATAGGCCTCAAGACTACGACCCGGCACGAGGTCGGCCTCGACAAGACCGCGATGAGCACCGGCG
>Ga0268360_1002400_pt1 | contig 14810 bp, 11 predicted proteins | sample BioMet11_FD_192465 | JGI IMG/M metagenome (GOLD analysis project Ga0268360, IMG submission 192465) | Sewage microbial communities from Oakland, California, United States - Biofuel 11 (Illumina Assembly) | ecosystem: Engineered > Wastewater > Sewage > Unclassified | place: USA: California... | reverse complement strand
CGCGTCCCCCGGCGCCCCCTTCGCCCGGGGCCGCCGGGGGACGCTGGGCCTCACGCATCAAGAGCTCGGCCCGCGACCTTCTCCAGCACCTTGGCCTTGAAGGCGTCGAGCTTGACCCCGTTCTCCTGGCTGCCGTCGAGCTTGCGCACCGAGACGGCGGACTCGTCGGCCTCCTTCTGGCCAACGACGAGCATGTAGGGGACCTTCTGGGCCTGGGCGGCCCGGATCTTGGCGTTCATCCGCGCGTCGGCGAGGTCGGCCCGGGCCCGGATGTTCGCGGCCTTGAGCTCGGCGACCACCTTCTTCGCGTACTCGTCGAAGGCCGGGGCCACTGGGATGACCACCGCCTGCTCGGGGGCGAGCCAGACGGGGAAGGCCCCGGCGGTGTGCTCGAGGTACACGCCGAAGAAGCGCTCGATGGACCCCAGGAGGGCGCGGTGGACCATGTAGGGCCGCTTCCGCTGGCCGTCCTGGTCGATGTACTCCATCTCGAAGCGCTCGGACATGTTGAAGTCGAACTGGATGGTGGATAGCTGCCACTCCCGGCCGATGGCGTCCTTGACCTTGAGGTCGATCTTGGGGCCGTAGAAAGCGCCGCCGCCCTCGTCGACCGAGTATGCGAGGCCCTCCTTCTCGATGGCCTTCTTGAGGGACTCGGTGGCCTGGGCCCAGCGCTCAGGGGCGCCTACGGAGCCGTCGCCCTTGGGCTTGGTCGCGAGGTAGGCGTTGATCTGGGTGAAGCCGAGGGTCCTCAGCATGTAGAGGGAGAAGCGCAGGACCTCGAGGATCTCGCCCTCGATCTGCTCGGGGGTGCAGAAGATGTGGGCGTCGTCCTGGGTGAAGCCCCGGACCCGCATGAGGCCGTGGAGGGTGCCCGAGCGCTCGTAGCGATACACGGTGCCGAGCTCCGCCCAGCGCAGGGGCAGGTCCCGGTAGGAGCGGGTCTGGCTCTTGTAGATCATGATGTGGAAGGGGCAGTTCATGGGCTTGACGTAGTAGTCCTCGTCGTCGATCTCCATCGGCGAGTACATGTTGCCCTTGTAGAAGCCCAGGTGCCCCGAAGTCTCCCAGAGCCAGCTGCGGCCGATGTGGGGGGTGAAGAGGATCTCGTAGCCGTTCTTGTAGTGCTCGTCCCTCCACCAGTTCTCGAGGAGGACCCTGAAGCGCCCTCCCTTCGGATGCCAGTAGATGAGCCCCGGGCCAGCCTCCTCGTGGGTGGAGAAGAGGTCGAGCTCCTTGCCGAGCTTGCGGTTGTCCCGCTTCTCGGCTTCCTCGAGCATCTTGAGGTAGGCCTCGAGCTCGGCCTTGGAGGCGAAGCAGTAGGCGTAGATCCGGGTGAGCATGGGCCGCTTCTCGTCGCCCCGCCAGTAGGCGCCGGCCACCGAGCGGAGCTTGAAGGCGTCGCTCCTGATCTCCCTGGTATTCTCGACGTGGGGCCCGCGGCAGAGGTCGACGAAGCCGTCCTGCTCGTAGGTGGAGATGGTGCCCTCGAGGCCCTCGATGAGCTCGAGCTTGAAACTCTGGTCGGCGAAGAGCTTCTTCGCCTCGTCCTTGGAGATCTCCCGGCGGACGAACTCGTGGCCGCCCTGGATGATGCGGCGCATCTCCTTCTCGATGGCCGGTAGATCCTCCTCGGTGATGGGCTTCGGGAGCTGGAAGTCGTAGTAGAAGCCGTCGCCGATGGCGGGCCCTATCCCGAATTTGGTGCCGGGATAGAGCTTCTGGACTGCCTCGGCCATGACGTGGGATGCTGAGTGACGGATTGTCTCGACGGGAGCTGGCATGGGGTACACCTCGGAAACCTGGGAGCTCAAGAGCCCGGATTCGTCCTCGCGCCCGGGAAGAGCGCCCGCATTCGCGTAAGGACGAACCCCCCGCTCGCCCAACGGGCGACTTGCGGGAAATCCGCGGTACCACCTTACTTCGGCGCCCCATGGCGGGGGCCGCGCTCATCGCCCTGTGACGGGAGCCCCCGGCCCCCAATACTCGCCAGGGCCTCTCGGCCCCGTGGCCCGAAGGCCGGCTTTCACGGGAGCGGCTCTGGAGTGGTTTTCGCCGCCCCGCGCGCCGGGCGCCTCTCAGCCACGGGCGGCCCTCTCTCCTGACGGCGTATGGCGGCTACTCGTCTCCTTCGTAGCCTCGGTATAAAAATAGCCGCCTGCGGCGCGGCATGTCAAGGCTCGCCCCGGCCCTCGGCGCGGAACTCTATCTCGTACCTCGTCCCGCCGCCGCCGACGACCCGCATGGTGCCCTCGAGCTGTTTCACGAGGGCGTCGACCAGCATCAGCCCGAAGCCGGGCCCGCCGCCCGGGATCTCGGGCTCGAGGCGCCCGACGCCGTCGTCCTCGACCGCGAGCCTGGCCCGTCCTTCCCGGAGGGACACGGAGACGGCGATCCGCCCTGAAGTTCGTCCCTCGAAGGCGTACTTCATGGTGTTGGTGAGGAGCTCGTTCACGATCATGCCCAGGGTCCCCATGGTCTTCGCGTCCAGGACGAAGTCGTCGAAGCGCCGCTCCACCGTCAGCTCCGCCGCCCGGGGGAAGTTGGCCACGATCTCGTCCACGAGCTCGCGCATATAGACCGACACGACCCTGGACTCGAAGTCCGGCCGGGCGTAGAGCTTGTCGTAGAGCACGACCATGCCCTGGACCCGCTGCAGGGCGTCGTCGAGCGCATCGATGGCCGACGGCTCCGTGAGGGTCCTGGCGTGCAGGGAGAGGATGGACTGAAGGGTGCCCATGTAGTTCTTCACCCGGTGGTGGACCTCGCGGAGGATCATCTCCTTCTCGTCGAGGAGGCCCTGGATCCGCTCCTCGGCGCGGCGGAAGCCGGTGACGTCGTGGAAGGTGTAGATGCGGCCGTAGACCTCGCCGTCCGAGCCGAGCACCGGGGCGGAGTGGCGGTCTAGGACCGTGCCGTCGACGAGCTCGAGCTGGTCGTCGGTGACCGCCATGGGGTTGCGCTTCTGGAACTCGATCTCCTCGAGGAAGAGCCGCGGGTCCTTCGTCGAGGCCACGACGTGGGCCACCTGCCTGTCCCCGTCCTCGTCCTCCTCGATCTCCCGCGGGATCTTCCAGAGCTCGATGGTCTTCCGGTTCTGGAGGACCTTCCGCCCCTGGGGGTCCACCACGAGGATGCCGTCGGCCGAGGAGTTGGCCACCGCTTCGAGGAACATGGTCTTGAGCCGGAGCTCCGCCGCCGCCCGCCTCGTCTCGGTGACGTCCCGGAAGACAGCGCGGAAGGACCCGTCCGGCGCCCTCTTCGCGCTCACCTCGAGGACGATCTCCCGACCGCCGGGCCCCGGCAACCTCAGCTCCCGGTCGCCGATCGCCCGGGCCAGGAGCCCTTCGGGGATCGCGCCCCCGTCGAGGCCGAGGGCGGCGAACAGGCGCCCGTCGACCTCGACGACCCGGCCGCCGGGATCGGCCACTATCACCCCGACGCCGGCCAGCTCAAGAATGTCCCTGTAGAATCCCGCGTCCCGCGCCCTGGCCGAAGCGCCGCCCCCCGTCCCCTCGGATTCGTCCATAGGTATCTCCGCCCCTCGTTTTTCTATCCGCCGGTAGGCTATACCCCTGCCCCGCAGCAGTCAAACGAAAACTAAAAAATTGGGGATGGCGGCCCCCCCGGGGATCAGCCGTATCGGCCGGAGATGTAGTCCTCGGTGCGCTTGTCCCGGGGCTTCACGAAGAGCTCGGAGGTGGGGCCGAACTCCACCATCTCCCCGAGGAGCATGTAGCCCGACCAGTCGGAGATCCGGGCGGCCTGCTGCATGTTGTGGGTCACGATGGCTATGGTGTAGTCGCGCTTGAGCTCCAGCATGAGCTCCTCGACCTTGGCCGTGGCTATGGGATCCAGGGAGGAGCAGGGCTCGTCCATGAGGATGAGCTCGGGCTCCACGGCGACGAGCCGGGCTATGCAGAGCCGTTGCTGCTGGTCCAGGGGGAGGTCCAGGGCGCTCTCGTCGAGCCGGTCCTTGAGCTGGTCCCAGAGCCAGGCGGAGCGGAGGCTCCTCTCCACCGCCTCGCGGACCGCGGCCCGGGACATGTCGAGGCCTCGGCGACCGAGCCTCCCCTCGACCCGCAGCCCGAAGGCGACGTTGTCGAAGATCGAGAGGGGGAAGGGGTTGGGCCGTTGGAAGACCATGCCCACCTTCTTGCGGAGCTCGCAGACGTCGACATCGGGGGCGTAGACGTTCCGGCCGTCGAGGAGGATCTCGCCCTCCACCCGCACACCCTTGATGAGGTCGTTCATCCGGTTCATGGACCTGAGGAGGGTGGACTTGCCGCAGCCGGAGGGGCCGATGAGGGCGGTGATGCGCTTCTCCTCCACCGGGAGGTCCACCCCCTTGAGGGCGTGGAAAGCCCCGTAGTGGAGGTCGAAGCCCCGGACCTCGAGCTTGAGGGGGCCGGACGGGAGGAGGGCGCCGTGCCCCTCAGGCGGGGCGGCCAGGGGGTCGCCGCCGATCATCCGAACCTCCCGGTGACGTAGTCCTCGGTGCGGCGGTCCTTCGGGTTGGTGAATATCGAGGCGGTGCTGCCCAGCTCCACGAGCTCCCCCATGAGGAAGAAAGCGGTCTCGTCGGAGGCCCGGGCCGCCTGCTTGGTGTTGTTGGTCACGAGGACGATAGTGTGGCGCTCCTTCAAGTTGGCCAGGGCCTCCTCGATCTTCGCCGTGGAGATCGGGTCGAGGCCGGAGCAGGGTTCGTCGAGGAGGATGATCTCGGGGTTCACGGCGAGGGTGCGGGCCAGGCAGAGGCGCTGCTGCTGCCCCCCCGAGAGTTTGAGGCCGGAGCTCCCGAGGCGATCCTTGACCTCGTCCCAGAGGAAGGCCGAGCGCAGGCACGCCTCGACCAACTCGTCCAGCTCCGATGCGGACTTCGCCGCCGTCCCCTTCAGGCGTGTCCCGTACACCACGTTCTCGTAGATAGACAGGGGCAGGGGCATGGGCATGGCGAAGACCATGCCCACGCGCTTGCGCAGGGCCACCGGGTCGACCCCGGGGCCGTAGACGTCCGCGCCGTCGATGAGCACCTGGCCCTCGGTGCGGCACCCCTCCGAGAGTTCGTTCATGCGGTCCAGGGCCCGGAGGAAGGTGGTCTTGGCCGATCCCGCCGGCCCGATGATCCCGAGGATGCGGCGCTCGTGGATGTCGAGGCTGATGCCCTTGATGGCCTCCTCGCCGTAGAAGGAGACCCGGAGGCCCCGGACCTCGACCTTGGGGCGCGGAGCCGCGGCGGCATCGCCAGTCGCGGCGGCGGCCCCCGCCCGCGGCGAGGCCGGCTCGCCGCGGGATCGGTCCCCCCCGGGACGGTGGACGCCGCTCATCTGGACCTCCTCCGTATGAAGCGGTTCATGAGGGCGTAGGTGGTCGCGTTGACCGCGAGCACGGCGATCACGAGGACCGCGGCGGTGCCGTAGGCCTTCTCGGTGGACAGGCCCTCCCTCGCGAGGATGTAGAAGTGCACCGCCAGGGTGCGCACCGAGTCGAAGGCTCCCCGGGGCAGGCGGAAGGAGGAGCCGGCGGTGTAGATCACCGCGGCGGTCTCGCCGATCGAGCGGCCGAAGCTCAGCATGACCCCGGTGAGGATGCCCGGGAGGGCGTTGGGCAGGACCACCTTGCGCACCGTCTCCCACCTCGTGGCCCCCAGGGAGAGGCTCACCTCCCGCCAGCTCCGGGGAACCGCGCGGATGGCCTCCTCGGAGGTGCGGATGAGCGTGGGGAGGATCATGATCGCCAAGGTGAGGGCCCCGGCGATGAGGGACCAGCCCAGCCGGAGGGTGGTGACGAAGAAGATGTAGCCGAAGAGCCCGAAGATGATCGAGGGTATGCCGGCGAGGCAGTCGGTGCCGAAGCGTATGGCCTTGGTCAGCCGGCTCTCCCGGGTGTACTCCGAGAGGTAGATCGCCGTGCCGACCCCGAGGGGCAGGGCCACGGCGATGGCGAGGAGGGAGAGGAGGAGGGTTCCGACGATGGCCGGGCCGATGCCGCCTTCCTTCCCCATGTTCCTCGGCCGGTCGAGGAGGAAGCCGAGGCTGATCTGCGGCAGGCCCTTCTCGAGGACGAAGAACACGATGAAGGCCAGGACCGCGAGGATGAGGGCGGTGGCGGCCGCCAGGACCGCGACCGCGGCCCACTGGGAGAGCTTGTGCGAGTTCATCGTCCCCTCGCCCTCCTCTTGAGCGAGCCCCTCTTGAGGGCAGCCCCGGCCAGGCCGTTCAGGATCATGATGACCAGGAAGAGCACGATGCCAGTGGCGAAGAGGGCCTGGCGGTGCATGCCAGTGGCGTAGCCCATCTCGAGGGCGATGTTGGCCGTGAGGGTCCGGGCCGAGTCGAGGGCCGAAAGCGGCATCTTGACCGCGTTGCCCGCCACCATGATGACCGCCATGGTCTCGCCGATGGCCCGGCCCATGCCCAGGATGACGCCCGCGAGGAGGCCCGATCGCGCGGCCACGAGGACCACCATGCGCACCGACTGCCACTTGGTGGCGCCCAGGGCCAGGGCGCCCTCGCGGTAGCTCTGGGGGACCGAGCGGAGGGCGTCGATGGCTATGGCCATGACCGTGGGCAGGATCATCACGCCGAGGACTATGGCGGCGGCCAGGATCGAGAGCCCGGGGCCCCCGGCGGCGGACCGGATGAAGGGGGCGAGGACCATGACGCCTATGAAGCCGTAGACCACCGAGGGTATGCCCGAGAGGAGCTCGATGGCTGGCTTAACGACCCGCATGAGGCCCTGGGGGGCGAACTCGGCGAGGAAGACCGCGCCGGCGATGCCCAGGGGCGCGCCGATGAGGAGGGCGCCGAAGGTCACCCACAGGGAGGAGACGATCATGGGCAGGATGCCGAAGTGCCCCGAGTCGGGCCTCCAGTCCGAGGAGAGGAGGAAGTCGCCGAGCCCCACCTTGACCATGAAAGGCAAGCCCTCCTTGAAGATGAAGAGGGCGATCACGAGGAGGCAGAGCATGGTCGTGCAGGCCACCGCCAGGAGGAGCCGAGGGGCGAGCCGGTCGCTCCCGAGGTTCACCGGGCGCCGCCTTCCGGCCCCGGGGCCGGCGCGTCCGAGACGCCCCCCGCCGGAGACGCTGCCCCCCGCGGCGCTGGGAGGAGGCCGTCGGCCACGATCGAAGCCTGGCCGGCGGGGCCGAGGACGTAGTCGATGAAGCCCTTGGGGGTCCCCCGAGGGGCCCCGAGGGTGAGGAGGTAGATGGGCCGGACCAGGCGGTAGGAGCCTGCGAGGATGTTCTCGGAGCTGCAGGGGACCCCGTCCACCTCGACGGAGCGTATCTTCTCGTTCACGAGGCCGTAGGAGAGGTAGCCTATGGCGTTGCCGTCGTTCGCCACGGTCTCCCGGATGGTGCCGTTGGAGTCCTGGATGATCGCGTCGGAGGTGAGGTCGAAGCGCCCGAGGATGGACTCGAAGGACGAGCGGGTCCCGGAGCCCGACTCCCGGGACACCACGGTGATCGGAGCGTCGCCCCCCCCCAGCTCCTTCCAGTTGCGGATCTTCCCCATGTAGACCGCCCGGAGCTTGGGCATGGAGATCTCGGCGATACGATTCTTCGGGTTGACCACGACGGCGATGCCGTCCCGGGCGACGACGGTGGCCACGAGGGCCGACGCGTCGGGGGGGAGTTCGACGAGGTCCGCCATGCCTATCTGGGCCGCGCCGTTGAGGGCCGCGCTTATGCCCAGGGCCGAGCCCCCGCCCTGGACCGTGACGTTGACCTCCGGGTGGGCATCGTCGTACTCCTCGGCGAGCTTCTCGGCGAAGGGCTGGAAGGCCGTGGAGCCGGCCAAGGTCACCGAGCCCTCCCGCCCCCGACAGCCCAAGGCGAGGAGGCAACAAAGGAGGCTCACGGCGAAGGCGGGAACCCGCCGCGTTTCGAGGGAAGGCCTGAGCGAGGGAAAGGTCATCCGGTCTCCTCGATGGGATTAACTCAAGACTAACGGAGGATTAACGAAAGCTTATACAAGAAAGGGGCCGCGAAGGCAAGTCGGGCTCCTGGGGCGCTGGCCTCGGGCCCCTGGCCGCCGACATAACTCCAAACCGAGGCGGGAATTGCCCGCCTCGGCCGAGGGGGTCCCCGGCGGGACGCCGAGGGTGGGCGCGGCGCGGAGGATCGCGGGGCCGGGATCCGGCCGTCCAAGTTCGGTACTTGTTTTTACCCCAGGCAGTCGCTATTTTAGTGCTAGAACGAGTCATGCCGATAGATTCCGAGATGGAGGGCGAGGTACTCACCAGGAGCGATGAGGAACTCAAGGAGCCCGATGAGTACAGAGTCCTCCTCATCAACGACGACTTCACGACGATGGAGTTCGTCGTGACTGTCATCATGACCGTTTTCCATAAGCCTCTCCCCGAAGCGACGAGGATCATGCTGGACGTGCATAAGAAGGGGAGAGGGACCGTAGGGGTCTACAGCTACGACATCGCCGTGACGAAGATTAATCAGGTGCACTCCCTCGCACGGCAGAACGGTTTCCCGCTCAAGTGCACTATGGAGAAGGCGTAGGTGAAGGTCAGCCAGGAAGTTCAGGCCATTTTCAATGCCGCGTACAACGAGGCGAAGCTCAGGAACCACGAGTACCTCACTCCCGAGCACATCCTCTACGCGTCCCTGTCCTTCGAGCAAGTCCGCTCGATCCTGGAGGCCTGCGAGGCCGACGTCGAGCAGCTGCGCCGGGGCATGGAGGCCTACTTCGAGCAGAAGATCCCCCAGGTCAAGAACGCCGAGCCCGTGCAGACCGCGGGCTTCCAGAGCGTGATCGAGCGCGCCGTGCTCCAGTCCCAGGCAGCCGGCAAGGAGGAGGTCGAAGTCGCCGACGTCCTCGTCTCCCTCTACGACGAGGAGCGCAACTACTCCGCCTACTACCTCCGCAAGTCCGGGGTCAAGCGCCTCCAGCTCCTCGAGGTCATCTCCCACGGCGAGAGCCCCGAGGGGGAGGTCTTCGACGAGGAGGACGACGAGGACGAGGAGGAGGAGGCCCGCGACGAGGGCCAGGAGCGGAAGCCCCGGGCCGTCGGCCGGATGAACCCCCTCGAGCGCTTCGCCTCGGACCTCACGAAGAGCGCCCGGGACGGCAAGCTGGAGCCGGTGATCGGCCGGGAAGAGGAGATTGAGCGCACCGTCCAGGTGCTCTGCCGCAGGCTCAAGAACAACCCCATCCACGTGGGCGACGCCGGTGTGGGCAAGACCGCCATCACCGAGGGCCTGGCCCAGAGGATAGTCGCCGGAACCGTGCCGCCCCGCCTCAGGGACTACACCATCTACGCCCTCGACATGGGCGCTCTCCTCGCGGGCACCAAGTTCCGAGGCGACTTCGAGGAGCGGGTCAAGAAGGTGGTCGACGAGCTCCTCAAGAAGGACAAGGCGATACTCTTCATCGACGAGATCCACACGATCGTCGGGGCCGGGGCCGTCTCGGGAGGCTCCCTGGACGCGTCCAACCTCCTGAAGCCCGCCCTCACCTCGGGCAAGCTCCGCTGCATCGGCTCCACCACCTACGACGAGTACAACAAGTTCTTCGAGAAGGACCGGGCCCTCTCCCGGCGATTCCAGAAGATCGACATCGTGGAGCCCACCCAGGGAGAGACCGTGGAGATCCTCAAGGGCCTCAGGCCTAAGTACGAGGAGTACCACAAAGTCCGCTACTCCGACGAGGCCATCGAGCTGGCCGTCAGGCTCTCGGCCCAGTACATCACCGAGCGCCGCCTCCCGGACAAGGCCATAGACGTGATCGACGAGGCCGGGGCCTGGGCGCGGATCAAGGCCTACAAGACCGGCGTAGACTCGGGGACCCCGGCGGCCGCGGCAGCCGAGGGCGGGGCGTCGACGGCCGAAGCTTCGGCCGCTGGCGCCCAGGCGGCGACGGCGGCCCTCGCCGATGCGCCCGCGGCACCCGGAGGGGCGCCCACGGTGGTCGAAGGGGCCGCCGAGATCCTCCAGGCCGCCGGCGGCACCTCGATATCGGCCCCGTCGGCGGCGCCGGCCAACAGGCCGGTCCCGGCCACCGAGACCGCCACCCTGGACATAAGCCCTAGGGACATTGAGACCGTGGTCGCCAAGATCGCCCACATCCCCGAGCGCTCGGTATCGGTATCGGAGAAGGACAAGCTCGCCTCCCTGGAGGCGGACCTCAAGTCCGACGTATTCGGCCAGGACAAGGCCATCGAGGCCATCGTCAAGGCGGTCAAGCGGAGCCGCGCGGGCTTCCGCGCCCCGGACAAGCCCGTGGCCAACTTCCTCTTCGTCGGGCCCACGGGGGTGGGCAAGACCGAGCTCGCCCGCAGGCTCTCCGAGCGCATGGGCATCGCCCTCCACCGCTTCGACATGTCGGAGTACCAGGAGAAGCACACGGTGTCCCGGCTCATAGGCTCGCCTCCGGGCTACGTGGGCTACGAGGAGGGCGGCCTCCTCACCGACGCCATCCGCAAGACCCCCCACGCGGTCGTCCTCCTCGACGAGATCGAGAAGGCCCACCCGGACATATACAACATCCTCCTCTCGATCATGGACTACGCCACGCTGACGGACAACCAGGGTCGCAAGGCGGACTTCCGCAACGTCATCCTCATAATGACGAGCAACGCCGGGGCCCGGGACATCGGGAAGAGCATGATCGGCTTCGGCGACCGGACCATGACCGATAGCGCCCTCGCCGAGGCTGTGGACCGAATCTTCACGCCGGAGTTCCGCAACCGCCTGGACGCGGTGGTCCGCTTCGACAACCTCCCGCCCGAGGTCATCGAGAAAATCGTGGTGAAGGCCATCGGCGAGTTCCGCTCCCAGCTCGCCGAGAAGAAGGTCAGCCTCGAGGTGTCCGGCGCCTGCGTGAAATACCTGGCCGAGAAGGGCTACTCCCGGGAGTTCGGGGCTCGCAACATCGGCCGGCTCGTCGAGGACAAGATCAAGACCTTCTTCGTGGACGAGGTCCTCTTCGGGCGCCTCGCCGAGGGAGGGAAGGCGGTGGCCGACGTGGTGGACGGCGAGGTAGCAGTCACGGTATCCTGAAAAATGGGCCCATTCCCCTGGGGAGTGCGTAACCTTCGGCTCCCCTGGGGCGTTGTGTAGATGCCGTACGTAAACCTGGCGGGAGTCGTTTTAGGGGCTCCCGCCACTTTTTAGAGGATTATCCTGAAAAACCGAACAAAAAAAGCTGTGGCGAAACGCCGTACGCCCAACGACCTAGTCTGGGCCGGATTAGCTATGATCTTCGCCGCCTTCTCCCTCATCTGGCCGGACTCCAGCTCCGCCGCGGGCCTCCGCCGGAGCCACTGCATGGCCCTCGCCTTCCTAGGCATCGCCGCCCTCGCCCTCCTCGCCGGCCCAATTGAGGCGGCGGTCGCCGACTGGGCCGCCGAGAGGGCGAACAGGCGCCGGGGAGCGGGGGATCCAGCTGGCCAGGGGCCCGAAGCCCGGGTCCTCGCCCTCGTGTCCTTCCTCAGGACCTTCTACCCCCAACCCCTCATCGCCGCCTTCTTCACCGAGTCCATCCTCCTCTCGGCCCGGGCCCTCGGAGGAGTACCCCGGGACGCATTCTTCATGGCCGCCGATCAGGCTATCTTCGGCTTCCAGCCCGCCAGGGAGTTCCACAGGATATTCGGTGGGCTAGCCTGGCTCAACGAGATCATGTTCGCCGTGTACTTCCTGTATTTCGCCTTCATGGTCGTCACTATCTGGCTGCCCTACCTGCGCGGCGAGCGCGCCGAGAGCGAGCGCCAGCTCTTCGTCGTCGTCGGCCTCGTCGCGGTGACCTCGATCTGGTACGTCTTCTTCCGGGTGGAAGGCCCCAAATACTGGCTGCCGGACCTCAAGGGCGCTTGGTACGACGGCATCGAGGGGGGGCTCTTCGTCGGCTTATTCAAGCGCTCCCTCGCCCACGCCACCCTGTCGGGGGCGGCCTTCCCCTCCACCCACGTCATGCTCACCCTAGCGACCCTCGTCCTCGCCTTCAGGAACGATCGCCGTTTCTTCATGGTTTATCTCCCCGTCGCGATCCTCATCGTCTGCTCCACGGTCTACATCTACGCCCACTGGGCGGTGGACGCCTTGGGCGGCGCCCTCTTCGCCGCGGTCCTCGGGCCCCTCCTCTACCGCGCCTACGGGCGCCTGGCCGGGGAGAGCCGGGGCGCCTCCCAGGGAGCGTGAAGCGCCGGGCGGCCGGCGATGCCGGTACTCGCCTCGGCCGGGATCGCCGGGTATACTCGAAGGATATGCCGCGTCGATCGCGCTCCGAACCGCCCTTCCCCTACCTGACCGAGGACATACGCTTCGAGTTCCCGCCGCCTTCGACCGCGGACTCGAGCGGGGTCCTTTGCACCGGCGGCAACCTCTCCCCCGGGCTCCTCGTGTCGGCCTACTCCCAAGGCATCTTCCCCTGGTTCAGCGCCGACGAGCCCATACTCTGGTGGAGCCCAGATCCCCGCTTCGTCCTCTTTCCCGCCGAGCTCCACGTGTCCGAGACCATGCGCAAGAAGCTGAGGCGCGGCTTCGGGCCCGGAGCGCGCCGCGACTCTGGGGGCCTCGAGCTCTGCCTGGACCAGGACTTCCCCGCGGTCATCCGCGCCTGCTCCGAGTCTCCCCGGCGGGACCAAGAAGGCACTTGGATCACCGAGGACATGATCGAGGCCTACTCCGAGCTCCACCGGCGCGGGCTCGCCCACTCCGTGGAGCTCCGGGATCGCGGGGACTTGGTCGGCGGGCTCTACGGCGTCTCCCTCGGGGACATATTCTTCGGCGAATCCATGTTCAGCCGGGCCGACGACGCATCAAAGCTCGCCTTCATCCCCCTGGCTTGGCGCCTGGCCGACGAGGGCTTCACCCTCGTCGATTCGCAAGTATATACTGATCACGTAGCCGCCCTCGGCGGCCGGGAGATCCCGCGGGACGAATACCTGGGGCTCCTATCCGAGGGCGTCTCCCGGACTACGAGGAGAGGCGACTGGGGAAAGCTCTTCGAGGGCTTCCCCGACTCGTCGGAATTCCGCCGCGTCGTCCTGAAAGAGAACCGCTAAAGGCATGAGACTGCTCTTCGTCCAGCTACCCCTCCAGGATCCGAACAGCGACTCGGCGAAGGCTAACATCCCCCTCGCGGCGGGATACCTAGCCGCGTACGCCGAGTCGCGAGGCCTCCTCGCGCGCGGAGAGTGGGCTATCCTCGACCGGAAGGCCACGGACCTGGGCTCCGACACCGCCGTCGTCGACGCAATCGCCGCCCAGGCCCCGGAGCTCGTCGCCTTCACCCTCTACGCGTGGAACCTCGAGCGCAGCCTCTACATCGCCGGGCGCCTCGCCCAGGCCAGCCCCCGCTCCCGACTGGTCGCCGGCGGCCCCGAGGTCGTCTCGGGCATGAAGATCTTCGGCTCCTCCCCCTTCCACTCCCTCGTCGAGGGAGAGGGCGAGGAGGCCTTCTGCGAGCTCCTCTCGGACCAGGCGCGCTCCAAGCCCCTGGCCAAGAGCTACGCGTCCCGGAGCCCCCTCGACCTCGAGCATCTCCCCAACCCCTACCTCGCCGGAACCCTCCCCTTCGAGGCCGACAGGCCTGTACACCTCGAGACCATGAGGGGCTGCCCAGGCCGCTGCGGCTACTGCTACTACGGCAAGGCCAACCCCGAAGTCCGGCGCTACCCCAGGGAGCAGGCCATCAGGGTCATCGAGGCGGCGGGCAAGGCTGGAGTCCAGGAAGTCTACCTCATGGACCCCTCGTTCCACGCCACCGAGGACCTGGCGGGGCGACTCGTGGACATCGCCAAGGCCAACGCGGCGGGCATGGCCCTCCACGCCGAGCTCCGCCTCGAGACCGTCACCGAGGAGACCGGCCGGCTCTACGCCGCGGCGGGCCTCGCCGACGCCGAGGTCGGACTCCAGAGCACCAACCCCAAGGCCCTCGAGGCGGTGAACCGCCCCTGGGATCAGGCCGCCTTCGAGCGGGGCTGCGAGATCCTCCAAAAGAACCGGGTGCCGATTAAGACCGGCATAATCCTCGGCCTCCCCTTCGACGGCTACGAGCAGGTCATCGAGACCTTCGACTTCCTGGGCATGCACGGTCTGGGACAGGAGGCGGAGCTCTATCCCCTATCCCTCCTCCCCGGGACGATCGTGCGAGAGAAGGCCGACGACTGGGGCATGGGCCGCATGGAGATGCCTCCCTACTGGGTCACCTCCACCGACTGGATCTCCGGCGACGACATGGCCGACGCGGTGGCCGCCTTCGAGGACGGCTTCGACGTCGAGTGGGCCTTCCCCCCCGCCCCCCATTTCAAGGTCGAGGAGGCGGGCTTCCGGGCCTTCATCAACGCCCGCTCCGGCGAGGAGCTCGACTGGGCCCGGCTCAACCCCGGCCGCCTCGCCTCCTCGGTCACTATCCTCGCCGACGCCGACGACCCCGAGGGCGTCTCCCGCCTCGTCCGGGCCGCGCGGGACCTCAAGCGGGACAACCCCTTCACCCTCTACCAGATAGTCCTCCGCTCGGACACCCGCTTCCCCTCCGAGAAGCTCGCCGCCAGGGTGCGCGACGCATTCCTCAAGGAGGACCACTACTACGAGCTCTCCCGGTTCTTCTCCCTCGACCCCCAACCCAGCTACCAGACCCGGCTCTTCTTCGCGACCCGGAACCCTTCCCTGGCCTACCGCGCCATGGAGGAGGCTCAGGACCTGGAGACCATGCTCGTCCTAGGGAGCAAGGGCGGCTTCAACTCCGACCGCCTCGCCGAGCAGCTGCCCTTCGTGGCCTTCGACCGCGAGGCCCTCCCCTTCGACAGGCTCTACGAGCTCATGTCGGTCTACGCCGACTACCGACACATGC
>Ga0268360_1002399_pt1 | contig 14829 bp, 14 predicted proteins | sample BioMet11_FD_192465 | JGI IMG/M metagenome (GOLD analysis project Ga0268360, IMG submission 192465) | Sewage microbial communities from Oakland, California, United States - Biofuel 11 (Illumina Assembly) | ecosystem: Engineered > Wastewater > Sewage > Unclassified | place: USA: California... | reverse complement strand
CACCCTTGCGCAGGCAAACGGGGCCTGCATTGTCGGGTTTGTCCGCAGCACAAAGATGGTGGTGTATACCCACCCCGAGAAGGTGCAGGGCGCACCGTCACTATCCAAGTGAGTGCCGGAGCCGGCAGACCTGGCAGAGATCGCCCGAACAGGGATCGCCGCACTCCCGGCAGCGGCGCAGGGGTTCCATGACCGGGGCCCCGGAACAACAGCGTTCTATCGTTTTTTTGCTGGCAACAAGGTTCTGCATGGTCCCGGGGTGGGCGGACTCGTAGTCCGAGAGCATGGTGCGGACCTCGGCACGGAGGGCGTATTTCGTGTACGGGCATTCGGGGAGTTCCGTAAAGTACCCCTGCACGAAGAGGTAAGCGGCAATCTCTTTTTCCGGGACAGCGGCAAGGGGTTTTATCCGGGGAAGGAAGCCTGCCGCAGTCCGGGCATCCGTTGTCCGGAGGAGCCGGGGGAGGTCGCCCCGGAACGCGTTCATCAGGACCGACTGCGCCTCGTCGTCGAGGTTGTGGCCGGTGGCTACCACGGTCGCCCCTGCCGTGCGTGCGGCATCGGCAAGCGCCTTTTTCCGGAGGATCCCGCAGACGGTACATGCCTCCTTTTCGCGGCCTACAAGCAGGTGGTCGAGATCCCGACCTACCAGATCCGCAAACGAGACCATCCGGTGCTCCACGCCGAGCCGTCCGGTCAGGGACTCTGCGGCCCGAATGGTGTCGGCACGGTAGCCTGCAATCCCCTCATCCACGGTGATCGCGACAAGGTTCGTGCCCGGCCATGCAGGAATGAGCCGCGAGAGGATCACAAGGAGCGCCGTGCTGTCCTTCCCGCCGCTTAAGCCCACCGCGATCCTGTCGCCGGGCCGGATCAGGTCGTTTTCCTGAACGGTCGCCCTGACCCGGTCTTCCACATCGCGGACAAGGTGCGTGCCGCAGAGATACCGCCGGTTTGCCGGCTGGAATATCACGGCCGGTTCCCCGCAGACAGCACAGGCGGGCACACCCTTTTCTCCGGCACGGGGTTCCACGTTCCTAACCCCCGTGCGCGATCCGGATGATCCGGATCTCGTCGTCCCCGCCAATCGCGGCCTGCTCGGGCACGAGCGTGCCGTTCCGTGCAACAATGACCTCCTGGGGATGGAGCCCCAGTCCGTCGAGGAGCTCTCCCACCGTTGCCGGGCCCGGATCGAGCACCCTTTCGGTGCGGTCCGGTAACATGACCTTCATTTGCTTTGATGGTTGGCATGCCACGGGCATAAACGTCCCGGTGCCGGCCAAACCACAGGCGCGGGTATTTCATACCTGATGACACATAACTACGATACAAATTCTAAGAGGACCGTGGCACGAACATGCAGGACATCACCCGGATGCAGGACGAGATCCGGCAGCTTAAGGAAAAGAAAAACGCGATCATCCTTGCGCACAACTACCAGCGCCCCGAAGTTCAGGATATCGCCGACGTGATCGGCGATTCGCTGGAGCTCGCCCGGGCTGCGGCAAAGATGGATGGCGAGGTCATCGTCTTCTGCGGGGTCGATTTCATGGCCGAGACCGCGGCAGTCCTTTCTCCTGAAAAGACCGTGCTCCTGCCCGCACCGGATGCCTGCTGTCCCATGGCGGAGATGGTGAGTGCAGAGGAGCTCCGGTTCGCCCGCAAACAACACCCGGAGGCCGCGGTTGTCTGCTACGTGAACACGACCGCAGAGGTCAAGGCGGAGAGCGATATCTGCTGCACCTCGGCAAATGCCATCGATGTGGTCAACTCGGTGAAGGAGGATACCGTGATCTTTGTCCCGGACAAGAACCTCGGGCAGTATGCGGCGCGGTTCACGAAAAAGACCGTCCTTCCCTGGGAAGGATTCTGTCTTGTCCACGAGCGGTACACGCCTGCCGATGTGGCGGCGGCAAAACAGGCCCACCCGGGAGCGGAAGTCCTTGTCCACCCGGAGTGCCGGCCCGAAGTGATAGACCTTGCCGATCACGTGGCGAGCACCTCGGGGATCCTCCGGCAGGTGAAATCGTCGCTAAAAGAGGAGTTCATCATCGGGACCGAGAACGGCATGCTCCACCGGCTCGGAAAAGAATGCCCGGGCAAGCGCTGCTACCCGTTATCGGAGAAGGCCATCTGCGTGAACATGAAAAAGACCGATCTGGCAAAAGTACGGGATGCCCTTGTTACACTGAAGCCCCAGGTCACGGTGCCGGAAGAGGTCGCAGCCCGGGCACGGATGGCAATCGAGCGGATGCTTGCGCTGTAAGCAGGCACTCGCCTCCTTTTTTCATCGATTTACGGATGCGGCAAACTGCGATCCTGAGTGCGGCGGAAAGACGGACGGAGGGTTGCGGATCCTCTAGGGAATAACAAAGGGTGTTTTCCCAAAAAGAAAACGGCTGCCTCCCCGTTACTGGAGCGCCGGTACGGTCTTTGCCCACGCACCGACCCGCTCTTTTACCTCGTCGTTTTTGTACGCGGAGATCGTGACCCGGTCCCGGGCGATGCTCAAAAACCAGAGCGTGCCGTCCGGGTCATGGCACTGGAGGGTCGCGGAGAACAGGTCTGCATCGGGGGTGTGTTTTGCCTTTCCCTTGTGGGCCAGTGCATTTGCGGTGTTCGAGACAACAGCGGCGATCCCGTCCTCGTACCCGTCCAGCGTGTGGTAGACCTCCGAGCCTGATCCCACCTGGACGCGGTTCTTGTCGAGATACACGAACTTCGCGGTGTACATCTCCCGGATCTTCTCGACCGGCGGGTGGTTTTTGCGCCCGGTCATGTAGGACGTGCACCCGAACGGGTTTTTCAGGACAATGTCCCGGACAAATGCGGAAAACGCCCCGATGTCGGGGAAGGGGTTTTTCGGGGAGAGGACGGCACTTTTCGTCCCGGTCTTTTCTCTGAATACAGCCATGGCGATCAGCACTTTTTTAGCACAACGGGAGCAGGGGGATTTCCCGCTACCCTGTACGATAACAGATGAACGGGCGGGCAAAATACATAGTTTCCGGTTGTTTTTATGGGTGATTCCGGGCCGGGTTCATCCCTGAAAACTGCCATTTTTGCCGGACAAAATGAGGGGGGGTCGCACTGAAAATGGCCTGACCCCCCCCTATTTTTGGAGAGATTTCTGGGCTCTTTTTTTGTTGGTATACCCGGCTTCCGGCCGGCCAGTACAGGCAGCGGGAACGATTATTTTCGGCAATACTTATGACAGGATCCTGCGGATCCAACGGGCCGGGATCGCGGGATTTTCCGGGTCCGGGCCGGGCTCTTAAAAAGAGTGTGACCCCCCTCACCTCTTTTGCAGATTTTGGGGGTTTCGTGATGGGATTCTCCGAAGTAAAAATGGGGAAATATTGGGCTCAAAAATGGCCTGTGCAAACAGGGGGGGTCATGCTTATTTTGGTGTGACCCCCCCTTGTTTGCGATCTGGGCGGGTGGGAGGTGGGGGTCGTGTATATTAGCAATATACAAAATCCTACAAAATTGGATATTGGTAATATACGATCTGTGACAAGTCGCGGAGAGGGCGGGATTTACCTTTTTTAGGACGCTCTTGGGGGCTGCCGCCCCCGCCGCGTGGGCATCCCCGGTTGCGATGATGGTTCAGAAGTAAAGCGGCAGTGGCGATCGGGGGAACCGAACCCCACCACAAAATAACCAGTCAACGATGTAAAATTAAAAATTTTCACGAAGAATAGTTTTCCGATTGTTTAGTATGATTTGACGCTTATCTCTCTTTTTTTATTTTTAAACATGTACAGTTTTGATTCAAGGAAATTATAAGCCAATAATTCCGGTTTTGTTGCACTGATTACGACATCTCCCAAATAATGTCGTTTCTCATTTTTAATTCTTGATATTTCAAACAACCACACAAATCTGTCCATATAACTCTCAAGAAAATCCTTTTTTACAAGGTCAGGATAGTTAAATTCCTCAAGATGTATACGTTGAATTTTTTCACCCAATAATTTTTTTGCATGATGTGGATCAGTTAAAAAGGGACGGAAAATATCGTTGGGCTTAATTTTGTTTTCTACCATTACACTTATTGCCATTTGTTTTGCCAATTCATAATCTACAATAACTTCTCTGGGTATAGGGACAACAGCGTTAATGATTATATCTTCTAATCTTTTTCCTTCTTTTAGTGGCTCTTTTAATACTTGATAAGGGTACCTGCTCTCATCATGAACAATTAATCCATCAATTCCACCATCTTCGGTCATCGTATGCCCAATGGCTACAAGAGCATGAGGAACATCGCCATCCTCCCACCAACTGAGCCATTTAGTATTTTGTACGCCCAAAATAACGGGGATTCCGGATTCTACATACGCATAGATATTTTCAATAGAGGGTTGGCTATTGGGACGATCATTTATTGGTGTTCGACAATGTTCGCAAATCAAATTTAAGACGATTTTTTGACATTTTGGGCATTTATATCGTGCATATAAGAATGCCCCATATTTATTCCGCTCAATAATTTTTTGAATTTCTTGTCCATTCCATCCAGCGGATTGTTCTCTTTCGATTCCTCCAGATAATGTTGTTTGATTGGCTTCAAAATTTAATTCGGGAACTGAAGGTGCTTTGGATAATGACATTATCATAAGTGCCATTCTTACTGCATATTGTGCACATACCCCAATTTCTGCTCTTATTCCCCCAATATTGACATACGGAGTACATTTTATTTCATCAATTTCACTCTCTTTGAATCGTAATGTTGTTTCGGGATAGTATTTTTTCTCACAAGTAAGATAATACCGTGGAGGAATCATCCAAAGAGGGGGTTTAATAAATGCGTCGCAAATATCACCTAACGGTGTTATATCCACATACCCAATAAAACCCGTTGAAAAATCATCTTTTTTTGAATTTATGTATATTGAAAATCTTTCGATGGATTCTTCAATTTTTGCATCACCTATTATAGATATTACGTCGATCATTTTTTGTCGATATTGTTGAGGAATGGTATCTGTAATATCCAATACTTGTTTGGGCATTGTTGGATTAAGACTAAGCATTTCAGTAATAGTATTAGATGCGAAATTAATCCCCGCAGTAAAATGTTGGAAATGCTCTAATTGCTCGTAATCCCATTCTCTACTGTAAATCGAAGTTTTTTTAACACAATGACAATAAAGAGAAGTAGCTTTTTCACAATATTTTGATCCTAAAAACAGATTTTTTATTGAGGGATGCTCGCAGTCAGCAATTTTGTTGTGACAAGTGGGCAAAGTATCAGCTCTTAATATCTACCAAAACGACTGTTTTCCTGATATAATTTTTGTCCCATCTTATCAATTTCACAAACCAACTTGTTATGATCCAACTGACCATTCGAATCAAGGATATGTTTTTTATTAATAAGACTGTTATTATACCCTACCTTGAATCCTACGGCTTTCTGAGTCATAGTCCCCACTCCAACATTTATAAGAATTTCAGGCAAACCTTAAAAATTTTTCTTGATAAACTCGTTAAATTATTGAGATTTGAAGTATTCTGGATGTTCTCTACATTCACAATATATAAATAGCATGTTGTTAAAATCACCCTGCCGCATCATTAAAGATTCCCCTACACTCACCCCGGCACCGGCATTCCCGTCGCTTCCATCTCACGCTCAATCTCAAGAATCACCCCAAGCTGCGCCTTCGTGGACGGTCCTTTTGGCACCGCCTTGCACCCCGTTGCCTGGCTCGTGGACTCTTCAAAGGTCCCGATCTCCCGGGCAAGGGCAATCGCATCCGCCTTGTCAAACCCGATGAGCGGGCGGTAAACGGGAATCGTTGCCGCGTCCGAGAGGACCACGAGGTTGTCGAGCGTCTGGCTTGCGACCTGCCCGAGCGACTCGCCGCTCACGATCCCCTTTGCCCCGGTCTCTTCCGCAACCTTCTCCGCGATCCGGTACATCCGGCGCTTGCAGAAGATGCAGGTGTACTTCTCGTTGTGGCCCCGGAGGAGTTCCGCCTTTGCCGCAGCAAGGTACGGGTCGTGGATCACCCGAAGCTGTATGTCAGGCTGGTACTGCCGCAGCACTTCTATCACCCGTTCTGCCCGGGCAAGCACGGTCTCGTCAAGGAACGATTCGAGGGCGACAAAGACCGGGATAATCTTGCAGCCCCGCTTCATCATCAGGTACGCTGCAACCGGTGAATCGATCCCGCCGGAGAGAAGCGCGACGAGCGTTCCCTCGACCCCGAGCGGCAGGCCGCCGGCGCCCTTTATCACGGAATCGTACAGGTAGCACTCGTCCTGCCGGATCTCGACATGGATCTCCACGTCGGGTTTGGCAAGGTTGACTTTCAGGTGCGGGAACGCCTTCCTCACTACGTCGCCGAGCTCGATCGCCTTGTCGTTCGAGGAAAAATCGTGCTTTCCCACCCGCCTTATTTTCAGGGCAAAGGTCTTTGCTGCGAGCAGGCCGTGGGTCCGGCCGTATTCGATCACCGCCGATTCAAGCGGGACATACCGGGGCACGTGCTCGACCTCGGAGAACGAGACGATCCCAAAGACATGCCGGAGTTTCTCCGGCTCGACATTGCCGGTCAGCCAGATCCGGCCGCGTTCACTCCTGATTTTCAGGGAGGGCATCACCTGCCGGATGTTGTTCATCAGCGTCTGCTCCCAGCGCCGGCGCACCGGGTCCGATTTTAAGAAGATCTCCGAGTACCGGACCAGCCACTGTGTTGTCATGAAAGGATCATCTCGTCATTGCCGCACGCGTGCGGGTTTTTTCGTTTTGGGATCCGGCCCTTAAGGGGTCCGGCAGGGAGTCTCCGTGCAACCGGGGCAGGCATGTTCCGCATCCGCCTCCTTAAAGGGGTGGTGGCAGTACGGGCAGGTGAAGTCGCACTCCGTTCCCTCGTACGGGCAGATCGTCATCGAGAGGTCGGCAAGAGGATGGCCCTTTCCCCGGATCTCGAACTGCTTGTACCACCCGAACGGGGCACGTTTCACCTCAATCCCGTTTGCCGCAAGGCCGGCGTTGAGCCCCTTGAGGATGGCAAGTGCAACTTCGGGAGAGCCGAGCGTGCTCGTGAGATGGGCATACGGGTAGATGAGGACACGGCTCACGCCGAGTTTCTGTAACCGCACAAGAACGCTCTCCGTTGCGCTCGCGATCACGTGGTGAGGGTTCTTCTCGTCGAGCTTTTCCACGCAGCAGAAGAGGACAACGCACTCCTCCATGCAGTCCTCCCGGGCTGCAATATCCTCGGCGAGCTTTGTCCTTTTTGTGGCACGGTACCACATCCGGTCGGCATGGATCGAGAGGATCCTCACCGCAGGTCCCTCCCCACGAGAGTGCTGATCGACTCGCTCGTGACAAGGCCGATCACGCGCTGTTCGCTGTCGATGACGGGAAGGGCAGAGATTGCGTGCTCTTCCATCTTCCGGGCCGCACCCTCGACCGGCTCGTCTTCAGTCACCGTCACCACGTCCCGGCTCATGATCTCGTCGAGCCAGAGGAAGTTGGATGCCACCGCCTTTGCAATGTCCCACGAGGTAACGATCCCGGCCAGTTTCCCGTTCTGGGTAAGCACCGGCAGGTGGTTGACCCCGCACCGGATCATCCTCCGGGCCGCTACCGCGATCGTGGTCCCTTCCTCGATGCACTGGACATCCTTGATCATCACGTCCCGGACAAGGGTGTGAGACAGGAATCTCGTGATCAGGTACGAGAGCTGCCCGGATTCGAGCAGGAACGCATCGTGGCCATAGGCCGAGCGGATCTCCGAGTACTGCACCTTGCGCTCGTTTGCGGTGAGCGCCGCCACTATCTCCCCGGACTGGTAGGGGGGATAGAGCCAGTCGGACGAGACCGAGACGACAAGGAATGCGGCCTGTGCCGGGGCAAGCCCGGTGGCGAGCGATCCTTCCTTTGTCAGGTCGAAGTAGTCGATGGCTTTTGTCACGTAGAGATACGAATTTGCATCGAACCTTTTTGTGAACGTGTCCCCCTGGTGGTGGAGGTAGCTCTCAACGGCAAACTCGGTCGAGAAATCAAACCCGACCTTCTCCTTTCCCTGCAGGTGCCGCCCGAACTTCGCGTGCATCGACTCGTCGGAGAGGTAGGTGATGTGGCCTACCATCCGGGCAAGGGCAAGGCCGTGGGCCGGCAGTTTCTTCCCGTAGTAGTCCCCGTTGTTCCAGTCCGGGTCGGAGACAATTGCCTTTCGTCCCACCTCGTTGAACGCGATCTGCTGGGGAGTCGAGTACCCGGTTGCAGCGATCACGATCGCTTTTTTGACCGCATCCGGATACGAGACCGTCCACTGGAGCGCCTGCATGCCGCCCATCGACCCGCCGGCAACAGCATAGAGGGTCGTGATGCCGAGCGATTCGAGAAGGAGTTTCTGGGCATGGACCATGTCGGGGATGGTGATCACGGGAAAAGCAGCGCCATAGGGTTTGCCGGTTTCGGGGCTGGTGGATGAGGGGCCGGTCGAGCCCTTACATCCCCCGAGGACATTGCTACAGATCACATAATACCGGTCCGTGTCAAATGCCCGGCCCGGGCCGATCACCGCGTCCCACCAGCCGGGCTTTGTCTCCCCCTCGTGGATCCCTGCCGCATGGGCATCCCCCGTGAGGGCGTGGCAGACAAGGATTGCGTTGCTCTTCTCCTTGTTGAGCTTCCCGTAGGTCTCGTACGCAATAGTGATGCCGGGAAGGACTGCTCCGCTCTCGAGGGTGAACGGACCGGGGAGGTCCGCCTGTTCCGTTCTTACCGTGCCGGGAGAGCTGCCGTGCATAAGTATACCTATACGTTCCTGAGTGCCTGTTCAAGATCCTCGATGAGATCCTCGATATCCTCGGTCCCGATCGAGAGCCGGACAAAGTCCGGGGTGACCCCGGTCTTTGCCTGTTCCTCGGGTGTGAGCTGCTGGTGGGTGGTGCTTGCCGGGTGGATCACGAGGCTCTTTGAGTCCCCGATGTTTGCGAGGTTGCTGAAGAGCTTGAGAGAGTCGATGAACTTCCTGCTCGCTGCCTCTCCTCCCTTGATCCCGACGCCGACAAGGGGCCCGAATCCTCCGTGGAGGTACTTCCTGGTCTGCGCATGGTACGGGTTGTCCGGGAGGCCCGGGTAGTTGACCCACGCAACCTTCGGGTGGGCTTTGAGATACTGTGCCACCGCAAGCGCATTCTGCGAATGCCGGGGCACCCGGAGGTGGAGGGTCTCAAGGCCGATCAGGAACAGCCATGCATTGAACGGGCTTAAGACCGCGCCGGTATCCCTCATGAGCGAGACCCGGATCTTAAAGACAAACGCAACGTTCCCGAGTCCCGGGTAGTTCCCGAACGCATCCCAGTACACGAGGCCGTGGTAGCCCGGGTCGGGCTCGGTGAACTCGGGGAACTTGCCGTTGTTCCAGGCAAACTTCCCGGAGTCCACGATGACACCGCCGAGCGAATTCCCGTGGCCGCCGATATACTTTGTTGCCGAGTGGACAACGATATCGGCACCGTGATCGATGGGCCGGACAAGGCCGACGCCGGTGGTGTTGTCGACAATGAGCGGGATGCCGTTCTCGTGGGCAATCTTCGCAATTGCCTCGAAATCGGGGGTGTCGAGCTTCGGGTTCCCGACAGTCTCCGCGTAGACGGCCCGGGTCTTTTCGGTGATGGCCTTTCTGAACTCTTCGGGTTTCTGGGAATCCACGAAGACCACGTGGCGCCCGAACTTGGGGAGCGTGTAGTGGAAGAACTCGTACGTGCCGCCGTACAGGTTGTCAGCCGAGACGATCTCGTCCCCGGGCCGGGTAACGTTGAGGATCGCATAGGTTATCGCTGCCGCGCCGGATGCCGTGGCGAGCGCCCCGGTACCTCCTTCGATGGCCGCGATGCGCTTCTCGAACACATCCGTTGTCGGGTTCATGAGCCGGGTGTAGATGTTCCCGAGTTCCTTTAAGCCAAAGAGGTTGGCGGCGTGCTCGGTATTCTTAAAGACGTACGATGTGGTCTGGTAGAGCGGGACCGTGCGGGACCCGGTGGTCGGGTCCGGCACCTGTCCGGCGTGGAGGGCGGTTGTGCCCAGCCTGAACTTCTTCTCGGTCATGAATCTTCCTCGGATGTGTTCTGGTAGTGTTTTTGTTTTCCTTCATTGTCCGGCGGAGGTCTTTTCCACCGGAATTTCGTATTTTTCTGCGATCCCGGTAAACGCGTCCGCGAGGTAATGGATCTTGTCCCACGAGAGTCCGTAGGTGTTGAGCTTCCAGGTCCGGGTTGCGCCGGCAAACTCTCCCACGATCCCGCGTTTCGTGAGTTCGTCGGAGAGGTAGAATCCCCGCCGCTTGTGGGTCTGTGCCACCACATCGAAGCTGCCCGTGGTATCCACCTTCGTGAGCGAGTGCTTCCGCGGGTACTCGGAGAGCACCTTGCTCCCGGTGATCCGGAGCAGGGCGTCGATGAAGTAGTTGGACTTCCTGACTTCCTCGTCCCAGTGGAGCACCCGTTCCTTTACCGTGGGGAACGATGCCATCATGGAAAGCAGGGTCCCGCCCATCAGCGTGCACCCGAGCATCTCCACCTCTTTTATCCCAAACTTCCTCTTCGTGAGATCCCCGACCATCCCCGTGGTGCGGAGGGCCTTTGGCGCAAAGTCGTCGTTGATGGCAAGGACTCCCGACGGCGCCACCGAGGCCATGCTCTTGTGGCCTGAACCGACCACGAAGTCCGCCCCGATCTTTTTGCCGTCAACCGGCTGCACGCCGACCGTGTAGGCCCCGTTGTACAGGAGGGGAATGTCGTACTGGTGGGCGACTTTTGCGATCCCCGCGATCTCGTGCTCGTTTGCATACTGGTAATCGAAGTGGTCGATCATGACAAGCACCGGGAGCTTCCCGGTCTCGGTCCTGACGTCCTCGATCTTCTGTGCGGTTGCCTCGGCGGTCACGATGTGCTTATCGTTTAACGGGACCTCTTTTACCACCCCGCCGGCGTTTTCCACAGCCAAAAACTCGGTGTAGTGGGCAAGCGCCGAGACGATGACCGTGTCTCCCTTATCGACAAGGGTATTGGTCACGGCCTGGAACCCGCGCCGGGCGCCGGGGACTACCCGGGCCTGGTCCATGTTGAGCCATTGTGCAAGATCAGCGTGGAACTCGGCGATCCCGGGCCGTGAGATCTTGTCAAGCCGGAACGGTTTGCGGCAGAAGTCGCAAGTGGAATACCCGTCACCGTATGAGATGAGGGCTTTGCGTGCCTCGGTCGTGAGCCGTCCTGCAGCCTGGATGGGCTGGATGTTGATGAACTCCTCCTCGCGGGAACGGATATCGAGGGTACCGGCAATCTTTGTCACTTTCGGAGTCCCGGTGCCCGCCTCAAGATCGGCGATGATGCCCTTGAGGTCCTGGATCTTCTGCCGGAATGCTGCCTCCTGTCCGGCAGAAAGGCCGGTGGGGAGGGCATCCCGGAAGATCCCCCGGATCTCTTCTAGTTCAAAGAGAGCCTCGAATGTTTTCTGGGTTCTGATACTCATGGTTTCACCAGAGAGCCAGGACCCGGAATTGAACCGGGATATACTGATCTGCAGTCAGCCGCGTAGCCTTTCCGCCATCCTGGCTTTGTTGTAGTTCACGATTGTGAATCTTATCATAATAGATAACAATCGTGAATATTTATAGATTCTCCAACCGGCAGGATTTACCTGATCCGTTTTTCCGACGGAAAAGGGCATTTTTCCGGGATTTTTCGTATGCTTTGGAGTGATACCATGTGCGCACATAAAATGCCTGACAGTAATCCGGTTACTTGCATTCCCGGGTAATATACCAACCACAGGATACTTTAACAGGAATATAAAAACGGGTGGATTGCCCTAGTAGGAAAAAAAGGAAATTCTGGTATCAGACCAGGGGTTCCGGCTGCTGTTCGTTCAGTGCCGGGAGCCGGGTGGTCTTGAAGAGGACCGGGCTGTCGCTCTGCCGGATTTTTTCCATGATCAGGTCCTTGCCGTTCTTTGTCATGGCAAATACCGGGACCGATACCCCGGCCTGTAACAGGGCCCTCTTCCCGGCAATCTCCCGGACGGGCCCGGATGCGCAGGCAGTGATAATATCGGCCGATGCAGCCAGCATCTCCACTTCTTCTTTGTCGAGCCCGGTGGTATGGACCGCAAAGATCAGCACATCCGGGTACCGGTCCCGGAGTGCCTTTGCTTCCTTTGGGAGGGCAACCGTGACTGCCACCCGCTTGTATCCACGCTCATATGCCCTGGCGACACCGGCTATCTGGTTAAGCGATGCCCGGGCCGGGTCGATGACCGTCCCGCCGTGCTCTTCGATCCTGCGGATAACTTCGGGGTAGGGGACGGTTTTAACAAGGCCAGACATCCTCCCCCCGATTCCCTGGACAAGAACGGGATCGGTGGCAATAAGCGTCCCGGCACCGTCAGAAGCAAGGACAACGGCGTTGAGCATCCCGGCAGAAAGTCCAAAACTGAGGATCTCCGATGCACCAAAGCCGACAAAGGGCCGGGCATCGGTAACCTCGCGCCGGGGAGTGCACATGCCCCAGGTCCTGATCCGGTTCTCGATGTTTGCCTTTACCGATTCCCGGTCGGGGGTCTGGACCGGGCAGGCCATCTTTTTTGCGAGCGGGCACGAGGCAATTATCGGGTCCCCTACTTCGACCACGGTGCCGTTGCGGATAACCACCCGGCACCTGCCGATGGCTTCCATGATGTGTTCGTCAGGTTCTTCTGCCATGGAGCGTTCCCGTACCAGTACTAGGCACGGGTTGAATCTTATCCGTATCTGTTCCTTCCTAAAAAAGAGACGCCGGGAATAACCGGCGAAAAAATGGGGGGACGTGCCCGGTCTGTCCGATCCCTTCACGGGATATCATGACAGCGCCGGACAACAGGGCATTGTTTTGTGAGTGATCCGGTACAGTATTGTGGGAGTGCGGTTCCGGCCCCGGGCGATCCCCGGAGCGGTGACCGTGAGGACAACGGCCCCGGCAACGATGCCGGCTGCCGTCGGGATACTGGCGGTACCCCGGTTGTTCTGTTCGGGCAGGTGGCCCTCGTGCGATTTTTCCACAAGCAGGCCCGCCAGGAGGAACATAATAATGAACCCGGCAATGGCGGAGAGCGTCACGGTACGGTTGTGGTGTGGTTGCATGTCTCTTTCTTGTTCACGCTTGTAACGGTGAACAGACAGTATCCGGCTTATGCCGATAAGAACCTGCGAAAACCGGTAATTTTTGCTTGTAATTTTTTTAAAATCTAAAAAAGGCCCTGCACGGTTCGTAACGATAAGGTAAAACTCAAAAACGAGAGCCAGGACCCGGAATTGAACCGGGATATACTGATCTGCAGTCAGCCGCGTAGCCTTTCCGCCATCCTGGCCTGTGTCGTTCTTCACGATTGTGATTTGACATACCAATGTTGGAGGGGGATTTATTTAAGGGGTAATTTACCGGCAAAATTTACCGTGACCGGCCTCTCGGCAGGTCAGCCAACCAGTAACGACAGGAAATGAAAGGCAAAAAAGAAAAAAATGAGGGGTTGTTGTTACGATGCCGGCACCGGTTCCTGCTCGGCGGGAGCAAGCCGGTACAGGCTCTGGCGTGCATCCGCAATGGAAAGGTACTCGGCGAGCACATTCTCGGCCTTCAACCGGGAGAGGGCATAGCGCACGGTCCGCTCCGGGAGATAGGACTCGCGGATGATCTCTTTCTGGGTCATCTGCCGGTTTGCCCTGATAATGGCATACACCAGTTTTGCCGATGGCGGCAGGTGTCCGAGTTTCTGTATCGGGGTATTTGGGCTGTTATTCACAGCAAAGACGATCACTCATGGTTGACCACATCACATGTATGTTCACAATTGTTAATATTAGTAGCGATTACAAGGTTTCAGTCCTGTCTGAACTATCAGAATGAACGTTTTACTTCAGGAGCCGGTACGATCCACGGGGAACCCGTATCGTAAACCGGGCACCTTTCCGGTACTCTCCGGTTTCAGCAACCGTGATCCGGGTGATCGCAAGGATCTCCCGGGTCAGAAAGAGACCGAGGCCGGTGTTCTTTCCCACGCCCCGTGAGAAGATCTGCGATTTCTCCTCATCGGGAACCCCTATGCCATTATCCTCGAAACAGAGGAGGAGATCGGTCCCGTCCATCACGCAGTACAGCCGGATTTTTGAGACACTTTCGCCGTACCGGAACGCATTGTCGAAGAGGTTGTAAAATACCTTTTCAAGCATCGGATCCGCATAGATCTCGAGATCTCCCGTCTCGCAGGAGAATTCGATCGTATTGATGAACTGGGCATAGGCCTGTGCCGAGGTCTTTTTGACATTCTGCCAGACCGGTGCCTTGACCCCGAGATCGTCGTAGCCGCGGGTAAACTCGATGTGGTTTTTGATAGCAAGCAGCAGTTTTTCCTGCTTTTCGAGGAGGTCTTCTGTTGCCGGGTCGAGCCTCCGTTCCTTGAGGATCACGTTATACCCAAGCAGTGCCGTGAGCGAATTGAGCACGTCGTGGCGGGTCACCCCGATGATCAGGTTGAGTTTGAGGTTTGCGATCCTGAGGGCATCGTCAGCCTGCTGGACCCCGGTCAGGTCCCGGATCGAGAGGATCATGACCGAGCGGCCATCGAGGGTAAAATAGGCAATCGTGATATCTGCGGGAAAGACCGTACCGTCTGCGCGCCGGTGGTACCGCAGCGGAATGCGGGGGATGCGCCGGTCGACGACCTCGCGGGTCTTTTCAGGCTCCCCCGAGAGATCGAGGATGTCCATGCCGGGCATCTCCTCCCGGGTATACCCGTACAGCGCCGCTGCCGCCTCGTTGGTATCG
>Ga0268360_1002392_pt1 | contig 14852 bp, 11 predicted proteins | sample BioMet11_FD_192465 | JGI IMG/M metagenome (GOLD analysis project Ga0268360, IMG submission 192465) | Sewage microbial communities from Oakland, California, United States - Biofuel 11 (Illumina Assembly) | ecosystem: Engineered > Wastewater > Sewage > Unclassified | place: USA: California... | reverse complement strand
GATGTCGGGCAAGGGGATGCGGGCCATGGCCAGTGTGGTCCAGGCCACGACGGCCAGAGCGGCGGTCAGGGAGACGAGGATGCGTTTCGCCATGGTGAACTCCTGCTTCCTTGGGGCCCGTGCGCGTGGCAGGCGGGCCATCTTGGGGTGAATGGACCCGGCGTCTGGCCGGGTTGTGTTGCCCAGGGCGAGCATGGGCTGTTGCGCCGATCGGACCGGTGAGGGTCCAGTGTCCGCGAGCACTTCCTCCCGCCACATGGGGATTTGCGGACGAGCGGCGCCACCCTGCCGCTTCCTTGACAAGTCGAATCAGGGCAAATAGTAAAGTATGTTTCGCGCGCGTCAATTGGCGCAATCGGGAAGACGGCCGTTGGCGCGGAGTGCTTGTTAGCTTGGTTTGTTTAAGAATTACGATCTGTTGGCGGAAAAAATCCGGCAAGGTATTGGAAAAAGTTGAAAGGAGCATGAACATCGTTTCATGCGCCTTGGCCGTGCTCCCGTAGCTCAGGTGGATAGAGCGATCGCCTCCTAAGCGATAGGCCATGCGTTCGAATCGCATCGGGAGCACCATAATTTCAAGGGGTTGGGCAGAAGATGCCCAGCCCCTTTTGCGTTGTGGCAAGTTTTTCTCCCCATTCTCTCCCCATTTTTCTTGTTGCAGCCTCTTCGAAACGCCTCTGCCATGAATTCTCCCCGCGCCTGCGGGGAACACGGGGCTCCACCGAAATTCGCGACATTGGAAAACGGATCATCCCCGCGCCTGCGGGGAACACAGGCCGGCGCGTCCTGGCCTACCTCCAGGAGCCGGATCATCCCCGCGCCTGCGGGGAACACGGCTATTTACATTCTACGCATTGCGTAATATGCGGATCATCCCCGCGCCTGCGGGGAACACCTTGATCGGCTCGACCGCGATGGAGCTGCCCGCGGATCATCCCCGCGCCTGCGGGGAACACGCCTCACGGTAGGTGAGTTCCAGCATAGGAACCGGATCATCCCCGCGCCTGCGGGGAACACATCGTTGGGTAATCCCTGTGCATGTCCATCACCGGATCATCCCCGCGCCTGCGGGGAACACTGCTGTTCCAGCCCAGCCCCCGCCGTGGTGGACGGATCATCCCCGCGCCTGCGGGGAACACTCGCGGTTGCGTTCGGTGACGATGGTCATTTACGGATCATCCCCGCGCCTGCGGGGAACACCAGCAGCTTCTTTTTTTCCAACCGATCCATTTCGGATCATCCCCGCGCCTGCGGGGAACACAATTTGGCACGATCGACGACATTTTCAATCTCGGGATCATCCCCGCGCCTGCGGGGAACACAATCCGGTAAAGTGAAGACCGCGAACCAGGCCCGGATCATCCCCGCGCCTGCGGGGAACACTCGGCCGCTGGTTTGCGCATGTCTACCGCTGGCGGATCATCCCCGCGCCTGCGGGGAACACAATTTGGCACGATCGACGACATTTTCAATCTCCGGATCATCCCCGCGCCTGCGGGGAACACGTAGTAGGAAGGTTTGACGTAGTACGTCTCGCCGGATCATCCCCGCGCCTGCGGGGAACACGAGGGAACGTCGGAGAAAACAGAAAGAAGCAGCGGATCATCCCCGCGCCTGCGGGGAACACGCCTCTGTCAAAAAATTGAGAGAATCACCGTACGGATCATCCCCGCGCCTGCGGGGAACACCTTTTTCGCTTGTTTTTTGATTTAGAATATATCGGATCATCCCCGCGCCTGCGGGGAACACATGGCTAGGCATTCGCGGCCTCCTGCTTCTCGCGGATCATCCCCGCGCCTGCGGGGAACACGCCGACACTCCCGGCAATGCCATCGGATCGACCGGATCATCCCCGCGCCTGCGGGGAACACGACCACCTGTCCGTCCACCACCAGCCCCAGAGCGGATCATCCCCGCGCCTGCGGGGAACACCGGCGGGCGAAGGTCTGGGCGAAGTCGATAGCCGGATCATCCCCGCGCCTGCGGGGAACACTTTTTCCAGCGACTTGGCCTAAAGGTAGTCCACGGATCATCCCCGCGCCTGCGGGGAACACATGTCCATCAACCGCGCTCCAACCGTGTCCGTCGGATCATCCCCGCGCCTGCGGGGAACACACCACCACCATCAATGGACAAAATCTTCACGGCGGATCATCCCCGCGCCTGCGGGGAACACTCGCGAATGGCAGTCCATCAGCGGGACAGAGCCGGATCATCCCCGCGCCTGCGGGGAACACTCTCGAAGTCCCAAAAACTCACTGCTTCACCTCGGATCATCCCCGCGCCTGCGGGGAACACAACGTGGGACATTTCGATGAGACGCGCCCTGCCGGATCATCCCCGCGCCTGCGGGGAACACACACGCACACTTCCCGCCATTCAGGCAGGGTTCGGATCATCCCCGCGCCTGCGGGGAACACTCTCCGCAACCCGGGATAGTCCCGTAATGCTCCCGATCATCCCCGCGCCTGCGGGGAACACCTACAGCAGAAAGTCCGTATATACCCTGTAAACGGATCATCCCCGCGCCTGCGGGGAACACCCCAAGCTGGAATGTGAGGAGTACCAAGACGCCGGATCATCCCCGCGCCTGCGGGGAACACTGGGCACTGACGATGACAATACGGCCAACAGACGGATCATCCCCGCGCCTGCGGGGAACACGCCTACCAAGCAAAGGAGACACAAGCCGCTGCCGGATCATCCCCGCGCCTGCGGGGAACACCAGCCATTGATGAGGCGTGACCGCTCGCAGGGCGGATCATCCCCGCGCCTGCGGGGAACACCAGACCTTGTACCCCTGCATAAGCAAGCTGATCGGATCATCCCCGCGCCTGCGGGGAACACGATTGCCTGCACGGCCGCCACCGTCTCTGCGGCGGATCATCCCCGCGCCTGCGGGGAACACCTTTTCTTCGGCCGCGTTGTGCTCGATCAGGCCGGATCATCCCCGCGCCTGCGGGGAACACGGCTCCAGACGGTAGGAATAGCCAGCTGTCGCCGGATCATCCCCGCGCCTGCGGGGAACACGGGCCCGGGACAGGACAAGTCTGCGCAGGTCTGGGATCATCCCCGCGCCTGCGGGGAACACCGGCCCGGGGGGAGTGGCTCGGGGGGCGGGCCCGGATCATCCCCGCGCCTGCGGGGAACACTCCACACACCTGGTGCATGCACCCATAGGCCGCGGATCATCCCCGCGCCTGCGGGGAACACGATGGGCCATTGACGTACACGTCCAGGCTGGCCGGATCATCCCCGCGCCTGCGGGGAACACAGAAAAAGGAAGAAGAGACCATAACACTCGATCGGATCATCCCCGCGCCTGCGGGGAACACGAACTCGTTTTTGAGCAGCTTGCGGCCCGCGCCGGATCATCCCCGCGCCTGCGGGGAACACAGGTGCTGCCCTGCGACGATATTGCAATGGACCGGATCATCCCCGCGCCTGCGGGGAACACTAGATAGTTAAGAGTAATGCTCCCATATCCGCCGGATCATCCCCGCGCCTGCGGGGAACACTCCTGGGTCAAGGCAGCCATTTACGCGCCCTCCGGATCATCCCCGCGCCTGCGGGGAACACCATTGAGCAACACGGCGGCTATGCGTCGGTTGCGGATCATCCCCGCGCCTGCGGGGAACACGGCGATACGCTCCTCGGTAGCGAGCATTTCGCCGGATCATCCCCGCGCCTGCGGGGAACACTTCTGGGCCTTGGCGTCGATCTCCCGATCCTGCGGATCATCCCCGCGCCTGCGGGGAACACATCCGCAATTTTTGAATCTTTCTTAACTACATCGGATCATCCCCGCGCCTGCGGGGAACACGCATGGAAACTGCCCTTATCATGTGCCACAATCGGATCATCCCCGCGCCTGCGGGGAACACTTTGTGGTCCACCCCTGCGCCTCAAGAAATGTCGGATCATCCCCGCGCCTGCGGGGAACACACAGCATTGACGTTCCCAAGGCCTCCTTGGGCCGGATCATCCCCGCGCCTGCGGGGAACACTGTCATATTTAATCCTTTAGCTATCCAATATGCGGATCATCCCCGCGCCTGCGGGGAACACAATGGCAACTGCACAATGTCCCGAGTTACGTGCGGATCATCCCCGCGCCTGCGGGGAACACTGGGTATCGAGGCACAGGCCTGGTCACGTGACCGGATCATCCCCGCGCCTGCGGGGAACACATCCCCGTATAAAAGGCGTGCGTCGTGTTGGCCGGATCATCCCCGCGCCTGCGGGGAACACCTAATAAGCCGGCGAGGCATCCCATGAGCATCCGGATCATCCCCGCGCCTGCGGGGAACACCAGGGCGTTGGCGATGGCCGACACAGTCATCCCGGATCATCCCCGCGCCTGCGGGGAACACGCGCCGATCTGACGTTCTCCAAACTCCGCACGCGGATCATCCCCGCGCCTGCGGGGAACACTGGGCCGTGATGGATTCGAACAGGGCCGGGACCGGATCATCCCCGCGCCTGCGGGGAACACTCGTCCAGCAATATGGCGAAAACACAAGGCTTTTGCAATAGACCAAAAGCTACCAAATAACTCGTTGTAAATTGTCAATGATCAAAGGTCGTTATGCTGAGGGTAATTCATCCTCTTGAGGCAAAAACGAAACCAACGCCAACCCGTCGAAATCAACAGGAATTCGCCGGTTGTTCCCAAGCGTGCGGAACTCAAAGCCCGCTTCGCTTCGAGCACTCCAGGCCATCACCGCGTTACCATCCTCAATCCCGTTTTCCACGGTATTCCAAATCATCTCCCGAACCTTCACCGAATAATCCCCGACATAGACGCCGGCACGAATTTCCAAGAGCCACACCGCGAGGCGTTCCCGCAAACGTGGCGGCGCGTTTTCAACCACGATGACCATCATCGCCAAGTCCCTCCGCATCCTCGAACGCCGGCCCGACAGCCTCGGAAGGCGCCTTTGGCACAGGTAAATCGCCGGCGGCCAACACCTCCTCGATCTCCGGGATGATCCGCTTCAGGAATTTGGTCTCACGGAAACGATCCCGGCAGGCTTGCCGAACAGCTCGTTCCGGCTCGCACACGTCCTGGCCGGCAATACGGAATGCAACAGGAACGACCGTGTCGAATTTGTACAGGTCGGCAATGTCGTAAACGAAGCTGCGCGGCTTGCCCGTATGAAGGAATCCGATGGCCGGAGCGTAGCCGGCGGCCAGGATTGCTGCTTCGCAAAGTCCGTGCAGACAGGCCGTGGCGGCACTCAGACAGCGGTTGGGCATATCGCCGCTGCCCCATTCGCGCGGATCGTACTTCCGCCCGGACCAGGTGACACGGTACTGACGAGCGAGCAGCTTATACATCTCCCGGACCCGAGTGCCCTCGATACCCCGGAGTTGGTCCACGCTACGCCGCGAAGGGGGTTCCTCGCCAAACCGGATCGCAAACATCTTGCGGACCACTTTGGTGCGGGCCACCTCGTCCAGAGCCAAGGCGGCCTGATACAGCAATTTGTCGCTACGGGCCCCACCGGGTTGGCCGGAGGCGTACAAACGCACTCCGGCCTCGCCTACCCAGGTGAGCAGCGTGCCGGCCCGCGCGGCCAGGGCTACAGCCGCGTGACTCACCCGTATGCCAGGTTCCAGCAGGATGCACGCAACCCCTCCCACAGGGATATGGGTACGCACGCCTGTTGCGTCTACAAGGACAAACGCACCGTCCAGCACATCCAGCTGGCCGCGTTCCAGGAATACGAGGCTTGCCCGCTCCTTGAGTGCCAACGGAGACAGATTGGGGAGCATGGTCTTACGCCCTCCGGGCGAGTAAAAGTCCGCAGCCGAAGCCCTTGGCCGGACCGACGCCGGCAAAAAGTTTGTCGCGGGCTTTGTTCGGATCGCTGACTTCGGCGAAGCCGGCGAAATCAAGCGCGCCAAGCGTCACTTTTCGTTCGCCGCGCCAATAGTTGTAAACGACATAGCGTTCGACGACGAGGCTTTGGTCCTCGAAGTAAAGCCCCATGGCCTCCTGGCGGGCGAGCAGCCATTTCACTCCCTCGCGTTGCGCCAAGGCCGCGCGAGATGGCGGATTTTCACCACGCTCCTTGTATGGTTTTCGCGCGTCCTGCACCACGTCGAAGCGAACCTGCCTACCGTCAGGTCCCTTGCGCTTGATCACGGCGTTGGCCCGGAGCGACACGTACAAGCGGTCGCCGGCGGCGAGCATTGGAGCGTAGGGTTTGATGGTCATGCGCCATACCCCCTGCCTATCGACAGGTTCCCGGGCGGATACGGTCAGATACGTGACGGAATCGAGTTCCCGAAACAGAAAGTCGCGCTCGCGGTCCGACCGGTCGCCGAAAAGGTCCCAAAGCGCTTGGTGCGCGTCATAGATATCTTTGAAGATCGCTTCCGTGGAACGGAGTTGCAGCTTACTGAGAAACATGGCCGTCCTCCTGTTGGCGGAATTGACCCGGCGCGACCTCGGCCATCACGGCCCGACGCTCTGCGAATTGCCGCCGCCCGTGATGCGTGGACAGGTCGCGAACGAGAGGGCACTGCTTCACGTTCGTGGGCGCTGCCGCTTCGTCGGCCACGAGCAGGCTTTTTTCGGGGCGTTTGGCCCGATGGGGAAATGCCCGGGGATCGAGACGATAGGCGGCCAGGGCTTCCTCCACGGTCGCATATTCCCCGATCTTGGGAGCAAAGGGCAGCGATGCCGGACAGCACTTGCGGCCCAGGTACGGCGTGAAGACCGGCCGACGCAGCGCTTCGGCCAGGGTTTCGAGCGGATGGGGTGGAGCGTCCGTCGCGGCCCGCAAGCCGACCGTGAAGTACGCGCCACACAGGTAGCCGCGCCGGGACAGGATCGTATACGGCTCCTCGTCGCGTCCGAGCAGGCCGCCCAGTTCGTCGGCTCGGGTGTGGTAGGTTCGTTTGCTTTTTTCCGGCGGCGTCTGAATGGTGTGGTAGTCGAGCAGCGGCGTACCGGTGTTGTCCACCCTCACAGCCAGGACGTAGCCGGTGGAAAGGGCGGCCAGCCGTTCCTCCTCGCCGCGCCGGATGCCGAGGCAGGCCGCGAGGAGTCCCATGACGGCCGAGCGCGTGGGGTGTGCGGCCGAAAGGCGCACCTCGCCCACGGCCACCAGCCCGAAGGCCGAAAGCATGCCGTAGAGTTGGAAGGTGAGATAGTGCGCCATGACCTACTCCGCGACAAAAGCCGTCAGTTCCGCGAGGCTTCCGCTGGCGCTGAAGACATTGAAGCTCTTCGCGGCGGGAGCCTGGCCGTACACCCCATCCATGGCCTTTTTGGTGTCGAGCAGCCGGGTGACGGCCAGTTCGCCGATATTGCCGTCCTGCTCCTTTTCTTTTGCGCCAACGGGTTTGAGGAAGGCCAGGGACAGGTTGCGCGGCGTATCGTCGCCTTTTTCGGCCAGGGCGAAGCAGGCATAGGCGCGCGAGGCGAAACTTGCCTGTTTGCCGGTCGGGGCGACCGTGCAGGCGGCGGTCACCAGGGCGGCCAGGGATTTTCCCACGAGCGCCGTATCGCCGCCGAGGTTTTCGGTCAGCAGGTCGCGGTCGATGCAGACATAGAGATAGTAGACGCCGGCTCCGAACTCGGAAACGCCCATGTGGCCGGCCCCGGCGTCGTCTCGGTTGAGGTCGTCGACGGCGGTGAAAAAATCGTCCTCGGCCACGGCTTTGTGCACGGTCACGGCATGGGCCACCTGCACGGCGGCCTCGACGTTGTAGCGGGCGCTGGCGGCGAGCATCCGGCCGAACATGGCGATATCGGCGGCCTTGGCGTCCCGGCGCAGCAGGCCGAGGGAGTCCTTTTCCGGCGCCTTGCCGGAAGCGCGGCAGGCTTCTACCAGTTTCGCCACGGCCTCCCGTTCCTCAAGGCTTACATGGGCGAGCTGCTCAATCTCCAGGGATTCGAGAATGTCGGTGCGCTTTTGGGCCGCATCGGCATCCTTGGCGGTCTTGGGTTCCGCCTTGGGCTTGCCGAAGACGTTTCCAATGGCCCGAGCGATGTCCACGGCCTGTTTTTCCTTCAGGGTGGGCAGGGTGCCCGTGGCGTCGGAATCTTTCCATACGGCGTCCAGGTCGGCCCCCTGGGTCAGGGCGCAAAACACCTTGCGCCCAAGTTCCTTGGTGCGGGTGCCGAGATGGCCGTCGCCCAGAATTGCCTTGAACACATCGGAGGTGCGCCAGGCGCGTTTGAGGCTCTGCGAAGACACGCGCAGCCGGTTGGTTTCGCCAAGGCGCATGGATTTGGGTGCGCCCATGTCGTCTCGGTTGAGGTTGGCAGCCGGGTAGCTCGTCAGGATATGGAGTTGGATGAATCGGGACATGACGGATTCTCCTTATTTCTTCGCTTTGCGGTTGACGTAGTACTGGATGGCCCAGGCGCGGCGGGTCGCGTCCGTCCAGTCGGAGGCGCCGGTCACGAGGCTTCGGATTTCGGCCGCGCCGCCCAGGTAGGTGACGAGGCGGCGCAACATGAGGAACAGATCGTTCGGGTCGGTGGTGGCCAGGAGCTTGCGGAACCTGGGATCGCGCACGGACTCCTGGCTTTCGTCGGCCGGGGCGAGCTGGCGAGCGAAATGGCCTTCGGGCAGGGCGGTTTTCACGTGGACCAGCACGCCGACGCCGATGGCGAGGCGTTGCGCGTCATACGGGTCCAGTGTGACGCCCGAAGCCGAAAGAAGGGTTAGCAGGCCGCGTTGGTAGTCGGGCGAAACGAACACATCGTCTGGGGATTTGGCCCGGCGCAGTCTGGCTCGGGCTCCCCGGTTCTGGTCGAGGCCGGCCCACCATTGGCGCAGCTTGGCCCAGAACGTGGCACTTTGCTCCGTAGAGCCGTAGAGCAAGGATCGTAGTTCCATCAGTTCCTCGCCTCCTTTTGCGTGGGGATGCCCAGGATTTTCGAGCAGCCGACGTAATTGAACGCCCGCATGCGGTTAAGCGCCGCATAGATCTGTTTCGCCTTTCGGGGTGGTGCGCCGCCGTCCTCGGCCACGGACGCAAAGATCGCGTTGGCTGCGGCCAGCAGGGTGTCGCGCCAACCCTCATAGGCCGACTGGAGTTTTTCCAGATCCCCGAGCCGGTCGAGGGTTTCCTGCACCAGGGCGTAAAAGGCGGGTTCGGTGTCGGCCCAGAACCGGGTCGAAACGGCAGCAAGCAGCGTTGCATCGGCTTTGGCATCGCGCGCGCCATCGGAAAAGAGCGCTTCCTTGACGGCGGTTTGCAGGTTGCGCCGGACCTGATCCGCCGCCTGGACGAGGGGCGTGACTTCGCCCAGGAAGTCATTGTCCGCCCCCGGATCGAGGGGATAGATCGGGTATTCGCCCTCGCACCAGTTGCGAACCTTCATATTGTCGGTGTCGTAACCAAAAGCGCGCAAGCGGCCGATGCTTTTCGTTTCGCCGTCATATACGGCCTCGCGGTAATGGAACACGGCCCGGGCCGGCTTGACCGGGAATTTTTCCTGGTCGCTTTCACCGATGACAAGCCCCAGCCAATGGTTGTAGCCACGTCCCTCGCTTATTCCTTTGAGGCTGAGCGGCTCCTTTCCCGGTCCCTGGTCCCGGTATGGGGTCAGGGGGTGCCGCCAGCCGAGGCCATAGTTATTGCCGTAGTTAGTGGTCCAGAACCGGCGTACGAAGACGGTGTGCGGCTGGCCGCAGACGGGACAGGCCGAGGCTTGAGCTTCCTCGTCCGGCGCGAGCAAAATGCGTCGGGGCATGCCCCAATAGTGGTGCAGGAAGTGGGCGGCCGCACGGTGGATTTCGCTGCCTTCCTTGCGGCTGACATGGGTGGGTGCTGCCCAGGGGAGGACCTTGTCCGGGATATCGGCCGGATCGAGCGGCAGCGGGGCCGCATCCTTGGTGGTCAGCGGCAGCACGTTGCTCCAGACGGTTTCCCAGAGGGTGTCGCCGATGACGAGGGTGGTCAGCGGGCCGCCGCCGCGGATGGAGACGCGGTAGCCGACGCCGCCGGACGGCGCGTAAGTCTGCATGGTTGCAAGGGCCGCAGCTGCGCAGGCTGGGCAGAGTTTTTCCGGCGGCTGGTCGCGCTTGATGAAGAAGTCACCGTTGTGCCGGGTGGCATTTTCACCGGGCGTGTCCATGAGCAGCGCTGCGATGGGCGAGGGCGTTTTGGCCTCGGCTTCGGTAAGGGTCAGGTCTTGTAGGAAGAGCGGCCGGTTGCCGAAGAGATTGAAGAAGGGGAGCAGGGGGGCGAAGGCGGCCTGGAGTGTTTCCGGGGACGGCGGTTCTTTGAAGCCGCGTTTCCAGGCCTTGTCGTTTTCGGGCGGGAAGGCGGTCTGAACCAGACCGATGAGCAGTTCGAGCAGCGCGCCCTTGAAGTCGGGACGTTGCGCGTCGATGTCCACGCAGGGCGGATCGGGGCCGGTGATGCGCCAGGGCGCAATGCGGTCCACCGAGCCGTCGTCCCGGCGCACCGGAATCCAGTTTTCGGACAAGAGATTGAACGGATGCATGATGGTAACGCTCCGTTGGTTAGGTTTGTCTATTCGATTACTTGATAACAAAGGCGAAAGCCAGCCCAGGCGGCGGGATCGGTTTGCCGCCCGGGCTGTGAGGGGCTATACTAAGATCAAGAGCAGGATCAAACTGAGTTCGTCAAAAACCAAGACCACGATAAATAGGCCCCGTCGACGATAGCTTGTCATGGCTACCTCCTGGCGTTTAGCGCAACGGTGTTGACCACGCCAGGAGGTCTCCTTATAAAGAAGTTACCACACTATCTTCGGAGACATCCGAGCGAAGACGCCCCCACTGAGCGCTTTTGGTGGTGGGCGTCTTTCGTTAGGTAGGTCCAAAAGCCCACAGAGTCAATTATTTATGCTCGATATTTCGGGCTAACTTTAGTAATACTAAATCCCCAATTTCTTGGGGAACTTACATTGAACTGCTGCACGATAGTTCGGCGCTAACGGATCATCCCCGCGCCTGCGGGGAACGAGGCAAACCCGCTGTTGCGGGTAGAAATGTGCCCAAGCCGACCACACACATGAATTTAGTCTCACGATCCGTTCGTTGTCAACTTGTCGTTATTGTTTATTATTATCGATAAACCTTAGGCCCTCATTCCGCGTATAGCGCCAATGCCCCCAGCCCGGCAGGGCACATCGCCAGACACCCGGTTCCTCCGTCTCGACCAACGGTACGAGCGTCACCCAGCGGCCTGCGTCAGGCATGGTCGTAGCGAACGCCTCAAGCCGCTCCCTCCAGTCACCTTCGGGCGCAAGGTCCGCTACCCGCCGGTAGCGCACCGACACTTCCGAACGCGCGCAAGCCTGGGCGGTCATCTCCGGCCCGGCCCACAATTCGAGCCCGTCCCCGACGACCTTGACCAGCCGCAAGGTGGCCGTCGCCTCGCCCAGGCGCGTGGGCACGATGCGGTCGTCGTACCAGCCGCCATCAGCGGCTTTTTCCCCATAGCCTTGCGAAAAATCCAGAGCGTTGGCTTCGGCCAGGCTGTGTTCGGCGAGGTCCGTTCCCTTGGCCTTGTCCTCGGCGTGGGTGAGTGCGTCCGGCGTCGGCAGGCTGTCCTCGTCGTAGGCGCCTTCCACGAGTTCGCGGGCATCCCGGGGCAATTCGATGCGCTCCCGCGTCGCGAGCAGTGTTGCCGTTCGCCACAGCAGGTCATGGGCCGGGTAAACGAAAAGACCCTTGCCAAGTTCCGCCTCGCCCCAGCCGGGGGCCGGCGCGGTGTCCACACGCGGGGCGATGACGAGCATGGCCGGGGTCTCAAAGCCCTCTGGCCGCCAAGGGCGCGGATGGCGATGGCCGCGCCCGGCCCGTTGGATGACAAGTTCCATGGGCGCAAGCTCGGTCACTATAAAATCTCCATCAATATCAAGTGATTGCTCGGCAACCGGGCTCGCGATCAGGATCTTGCCGCGCCGTGTCTCCGGCTTCGCGTCCTTGCCGAAGATCGAAAGCACCCGGGCCTCAATGGCCAGCCTGTCGCACAGGGCGAAACGGGCGTGGAAGAGAAGCAGGTCGTCGGCCGGCAGGCGGGCGGCGAGTCGGGCATGGGCGGCCACGGCCCGGTCCACAGTATTGCAAAAAAGGATGGCGCAGCCGCCGGCGGCATGGACGGCGGCCAGCCTGCCCAAAGCGTGCTCGAGATCGCTCGTCGTCTCCACGGCGATGGAACGCGTGCGCGTTTGCGGCAAGGGCGTTTCCTCGAAAACGCCTGCGGCAAGGCGCGTGGTCAGGGGCAGCGGCATGTCGGTAAGCCGGGGCTTGTCGTAGCCGGCTCCTTCGCAAAAGGCCGCAACCAGCCGCTGCTTTATACGACGGGGCAGGGTGGCCGAAAGCAAGATGGCGCTGCCGCCAAGGCCAGCATGAAAGGTGAGCAGGCGCTCCAGAAGCCGCGTGGTGTAAGGATCGTAGGCATGGACCTCGTCGGCGACCAGCACGCTGCGGCCAAGCCCGAGCAGTCGCAGACATTGGTGCTTGGCCGGCAACACGGCCAGCAACGCCTGGTCGAGCGTTCCCACGCCGCAGGGGGCGAGCAGCGCCTTTTTGCGATTGTCCGCCAGCCAGGCAGCGCAAAACGCTCCGGCCTCCCGGGCGTCGTTACCATCCTCCTCGTCGCTGTCGCTGGGCTTGCCGCGCTCCAGGCCGATGCTGTCCAGAAAATCGTCGTTTATGCCACGCGCTCCATGGGCCAACATGAGCGAAGGCGTATCCGTTCCGGCTTCGTCGAAAAGCGCCCGGTACGAGGCCGCCAGCCGGGCATACATGCCGTTGGCCGTGGCCATGGTCGGCAGGCCGATATAGAATCCTTCGGCCTCGCCCCGGGTCATGAGGGCGTGGGCGGCGAGCAGGGCGGCCTCGGTCTTGCCCGCGCCGGTTGCGTCCTCGAAAATGAAAAGTTGTGGTCCGTTTCCTGTTCCGGCCACAGCGAGGGCGTGGGCCTGGAGAGGCGTCGGGCCGTATTCCTTTTTGATATGCGGCAACAGCGTGTGAAACTCGCCTCCCCGTCGCGGCGGTGGGCATAGGATTCCGCTTGTCGCCACGGCGGCTTCGGCCTGAGGCAGGGCGTAATCGGCATAATAATCGGCAAGGGGCATTGGGGCCGCGACGTAGGCAAAACCGCTGCCCGAGGCGATCCAGTCGGCCAGCACGAGCAGTCCGGCGAAAAGCCAGGATACGGGTTTGAAGCTGTCCTCGGCTGCGTCGGCGTCAGGCAGGCGCATGGGCGGGGTCAAGATTAGCCGGCCAGCCTCGTCCAGGAAGCGGCATATGGCTTCCACGGTTGCGGCGGGCAAACGCAGGTTGCCATCGAGGCTGTGCGGCGGTCGGCCATGGTGACCGAAGGCGGCTTGGGCCAGGGGCCGCAGGATGCCGCGCGCTTCGTCAGGTGGCAGGGCGCGTAGCGCCTCGGGCCAGGCCTTGCGGGCGTCCCGGTCGAAAAAGGCGGCCAGGCCGAGGTGCGTGTGGTGTGCCTTCGTGCAAAGCCCCAAGGGTTCGCCGCCGAGCGCGGCCACGAGGTCCGGGCGTTTGTGCTGGAAGGCCGGGGCGAATTTGCCCAGGTCGTGGAGGACGGCGAAGAAAAGGAGCAGTCCTTCGAGGTCGGCCGGGGCCATGTCCGGCACGAGGCCGCAAAGCCGGCCGCGCAAGGGCGCGTCCGCTTCGAGGATATGGCGCGCCACGGCGGCCACGTCCAGGCAGTGGTAGACGAGCAGGTGATACGCGGCGTCCGTTTTGGAGGCCTTGCCCCAGTATCGATACATGGTATCCTGTCCTGTCGTGGGCATGGGGGGATGGCCGTGCTGCTTACGCTTTTCCGACGACGGTGTTGTGGCTGCCCTTGATTTGGACGATCGAACTGTTGTCACCGGCTTGGGCGGTTTGGTGCACGGACTGATCGATCTTCAGTTCACCGATGATGGCCTTGATTTCCGCCGCGAAGGCCGGGTCCTCGTTGAACAAGAATTCCAGGCGGCCGCGCACGGCTTTTAGCGCGGTGCTGTCGTCGGGTGACGCTTCCAGCTTGGCCAGGGCCTGGCTGGCGCCGGGGCCGTCCTTGGCGAAGCGGGAAGTGACGAGTGTCCAGAGTTTGGCGCCAGTTGTTTTGACGAGTTGGCTCACGCCGTCGGTCACGGGCTTGAGCAGCCCGCCCTTGGCGGCGACGAGCACGGCCATTGCGGTGTCGGTAAGCAGGGGATCCATGTCAGGCTCCTTCGTTTGCGGGAGTATCGGCGGCGTCGCCCGCATCCTCGAAGAGGGCACGGATTTGGGCGTCAGGGTTTTGTTGGAACATGGCGAAGGCTTCTTCCCAGGACATGCCATGGTGTAGGGAGAGCCAAGTGGTCATGGCGGTCGCGAAATAACTACCAAAGTATTCTGGTAGGCTTTGGAACAACGTCCAATAGATGGTTGCCGATTCCCTGGCGATCGTGAGCGCCTCTTGGCGCTGTCCGGCGTCGCTGAGGCTTAAAGCGAGGTTGTTGAGGCTTCCGGCCAGGTCCGGTCGAAAAGCGTCCGGGTTGGCGTCGGCCAGCTCGCGGTGTATGGCGACAGTCTCGGCTGCGATCTTGAGCGCCTCTTCGCACTGTCCGACATCGCTGAGGCAAGCGGCGAGGTTGTTGAGGTTCATGGCCAGGTCCGGTCGAAAAGCGTCCGGGTTGGCGTCGGCCAGTTCGCGGTAGAGCGTGGCAGCCTCCCCTGCGATCTTGAGGGCCTCTTGGCGCTGTCCGGCGTCGCAGAGGATCATGGCGAGGTTGTTGAGGCTCATGGCCAGGCCCGGTCGAAAAGCGTCCGGGTTGGCGTCGGCCAGTTCGCGGTAGAGCGTGGCCGCCTCCCCTGCGATCTTGAGGGCCTCTTGGCGCTGTCCGGC
>Ga0268360_1002390_pt1 | contig 14867 bp, 11 predicted proteins | sample BioMet11_FD_192465 | JGI IMG/M metagenome (GOLD analysis project Ga0268360, IMG submission 192465) | Sewage microbial communities from Oakland, California, United States - Biofuel 11 (Illumina Assembly) | ecosystem: Engineered > Wastewater > Sewage > Unclassified | place: USA: California... | reverse complement strand
AACGCGAGATGCTTCGTCAATGCCTGAAAATTCATGAATATACTTCATAACGTTTTCCACAAGTGTAAGAGCCAGATCCATTGTCCCTTTTATGTTTCCGGAAGCCTTTGAATAGTCGTCGATAGCCTGTTTTGCTACCAAATATTGGGGCCTACTGGCTGCTCCCCGTGGAGTATAATATGCATTTATAACCTTTTTCCGGTATGCCTCAAGAATTTTGCTCTTGTCTTCCGTTTTCGCATACCTGGCAGTGATGTATCTGCGGTTGTCCGCGGATTTTTTGTACAAATCGTGCAGCAGGTTGATAAGTTCTTTCTGGTCTGATTCTTGTAACGATTTTTTCAATTCAGACCATTTTAAAGTTGCTTCTTCTGCCATTAAAACTCACCTGAGTTTTTTGATTCATGAGTCACTTTGCTCTTCATCAAAGAAATCTTTAATATCTGATACGAGGTCGTAAATTGCCTCCTCAAAACCCCATCCGACATTTTCCAGGCCCACATCGACCTTAAGCAGTCTTTCCCTGAAAAAATGATAGTATTTCTGTCCTTCCTCAGTTATTAATTGTTCACAAAACCTCTCCAGCATCCCTTCAATGTTGTCATAGAATTCATCGTCTATGACTCCATAAACACGGGCAAATTGAACCCCTCCTTCAACGTATGTAAGCATCAGGTCCAGAGTCCCCACAAGGTCTCCCGAAGAATTCGAATAATCACTGATAGCTCTTTCTGCTGTAGAGTAACGGATTTTTCCTGATACATTCTCCGTTGAAAGCACTTCTTTAATGATTTTCCGATACTCCTCCAGCATCTTATTCATTTTCTTCTTTGCACTTTCTCCAAGATATCTGGAATTTATGAGCATGCGGTCTCCAACCGAATGTCCATAAAGTTCACGAATAAGATCGATGAGTTCTGTTTTTTCGGCTTTCTGCAGGATTTTCTCTACCTGTGCCCATTTTACAGAATCTGCTTGTTCCATGAAAACCCACTTCCATTTTTTGTGTTATGAATCACTTTACACGTCTTCAAAAAAATCTTCAATTTCTTTCACACGCAGTTTTATTCCATCTCCAAATCCCCATGCCATTCCTTTTGTTTTCCTGCGGATCTTCAAAAGCCTTTCCCTGAAACCGACATAAAGGATTTTGCCTTCAGGTGTCTCTAATCTGGTGCAGAACTCTTCAAAGGCGCTGTATATCTCTTGATAAAACTCCTCGTCTATATCCCCGTATTCACTGGTAAATTCTACCCCATTTTCAACGTAAAAAAGCATCAACTCCATTGTCCCTGCAAAATCCCCTGAAGCCTTTGAATAATCGCGAATTGCTTTTTTTGCAACCGAGTACCTGAGCGTCCCATGCCATTTTTCCGGAAAAAACTCATTTTTTATTACTTTCCTGTAAGCTTCCAGAATTCCGGGTTCAGCATTTGTATCTATGGATCTGGCAAGCAGATACCTTCTATTTTCCTCAGAATACCTGTAAAGATCCTGAATAATATTAATAAGTTCTTTTTTATCTGTGTTTTGTAGGGCCTTTTTTAAGTCAAACCACCCTAAATCCAGGTCTTTTTTCATTTTACAGCTCCATAAAGTAAAAGTTACGTTTCCTGAATCTCATTATAAGATAAATCCGAGTATAATCTTCTTTTTCAGGCTATTGCCTCATAAATGCTATGGATGTCACCGGCATAAGAATCATAAATGTGCTGGAAGACTATATTGCATTTCTCTTCATAGATTATGGAGTTGTATGATTCGGGCAGTCCCTTATCAAGTTCATCTTCAATTTCTTTTTTAACTGCGGCCATTGCCTGCTGTTTTTTCCGCCAGTCCAGAACGAGTTTCTCAGCTTTTAGTGTGGAAAGCAGACCTCTTGCAACCTGCTTTACCTGTTTTTTATCTTTCTCGGTTAGATCAGGTTTTTTTAGCTTGTCAAAAAGGGAGAGTTCTTCTTCAGTTAAATTTTCTATTATTGCTCTCTCATCTTCTTTTTTCAGCTTTTTAGCAAATTCGATTAGTTCCCTGTAAGGATAATCTGAGTTATCAGAACCTGAATTATAATTTTCGATCAGTTTTTCAAAACTTTTCTGGTAATCAAGGCGGCTATTATTAATTTTGACCATTTCTTTTAGTTTGTACGAGAGAAGATTTTTCAGCCATTCAAACTCAGTGTTCTTATGCTGCTTATCGAATCTATCTGCCAGGGTATCAAAGTCGATGTCTCTAAGAGCAATTATTCTACCCTTTTTTGATTCCTCAATGATATATTCTCTGGGTTTAATCGATGTATCGAGGACTCGTTGTATACCGTCCGTTACTCTTGAGATATCGACTTCAGGATCAAGAGAACGAATTTCGTTTACCAGTTCTTCGTAAAGTGTTACCTGCGGAAAAAACTCTGAAGCCCGTTTGTGGGGAAGTATAGATTTGTATATTTTTAGAGCAGTTCCAGCTTCGGTTAAAAACTTCTTTTTTGTTGACTCGTTTATGAGAATAGAATCAGTTGCATCTTTCAAGAGATTTATTTTATCAAAACTCGACTTCGTCTTGATGATTTTGACAGGATTTACCGAAAGGCCGGAAAGGAATTCATTTATCTCTTTGAGCTTCTGTTCGAGGGCTTCCATAAGTTTTTCTTTCGGCTTGATCGGGATTTCAACTCCGCCGGATCTGGGCGTTGCATAAATCTTGAGGGCCTGCTCAAGATTCCTGAAAATACCAGCATAGTCGACAATGAAGCCTCCTGGTTTATCTCCAAAGACCCTGTTTGCCCTGGCAATCGTTTGCATGAGGCTGTGGTCTTTCATGGGCCTGTCAAGGTAAATCGTTGAAAGCGAGGGGACATCAAAACCTTCTCTCCATTTACTGCACACGAAAGCAATTTTGAGCTTACTTGTTGAATCCTTGAAAATTTCTTCCAGATTTTCTGCAGCCATTCTTTTTCTGTGCGGCCTTATATCCAGCCCGTTTTTCTCAAATTTCTTAATCTCATTCTGCCCTTCGCTGATAACGACTGCCATATCAGTGTTCTCAAGTTCGGAGATCTGTTTTTCCAGATCTATAGCTTTCTTACCTTCAGTTATTTCTTTTCTCTTTTCTTTGAGTTCGTTAATATGCATTTTCCAGCATTTCTGGACTTTATCGTACATCCTGACCGTTGTAAGCTTATCAATGGATACGACAAGGGCTTTTCCAGCGTAACCACGTGTAGTATAATGTTTTACAACGTCTTCTGCAATCGTTTCCAGGCGGTCTTCCCTTACGATGATCTGGTATTCTTTTGCAAAGTCGGTAGCAAGTTTTGACTCTTCTTCATCATTCAGACCTGCTTTTTCGATTTCTCTGTAAATATCTTCATTGAGGCTCTCGTTATGCAACTGGACTTCTGGCACGCGATTTTCATAATAGAGGGGGACGGTTGCCCCATCTTCTATCGATTGTATGAAGTTATAGATACTTACGTAGTCTCCGAATGTATCTTTTGTCTTTTCTTCGCCAGCCATTAAAGGCGTGCCTGTAAAACCTATAAAATTCGCATTTGGCAGAGCATCTCTCATGTTTTGCGCCAGGGTGTCGTACTGGGTCCTGTGAGCTTCGTCTGCAATTACTATAATGTCATCTCTATCCGAAAGTAGGGGATGCTTAACTCCTTTGTTAGTCCCGAATTTGTGGATCAAAGTGAAAACCAGCCTGTGGTCTTCTGTTAGCAGTTGCCTGAGATGCCTACTACTTCTGGCCTGTACGCCAACTTCGCTTATTACGCCCGCGTTCTGGAAGTTCTGATATATCTGCTCGTCCAGTTCATCCCTGTCGGTCACGACCACGAAGGTGTAATTGCCAGGAAATTTTCGCAGGATTTTTTGGGTAAAAAATATCATGGAATAGCTTTTTCCAGAACCCTGAGTGTGCCAGAAGACACCGATTTTTCCTTCATTTTCTTTGCGTTTTTTGAAGGACTCTATGGCATTATTAACTCCAAGGTACTGGTGATTTTTGGCAACAATTTTGACTGAGTGCCCTTCACTGCTAGAAAAAAGCGTGAAGTTTTCCAGGATATCAAGGAAGCGGCTTTTTTCGCAGGTTCCCTTTATCATTGTATCCAGCAGAGTACTTCCTGTTTCGTTTTTATCTTCAACCCTTTTCCATTCCCCAAAATGATCAAAACCGCTTGTGACAGTGCCGATTTTTGAGTCTCTGCCGTTGGAGAGGATTATAAATGCATTGTACCAGAAAAGCTGCGGAATTGTTTCTTTATAGTCTGTAAGGTTATCGTCAAAAGCCTCTTTGACCCTTCTGGCAGTCGATTTTAGCTCAAGAAAGATCAAAGGAATCCCGTTCACAAACCCCAGAAGGTCGGTCCGCCTTGATTCCATTTCTCCCATAACCCAGAACTGGGAAGCTAAAAAGAAGTCATTATTTTCGGGATTTTCAAAATCGATAATCTTTATGGTCCGGTCTTCAATTTCCCCTTTTTCGTTTCGGACTTTGACCTTGACCCCGTTTTTGATTAATGAATAAACTTCCTGATTTGCCTTTACAGGGCTAAGCCTGCTCCTGTCTTTTGCCAGTTCCCGGATTGCTGAATCTTCAGCTTCGGGGCAAATATCAGGATTGAGTTTTTTGATTGCCTCTCTCAGTTTCCTGAAAAGCAATACTTCGGATTTTGTTTTTCTGCTCAGTGTCCCTTTTCCGTCAAGCCTGATTTTTTCATTGAAGCAGTTTAAAAAAGTATAACCCAGTTTTTCGAATTCCCGGATTGCGGACTCTTCTACGAGGGTACCCTCACTGTAATCACAAGAACCCGATTCATCTTCTTCTTTTAAAACATCGTTTCTCGCTGATCCGTCATTATTTTTTATCTCGGCAACCATTTTCAACACAACTTCGATTTTTCCCCTGGCTTTTCCAAAATTCTATATTCTGTTAAGACTTCTCAACTATTTAAATTATATTGATTTCATATTATTTTTCTACATATTATTTTTCCAAACATTAACCTATAAAAATTTATATAGTTTCGGCATCGAAGAATTATTATGAAAAACCAGTTTTTTGGAGACCTGAGAGACCTTTTCAAGTATGATTTGATCCTTAATATCCTGGAAAAGAATGATTCTTTACAACATCTAACTTTCATCCCTATGCTTAACAAAAACGATTCTAGCAATGAAGGAAACAAAAGGGATTTTCAGAACGCGATAATTCATAACCTACCTGGCACTCACAACAAAGAGCTCGTGGAATTCCTTGAACCATATAAATCTGAAAAAGCTGATGAAAGAGATATCAATTCTATTGAATCTCACTTTAATTCAAAAGGTCACAAAATCTCTATTTACAAAGGGCAGAAAGGCTTGTATTTTGAGGAACAGGTCCGAAAAGAGTATTTCAGTGAAATACCCCGGGAACTATTGACAAACTCTTTAATTTTTATAGATCCGGATATCGGATTGGAAGTTAAGTACTCCAGAGAGAAACATCTCCTATACAGTGAAGTAAAAAGCCTTTACGACCGAATGGATCAGAACTCCACAATTATGATTTACCAGCATTTCCCAAAATTCAAAAAACATCCTGATTATTTGCATAAGCGGTTTCTGGAGTTAAAAGAAAAAATAGGAGTTTTGCCGCTATACACCTCAGACAATGAGATTATATTCTTCTTTCTGGCCAAAAATGAGACTACAAAGAATTCGCTCCAGCGAGTTCTTGATTGTTATGAAAACGAGTACGAAAGACTTAAAAAAGTCAAAAGAAATCTGTTTATTTATTCTGTTCCTCTTCAAAAAATACATCAATAAATGGGAGACGAGTTTTTCAGTTTCAGGACGTTCTGTAAATTATCCCGAATTTCTTTTCAAATTCGCTTCCCGAAATAGTCCCTTCTTTTTTGATCTCATCCAGTCTCTCAAGGTATTCTTTTCTTACAGGGTGCAGCTTACTGTCAATTAACTCAAGGCTTTTCTCGATTTCGATAACTTTTGCTTTCAGGAAGTCCAGGTCGTCCAAAATTTTCTTTAGTAGCTCTGTTTCGGCCATGTTCCCACATTGGTATTTTGCGTCTGGATAATATTTATGTGTAGCTATGAAGGCTTCATGAGGGGTTATTCAAAAAAATCTTCAACATCTTCAATAAGTAACGTTACGTCGTCCTCAAATCCCCAGCCTATCCCTTTTGACTTTTTTCTAATCTCAAAGAGCCTTTTTTTGAACTGTGGATAAAAGGCTTTTCCTTCAGGATTTTTTAAGATAATACATAACTTTTCAAGCATGTCAACAATTTTGCTGTAGAATTCCTCGTCTATATCTCCATATTCGTTGGTAAAATCCGTCCCATTTTCAACATAGAAAAGCATCAGCTCCATTTTTCCTTCAACGGACTCAGAAGCTTTCCAATAACTGTCAATTGCCTTTTTAGCGATAGAATACCTGAGTGTCCCATGCCCTTTTTCCGGAAAAAACTCATTTTTTATTATTGCGCGGTAAGCTTCAAGTAATCCTGATTCAGCGTTTGGTTCCATACTTCCGGTAAGCAAATATCTTCTGTTATCCTCAGAAAACCTGTAAAGGTTCTGAATAATATCTATGAGTTCTTTTTTATCTGCTTCCTGAAGGATCTTTTTTAAGGAAACCCACCTTCTATCCTTATTATTTTTCATATTACGGCTCCAAAGGTCAAATTATGCTTCCTGAAATTCATTTTTTATGATAATATCCAGATCCGAAACGTCGATTTCTCCTGAAATGAGTTTTGGGAGAAGAAGGTCGCGGGTTTTGCGGAGATTTTGACTTTTATCTAACAAGTTATGCTTTAAGTTAAAAAGATTTGAAATAATATCGTTAAATTTATCAAGAAGCTCATCAGGAGGCACTAAAATGTCTGCATTTTTAAAATCATCTGTGTTTACTGCGGGATAAGCTGCACCTGTAGCATTGTTGGTCAGATAGCCTACGAAATCATCTGTAGTTAAAGTATGATAAAGATAAGTATAAGGTATACTTTTAGCGGTGATAACAGCAAACCCAGTTGAGACAATGAGATTAGGAAGTGGATTTAAAATAAGAGCAAATGATTTCCTGTTTGGGCGAACAGTAGACCATATAATATCACCATGTTTGACTATCCTACGTGCACGACTTGGAGCATCTAAATATGCAATAGACTTAGTTTCATCGATTTTTCCTGTAGTCACGGAAGAGATATCTACATAATTGATTTCTTGAGGCTCCTCTCCTTTTTTGAGGCTTAATTCATTAACACCGGCAATTTTTTTTAATTTTTCTACTTTCCACCCCTCCGGAATCTCCCCCGCTTCCGAAGATACCATTATTACATTTTCGTGCCCCGGAAACCTGAACTTAACGAACCATTCTTCGTAAACCAGCTTTGCCATCTGTTCAAGAATTTCTATTCGCCAGGTGTTGTTTTCGATGAGATCATCATAGTTGGAAAGGATGAAGGCGATTTTTTTTTGAGTTTCAAAAGAAGGTACTAAAAATTTGAATAACAAAAGCTTATCCAAACTTAAATTATCCTGTGTGGTACCTTTTGAGATATTCTGCATTTGTAATTTAATTGTATCAATATAATATTTAACAAATTTAACATCAGCTTCTCCCTTATTTGCAACAAATCCTACAATGCTATCTGGAAAACATGCATTGATTTTCAGTATAGCCGTTTCAGCTATATTTGCTGCAATTGTTATACACAAAGTATCTGGTTCCCATAATTTACTTTGTGCAAGTCCTTTTTCATTGTAAGTTTGGCTGTACTTTGATATATACAGGTCTGCGTTTTTCACATCACCAGTCTGGATAAAAGGATACTTTCCTCCATATAAACACGGATCGTTTCGAGGACGATGTTTTGATTTTCCCCTAGCTACGGTTCCTAATTCATCAAGCCTTTTAGAGCTCCATCCATCTCTTAACTCAGTCATTTTTAATCCCAAGCAGCTCATTTATATTATTTGACACTTCTTGTTCCAGTTCCCTCGCTTCAAGATTAAGCCCTTCAAGCTCCTCATTCAACTCTTGCAGTCTTTCAGTAAAATCATAATCTTCTTCAACGGCTTCGGCAACCCCAACATACCGCCCCGGATTGAGGGAATATCCCTGCTCTCTGACCTCGTCAAGCATTGCAACCTTACACAGCCCCTTAACGTCCTCATAAGGTTCGCTTCCTTCCTCTTCGCGGTAGTTCCTTACGATTCCAGCAAGTTTTTCAATCTGCTCACCGGTAAATTCCCTGTGCGCCCGGTCGACCTGCGTAAAAATTTCCCGCGCATCAATGAAGAGAATCTTATCTTTTCGTGATGTACTGGCTTTGCCTTTGTCCAGGAACCAGAGAGTGCAGGGCAAAGTGACTGTATAGAAAAAGTTTGAGCCGATTGAGACCATCACGTCAACTGCATTGCTTTCTATTAACTGCTTTCGAATTTCGGCTTCTGTGCCCCTGGCGTCCGATGCAGAATTTGCCATAACAAAACCGGCCCTGCCTTTTTCATTAAGTGCTGACCAGAAGTGTTGAATCCAGAGGTAATTTGCGTTATCAGTCGAAGGAGTCCCGAGAGGGACTCTTTTGTCGCCTTTGACTTTTTCAAAATCGACTTTTTTCACGTTGAAAGGTGGATTTGCCATCACAAAATCAAATGCGTCTACCGAATTGTGAATGTCTTCATAATAGGTGTTGCCTTCTTTAATGTCACCTGAGAGGCCGTGGACTGCAAGGTTCATCTTGCAGAGCCTGACAGTATCGGCTACCTTTTCCTGGCCGTAGATTGAAATTTCGGAACTGGCTTCTTTGTGCTGGTTTTCCACGAAATGGGCACTCTGGACGAACATGCCGCCTGACCCGCAGGCAGGGTCAAGGATTCTCCCGTGGTAGGGCTCGATGATTTCCACAATCAGCCTGACAAGGGATGTAGGGGTGAAGAATTCCCCGCCTTTCTGGCCTTCGGCCATTGCGAATTTGCCGAGGAAATATTCGTAGATTTTCCCGAAAGCGTCACCTTTTATTTCTGGGGGCAGTTTAAAGGCTTTTAAAAGAGCAACAAGCAGGTCGTTTTCAAAAGAGGTGTAGTTTTTTGGCAGGGTATCGGTCAGTTCTGGATTTTCGGCTTCAATTGCTTCCATTGCGTCATTTACGGCTTTCCCTATGTTTTCGCTTTCTGGCAGGTTCAGCAGATAAGAATATCTGGCTTTTTCCGGAAGGTAAAGGACTCCTTTTGCCTGAAAATCAATTTTTGAGAGTTCTTTTTTCCTTCGTCTGCTGGATAAGTTGTTTTCCAGCTCCATTTTCAATTCCTCTTCTGCCCTGGCGAATTTAAATTCGGCATACCTTAGAAAAATTAATCCAAGCACAGGCACAGAATATTCCGATGCTTTCAAGCCGGAATTAGCCCGAAGTTCATTCGCTACGTCCCATAACCTGTTTTCAGTTTCGTTATTATTGCCTGCCATTTTCACATCTTCTTTTGAACTTGTTTCTGCCTTTCATTATGGATTAACATATAAAAGTTGCTAAAAGAATGGAAGTTGAGTTATTCAGGGCATAACTATTTTGAGATAGTTATTGAGAACTTAGCAGGAAATAAAAAGAAGAAGCAGGTAGTAGGGGCATTTCCTAATTAAGAGTCGGTATTGAAACTACAGTCTCAATACTCATTGATATAAATGAAAACTGGATTACTGGAAACAGGTATATAGTAATGGAGCAGTAATCAAAAGAGAAGACTAAGAGGTATAGAGTAAAATTTACAAAAAATTAAGCACACTGCCCTAACCAAAGACGGATGCAAAAAATTTAAATATTTTTTGTAATAACTTAAAAGGAAGAGGAAAGAAGATTAGATCTTTCCAGTCCCATCACACTCTGTACAAGAATTCTTTATATTCTCAATGTAAGTAGGTGGATATACACTCCAGTTAAAACTATCCATCTCTTCAGATGCATCATAATGAAAAGTAAATCGGTGAGATCCACCTGGAGCTATATAGTATTGCTTGGTTTCTTCCCACATATTTACACCGTTATCTTCAAACCAACCTTTAACTGTAAAAGTACCTTCATGTGAGTCAATGTTGGTTATGTCCACGTATCCGAAATAATCTGGATCAAAGATGCCTTCGTTTTTCCAATGTCCTTCTTTTGTATACATCACATCACAAATATTTTCTACTATGATGCTCCCAGTCCCATCGCATTTTGAGCAAATTGCATGGTATTTAGGGTCCGACTTAAATGAATCTACTTCATCAGCATATCCGTCCTTATCATAATCTGAATGATATCTTCCATCTTTTGGGAAATCATCAATCTCATCCGCATATCCATCACCATCAGAATCTAGGTGATATTTTTTATTATTTGGAAATGCATCGACTTCATCTGCATATCCATCACCATCAGAATCTAGGTGATATCTTCCATCTTTTGGGAAATCATCAATCTCATCTGCGTATCCATCATCATCAGAATCTACGTAACGTTCTTCTTTATTTATAACTGCATCTTGTTCTTCTTCATTTATAACTGTATCCTCATTATTAGTAGGTGTATCTTTATCAGAATCTGCATCTGCAAGACATCCAGAGAAAAAAATTAAAACTAAAACTTCAATTGTAACGAATATCTTTGACTGCATAACCCGCACCCCCTAAATTTATTGATAAATTCCAAAAGTAAATTAAAGTAGTCATGTGATTTATATTTATCGCCAGGTACTGAGCATTAATTTGATAGTATATCAAATAATAATTATAATATACTAATTAGATGCAAACCTGGCTTAAAAAATTAATAAAAAGTATTTATTATCAAAAATGACGAAGTGACATATGATTTGTCTTCATTTAATTTTATGTTTTCATATTTGGGCTGTACACTTCATAACTAAGAAATTATTTTAAACCCATACAAACCAGTGAAGATCCATAAAAGATTGTGGAAACTGCAAATTGAAGCAAAAATGTGCTGTTCAAGAAAGAAGAACAATTACCATCAGTGAACATTATGAATTACTAAAAAGAGCAAGAGAATATAGTAAAACTGACTATTTAAGGAAGTTAGAGCATCAAATGAGATTATATTTCACCCATTTTAACTCCTGTAGAGGTTATGGAGGACTAAGGTACAAAGATGAAAAAGAAATTGAATGCAAAAAATACACCTGCAAAAAAGCAAGAATTGTGGACTCAATATGGACTTTAAAGGAACTGCTGACATTCAGGTGTTTTAAAACATCAATCAAATAAATGGGCCATCAGTTTTTTAATTCCCTGAAAATTCATTTTTCTCCAGAAACAGACTTTTAACCCTTGCAAGAGCAGTTTCAGCATTTGCCTCGAGACCCTTGCTTTTCCAGAGATCAGCCGCGATTTTAAAAGCATTTTCTGCTCCTTTCGGGTTTCCAAGCTTCAGAAAAACCCTGCCTTTTTCATACCAGGCTTCAGGAAAGTCTGGTTTCTTCCGGGTTGCCATTTCAAAAGCGTGCAGGGCTTCTTTTTCAGAGCCGGTTTCAAAAAGTACTTTTCCTCTGAGATGCCAGGCTTCTGCATTCTCGAGTTTCTCCTCAAGAGCTTTTCCAAAAGCTTTTCTGGATTCCTCAATTTCTCCAAGCTTTAAATGCAATTTGCCTTTCTCGAACCAGATCCCTGCATCATCAGGATTTATTTCCAGGGATTTTTCAAATTCCTTCAGCTTCTCTTCGCACTTATGCACCCTAACAAGCGCAGCTTCCTTCCCATCCCAGGCATTTTTCTGCACCGGGTTCAGGGAAATAGACCTCTCAAAAGCTTCAAGTGCCTGCCTGAGATGCTCAAGCTTTAGCAGCGCAAACCCCGTATTGGTCCAGAGCCCTGGGTGATCCGGTTTTATCCTGGAAGCACTTTCAAACGTTTCAAGGGCCTCTTCATAGCGTTTGAGTTTTAACAGGGTATTTCCTTTATGAAAAAGAGCTGGAAAATGCCTGGGATTTTCAGAAAGTACCGTATCGAAAGCCTCAAGTGCAAGCCTGAGCCTGCCCTGCCTGTAAAGAATTACTCCTTCCTCATAGAAGCTCTCTCCACTTTTCGGGCTATTTTCTTCCGGACCCTCACCTTCAGGATAGCTTTTTCTAAGTCCGGTTTCTGAAAGGTATCTGAAATCCGGGGATGTTTCCGAGCCAGGCCTTGAATCAAGGTATATGAATTCTTCTTTTGGCACAAAAGACTTGCAAATCCATCCAGATTCAACTTTCCGGTTTGTAACAACGCAGTATCCGTTAACGCGTTTGGAACATACCTCACAGCAGTAGATTCTCCTTTCCAGTCGGTACCGGATCTGGTCAAGCTCAGTTGTAACCAGCCCCTCATTCAGCCGTGCTTTGAAAGTCTCGTACGGGATGTTTTTAATTTTGATATAGACTGTTGAAGGGGCAGGTGGGTCCCATTCCGGAGGGTTTGAGGTCGGTTTTTTGCAAATCATAGTTTTGGCAGGGTTTTTTTGGCAGGGTTTTTTCTTTTTACCGGAAATTTTTCGTTTTTTGGAAGTTTTTGTACTGAAAATGTTCTTTCTTAATTTGGAAACTACGTATTGAAATCAAATGCTTATCTCAGTTTACAGATTTAATCGTAGATTAACTCTTTTATTATGTTCCATTCTCGGAGGAGTCAGTCCCTGAGGTTGAATCATTGAGTTCTGTCTCATTATCCGTTGAGGGCTGTTCTTGCGTTGAAGTTGACGTACTAGAGTTAGAAGCCGTTTTTTGAGAAGAAGACGTGGAGGACTCCTTTACAAGTACGACTTTAGTAACCACCGTGCTTCCAACCTCATTTGTGGCTGTCAGGGTATAAGTTGTGGTTTCACTGGGGGATATGCTTTGGCTGCCAGTTAAACCTACGGTTCCTATTCCAGGTTTGATAGAAACTTTCGAAGCCCCAGAAACGCTCCAGACAAGCTTTGAGCTCTCTCCTTCCTCGATAGTATCAGGATTCGCATTAAACGAACCGATAGATGGAAGGCTTTCTTTAGATGTTTGACTCTCCTTAAGTGCCGAATTATTTTGTGATGCTTGATTATCTTCCGATGACTGGCTTTCCTGCGATGTCTGAGTATCCTGGGAAGCCTGAGTATCTTCCGATATCGGATTTTCCTTCGTCGATGAACTCTCCTGAGATGTCAGGTTTTCTTCCGAAGACTGAATATTTGATGTGGAAGCATTTTCGGAGGATGTAGCATTTTCCTCAACTGCAACAGTACAGTAAGCTTCGTCTTCTTTCTCGCCATTTGAAGCTGTAAGTTTGTATGTCGTAGTACCGGCAGGAGACACATTAAATGTTCCGGTGGGGTCTGTAACTCCTATATCAGGCTCGATAGTAACATTCGAGACCCCGGAAACGTGCCAGTTGAGAACGGCACTCTCGCCTGGTGTGATGGAATCAGGACTTGCATCAAATGAGCTGATAAGAAAAGGCTCTTGAGATTCATTAGATTCATTATTGACCGTAACCGTGCAGAGCGCGACTTTTTCATTTCCTCTACCAGCCGCTATCAATTTATAGGCTGTAGTCTCTGAAGGGGATACAGAAATGGATCCATTTGAACTTACAGGCCCTATACCAGGCTCTATTGTAATATTATCAGCTCCAGAAACGTCCCAGTTCAAAACAGAAGATCCTCCAGGTACGATAATTTCCGGACCGGCCTCAAAATTGCTAATTCCGACCGCCGCCGCAGGAAAAAGAGCTTTTAGAGCTATAGCTATACTCAGGATGGTACCTAATAATTTTAAAAATTCTGGCAATGAGTTCCACATTGACTTAATTTTTTCCCCAATTGAATTATTACTATCCTCTTTATCCATAATTAGACTCCGTACAACCTATAAATTAAAACAAACAACCATGTTTAGCAGGTTGAAAAACAATATTTTTCAGGAAAGGTAACCTGAAATGTAAGTTACACATTCGATTCTTTTTTGCATCGCAATTAGAATATATCTCATAGTTTAATAATATATATATTTATTAATTTGGGGATATATTTTCAAAAAGTTAGAAGAAAGGATAAAACTTAAGGATTAAAGCTAAGGGTTCAACTTCAGAGTTCAACTTCAGAATTTTTCAATTTACCGTCAAATTGGATCAATGTTATAATCTTCAAGAGCGTCATCGAAATCGAATTTTTAATCGGAATTATTGTCTGGATAGCGCAGATCTACGATGCCTATGGTGCATTAAAAATAGGTTAAGAAACTTTTGTAATAGATGCTTAATTCCTTTTTAAGATGTTTAATTCCTTTTTAAGATGTTTAATTCCTTTTTAAGATGTCTAATTCATTTTTTAGCTGTTTAATTTCCTTTTTTAGCTGTTTAATTCCTTTTTGAGCTGTTTAATTACTTTTAAAAAGTATATTTTTAGAGGGGGACTATTTAAAAAGAAAAGATTTTTATATTAAAGGGAAAGGTCTTTTTATGTGAACTATTTATATACACCCTCTTATTAAGTACTTAAAGAAGGTAAGTTCTATGAACTATTGCAGAACACACGGAATTCCAGCCTTATTTTCTTTTTTCTTCCCTGGCCTGGGCCAGCTTGTAAAGGGACATCTTTTCAAGGCACTGGGCATCTGGATAGCCTTCATTATCACAGGGACGATGCATATTTTCGGGGCTGGATTTTTATTATGGCCGATTATATGGGTCTGGCAGCTCTATGACGCCTACAACTCCTGAATAAAAGTAGACCTAAGAGCAATCCCGAAAAGGTAATCTGAAAAGGATAAAACGAGTGTATAGTAAGCTAAGTTACTTAGCTATACATCAAACTTTTTTAAAACTCAGAGGCATGTAATTCTATTTTTTCAATTATTCTCTAT